>WNFL01400814.1_pt1 | contig 13132 bp, 9 predicted proteins | sample 5400361 | NCBI WGS metagenome assembly WNFL01 (sample SAMN13153351, study PRJNA577476) | soil metagenome | isolation source: 40 cm soil on Douglas fir-dominated hillslope | place: USA:California | collected 2013-09-17
GTAACTTCTGAGAACGCAGCATCGCCGAGGTCGACCCGATTCAGCGGATCTGACTCGACAAATTCTTCTTTGCCGGTCGCCGGGTCGAATAGTTCCAATTTCGCTAAATCAACGCCGGCGCCCTTGTTGGTTTCGAAATAGACGCGCCGGCCGTCTTTGTGATAGCGCACCGGGCCACAGCCTTCGAACACATTGCAGGAATAAACTTTCGTGAAGGTCTTGTCGTCCACGCGCAGAATTTCCGTATCGCCGTTGTCGGCGACCCGCAGGGCCAGACGTAATTGGTCCTTCAGATCGAAAGTCCAGCCGACGATGCGTTCGGTATTCTGCCGGATGAGAGTGCGTTCACCGGTGGAGATTTTTACTTTGTAGAGATCGTGCCAGGCCTTGTCTCGATCATTGAGACCGACATAGATCGCGTCGGGTTCGGTGCGAGGCACGGCGGCGATTTCAGCACGCACGCCCTTGAGATCGGTCAGATTACGCGCAGCCGGAACGTCCTGGCCGGCGGCCGGGCTCTCGGCCGGATTCACGGCATAGACGAGATAGTTTTCGTCGCCCGCCTTGTCCTGCACGAACAGAATATACTTACCGTCGCGGCTCCAGAAATAAGCGGGGATAGGGCGGGTGGTATCTGCCGTAAGCGGCTTCGCTGAATCAAAAGGCGCGTCGGTGGCCTTAATCCAGATGTTGCGCGTGCCTTTGAACGGCTTGATAAAGGCGATGAACTTACCGTCGGGAGAGATCTGCGCACCGGCGATTTCCGGATCGCCAAAAAACACCTCGCGATCGATCAGCGGCGGCTGGCCTTTCGATTGGGCCGTCGCCACGACCGCCGACATCGCGAGCAGCAGCGCCGCGCAGAAAACTGGATCTAATGATTTAACGAAGGTTGAGCGGATTGCGGATAAAACTCTGGATCTCATAGAACCTCTTTCGTTTGATTTGCAGGGATTCGGTGGCCAATTCAAGAAGTGTTTGTACGTGCGGCAGGGCCGCGAAGTTTCGAGAGGTTTTTCGATTGGCGGCTCCGCCCCCGATGTTCGGAAAGGCTATGCCTTTCCGAATCAGGTCGTGGTTTTCGGAGGTTATGCATCCCAGCACCAGAGAAAAGGCGGCCTGGCGAAAAACCGAACACTAAACGGAAAGGCGAAGCCTTTCCGCACATCAGGCGGCATAGCCGCGAACCCGAGGATCTAGTTTCCGGCGGCCGCTGCGGCAAAGCTCGGATCCAGAGCCTCGATCAACTCATTAACATGGTCCTTCGTCGAATTTAGCATCAGGCCGGTGCGGATCACATTGCCATACAGTCCGCCCTTGCCCACTAACACGCGACGCTTCTTGGTTTCCTCCATGACGAGCGCGACCGTCTGTGGATCGGGCTCTTTCGTCTCGCGATCCTTGACCAGTTCGACTGCCTGCATCAGACCCATGCCGCGCACGTCTCCGATAACCGGATACTTGTCCTTCAGTTCTTCCAGGCGTCCGCGGAAATAGCCACCGACCTCGGCCGAATTCTTTTTCAGATCGTCGTCTTCGATTACTTTGAGCACTGCCAGCGCGGCCGCACAGGAAACCGGGTTGCCGCCAAAGGTCGAGAAGGTTAGACCCGGAAACTTGTCAGCAACTTCCGGCGTGGCTACGGTGATCCCTATCGGTACGCCGTTGCCCAGGCCTTTCGCTGAGGTGAGGATGTCCGGCTCGACGTTCCAGTTTTCAATTCCAAACCACTTGTCGCCGGTGCGGCCCCAGGCGGTTTGGACTTCGTCGGTAATGAACAGGCCGCCGTGCTTGCGCGTGATTTCCACCGCGCGTTCAAAGTACCCCGGCGGCGGCACGATGAATCCGCCGACTCCGAGAATCGGTTCGGCCATGAACGCGGCAATCTCGCCGGTGGTCGTGGTCATGATCAACTCTTCAATGTCATTCGCACATGCCAGTCCGCATTCCGGGTACGTGAGCTTGTAGGGACAACGGTAGCAATACGGAGCCAACGCATGAACAAACCCTGAAACTTGAGCCGGTAAGGGGCGCCAGGGAGCATGGCCCATAGCTGAAAGGGAAGTGGCGGACCTGCCGCTGTATGCGTGACGCAGCACCACAATCTCATGACGGCCGGTCGCGAGTTTGGCCGCATGGACCGCAGTGTCATCGGCTTCGGTGCCACTGTTGGTAAAAAACGATTTCTTCAAGCGACCCGGAGTGATCTGCGCCAGCTTCTCCGCGAGATCAGACTGCGGCTGGTTGCAGTAAAGCGTCGACGTATGCGAGATGCTCTTGACCTGATTAATGATCGCGTCGGTTACTACCGGGTTGGCGTGGCCCACGCTGACCGTCAGCACACCGCCAAAGCAGTCGAGATATTTGTCGCCGCGATCGTCCCAAACGTGAAAGCCCTCGCCGCGCACGAGCGCCAGAGGCTCCTGGTAATACGTCGTAACTGCGGGGAAGAGAAACTCTTTGTGTTTGCGAATAGTTTTGGATTGCGTAGTTTGTGGCTCTGGTGAACTCATTGATGTTGATCCTCTAATTGCTGTGGGTCGGTTTCCGTGTCAGCGACGATTAGTAGAGATTCCCCTCGCGCTTGCGGCCGGTATAGTCCACGTAAACCACCTTCAATTCGGTGTAGAAGTCCAAAGCCGTCGATCCCTGTTCGCGATCTCCGATTCCGGTACCTTTGATACCGCCAAAGGGAATGTGAGCTTCGCCACCGGTGGTCGGCGAGTTGATATGGGTCATGCCGGTTTCGATCTCGTCAATAAAGCGAAAGATCTTCGCGGCGTCGTTGGTGAAGATCGACGAAGATAATCCGTACTGGGTATCGTTCGCGACCTGCATGGCTTCTTCGAAATCCTTTACCCGCAAAACCGAGAGTACCGGTCCAAATATTTCTTCGCGTGCAATGCGCATATCCGGAGTTACATGATCAAAGACAGTCGGCCGAACAAAGTAGCCTTTGTCGAGGCCATTGCCGGTCGCGCGTTCTCCGCCGCAAACCAGATTCGCGCCGTCTTCGCGTCCGATGTTCAGGTACTCGAGCACCGTCTTGAACTGGCTTTCATCCACACTCGGCCCCATCTCAGTTTGCGCGTCGCTGCCATCGCCAATCCGCATTGACCCAGCTCGTTGCGCGATTCGCTTAACGAATTCGTCGGCAATTTCGTTAACCACGATGGCCCGGCTGGTCGCGGTGCAGCGTTGCCCGGACGATCCAAACGCGCCTTGTGCGGTCGATTCAACTGTGAGATCCATGTCGGCGTCTTCCAGGATTACCACCGGGTTCTTGCCACCCATCTCGCATTGGCACTTAGCGCCGCGCCGGGAAACCTGTTCATACAGACGGATTCCCACCTCGTTCGAGCCGGTGAACGAGACCGCTTTGACCGCCGGATGATTAATGATTTCATCGCCGGCGTCAGAACCTGATCCCAGAATCAAATTCAAAACGCCCGGCGGGATTCCTGCCTGTTCAAAGATTTCCACGATCCGTACGCCCGTGGCCGGAGTCAGCGTGGCCGGTTTGAAAACCACGGTATTGCCCGCCACCAGCGCTGGCGCTATCTTCCACACCGGAATTGCTACCGGAAAGTTCCACGGCGTTACGCAAGCCACTACGCCCAGAGGCTGTTTAATCGTATAAGCAAAGTTGGCAGGCAGTTCCGATAGAATAGTCTCGCCATTCATCCGCCGTGATTCGCCGGCACAGAATTCCGCGACATTGATTGAGCGCTGCAACTCTCCTCTCGATTCAGAGAGCGTCTTGCCTTCTTCGCGCGTGAGAATCTGCGCCAGTTCTTCTTTAGCCTCCTCCATTATCCGCGCGGCTTTCGCGACGATCTTGCCGCGCGAAGGGGCCGGCGTCTTACGCCAACTTTGAAATGCTCCGCTCGCGGCCTCGACGGCCGCGCGTGCCTCTTCTCGAGTGGCCTGCCGCACGGCCCCGATAACATCGTCGATGTTGGCAGGGTTGATGTTGTTAACGGTCTTCGATGAGTTGGATTCAATCCATTTGCCGCCGATAAAATTTCGATAGCTGTCCATAAGTTTGATCTGCGATGCTCGCTTAGGCTTTGGTTTAAATGCGATGTCCCGCGCTCCGCCGAAGCTTAGGCGGACAAGTCCGCCTGCTGAACGATTGTATGTTTAAGTGTCTGCGTTTGTCGGCTGAATATATCACGAACCCTGCCGCGGAATCAGTATGACTCGGATGAGAATACCGGTTCTGAGTTCAACCTTTAGGTTGCTGACTCCAGGCACAAGCCAAAGCTTGAACTCAGAACAGAGCCATTACTCGGGCGAGGAAGCCGGCGGTTGCGAATGCTTCTGACCAAAGGGAAAGCGACGGCCGATGATCATCTTCAGGATGAGGTGGTCCGTGCTCCGGGTCAGTCCGATGCCAACGCCAAAGTTGAATTCCCATTTTGGTGACACGTTGAGATCGATGGCCGGAAATATCTGATGTTGCTGTTCGCGCTTAGGATCAAAGCCACTGAGCGGCCCGAGCGCGCCGTAATACTCAATCCCGCCATCGATCTTTTTGGTAAACGAGTAGGCGACTTTGAAATTAGGAGAGAACTCGAATCCTCTCTTTGTGCCTGGTCCCTTCAAAGAGCGCTCGAGCGCGGGGTTGAACGAGACGTACCAGCGCTTGATCTCTTTATCGATGATCGGTCGAATCTCCCAGCTCCAGGTGTCCTCAGAGAACTTGCGCCGCACGTAACCGATCTCTTGCGAGAGGCTCACGCCCACCGGCCAATGCCATTTTGGCGGGACTCGAAAACGCGGGCGAATATGTGTGCCCACGAAATCCAAACCGCTGCCATTGCGAGCGCTGGTGAAAATATAGAATCCAGTTTCGAACCAGTTGTTGAAGCCGTGAGTGATCTCGATTGTCTCGTGCCAGGCGTGATTCGTCGGCAACGTTCCGTCATTATTCTTTTTGGATCCTTTGGCAGTGAAGTTGTTGTGTAACTCGATCATGGTTACACCGCGCGGAATGGTTTCAGATCCGTAAACCTGGATTTCATAGTTCTCCTGGGCGCGAGTGACCGCCGCAAAGAAGCAGACGAGTGTGCAGCCGAGCATCAAACGGAATGTGGGTCTGTTTGTCAGCGCCGTTGTCCGCAACAGTATTTTGGAAATGCCGCCTCATAATACAATAGTTTTGCAGGCGCTGGTTAGAACCAGTGACGCCGGCGGCGTCCCGACTCAGCGCCGTAGCACCATTGCGTGAGATTGTTTGCAGGGCAAGCCGCCAAGCCGTAAAGAAGAAGTTTTGGATCTCTTAAGAAACAATATCCAGGTTTGGAATCCTAAGGACACAATTAACTCGGCCTTCACTTGCCACACACTCCAAATTCGTACAAAGTTACGATCTTGAAGAGATGACCAACCAGCCTCAGAACACAACCGGCGACGCTCCGAATAATCTCCGGGAACTACTCGACCAACGAGCTGCTGCCACGCCGGAAAAGGTCTTTCTATTCTCTGAATCCGACGGACGGCGGTTTACCTACTCGGAATTTGACTCCGCGGTGAACCGCGCGGTCTCGATGCTGGTCGCGCACGGCATCGGCAAAAACGAGGTGGTCAGCTTGCTGATGCCGAACAGTGTCGAGTACATCGTCGCGTATTTTGCTTGCTGGAACATTGGCGCGGTGGCCGGGCCCGTGAACTCTCTGTTGAAAGAAAACGAAATTGCTTTCGTGCTGAACAATTCAGAAACCAGGGCGATGCTCGTCCATTCCGAATTTCAAGAACGCATCGAGAAGATTCGCAGTGAACTCCCTCAGCTTCAGTCTGTGATCACGTTTGACGATGAAAGAGAAGCGACGCGCGAGTTTGCGAAGGAAAGCGAAGAAAGCTGGCTGGATGGACGTGCTCCAAGCCTCGGCAAAGACGACGATGCGATCATCATTTACACCTCGGGCACCACTGGAAAACCAAAAGGTTGCTTATTAACCCACGGCAACGTAATCGCTAACGCGCGCCAGATAAGTGAGTGGCTAAACTTTACCGACCAGGATCGACTGCTGACCATCATGCCGCTTTTTCATATGAACGCAGTGTCGGTGACGACGATGTCCGCGTTGTATGCCGGCGGGTCGACTGTGATCAGTCCCAGGTTTTCAGCTTCTCAATTCTGGAAAATCATTTCCGGCTACCGCGTAACGTCATTCGGATCGGTGGCCACCATGCTGTCAATGCTTCTGAGTAAATACCCTGAAGGAGTTCCGGAAGGATTGACGACTGATCAGCTTCGCTTTGCGATGTGCGGATCTGCGCCAGTGCCGGCCGAGGTCATCAAGAAGTTTGAAGAGACTTTCAACTGCCCGGTAGTCGAAGGCTATGGCCTTTCTGAGTCGACTTGCCGCTCAACGTTCAATCCGCCCGACGAGCGAAGACGTCCCGGTTCGTGTGGTTTGCCAATCGGAAATGAAATGAAAGTCTTTGACGACGACGACAGGGAACTGGCGGACGGCCAATTGGGTGAGATTGTTTTGCGGGGCGAGAATATTTTGAAGGGTTATTACAAGAACGCGGAAGCCACTGCGACCGCCTTTCGAAATGGCTGGTTTCATACCGGCGACGTCGGCTATCGCGATCAGGACGGTTATTTCTTTATCGTCGATCGCAAGTCCGACATGATCATTCGCGGCGGAGAGAATATCTATCCGCGCGAGATCGACGAAGTCCTCTATCAGCATCCCGCCGTGGCCGCTGCGGCGACAATCGGCATTCCCGATCAACTCTACGGCGAAGAGGTTGCCGCTTTCGTAGTTATGAAAGACGGGTCAAAGGTACGTGAAGAGGAGCTAATCAGCTATTGCAGTGAAAAACTTGCCGACTACAAATGTCCTAAGTCGATCCGCATCGTCAAAGACATTCCGAAGGGTCCCACAGGTAAGCTTCTGAAGAGGGAGCTGGCAAAGGAATTCACAGGCGCTGACCACTCTTGATGCCGCGTTGGAGTCTAATGACTTTCCTTCAGATTAGGAAAACCCGAGACTTTTGGTGCCGGTGCTTTTAGATGATCGACCACCCACGCTCCCAACAACCACAGAGCGCACGCTGATACCATCATCACCGAAAACCATTTGCCATACAGCCCATCGGGCGAGAACTTTTCTGTCGCCGCGTGCAGCGCTTCACTGTTGGGTAAGACCCCGGCTTCGGCAAATTCATGAAAGGTGAAGATGGCGACCTGCGTCATAAACAAGAGCAGGAAGATCCCGGTCACCTGAAAAAACCGCTTGACGTTAATCAGGTGTCCGAACTGTCCCCATGCCCAGGCCATCGCCGCCGCAGCGGCCAATCCGAGCAGGGCCCCGGATAATAGTCGCGGGCTGCGTACCTGTAGCAACATCAGAGAAGTTTCCATGCCTTCACGGCTGATTGTCAGAACCGTGAAAAGAAAAACTCCCAGCCAGGCGGCCCAGCCAGAGCGTTGGGTGGAAACTTCGCCCAGCCGCTCTTCCATTCTCTGTTTCAGTTTTGGTCCGGTGCGCCACATGTAAACTACCAACGATGCGACCATTACGATCGCGATTACACCAAGAATGGCCTCGCGCAACGCTTCATTGCCGAGAAACTGGAAAAACGTCTGGCCGAGGTGCTGTTCGATCCAATCGCCGTTACCAGTCTGCATTTGAACGAGCAGGTAACCGAGTCCACCGCTAACTGCGAGCGCCACCGTGATTGCCCAATAGACCGCGGGCGCAAGATGGCGCTGTCCGGATTTACGCAGGTAAGAAAAAATGACAGCCACGAGCAGGAAGGACTCAAACCCCTCGCGCAGAATGATGATGAAAGACTGAAGCATAATCAGAGTCTGGCCGGGTCAGAGAAAATTGCACACGCCCGAAACGGCCGAGTCGCAGTATGCCTCAAATTGAAAATGATTGTCAATATCGAATGGAGGGTTTCGGAAGCGGATACTCACGGACCGTGGATTATTCGGCGGGCCGGTCGAAGATTGAGTTGATTACGTAAAACGCGACCATGCCCCCACCGATGACCGCGCATGTAGCCACAGTCCGCCAAAGCACGTCGGTCCCGGCAAAATTCCAAATGGCGAGCAGGCAGGCGACGACCGCTACCAGGATGCATGCGCTCGTAGTCCAAAAAGATATCTTGGTTACCAGGCGCGGGTTGAGGAAACCTCTTCTCAAAATTATTTCCCGTCGTTCAGGATTACCGGCGCTCCTGCTATTGTGAAGTGACCGGGGCAATTTGCAGATCTGCGCGAACCAGACCGAACTGAGTCACGGCCGCGATCCGCAAAGGCAGATGGCGCGCATCGTCCCCAATCCACATCCGTAGCTGCATCTTATCACTTAGAGGATCATCAGTTGTCAGCGTCAGCATGATCGCATCTATCTTTTGGCCGCCCAGTTCAATCGCTTCCCGTCGCTGGGACTTCACTAACAATGTGCGCGGTTGGCTGGTCGCCATGATCGATATGGCGTTCTGTTTTGGCGGCCAGAGATCAAAAGTGCGAATGGAATAAAAAGCCGAGATCAGATCGTGCGTGCCGACGGGAATCTCGATCCGCTCCCTGGTGTCGCCCACAGCCGCGCCGCGATTCTGATCGAGACTAAATGCACGACTGTAATGGTACTTGCCCTCTGACAAATTCAGTTCAGTGCGAAACGGAAGCAGTGTGGCCGGATCGATGTACGAATTGATTTGATCACTGACCGGAAACAGCCGTGCTCCGGGGCCGGTGGTCTGCGCGGTGACTGAAAACAGTAATCCGTCACGATTGAAATACCGTCCGCGCGACTTCAAAACGAATATAATTGTGCCCACGGATTGCAGCGGATTGCTGGAAAGGTAAACCTGGTAAATAAGTTGTTCGCCGACTCTGAAGGGAACGTCCTTCAACGGTAGTTCTGAAGTGCTTCCGGCTGGCAGGGTTTGAATGGTGCCTCGTGTTCCCGGGTTCGACTTAACCGGGGGATCCTGGACGGCAGACCTGGTGGGCTGAGTGGGACCACTGTTTAGGGCCGCCTCTGGAACAGTCAGTTCGGAAGCTGCCAGCTCCGCGCGAATCTCGCCCGATGCGAGCTTGGCGGTAATCAGCACCGGGACGTGTCTTTCATCATCGCTGAAGTAGACGCGCAAATTGTAATCATGCGACTTAACAATCAAACGCGTAACAATCGTATTGAAGGAACCGACGTTGGTCTTGAGCTGCTCTCGGCCAACAACTTTCACCTCAGCGTCGTATTGCTCGCTGTCGTGAATCACGGTCAGGAAATAGGAAGAACCATCGGTCAGGGGCAGCGCGCGCACTCGGTAGAGCGCTGAAAGCAAGTCGTAGGTGCCGGGAAACGTTCCCAATCCTACTTTGGACGGAATCGCATCAGTGCCGGCTGGTTGATTGTAATCGCGCTCAGCTTCAGAAGTACGCGCTGCCTCGCGCACCACTTGCTGCGCGCGATACGGCAAACCCGTCATAGCGTCCACATAAGTCGTGTAGTCGTTATTGATCGAGAATAGCGCCACGTTAACGACGCCTACTGTCTGGACGTGCGCGCGCAACTGAATTCCGTTGCGGTTGAGGAAAGAGCCGCGGCCGGCCACAAACAGTTCGACGTGGGCGGCGCTGATAAAATGCGCAAAATCAACGTTGTAGGTGAGACGTTCGCCGACCCGATAAGCGGCCTCGTTAAAAGGCGCTTGAGTCGCTTGGCTCTTTTGCTGGGCTGCAGTTGTGCAGGTAAGCGAAACGACCAGAGCCATCAATTGCGCAAGTTTTAGTGAGAAGTTCAGCTTTGCGTGCACCTTCGAATGATAATGGTAAGTCGTTACGCGGCGCAACAATCCCTTTCAGCAGGCATGTCCCGACTTGGTATTCTCTGCGCCTCCTCAAAGACCGCGCAGGGAAAAGCTAAAATCAGAACACTACCTTCGAACTGCACGCTTACTCCCTGCCTTTTGTTCCAATGATCTCAAATCGCAGCGTCGATTTCTGCCGCAACTCTTCTGGCCGCGGCGGCGGGATCATCAGCTCTCAGGATTGGCCGGCCCACGACCAGGTAATCAGCGCCGGCGATAATCGCTTCGGCGGCAGTAAGCGTGCGCTTCTGATCATCGTTGGCGGCACTGGAGCGAATACCGGGGGTAACTATTAGGAAGCCCGGGCTGGAGATTGTCTCGCGAATGACCTGTATCTCCCGCGGCGATGCGACTACTCCGTCGAGCCCGCAATCCGCCGCCGAACGCGACAGCCTGGCTACCATTGTGCGTGGTTCCTCGTTGATGCCAATCTTTTTCAGGCTCGTTTGATCAAGGCTCGTCAACAGCGTAACGGCAATGACCTTTGGTCTCGGAACTCCTTCTCGTTCGGCGTGCTCTGCCACAGCATCCGCTGTGTGCTTCAACATCTCAGCGCCGCCCGATGCGTGCACATTAAAGATCGACACGCCCAGCCGGCTCGCTTCAATTCCAGCCGCAGCCACTGTGTTGGGGATATCATGAAATTTCAAGTCAAGAAAAACGCGGCCGCCCCTGGCAACGATCTGCCTGACAATGTCAGGACCGGCGGCGGTAAAAAGTTGGGAGCCGATCTTGAACATGCCGACAATGTCGCGCAACCTCGCGAACAGGTCGAGAGCGCGGGCCGCGCTGTCGACATCAAGAGCAACGATCAGTTTGTCTTTTGCCTTAGTCGTCATAGGAGAGTTTCAACGCCGCGCGGCTTTGCCGCCTGAAGTGCGGAAAAGCTTCGCCTTTCCGCAACGCTCTCTATTTCTCTTTGGAGGCTTCGCCTCATAGAGCGGCTCGAGGCGTAGCCTCGCCGGTCCTGGATCCAAACTCTCGGAAAGGCAGGGCCTTTCCGCACATCCGGCGGCAGAGCCGCGACTCGACATAGTCACCCGATTGAAATAACCTTCGCGTTCTCTGTTAAGCCTGCCCGTCACCCGCTCACTCATCTTGGTTTGAAATAAGCAGCTACAAACCGGCACGACACCCGACCGCTTCATCAAGGGAACCAAACCCTTCCCGCTTCATAATCTCCGCGAGCCCTTCATTGATTCGCCGGGCCACACTGGGGCCTTCATAAATGAAGCCAGTGTACAACTGGATCAGACTTGCGCCCGCGCAAATTTTCTCCCAGGCGTCTGCGGCGCCGAAGACTCCCCCCACGCCGATGATCGGTAACTCGCCGCGGGTCATTCGATAGATCAGCGCAATGACTTCGTCGGAAAGGGGACGCAGAGGGGCGCCGCTGAGCCCGCCCTCTCCATAGGACTCGACCTCGGCCCGCGCTGTTTGTAAGCCTGCGCGGCTGATCGTTGTGTTCGTCGCAATTAGTCCCGCGATTTTCAAACTGATGGCCACTTCAACGATTGATTCAATTTCAGATTCAGATAAGTCCGGCGCAATTTTCAATAACAGCGGTTTCGACGGCTGAGAATACCGCAGCGCGAGTTCATCATTTCTCTGCTGTAAATTCTTGAGTAATTGGGCGAGCATCTCCGGCCTTTGCAAGTCACGCAGATTGGGCGTGTTCGGTGAACTGACATTGATCGCGACGTAGTCTGCTATGTCGTAAACCGCTTCGAAGCTTTTCAGATAGTCGGGAACGGCATCTTCGATCCGCACACCGCGAGATTTACCGATGTTCACGCCCAGCACGCAGTCGGGCCGGCGCCGGCGAATATGCTCCGCCAGTTGGGCAGCGCCGCAATTATTGAAGCCGGCGCGGTTAATCAGCGCGCGGTCGCGTGGCAGACGAAAAAGCCTGGGCCGCGGATTCCCCGGTTGCGGCTCGCTGGTGACCGAACCCACTTCGATTGAGCCAAAGCCCAGCGCGGCCAGTGCCTGAGCTGTCGTTCCGTTTTTATCAAAGCCCGCAGCCAATCCCACCGGATTGCGAAATTCGAGACCGAAACGCTGCAGCTTGCCAAATGGTTCGCGCTGGAAGTGACGTTTGGCGACGCGACGCGGGGCCGCCGTGCCGAAAGCCAGCGAGAGTGAGTTCAGCGCAAACTCATGCACTGACTCTGGCGGCAGCCGGAACAGAATCGGTCGTATGATTGAGCGATAAATTGACAAATGATGATTGACGAGCCGGAACAGGAGTTTATCGCGTCAAACGTTTATTTGTCACTCTGTTCTTCGACTGCCGACGGGGGGCGGGGCACTAGCCCGACCGTAATGGAGGGCTCCGATTTGCACGAACCGAGCTATCGACAGCCAATCCGACTGAGCGATCCCATCTCGCCCATGACGACGGCCTGAAAATGGTCTTCCGCTGTGAAATTTGCGAGTGTGATGAGGTAAAAAACTGTGCAAACCTGTGAGCGCGATGCGAGGTATGATACGCGCCAGGGCCGGCTTAGGGCACGCCGTGTGGTCTAATACCTGGTTGGGCGTTTCGTCTTACTGAAAGGGAGCTTTATGCGTTTGCTTCTTCCCATCACAATCCTTCTCTTACTGAGCACCGCGCTACTCGGTCAGGATTCCAAAACGGTCAAGACCGACAAAATCGAAGGCATCATTTGCACTAACGTCGCTGACTGGAAATTCATGGTCAAGGCAAAAGAATTCTGGACGCCCAGGAAGGAAGATGTCTTGAAGGCCGAAGAGAAGATTGAAGATCATCTAAGAAACAACACTGTGGGCCATGCGCCTGATTTATGGCGCAGATTGCCGGATTACCAACGGCAATATGTTGGCATCGTCATCGATGGACGCAAGAGAATCTTCTGCAATTTCCTTTGTTCGAAGCAGAAGCCCCTTACAGCAAGACCTGTGTTGGTCTTTGATGGAGGGGAATGTTTCTTTACAATCGTATACGACCTTGGCGATCAGAAGTGCTACAACTTTAAGACCAGCGGCTCCGGATAGGTTGGCTGGTCCATTTAACGGCACGCCCAACAAACCATTTGACCGGAGCGCGGGCCGTCTTTCTCAACTTGATAATTTGATTCGATGGTTGAATCTAATCGCCGCGCCCGGTCGCTGCAGACGTTGGGCGCGATTGAGGTTTATTCATGAACAACATGGCTAATAGCAAACGTGAGTCAAGGATGATTACCGGCGTCGCCTGGTATCGCCCGGAACAATGGGAACGCCTCCGCGAGGTTTCAGAAGACGTCGAAAACCTGGAGGAAACCTA
>WNFL01217415.1_pt1 | contig 13131 bp, 21 predicted proteins | sample 5400361 | NCBI WGS metagenome assembly WNFL01 (sample SAMN13153351, study PRJNA577476) | soil metagenome | isolation source: 40 cm soil on Douglas fir-dominated hillslope | place: USA:California | collected 2013-09-17
AGTTCTGCCATTGACTCGTCTGGCGTCGTCCCCAACAATACCATTTCCCCTAGTGATACCCGAGTAGCACAATCCTCTAGCACTACTAAGAGCCTTTCGGTCTCCACAATCTTCGGCATCGCTCTTGGTGGGGCCGTTTTGGTAGCTGCAGTACTCTCCTTCGCCTTCTGGTTTTGTCGTCGCTCCCCCTCCGCTCCGCAATCGGTGACAAGAGCCCGTTTTCTTCGCAAGCGTCGCCCTCTCCGATCAATGTCAAATGAATGGACGACCATAGAGCCAGTCGTGAGCCCAGATAATGTTGACGAGCTCACCACAACACACCACCCACCGGGGGATAAGTCAACTCCGGCAGCAACCAGTGCTCCGTCCCAAAGCAGGCCGTCTGGCTTTCGCATTCCTCGCAAAGCTCCGCCCCGTCTACCTAGCTGGGCATTGTCAATTTCGCCAGAAATACCTGAAGCACGGTCACCAGAACCATTTCGTCTTATTCCAGAACCTATTCTTGTCCGAGAGATACCTTCAGCCACATTCAATACCCATCAGCCTCAAATCTAATTGACTTGGGCGGCACTGCGCGTCCCACATCAATCTTCTTCTCAGGCGTCACCGCCCAGGTCCACGTCAAGCACGTCCCAATCTCACCGGTCTACGAGCGCCCACCGTATCCTTATCCACCTCTCTTGCCTCTTGGATTGCGGAGACCTCGTTGTCGCAAGCATCTCACAATTATCTTGAAGTACCCCCACCGTCTGAATAACCTGACTACATCTTACGACGTATCGATATCATGTCCCATCCCGAGGTCTCGGGAAGTCCATATACCACGCAAAGAGCCCTCCCGGTCGTTGTAACTTCGATCTCTTCAACTATCCCCGTCTTTGCATGTAAGCACCTCCTCTGTTTCAACGATCCATGAAATTGAATACCCTTAATTTCCCCGCCATCGTACCACGTCTGTCAGAGCATATCAGCACGGAAGGCTGATACTCTGTTCGATCGTCCTTAAGATCTAAATGAGTGCTTAGATTTCATTTGTAACATCACGATTGTTTTTCGTAGGTCGTCATAGCATGTAATCCTCGTAGAGATGCAGTGCACATGAGCGTTAATGTCATTCAGCAATTTCAACTGCTGGACGGTACTGTTGCGACGGCGATTCTTTCTCCAGCCTTGACCAAAACCTCTATGCCGCTGGGCTCGGTATTGGCATCCGGCTGAATCACGCCCGGTGGAAGTGCCGCCGTGACTGCAGCGTCCTCCTCCCCTGTCCACTCTCCCACGGAAGCCCTGCGCAAGTCTTCATCCCACTGGATGCCTGCCTCTTGAGGGAACACGCAGACGACCGTGGACCCGCCGTACGCAAACCAACCCAAATCATCCCCCTTTTTGACAGTCTCCCCTACCTTCTTTGACCAGTTTACCGACCCAACTAGCAACGCACCGATGGCAACGAATGCGACTGGCACGACTTTAGGCGCTTCGCCTTGCCTGGTCGGAAAGAAGGTGGCGTTGATGATGAGAACGTCCCTTCGATTCGCAGTGAATACGTCCAAGGGTTCATTTACCGCCTGAGGGTTTACAGTGAAGTAATCACCAGGTAACTGGCGACATATCAGTATTGAATCCGAAGCGATTGTGTTTCAAGGACGAACTGTAGTCACGCTTTCAATTGTCCCGTCTACCGGAGAGTGGAAGCGATGGTAATCCTAAGAACACCCATAAGAACGCACACGGTTTTTCCCCAAAAATAGAGCATGACAGACCTGCGGGGCTAACCTGAAGACGGCTAAGGAGGAGAGTGGTGTAAAGCGACGAGCTAGGGTTGGGGATCCGAGTAGCAAAGGAATGGTGAACGACTTCCCCTTGATCCTGGGAGAGCGTGAGCAGGGAACCATGGCCAAAATGGCCTACAAACCAAAATGTGCGTGCCGCTGTGACGTCATTGAATACCACGAGTCGGCAATCAGCTGCGCTGCAAATAACACTCGGGTCCGTTGGAGACGCAGGTGGTCGAGCGCCAGGTTTGAGTTTACGATAGAAGAACTCGTTGAACGTCCTATTCAGGATGATATCGCTTAGTAGGAAGCCACGGAGTTTTGGAGACACATACTTGTAGCCCTTCGGATCTTGGATGAGCAATTCTTGGAAGCTGATGTCGTATGTCTTCACAAATGTATTGATACGATCGACGACCGCTGCGCCTTCTTCATCGTAAATTTTTCCTTCTATGGACCTTGGTAAGCTTTCAAAAGCACACGCTATCTGCGGTTCTCTCTTACGTCGGATGGATTGCTCCTTAAGGAGGTTCCGAACCACGGACCAATTAAGGAAGCGTATCTGTCAAGCAGGTTAGATTGTACTTGATCCATGTTCGTGATGAATGGACCTGAGCTGGGCCATGGAATAACAAATGCATCCCAACTCTAGCGTAAATGGGCATATCCTCCCAATCTCTCTTGCCTGTAGAACGGACGATCACAAAGTTTCCTAATAAAATTCATCACTTCCGTTAATTTCATAGCACGGGCAGGAGCAAAGGCACTCACCCCAATGTCCAATTGCAAACAACTACTATGATCGACAGGGGTCAGACCTAGCCAGCGATTATTAGCACCACAACTGACCTTCTCATACGTCTCCTCGTCGAATAGATCAGTGAGCCATGACTTTGCGGCCAGATGATCGTGCTCATTCTCTATAGAAGACAAAAATCGAGCGGTCAGTCGATGACTTTGGTTCATCAAGGGCTCAAAATTCCAGACCTTCAGGGCGTGATGCAGATTCGACGGACCGCGCCAGCGAGGACATCATCAGCTTGCGCATATTGTACGCATCTGGACGGATATTCCAAACGAAACGCTTCCAAGCTTTGGAAATAGGTGATTGTGGTTGTCCTGACTTCGGAGGCGGCATCTGAGGGGGAGGGAGTTGGCCTGACATCCTGAGGTAGAGACTGAGTGTGGGCAGTGGGCCGGTCAACCAAACCGTGTCTGTACTTGGTCAGTGTCGGGAATTGGATATGAGTGCAAGCGCTCACGGGATGCGCAGCCCGGGGACTGTCGGCTTTGTAGTATAAAAAGGACTCGCTTTGCTTGCCTTGTACTCCAAGTGCTCAGGAGTGATGTCAGTGCGTGAGCACTCAATCCCACTTGTGGAGCGCTATCCCAATCAAAACCTACAACCAAGCACTCGAATGGAAGCGAATTGTACTTGTAAATCTAATCAATGACGTATTGACAATTGTACAATATAGATGGGCAGAATCGCAAGTACGTTTCAAAGTCAATAATGCTGTAGTATATGCACTAGGGCCTAACGAACCTATTGAGGCTAAGAAAAGAAAAGGAGAAGATCGAGCAAAAGTGAGGCTTGTGAGAGCTTGCAATTAGCATAACTGAACCCGTGCCATTCACCCATTCCCCGACCATCCCGACACCGTTTCCCATTCGGCCATGAAATGAAATTAAGGGAAATGTCGGAGGATCGGTAGTAAAAGGTTGAAACGGGGATCCGAATGAATTGAGAGAAAAAGGGAAGGTCGAGAGAATAGGTAAATGGTGTGTAAATCATATAAAGAATTGGTAATATCTGCAGGACTTCGGACCTCACCTTTGCCTTGAGCCTTTCCATTTCTTTTCCCAGCCCCGAATCCATAGATTCATCTAGTCTTCGTGTCAGGCACCCAATCTCATTATTACTCAGCTGATCAGGGCATTATCTATGTGCTTGATTACTACCTGGAAATCTCCAAGGTGATCAGGGCAGCGCCATAGGTATATATCGCTTTCAGTCACGCGTCAGGCTCAAATGCGCATCGGCATCATTCCATATGCCAGCTTGTCGGATGAACCAGCACGCATTCCTGTGCATTTTATAGCAACACGGTACGAGGATATGATCATATAATAGCCGCATAACTTTATCATGACCGGTTGCCCAGTGCGACCCGTTTCACATAGTGACACAAAAGCGAACACTCATAGAATGTCCACATAAGCGGCCACTGTTTCTAATTTGATATTGGATGGTTACATAGAGGGGGCACAGGATTGTATAGGGTCCACCACTAATTGGCTTCTACGTCACCTAGTGGGGGCTTCTCTTCCTTTTGATCGACTTCGAACGGGTGGCTTCCATTTTCTCCTTCAACCTCTTCCTTGTTACGCTTTCTCTTGACGTCGGCCATCTTTTGCTTGTGTTTCCAGACGACCATCCCGACGCCATAGAAGAAGGTCATCATGAATCCAACCCAACTAACCCAATACGAGCGTTGCACATTCATCGCATCCGCGTAGACACCTTGCAACGGCGCATACAATGCTCCGCCACCCACTCCTGCCACGATAAAACTACCTCCGACTTTGGTGTGCTTACCGAGACCCGCAACTACGGATGCGGCGATATCAGCTATTGCAGAATTAAGGGTCGGTACTCACTTCCCAACGCATAGATAGTCGGCCAGCAGACTGACTCAAAGAAGAATACAACTTCAGAAATGTCAGCAGGGGATTATATCATAACCCAAACTAGTGGCACACCGAAAATGGATGCGATCGCTGCTTGACCGTCTCCATAGATGATACCCAAAGTGAACATGGCACAGAAGAGGCTGTACACACACAACACGATTGCATCGTCCACAAAGTGAAGGACACCTGCTCCGATGAACCGCTGACAGGATTTAGGACCTGAACCATTACTTCAAAGTTTTGTGCAACATACCCCGAGAGCAAATACCATCCTGTGATTGGCCACTTTGTTGGTATGCATCCGCTACAGCCCTTGATATCACACTCACTGGCAGTACGAGTAGAATAGTGCACCTTTGGAAGGGCTGAAACCGATGCTGGGAGTATCGGCAAAGCTGAAAGGGAGTATATCAGCACAAATGGGTCACTTCTAAGTGGCTTCTACTCACAAACTGGGCGTAGGTGATGAGATGGATGAGGATCAGACTGGAATAACAACTCACTGCCCAGAAGTCACCACCTAGACAAAAGGCCTGTAACTTGCTCACATACCTTAACTGCGAAGGTCGCCGCAGCCACCTCCAGGTTGCGCACCGTCAGGCTCCATTTTGCCCGAGGATCGCAGTGTACATACCTGTGCCCCGACATAGCTAAACTGAGCCCAGAAACCCCACAAGGTGTGATATTGCTTGTGCAATGGCGCAAGTTCACCTTGGTTCTCCAAAGAATCGGGTAGAGTGGTCTCATCGATTTCTGGAAGGTGGGCAAACCAGAAGAGCACAATAAGGAGAGCCCCAAAACTGACAAATGGTATGGGCGAGGTTAGCATTATTCGAAACATGCCTAAGGGGATTCCTACAGCCCGACTGCCAGCTATGAAGGGCAGTCAGATCCCACAAAAACCAAGGACGGTATGATACTCACATAGACCCATTGCACGTTCTTGAGGGAATTCTGGTTCTCTCCTCTGTATAATACGGATGTCAGGACGTCCAAATGAAACTCAAGAAGGGAAAGATCGATACTTGAAGAAGTACTCTGACGCAATCAAAGGACCGGCTGTGGTCACACAATCAGTAAATACGGTACCCCGCACACAATAAGCCTGCGCACCAAACGCTCCGATTCCATTCTACGGTGCAAGTCAACCTCAGATGTCAAGTGATAGCAGACATCAGGGACTCACGAACGCCTGGGAGAATGTCAAGCGCATGGCTCCCTTCTTAGGATCTCCCAGTACAGTGATATAGGTGTTGGCAGCCACCTCAAGCGTAGAGAGACCCATGCTGATCCAGAATGTGCAGAATACGAACCCTGGGTAGGATTTCTTTACTGCTGCAGGCCAGTAGAAGAGAGCTCCAAGGACATAGAACAACAGACCCGCGTAAATACCGCGCTGTGAGAGGAAATGGGATCAATTCTGAAGAGTGGGCAACGACAAGCGGCCTACTTTGTACCCAAACTTGCGCATAGCGAATCCCGCCCATGGTGCCCAGAAGAAGTATGCACCTGTAGAGCATAAATGATTCCCGTGAATGGTCACTCAATGGCGTGCTCACCAAAGTACGCGACTTGCATGAATGTCGACTGCGTCTTCGTTATACCAAATACTTGCTATAAATTAACCTCAGTCCCCACGTTCCAACCAGACGCCTGTCCAAAATTGTTATACCTGGAAATGCCTGCAAACGGGCTCGTTCAGCAGCCATGAAACTCCATCAGATTTAGAAGGACTTGGGAGCGTACTTGTTGAGTGAGTCGAGTAATCCATAGGCGAATCCCCAAGCGAAGAAGAGACTGGTGATTAAGCTGTACCTAAACCACGGGCCCAACCGCTCGTCAGCATATCGTCCACAAGAAATCGACTAAGGACATACGCATAGATGAACTGTCCCCTTGTCAGTTCCCTGGCCTTCACCACCTTCTGAATTGGACCATTAGGTTGGTGGAGTTGCGGACGGTGGTGACCTTGATCCTGGCTGTCCATCCTTCGTAGTCCTTAACCTCTGCGTTGGGTTGTAATCCGTCTGGGCGGTGTACTTATACGTAACCCACCGAAAGCAAAAAATCGAAGTCCCACGCCACACCTTCCTCGTTCCTTCCCTCCGATATATCGGCCCAGTGCTTCGGCCTGTTGTTATAAACTGAGTTGCGAAGCGCCATAGGACCCGCGCCGGCAGCGCTGTCAGCCTCACGAAGGTCCATTCCTTTTTACGCCTTCAGCCTCGAAATAGTATGGGCCACACCTGATAGCCTGGAGCATCTTCCATCTCATTCAGCTCGTCCATTCATTGATCACACAGAGTCTACAGACAGAAGACCTGCACAACAATATACCTCGAGTACCAATTATACCTATTCAGAACAAGATAGCAGAAATATGGGGATGAGGAATGGGACTTGATTCGATTGTCCTTCGTGTCGCCAACCACTGTTCGGTGCGTGTGCCAGGTCGGAAGCGAGGAAGCAGTTAAAAGTCGGACATTGAGTCGGAGTAGAGAAAGAAGCAGCAGAGGAGTGGAGGAAGTTAGGAAGGGGAAAACCTCGCAAAGGGCAAGGTAAGGCGAGGAGGAGTTTCAGGGACTCCCGACAGTAATTTCGGCTCTTGGTCGCCAACCCGTCAACGCGGGTAGCTGATCCTTGGGGAACAAATCCTCGATAGGCTGCTGCATTTCCATGGCTAGTCTCAATGCCGCCATTGTCCGGTATTTCTTTCCTCCGTCCGCGGGCGAGGATGGCGTGAGAGCGGTGGAAGGGGTGGACGCGTCCTCATTGGGCGTTTCGAGTTCAGAGTCGGATGAGTCGCTTTCTTGTGGGGTAGTTGGTCGGCGGCGCGTGGCGGCGCGTCTGACACGGTCGGCAATTAGCGCTGATGGCCCAAGCTCGCCCGCTGCTCCACGGACTACAGGTCGTCTTCCCGACAACTGTGTTGGGGGTGGCGGGGGTGGCGGTTGGTCATCCTCTTCCTCCTCTTCGTCTTCCTCGATATTTTCCTCATCATTCTCGCCCTATAAAAAGGAAACTCTGCATCAATTCCCACTCGTGAGGTAACCAAAGGGCGGCACAACTCACATCATCGAACCTCTCCCGTGGTCCACGATGCGCAGAGTCGTCCTGATCATCCGAGCTCTCGTCACTTTCTGCGATCCATCGGCCCTTTGAATCAACCATAGCGAGATCGGAATACGACGCAGGTCGCGTGCGCAACCACGCCATTCGCGGGCCACTCCTCGACCGTTCGCTCACTTTGAACCCGTATATTCGTGGGACATAGACCCGATGTTCAGGGCGTTTCTGGCCTCCGTACGAATTTGGGTTCGGCACGAGGTGTGTCTGGGAGTTGGGGGGGGATGCGGGGCTGCGTTTGGGTATAAAAGGTACAGGCGCGTATTCGCGGTAGGTGTGGAAGAAGAGGTGGGCAAAGGTGGTGCCGAAGAATGCACCGTCTACACCGCCGTAACGGCTCGAAGAGGGTGTGTAGATGTCATTGCAGTTGGGGCAGTAAAGCTTGACTGTGTCGACACCGGGCATGTCTGAGCGGCCACAAGGGACGAGTCGGGTCGAGGAGCAGTGGACACGCAGGCAGCTACCGAAGACACTATTTTCGTATCGTTCGGCCTGGGGCGGGTGTGAGTAGGGTATAAGTCGTAAAGCTATGGATATCTATACCATCGCTTGCAGTCCGGGCCGTGTAAGAACATAGCGTTGGTGGACCAAGCCGTATAGGAGCTCAGCCGAAGCTTCGACGATCGAGACATCGGGTATTTTGACGGTATCCTCTAAGTGTATGATAATGAAGACGCGTCGACCCAACGAGAAAGTTGTGACGCACCTGGTTCTACATCGAGGACCATCTCCATGGCCTCTTTCCAGAAGGGGACCATGGCGCTGAGACCAGTGAGGTTGAAGTCATCTTCAATGAAGTCTTCGGCTACCTCGCAGAAATATTCGTGGCCGGGAAGAGAGCAGAACCAGGCGATCCATGTGAGGGAAGATGTGGGTGTCGAGGATGCTGGGGACGGTGACGATGAGCTGATTATCATTGGTAACGAGAATACTAGATACCGTATCCTTCGTCCTGTTGCTGATGTTCGGTTTGCATGTGGAGATCCTGTGGCTGCTGTTGCTGAGAATTGTGGATAAGGTTATCCGGAATTTGTTGCTGGATGCCGTTTCTAGCGGTGACGATGGGAGGCTGCCTCGACATTCGACGACGATTCGGCACACGCGTCCGTTGTGGTCGCTGCAGGTGGCCGCCGTGGTGGCAAGGTCCAACTTTGGAGACCAAACTTTCGGCCAAGTCTTCCCCCTCTCTTTCTTCTACTCGTCGGTAGGCACGATGGCAAGCAAAAAGGACGATGAGCTGTATACGGACAGCAAAGTTTCTGTTCTCCAAGACGCCCGCGTCTTCAACGAATCGCCGATCAACCCCAGGAAATGTCGCTCCCTCCTCACCCGCGTCGTGTTCCTCCTCTGCGGTGGTGAACAGCTCCAGACACATGAGGCCACGAACTTGTTCTTCGCTACGACAAAACTCTTCCAGCACAAGGACGTGCGTACGCGAAATTTAACAGAACACGTCGCTCACCACTCGACAGCCTGCACTCCGCCAAATGGTTTATCTCGCTATCAAAGAACTCTCTAATAGCGCAGAAGATGTAATCATGGTCACCTCGAGTATCCTTAAAGACATGCAATCGAACCAGGACGCCGTCTACCGCCCTAATGCCATCCGAGCCCTATGCAAGATTATTGATGTAAGACCTCTGACCGTGTTCAATAGCCAGCTCCTTACCTTTTCACAGCCTGCCATGGTTCAATCCGTCGAACGCTACTTCAAGGCCTACATCGTCGATAAGAACTCCTCAATCGCCTCCGCTGCTCTAGTATCCGCATATCATCTCTATCCTAAGGCAGAAAATGTCGCAAAACGCTGGGTAAGCGAAGCACTAGAAGCCCTCAGCCCAAAATCGTCCAGCTCCTTTTTCGCGGCCGCACAGTCCTCCAGCCTAGGGGGCCCAAGCGGCTATCTTGGGTTCGGCTCCTCCGCACCAGCAACACCCACCATGGTCTCGATCCCCTCGACGAGCTATATCAGCCAGTACCATGCCCTCGGGTTCCTCTATTGCATCCGCCAGTCGGATCGCATGGCCGTGACGAAGATGATCCAACAGCTAGGAGGTGGCAAGTCGGGCGCTGGAACGTCCTTGAAGAACCCAATGGCCCTCTGCATGCTCATCCGGTACGCGAGCAAGATCATGCACGAAGACCCTAAGTACGTCCTAGTTTCTCTATTTCTCGCCTCCTTACCATTTCAAAAGCCTCCAAAAGCCAATGTTCGACCTCCTCGAAGGCTGGCTGCGCCACAAGAGCGACATGGTCAACTACGAGGCCGCCCGCGCCATTTGCCAGATGCGCGGGGTGACTGCTCCTCAACTCACGCGCTCGATCGCCCAGTTGCAATTGTTCCTCTCTTCCCCCAAGCCGACCCTCAAGTTTGCTGCCATCCGTACGCTCAGCGCGTTGGCTGTTTCACATCCGTCCAGCGTGGCGGCATGCAACGTCGACATGGAGAACCTCATCTCTGATCCAAACCGTAGTATCGCGACATATGCGATTACCACTCTGCTCAAGGTGCGCCTTCCACCCAATAACGTTTCCACATTCCCCCCTTCAGGCCCTCCTTTGGCTTTGGTTGACCACAGTCACAGACGGGGAACGAAGCCTCTGTGGACAGACTAATGAAAACAATCAGCGGGTTCATGTCCGAAATCAGCGACGAATTCAAAGTAATCGTAATCGAGGCGATCCGCTCCCTCTGCCTCAAATTCCCCTCGAAGCCTGCGCGACGAGGGTGGGTACGACTTCAAGCGTGCGGTCGTCGAGGCCATCTTCGACATGATCAAGTCGATCGGCGAGTGTAAAGAGGTTGCACTGGGCCATCTGTGCGAATTTATCGAAGATTGCGAGTTCACCAAGCTCTCTGTCCGTATCCTGCACCTTCTGGGTCTCGAGGGACCGATGACGCCGAATCCCACAAAGTACATCCGGTATATCTATAATCGGGTCGTGCTGGAGAATGCGATTGTCCGTGCTGCGGCGGTCACGAGTCTTGCAAAGTTTGGGGTCAATGCTGGCGACTCGGGTGTGAAGAGGAGTGTTGGGGTTTTGCTTGGCAGGTGCATTTGAATGAATGAAATCTCTGGCGGTTAATCGGTTGCTGATGGTTCGTTTGGTTTTTATTTACAGGTGTCTTGACGATGTTGATGATGAAGTGCGCGATCGTGCGGCTATGTACCTTCGAGTGATGAAGGAGGAACCGTTAGCTGAGAAGCTCGTTAAAGAGGGTGAGTCTTTCGCGTAGCCCAATGAACAAGAAAAGAAGTCTGAAGGTTGGGGGCATTAGATTCTGTGGTCTCCTTAGCCACTTTAGAGTCGAAACTGGTCGAGTATATGAATGATAAGAGCGCACTCGCCCACCAGTTCGATATCTCCAGCATTCCGAAAGTCAGCCGTGCGCAAGCCCAGCAAGAAGCAGCTCGTAAGTACCAGTCTTGTGAAACTGCTGTGACACCATCTCATCATCATCTGTTCCTACTCCGTCCTCTTCAGGTCCTACGGCTTTAGAGACGATCGATGCGTCCACGATGCCCAAAGCTTCGACATCGGTTACACCCCCTGTGCCCACGGCAGCGGAGACTCAATCGACTTATGCCTCGCAACTTGCGAGTGTGCCTGAATTCGCGTCATATGGATCAGTGCTGAGCAGCACCACGAAGCTTGTGCCGCTCACGGAAAGCGAAACTGAGTACTTTGTCACCTGCGTCAAGCACATTTTCAAGGAGCACATCGTATTCCAATTCAACGTCACCAACACCTTGCCGGAAACCGTACTCGAGGGCGTATCGGTGCTCATGCAGCCGGCTGCCGAGGGCCTTATAGAGGACTTTATTATTCCGATCCCCTTGCTTGCGGCTACAGATGGACCGCAGATTGTGTATGTGTCCTTTACTCGAGAGTCACCGGAGGAGTATTTCGTTGGTGGATTCGGGTGCACGCTCAAGTTTGTGAGCAAGGAGATCGATCCTGATACGGGGATGCCAGAGGAGACTGGGTACCCAGACGAGTACCACCTGGAGGAGATTGAAGTGAGTGCTGGTGGGGACTACATCCTACCGAGTTACTGTTCTTTCAACGCGGAATGGGAGGGACTTGGAGAGGGGGAGGGGGCGGAGATGGAGGAGGAATTCGGGTTGAGTGGGATGGCTAGCATCAAAGGTGGGTGTGTTGTTCTCGTCGCACGTCGAGGGATTATGAAAATTTCGTGAGTGCTTACTGATCGATATACAGCGGCATGCGATTCGTTGGTCGAGATCCTCAACATGGAGTCGATTGGAGGTACGGAAAACCCGAGCTCAAATGCGGTGCACACGCTGCTGCTGTCTGGGATAGTGAGCGGGGGTGGAGGCAAGGTGCTTGCCAAGTGTGAGATGGCGTACACGGCGAGCACTGGTGTCTCGCTTCGGATGTCGGTGCGGGCCGAAAAGGAAAAAGCCGCAAGTCTTGTCATCGCGACGATTGGATAGAACGCGGGGGCTTCCATTATGGGACTTCCCTCTACCTCCGGGTGATACGTACGCACTCGAGTGGGTGTTCCGCGAGAGAGCTTGGGCAGTTTGTGGGCAGTTTGGGCAGTTAGTTAGGTGGCGTTGAAGGTCTTCTTCTCTTCTTGGGGATTGAATGAAGTCATAGATTAAGATCAATGAATGATGAGGAGCCACATTAAAGCCCAAAATTGAATGGTCACAGGACCATTGGTGGACAACGTGGATAGTAGGTGGATAGTCGGCCCGGGGTCACATTTTTTGGACAACTAAGGCCAAGGCACTATCATACGTATCTCATACAGTAACCGCACCCTATTCCCTACCAAATCCCACTCAGATCCCACCAGGTCCCACTTTCTACTTTTATCAAACCCGCCTCCACCCCGGACTGCGGATTGCCTCGCCGTCTGCCTTGCTGATCGCTGATCGCATGCACGACGAACGAGACGAACGAGGCGAAGTGGATGCCAGCCTCAAAGGCAAAGAATCAGCTCGGAAACGCTCGGAAACAGCCGAACTGCGATTTGCGAGATTCGAATCTGGGTTCGCTTGCTGCACTTGCTCGCTCGGAAGATAGCAGTAGGGGAGCCTCGTGTTTGGCCTCGATTGATTGACTGGTTTTCACCAGGCAAAGGACGCACCGATTTGTCAAGCACCGATTCGTCAACGCATAATTTACTTACGGCAACGAGCGAGCGAGCCTCGTGCGGTATGGGGTTGTGTAGCATACTCCCTGCTGTGTAGACCCCGTGTAGACCCCTGTGTAACACCCCGTGGAGCGTGTGGGCCCCATATCCCCCACAATAAATAATTCTCGCGGAGTAAACATTTCTCATCCGCCGACACAACTGCTGGTTTCCGTCCGTCCGTCCGTCCGTCCCATCCGTCCGTCCATCCGTCCATCCCATCTCCGCCGCTGTCGCCCCCTCCATCGAGATCTCCATTCCATGTGCCATCGAGTCAACCAAGACTTCCATTTTCTCGGGGGTGACCATACCCAGTTCTGGGAGTCATTCATTAAATTAATTCTCTATTACCCGGGCTTTAATTATTGG
>WNFL01316302.1_pt1 | contig 13131 bp, 10 predicted proteins | sample 5400361 | NCBI WGS metagenome assembly WNFL01 (sample SAMN13153351, study PRJNA577476) | soil metagenome | isolation source: 40 cm soil on Douglas fir-dominated hillslope | place: USA:California | collected 2013-09-17
GTGGCCTTGCACTGCCGCCGCCAGTAGTCGCTCGGCTTCATCTTGAGCCCGAGATCGGTGAAGCGGTCCTCCCACTCGAAGTCCATGCGGTCGAGCGCGTAGGGCACCCAGCCGATGCCGCTCTCGCCGAAGGCGATGCGCACGTTCGGATAGCGCTCGAGCACCGCGGCCCCGATGATCGCGGCGAGGATGTTGACCAGGTTCATCTGGAACGCGGAAACCACCGTGAAGAAGGCGGCCCGCCGGGTGAGCCCCTTCTGGTTCTCCAGCACGGACGGCGGCAGCGCCGGGAAGGTGTGGAAGTGGAGCGGCAGGTTCACGTCGTTGACCGCCTTCCACAGCGGCTCCCACGTCGGATGCCACATCGGCTCCATGTCCCACGAGCAGGAGAGCTCCATGCCGCGCAGGCCGAGCTTGGCCACCCGGTAGACCTCCTGCACCGCCGCGTCGATGTCGCCGTAGGGCAGGCAGGCCAGGCCGATGAAGCGGTCCGGGTCGTGGCCGCAGAAGTCCACGAGCCAGTCGTTGTAGATGTGGAACATCTCGGTGGCGGCCTCGTGGTCGTTCAGCCGGGTGGCCGCGCCCAGGATGCCGTAGATGACCTCCGCCTGCACGCCGTCGCGGTCCATGTCCTTCGCCCGCAGCGCCGGGGTGGTCGGACGGGCGACGCCCTTCTTGCCGTCATCGTACAGACCGGTCGCCGCCATCACGTCCACGCGGTGGTGCTTGCCGGCCTCGTACTTGGACCCGGCCGGGCCTACCCCGCCCCAGAGGCCGAAGTTGGTGCCGTTCCGGGCGGTCCAGAATGGGCCGTCGGGCCCGTCCTTGACGAAGGGCATGCGGTCCTTGAGCACCGCCGACGCATTCGCGGTGAAGAGATCGCGCGGGATCCAGGGCAGGTCGATGTGGCAGTCGGCGGAGATCCGTTGGTAGCGCATGACGCCCCCTTTGGCCGGTACCGGGTCACGACTCGTGTGTGGACAGAGCCTAGCCAGCGGCGGGCCCCACGTCAACATCTGCCGGATCCGCTCCGGGCGCCTTGACTCCTGGCCCGCGGACACGGCACCATGCCCGGGCCGCCATGCTCCAGGGCATCCGCGTCCTCGACCTGTCCCGCGTCATCGCCGGCCCCTACTGCGCGGCCCTGCTGGGCGACCTGGGCGCCGACGTCATCAAGCTCGAGCGGCCCGGCCGCGGCGACGACCTGCGCGCCCTTCGCGGCAGCGGGCGGATGAGCGCCTCCTTCGCGGCGGTCAACCGCAACAAGCGCGGGATCGCGGTGGACCTCCAGAAGCCCGAGGGCGCCCGGCTCGCCCTCGACCTGGCGCGGCGCGCGGACGTGGTCATCGAGAACTTCCTGACCGGCGTCGCCGAGAAGCTCGGCCTGGGCTACGCGGCGGTGCGCGCGGTGAACCCCTCGGTGGTCTACGCCTCGGTGACCGGGTTCGGCCAGACCGGCCCGCTCGCCCGCAAGCCCGGCTACAACACGATCGCCCAGGGCATGAGCGGGCTCATGGCGCTCACCGGCATGCCGGGCGATCCGCCCACCCGCGTGGGCGGCTCGGTGTCCGACGTGGCCGCGTCCTACATGACCTTCGGGATGGTCAACGCGGCGCTGGTGCATCGCTTCCGCACCGGGGAAGGCCAGCACGTGGACGTGAGCCTCGTCGGCGCGAGCCTCGGGCTCCTGCCCGACCCGACCGCGATCTACTTCGACACGGGGGAGCGGCCGAAGCGAGCGGGCAATCGCAACCTGAACCTCTCGCCCGCGGAGGCCTTCCAGGCCAAGGACGGCTTCGTCAATGTGGTGCTGCTGAACTCCGAGCAGTGGGGCCGCTTCTGCCAGGCGCTCGGCGATCCGGCCATGGAGACCGATCCGCGCTTCGTCGATAACCCGGCGCGACTCGCCAACCACGCCGCGTTCAAGGCGCGGGTGGAGGCCATCCTGGGCACCGGCTCCCCCACCGAGTGGGTCGCGCGCCTCGAGGCCGGAGGCATCGCGGCGGGTCCGATCTACGAGTTCCACGAAGTGTTCGAGGACCCGCAGGCGCGTCATCTGGGGTACGTGGCCGAGGTGGATCAGCCCGGCGCGGGCAAGGTGAAGATGCTCACGTTCCCCGGCCGCGCGTCCAGCACCCCGCCGCGCATCGATCGGCCCGCGCCGCTACTCGGCCAGCACACCGCCGAGGTGCTCGGCGAGCTCGGGCTCGCGCGCGAGGAGATCGATCGCCTCGCCGCGGCCGGGGTCATCGTGCTCGGCGAGCAGCCCTAGCCAATCTCGTTAGACGCGGCGGCCCCGCCGCGCGTGTACACGCAATTCAGGGAATATTCGCGGCGCTCTCCTTCGTCTGATCGAGCGAGGAGGGCACCGAAATGCGACTGTTATGGATTCCCCTGGCCGCGCTGCTGCTGGCCGGTTGTGCCATCGTGCCGCTCGTACCCTTCGGCTACGCGCCGCCGCCTCCGCGGCCGCGCTACACCTATAGCTACCCCGTCTACCCGGCTTACCCGTACGCGCCGCGCTACTACGATCGCGGCCGCTGGTAGTATCCTCGGCGGGTGCGCCGCCCATCGTCCGGCTTCCGCTGGCTGATCCCGGTCATCGGAAGCCTGGCGGTACTGGCGGCGCCCTCGCCCGACGGCCTGAGCGCGGAAGGCCAGCGCGTCCTCGCGGTGATCGTGCTCGCCATCGGGTTCTGGGGCTTCGAGATCCTTCCCCCCGGCGTCACCGGCATCGTCGCGATCATCGCCCTGGTCTTCACCCACGCGGTGCCGGGCATGCGCGAAGGACTCGCCGGCTTCGCGGATCCCATCGCGTACTTCCTGATCGGCATCCTGACCCTGGGCGTGGCGGTGTCGCGGAGCGGCCTCGCCGAGCGGGTGGCCCACCTACTCCTCGCGCGCGGGCGGGGCCGGGCCGGCGCGCTCTACGCGCACCTGCTGCTCGCGCTGCCGGTGCTCACGCTGATACTCCCGTCCGCCACCACCCGCACCGGCATCCTCGTCCACGTCTACGACCAGGCCTTCGCGCTCGGCCGCGTGCCGGCCGGCGCGCCGCTCGCCCGCGCCATCATGCTGGTGCTGAACTCGGTGAACCGGCTGTCGTCCACGATCCTGTTGACCGGCGGGATCACGCCCATCGTGGCCGCCGGCCTCATCGGCGTGACCTCCTGGACCCGGTGGTTCGTGCTGATGAGCGTCCCGTACCTGGCGCTGATCAGCCTCGCCGCCGCCGCCATCTACCTGCGTTTCCGCCACGGCTTTCACGCCGAGGTGCAGGTGCCGCCCCGGCCCGCGCCGCGCCCGCTCTCCGGCGTCGAGTGGCGGACCGCGCTGATCACCGCCGGCGCCGGGGTCCTCTGGTTGACCGACTCCATCCACCACTGGCATCCGACGCTGCCCGCGCTCCTGGCCTGGGTGTGCTTCCTGATGCCGGGCCTGGGCGTGCTCACCTGGCGGCAGTTCGAGCAGGAGGTCGGCTGGGCGAACTTCTTCGTGCTCGCCTCGTCGCTGTCCCTGGCGCAGGCGCTCTCGCGCTCGGGCGCGAGCGCGTGGCTGGCCGGCGGTGTGGTGGGGGCGGCCCGCTCGGTGGCCGAGTCCCCCTGGATGGTGGTGGGCGTGCTGCTCGTCGCCTCCGCGCTCGTGCGGCTCATGATCCCGAACATCACCGGCTTCCTCGCCACCACGATCCCGGTGGCGATGTCGGTGGGGACCACCGCGGGCCTGAACCCCATCCTCTGCGGGCTCATCGTCACGATCGCGGGCGACGCGGTCCTCTACTATCCGGCGCAGGCCGCCTCGTCGCTGGTGGTCTACGAGCGCGGGCACCTCACCGCCGGAGAGATCTTCGGCTTCGGCCTCCTGATGACCGCGCTGGCCGCCCTCGTGGTGCTGGCGGTGGCGATCCCCTACTGGACGCTGATCGGAGAGCCGCTGGTGCGGGGCGGGTAGCTAGCTGCGCGGGCGGTCGAGGACTTCGCGGACCTTCGCGATCAACGCCATCGGCGTGAAGGGCTTGCCGAGCAGGAGCATGCTCGCGTCGAGCACGCCGTGGCGGACGATGGCGTCGCCGGTGTAGCCCGACATGTACAGCACGCGCATGTCGGGCCGGCTGGCCCGCACGCGGTCCACCATCTCGCGGCCGCTCATGCGCGGCATCACCACGTCGGTGAGGATGAGGTCGACCCGCGCGCTTTCCTTTTCGTAGACCTCGACGGCATGCTGGCCGTCGCTCGCCTCCACCACCGTGTAGCCCTGCCGCTCCAGCACCTCGCGGGCGAGCGCCCGTACGTCGGCCTCGTCCTCCACGAGCAGGATCGTCTCCTTGCCGGTCGCGGGCGGGGGCGCGGACGGCTCGACGGCGCCGCCGGTCTCGGCCGCCGTCTCGACCTGGGGCAGGTAGATCTCGAAGGTCGTGCCGCCGCCCATCACGCTGCGGACGTGGATCGCGCCGCCGTGCTGGCGCACGATCCCGTGCACCATCGAGAGCCCGAGGCCGGTGCCCTTCCCCGGCTCCTTGGTGGTGAAGAACGGCTCGAAGATCCGGGCCTGGGTCGCCGCGTCCATGCCGGTGCCGGTGTCCATCACGCGGAGCACCGCGTACGGGCCGGGCGGGAGCGCGTCAGGTCGGTCGGGCGGCGCCGCGTCCAGCCGCACCAGATCGGTCTCGAGGCCGAGGGTGCCGCCGCTGGGCATCGCGTCCCGCGCGTTCACGGCCAGGTTCATCAAGGCCTGCTCGAGCTGCGCGGGATCGGCGTTGACCCGTCCGGCGCTCGGCCCCGCGGTCACCAGCAGGTTCACGTCCTCGCCGATGAGCCGCCGCAGCATCGTGCTCACCTCCGCCACCAGGGTGTTGAGATCGAGCACCTTCCGCTGGAGGACCTGCTTGCGGCTGAAGGCCAGGAGCTGGCGCGTGAGGCCGGCGGCGCGATCCGCCGTCTTCTGGATCACCTCGATGCTGCGGCGCACCGGGTCGTCGGCCTTGAGCCGCCCGAGGACCAGATGGGTGCGGCCGGTGATGATGGTGAGCAGGTTGTTGAAGTCGTGGGCGACGCCGCCCGCGAGGCGGCCGACCGCCTCCATCTTCTGGGCCTGCCGGAGCTCTTCCTCGAGCTCCCGGCGCTGGGTGATGTCCATCATCGCGCCGATCATCCGGGTGGGCCGGCCGTCCCCGTCGTGCAGCACGTAGCCCCGGTCGAAGACGTGGGCGTACGAGCCGTCGGCGCGGCGGTAGCGATACTCCGCGCTCCAGCTCTCGGCGCCGCGCTCGACCGCCGCGTTGATGTCCGTCTTCACCCGCTCGCGATCGTCCGGATGGATCGTCTCGTACCACCACGCGATGTCCGGGCCGATCTGCTCGGGGGGATAGCCGAAGAGGGTGCTGACGCCCTCGTTCCACCACAGCGCGTCGCTCACGAGGTCCCAGTCCCACACCGCGTCGTTGGTGGCGCGGGCCACGAACTGGAAGCGGTCCTGGCTCTCGCGCAGCGCCCGGACCAGCCGCTCCGCGGTGCCGCGGGCGAGCTGCTCGGCCTCGAGGATCTGGGCGTTGCGGATCGCGATGGCCGCGTGGGCGGCCAGCCGCACCAGGACCGACTCGTCCCGGTCCGTGAAGACGCGGGCGGTCCGGTTGTCCACGTAGAGCAGGCCCTCGACGTGGTCGTCGATCAGGATCGGGACCACCATCTTGGTGGTGATCCCGAGCGCGGCGACCTGTCCCGCGTAGTCCCGGCTGACCCGGGCATCGCGGAGGTAGTCATCCGTCCGGGCGGGCCGGCCCGCCTCGAGCGCGAGGCCGCCGAGCCCCTTGCCGGATTCGACGCGGACGCGGGTCAGGTCGGTGTACCACGGGGCCGTCCAGTAGCGCAGGAGCACCGCGTCGGACTCGGGGATGCGCAGGCCGATCACCGCGCCGTCGCTACGGCAGAGCTCCTGGGCCGCCTCGGTGACCCGGCGGAGCACGGTGGCGAGGTCGGGGGCGGCGCCGATGGTGTGCGCGAGGTCGGCCAGCACCTCCGCCTCGCGCCGCCGCCGCTCCTCTTCCGCGAAGAGCCGCGCGTGCTCGAGGGTGATCGCGGCCTGGTCGGCCAGGGCCTCGGCGAGCTGCACCGCGCGCGCGTCGAAGACGGTCCCGGTCACGGTGCGTACCGCGAGCGCGCCGATGATCCGGTCCTGCGTGAGCAAGGGGACCGCGAGGATCGCCCGGTCGGCCCCCTCGTCCATGTGGGCGCGCAGGGCGGGAGGAACGTCGATGCGCGCGTCCGCCAGGACATCGGGACTGGTGATGGTGCGCCGCTCGTGCATGGCGAGCCCGACCGCGCCCGATCGGATCTCGCGCACCGGGCGCCAGCTCGCGGTGGGCGCCTCTGGCTCGTGCGCCACCGCCATCGCGAACAGGTTCGCGGAGTCGGCGTCGAGGCGGTAGACGACGGCCGAGCGCCCGCCGAGCAGGGAGCGGAGGCTCTCCGCGATACGCTCGCCGACCACGTCGGGATCGAGCCGCTCGGACAGGAGCCGGCCGATGCCGGTCAGAGCCCGGGTCTCCTGCCGACGCGTCCACTGCTCCTCGAGCAGGCGCGCGTTCTCCTCCTCGAGCGAGCGCAGGCGGGCGAGGAGCGCCGTCTCGTCCTGCATGTCCGCGTGGCTCTGGGGACTCGTCGGTGGCATCCGGTCGTGAGGGAGCAAGGACCACGCCATAGACAACTACCTGAAATAACTGGGCGTCTTGGCCGTCTCCGGGCGGAAAGTGTCAGTTGGGGACTGAAAATGAGCACCCCGTCGAGGACAAGGCCCGGCGCGGTCTGCTACGATCCGCTCACCGTCGCCAGCCGCTCAACCTCATCCGGGAGCTATGCCGCCATGACGACCGACCCGAAGATGATCAATCACCTCTGGACGCACAAGACGCAGGACCACCCGTTCCTCTCCGACGAGGAGCTGGTGATCGATCGGGGGGAAGGCGTCTGGGTCTGGACGGAGCAGGGCAAGAAGCTCCTCGACGGTTTCGCGGGGCTCGCGGTCGTCAACGTGGGTCACGGCCGCCGCGAGATCGCGGAGGCGATCGCCGAGCAGACGGTGCGGCTCGCGTACTACCCGACCACCCGGCAGTTCTCCAATCGCCCGGCCGTGGAGCTGGCCGCGAAGCTCGCGTCGCTCACCCCGGGCGACCTGCGCTACACCATGTTCGCGGTGAGCGGCTCCGAGGCCAACGAGCGCTCGATGCAGATCGCCCGGCAGTACTGGCTCGCGGCCGGCAAGCCCGGCAAGCACAAGGTGATCTCCCTCGAGGGCGGCTACCACGGCGCGACCATGGGCACCTTCGCGATCTGCGGCCTGCCCCACCTGTCGCAGGCCTACGCTCCGCTCGAGGTGCCCGGCTTCGCGAAGGTGAAGCCGCCGCATCCCTTCCGCGACCTCGCGGGAGGCACCGAGGCGGAGCTGATCGCGCGCCGCATCGCCGAGCTGCGCGAGGCGATCCTCCGCGAGGGGCCGGACACGGTGTCGGCGGTGATCATGGAGCCGGTCCTCTCCTCGGGCGGCTTCATCATGCCGCCGATCGGCTGGCTCCGCGCGGTGCGCGCGCTCTGCGACGAGCTGGACGTGCTGATGATCGCCGACGAGGTGATCACCGGCTTCGGGCGCACCGGCCGGTGGTTCGCGGTCGAGCACGACCAGGTGGTGCCCGACCTCCTGTCGGTGGCCAAGGGCATCACCTCGGGCTACATCCCGCTCTCCGCCAGCATCGCGCGTGGCCGGCTCGCCGAGGTCTTCTCCGACACCACCACCCAGGAGAACGTGCACCCCAACACCTACGCGGCGCATCCGGTGGCCTGCGCGGCCGCGCTCGCCAACCTGCGCATCATGGAGCAGGACAAGCTGGTGGCCAACGCGGAGGCCATGGGGACCCGGCTGCTCGAGAATCTCCGCCGGGCGGTGGGCAAGCACCCGATCGTGGGCGAGGTCCGCGGTCGCGGCCTGCTGGTCTGCGTGGACTTCGTGCAGCCCGACGGCTCCGGCAAGCCGCTCGACGCCAAGCTGGTGGCCGAGCTCGACCGCAAGGCGTGGGACCGTGGCGCCATCATCTACGCGCGCGGCACCGTGCTCCGCCTGGCCCCGCCGCTCTGCATCACCGCCGGCGAGGTGGACGAGCTGGTCGCCCTGGTGGCCGACAGCGTCGACTCGCTCCAGCGCGACGTCGCGAAGGCCGGCTAGCGTCTGGCCGAAGAACTCACGCGCCAGGGCGGTCCCGGCGATGCCCCCCTCCGAGTTCCTAGCCGAGGAACTCGCGGGCGAGCGTCTCCCACATCATCGCGGAGAGCTTGAGGCTCTCGGTGTCCACGCGCTCGTTGTGGCCGTGGAACATCAGCGGGTAGTCGGTGTAGGGGATGCGGAGCGACTGCAGGCCGAAGCCGTAGGCGGGTACGCCCTGCCAGCGGAAGAACTTGGCGTCGGTGCCGCCGGTGGTCATCTTGGGCACCACGCGGCTGCCCGGCATGAGCCGGGAGGTGACTCGCTCCATCGCGGCCACCAGCGGGGTGTCGTGGGTGCTGAGCGAGCCTTCCTGCCCGCGCCCGGTGCGGACGCTCACCCGCGGGCCCAGGTCGCCGATCGCCTCCCGCAGCATCACGTCCACCTCGTCGCTCGTCACCCCGGGGAGCGCGCGGATGTCCACGTCGATCTCCACCCGGTCGGGGATGACGTTGGTCTTCACCCCGCCGTGCATGACGTTCGGCGAGAACGTGGTGTGGGTGCAGGCGTGGGCCTCGCGGGCCAGGGCCAGGTTGTCCATCCCGCGCACCGTCTCGAGCACCCGCGCGGGATCGGTGAGCCCGGCGGTCAGCTCGGGCCCGAGATCCATCGCCTTCACGTACTCGCGCCACACGTCGAGGATGCGGGCCCTCGGCTGGTAGGCCGCGATGCGCCGCACGACTTCGGCCGCGGTCACCAATGCATTGTCGGTGCGGAACGGGCGCGATCCGTGGCCGGGCGTGCCCGCCACGGTCAGCCGCCGCCAGTTGGCTCCCTTCTCACCCACCGTCACGCCGAGCACGTGGCCCTTGCTGGTGGGGATCGGCACGCCGCCGCTCTCGGTGATGACGTAGTCCGCCTTCACCGCGTCGGGCCGCCGCTCCACGAGGTGCCCCGCGCCCAGATTGCCGCCGGCCTCCTCGTCCGCCACCGCCAGGTAGATCAGGGTGCCGCGCGGGCGGAAACCGCTCTTGGCCAGTGAGGTTCAGCATGTCGATGGCGCCGCGGCCCCAGACCACCCCGTCCACCAGCTCGCCCCCGAAGGGATCGCGCTTCCAGCCGTCGGGGCTCACCGGTACCACGTCGGTGTGGCCCATGAGGAGCAGGCGCGGGGCCTTGGGGTCCGAGCCCTCGATGCGCGCGATGAGGCTCTCGCGCCCCGGCTCGGAGGTGTAGCGCTCGCACGCGACCCCCGCGCCCGCGAAGTAGTCCTCGAGCGCGGCGCAGCTCCGCGTCTCCTGGCCGGAGGCCGCGGTGCCGTCGTTGACGCACGCGTTGCGGATCATGGTGCGCAGCAGCTCGGTCGCCTCGGTCTCGATGCTCTGTTCGTCTCGCATGGGGGTTCCTCGGTGGGGTCAGGTCCTACATTCAAACATTGCCCGAGAAGTGACGGATGATCCAGCCCGCGATGGAATGACGGGCCGGGCCCACCGGCATCTCGGTGCGCGGAAACCACCGCGCGTCCTCCAGCTCCTCGCGGTCGATGGTGATCTCGCCGCCCGCGTAGCTCGCGATGAAGCCGATCATGATCTGGCTCGGGAAGGGCCAGTTCTGGCTGCCCACGTACTGGATGTCCTTGACGTCCACCCCGACCTCTTCCTTCACCTCGCGCGCCACGCAGCCCTCCAGCGACTCGCCGTTGTCCACGAAACCCGCGACCAGCGCGTAGCGGCCGGGCGCCCAGATCGCCTTGCGCGCGAGGAGCACGCGGTCGCCGTCGCGCACCAGCACGATGACCGCGGGATGCAGATGCGGATAGTGCTCGTAGCTGCACGCCCCGCAGCGCTTGCCCCACTCGCCCTCGAGGCGGCCGGTCGGCGCGCCGCAGCGCGGGCAGTGCCCGCTCGTGGACTCCCAGTACAGGAGCTGCATCGCCATGCCGCCCACCGTGAGCAGATCGTCGGGCAGCCGCGTGCCCTGCATCGGCACGAGCGTCTCCGGCCGGAGCCCCTCCGGCACCGGCGCGCTCTTGGGGAGCGCGGCGACCCAGCAGGGCTCGCCCGACCACGTGCCGAGCCAGTGGCGCGGGCCCACTCCGTCGAGTCCGCGGGGCGGCGACTCCGGGGTGGCGCCGGCGGGCAGGCGGAAGCCGTCGCCGTCGGGCACCACGAGGAGCTTCTGGTCCTGGACGACGAGCCAGCGGCCGGCGCCCACGGGTGGCCCACCCGCCCCGCGCTTGGCGGGGGCGAACTCGCCGCGGAGGCAGTCCATGTTGAACGGCAGGTAGACGGATAACGGAGTGATCGGGGTCGTGATCGGAGTCGTCATCGGGGTCGTCACCGGCGCGCCGAGTCTATCACGGAGAAAACCCGGTTGCGCTCCGGCCCCGCCCGGGGTACCACTACCCCGTGCCCGAGCTGCTCTCCGCCCTCGCCGGCTCCGTCGCCGCGCGCCTCATCGCGCGCAAGGAGACGATCGCGATCTCGGAGTCCTCGACGGGCGGTCTGATCTCGGCCGCGCTGCTGGCGATCCCGGGCGCGTCCGCGTACTTCACGGGCGGCGGTGTGATCTACACGCAGACCGCGCGGCGCAGCCTGCTCATGCTGCCCGACGACGCGGTGCGCGGCATCCGCTCCAGCACGGAAGCGGCGGCCCGGATCAACGCGACGACGATCCGCGAGCGGCTCGGCACCACCTGGGCGCTCGCCGAGACCGGCGCGGCCGGCCCCACCGGCAATCGCTACGGCGACGCGGCCGGGCATTCGTGCTTCGCGGTCGCGGGCGCGGTCGAGATGGCCCGCACCCTGGAGACCGGGCGGAGCGATCGCGAAGCCAACATGTGGGCGTTCACCCGAGCCGCGCTCGAGCTGCTCGACACCTGCCTCCAACAAGCGGGAGAGACATCATGACCGATTCCAAGATCCGCGTCGGCTTCATCGGCGCCGGCGCCAACACGCGCAAGCATCACCTCCCCAAGCTGAAGGCCCAGCCCGGGGTCGAGCTGGTCGCGGTGGCCAACCGGTCGAAGGAGTCGGGGGAGCGGGTCGCGAAGGAGTTCGGCATCGGCCGGGTCCACGCGAGCTGGCCGGAGATCGTCAACGCGCCCGACATCGACGCGGTGTGCATCGGCACCTGGCCCTACACGCACTGCGAGATGACTACCGCCGCGCTCGGCGCGGGCAAGCACGTCCTCTGCGAGGCGCGGATGGCCATGAACGCCACCGAGGGCCGGCGCATGCTGGAGGCCTCGCGCAAGGCGCCGAGCCTGATCGCCCAGCTCGTGCCCGCGCCCCACACCCTCGAGCTGGACGCCACCGTCCAGGCGTTGCTCGCCGAGGGCTTCCTGGGCGAGGTGCTCGCGGTCGAGCTGCAGTCCTCCCCGGGCCGCTTCGTGGAGCCGGACGCCCCGCTGCACTGGCGGCACGACGTGGCCATGAGCGGGCACAACATCCTCAACATGGGGATCTGGTACGAGGCGATGATGCGCTGGCTCGGCCCCGCGCAGCGGGTGACCTCGATGACCAAGGTCGCGGTGCCGAAGCGGAAGGACGCGGCCGGCGCGACCCAGGAGGTCAAGGTCCCCGATCACGTGGACATCCTCGCCCAGCTCCGGCGCGGCGCGGTCGCCCACATGCGCTTCAGCTCGGTGACCGCGCTCGCCCCCGCCTCCGAGGCATGGCTCTACGGGAGCGAGGGGACGTTGAGGCTGGAGGCCGACGGGCTCCGTCTCACCGGGGCCCGCCGGGGGGAGTCCGCGCTGCGCGAGATTCCGGTGCCGCCCCGGACGCGCATCGGCTGGCGGGTCGAGGAGGAGTTCGTCAACGCGATCCGCGGCCGGGAGAAGGTCGCGCGCACCACCTTCGAGGACGGGGTGCGCTACATGGAGTTCACCGACGCGGTCACCCGGAGCGCGACCACCGGGCAGACCGTGGACGTGAAGGAGCTCTAGGTCCGGTACCAGTAGGCGATCCGGCCGAAGATGGAGTCCCACGAGTTGAGCTCCACCCCGGCCAGGTTGTTGGCGGCGGCGTGGAGCACGTTGCGCCACGTCACCGGGATCGCCACCGCCTTCTGCACCACGAGGTCGTTCATCTTGATGAAGAGGGCGGCCCGCTTGACCGGGTCCATCTCCACGTCCGCCTTGCGCCACAGGCGGTCGTAGTCCGCGTTCTTCCAGCGCGCGATGTTCCGTCCCGTCCACCCGTTCTCCTTGGTGGGCACCTCCCAGGAGACGAACTGGGCCATGAAGAACTGGGGGTCGATGGGAGTGAACACGGTGTAGGTCTGCAGATCGGCCAGGAAGCGGATGTTGGTGTCCACGTTGCTCACGTCGGAGGAGAAGAAGACCGAGGCGGGGATCGCCTTCACCTCCATCTCGATGCCCGCGCGCGCGGCCGACTGCTTGACCACCATCTGGACCTTCTGCACGGTGGCGTTGGCGGCGGCCTGGAAGAGTAAGCGCAATCGCCGGCCGTCCTTCGCGCGAACTCCGTCGGGCCCGCGCGCGTAGCCCGCCTGGTCCAGGAGATCGTTGGCCTTGTCCACGTTGAACTCCCAGGTGCTGTTACGCGAGCGGAAGCGCTCGGGGGCGTTCAGGAAGTTCGCGGTGATCTGGCCGATGCGCCCGACCAGGTGCTCCTGGATGGCCATGCGATCCACCAGCAGGCTCAGCGCGGTACGCACCGGCTGCTCGGTCAGCACCGGGTGCGGAGCCTTGAGGCTCGAACGCTCGCCGTCGACCTCGCGCCACGGATCCGTCTGGTTGCACTGGATGAAGCTCACCCCGCTGCTCGGGATGGAGAGCACGCGGCCCTTGCCGCCCTGCTCGATCCGCCGCAGGACCTCCTCCTCCACCAGCACGTAGTAGGCGAAGTCGTACTCCCCGGTCTGCAGCACCGCGCGGGCCGCCCCCACCGCGTCGCCGCCGCACTTGATCTCGAGCTG
>WNFL01151244.1_pt3 | contig 13125 bp, 16 predicted proteins | sample 5400361 | NCBI WGS metagenome assembly WNFL01 (sample SAMN13153351, study PRJNA577476) | soil metagenome | isolation source: 40 cm soil on Douglas fir-dominated hillslope | place: USA:California | collected 2013-09-17
TGCATCTCGACGAACAAAGTGTCTCCAGCCGGGTCCGCGATCGCGTCGTCCTGGTGACCGGCGCGGGCGGATCGATCGGCTCCGAATTGTGTCGCCAGCTCGCCAATTTCTCGCCGCGCGCGATTGTCGGCTACGACTCGTCCGAGAACGCGCTGTTCCATCTCGATCTCGAAATGCGCGAGCGTTTTCCCCGAATTCCGTTCTACGCCGAAATCGGCTCAACTCAGAACGCGTTGCGATTTTCGGAGGTCTTGCGGAAGTATAGTCCGTCGCTGCTGTATCACGCCGCGGCCTACAAACACGTGCCGCTGATGGAGTCGCATATCTTTGAAGCTGTCGAGAACAACGTTCTCGGCACGGCCACCGCGGCGCGCCTGGCAGCCGAGTACGGCGTCGAAGACTTCGTCATAAAGCCGTGCGCCCTACCAACCTGATGGGCGCCACCAAACGTTTCGCCGAATTGGTGGTGAAATCCTTCGAAGGTTCCGCCACCCGCTACGTGTCCGTCCGATTCGGCAACGTGCTCGGCAGCAACGGCAGCGTGGTGCCCCTGTTCAAGAAGCAGATCGCCGCCGGCGGGCCCCTCACCGTCACTCATCCCGAGATGACTCGTTACTTCATGACCATTCCCGAAGGCGCGCAACTGGTGCTGCAGGCTTCCGCCATGGGACGCGGCGGAGAAATCTTCGTGCTCGATATGGGCCAGCCGGTGAAGATCCTGGATCTTGCGCGCAATCTGATCATCCTGTCCGGGTTCCGGCCCGACGACGACATCAAGATTGTCTACAGCGGGCTGCGCCCCGGTGAAAAGCTCTACGAGGAGCTGAACACTTTCGACGAATCCACTGTCGCCACCTCACACGAGAAGATCAAGATTTTTCGCGGCATGGAGGTCCCGGCCCGCCAGATGGAGGAGTGCCTCGAATTGGTCGCGGGTCTCTGCGCCCAACGCGACGTCTCCCGATTGTTGCTCGCCCTGAAGGATATCGTGCCCGATTACAACCCCAGCTCGCACGTGCTCCGCCTGGCAATGAAGCCTGAGCCGGTCACCGACACCTCTTCGCTGGTGGCGCTTGCGCATAGCATCGGATTCACTTCGCAGCGCAACCCTGCCTTGCCGGTGCCGGCGCCGATTCGCTCCGGCCTCGCCACATCATAGGTGCGAGGTGGGGCCGCCTTGCCCGTCCCCCGGGGCAGTCCTGCCGGCGAGCCCGCTTTCAGCGGGCTTCTAAGCGGGCGATCTACAGCCGGACCAGCGACACGCGATACACGTGTAGCATCCCGGCGATGCGGCCCTCTCCGCGCCACCTCCACCGCCCGCGTGCCCGCCGGCACCTCGAATTCCAGCCTGATCCAGCTCCGCGAAGCGTCACCTGGAATCTGCTTCGTCTGCACCTCCACCTTGCGCGCCGGCTCCGCATCGAAAATGTGGAAGAACGGACGCTGCTCCGTCGTTAACCCGCTGGCCTCGATTTCCGCGGCAAATCGGTAGCGTCCCGCCTCCACCGTGGCGAACTGATGGACCTCCGAAAAGTTCACGTTCTCGATCCCGCGAAAACGCAGTTCCAACCCCTCCCGCCGCGTTAACTCCACCGACGCAGGCGCTTCCAGTTTCCAGTCGAACGGAGTCGCCACCGGCTCTGTGTCGAATCCGGTGTTGAAAAGCCGCTCACGGTCCGGATACTCGCCCGCCGGGCCGATCCAAACCGCCCAAAGCTGCTGCGCCGCCGCGAACGATTTCCGATCCCACAACTTCCACACTGCCTCGATCGCCAGCTTCTGATTGCCCAGCTTGTGCTCGCGCATCCACATCCACGTGTCCAGCACATCCTGATCGATTCCGTTGCGTCCGATCCACGCCAGCCACGCCCCCGCCGCGCGCGAATCATCCGGCATCGCCGCCGCCAGCAACTGCGGAATGGCCACTCCGGAACGAAGCATGTAGGAAAACACCACCTGGTCGAACGCGCCGGTTTGCGCCAGCATCCGCTGGAACAGCCGCAGTGCATCCGGCCATCGCCCCTGCGCGACGTGGAAGTTCGCCGCACGCATCAGCACTGGCGACATGCCCGGTCCGAGGTCCACCGCGTGTGCGAAGGCCGCCTCTGCTTTGGCGTTATCGCCATTCTGCGCCAGCAGCTCCGCATAAGCGCACCACGTCGCGGGATTCGAGGGATCCGCGTTGAGCAGCGCCGCTACATTCCCGAGGTTCGCTCCCTCCGCGTCGATCCGCGCATACAGTTGATCGAAGCGGCAGTACCCGAGCACGCACACCTGTGACTCCGCTGGGACCTTCATCCATCCCACTCCGGCCGTGATCGCGGCCAGCAACAACGAAAGGGTAGCCACGGCCACTCGCATCTCAGTTCTCCGTCAGCCCGGCGCTCGTCGCCAGGCCGCTCAGCCACGCCAGCGCCAGCCCGTTCGCTGGAATGTACAGATTGAAATCGGTAAGGCTGTGAATGCTGATCGCGACCAACGAACCCAGCAGTCCCACAGCCAGCGTCCAGTTGCGCGACTCACGGCTCCCAAACGCGACCCTTACCGGTCCTCGAAACACCCACGCCACCAGCCCGGCCATCAACAACACGCCCGGAATTCCCAGCTCCGCGAGCACCTGCAAGTAATCGTTGTGCGCGAAATCGACCGTGTTGGTTGGTTTCGCCGTCTTGAAGCGATACAACCCGCGCTCATACGCGCCGAGTCCAGTGCCGGTCCACTTCTCCGCAGCGACCAGTTGAACGGTGTCGCGCCAAATGGCAACGCGCGTATCGGTGTTCACGTCCTCGCTCGCGGCCATGTACGCGAAGCGCTGTTTTAGTTCGCGCGTCGGTAACATCAACAAAAGACACAGCGGCAGGGCTACTGGAACGATCCACCGCCAGCGGCTGCGACCCGCCACCGCCACGTATCCCATGAGCGCCAGAGCTAGAATGGTCGCGACGAATCCCATGCGCGATAACGACACCACCACTCCGGCCAGCAGGCACGCCGCGATCCCGGCGAGTAGCGTGGCACTTCCGCGATGCTTGTTCCAGGCCCATACCGCCGCCATCAGCACCAGCGGCAACGCCATCTCCAGCAGGCCGGCGAAGTGATTGCGATTCACGTAGGTCCCGGTCGCCGCCCCGGCTTCGGCGAGGCCGCTCCGCATCCGGTAAAACTGCCACAGGCCGATTGCGCTCTCGATCCAGGCGATCATAATGATCGGCGTGGGCGGCAGCCACATCCGTCCCCGACAAAACGAACCCATTTCTCGCGCGGCCAGGAATGCCGCCACCGCCGGTAAGACGTTGATTAATCGCTCGATCGTCGCCGCCGGTGCAAAGGAAAGCACCAGCCATTCCCCCGCGTTTCGTCCGGTCATTGCTCGTGCCGCCATGGCCGCGGTCCATCGATCCGCCGAGAGGATCTTCACAACCGAAGGGGGCAGGGGAAGGATGGGGAGCAGCATCCAGGCCAGCAACAGAATTTGCAATACGAACCCAATTCGGGTCCAGGCGTCTGTCGGCCTTCGGCCGGGTCCCGCCAACCATGGAATCGCCGCGACCGAGATTCCGAGCGCAACCCATTGCCATTGTTGGGCGATGACCCCGCCCTTCAGGAGCACCGCCGCGGTCAGGCACACCGCGAGCAGGCAGAAGGCGACCCAGCGAATCGCCGTGCCGATGGTCATACTCCTAACATCGGCAGGAGCAATAGAAAACCCTCGTTACCGCAGTGCGGCCACGAGGGCTCAAATGTCACTGAGATTGCTAAAGAAGGACTTAGTGGCTGGGACTTACCGGCGAGCCATTGCTGGTCGCGGCGCCGATTCCCAACCCGGCCGCGGTTGCCCCGCCTACACCGGCCACTACCAGCACGGTGTGCGTCGGCGTCCAAAAGCCACCGCCTCCGCTGCTGATCTTCGAGCCGGCTTTCAGTGTCCCTTTGAGACTGGTCACGGTGATATGCTTCTCCCCGACCATCAGCCGCACCGAGTTCAGGCCCCTCAGCGAGTAATTCGCGACGCCCAACACCAGCCGGAAAACCGGTGTGGATGTGGATCCCACGATAGAGAAATGGCTCGTCGAACCGGGTTCAAGCGTCACCACCGAACCGTCTGTAAAGGTCACGATCGTCAGGGCCGTGCCCGCCTTCAGATCGTCGCCCGCCAGCACCGGCCACGAAGGTACGCCCTGACCGGGGTTGACCGCTGCGCCGCGCAGCTCAAAGGGCGCGCTAGAGGTCACGTTCCCGATCGGTTTCTGACCTACGCCAACAACCGCAGCCGCGAAGCCAATCACCAGTATGCTCAAGGGTTTCCGCATCACTTACTCCAAGCTCGATGCTAGTCTACACTAGCAGCTTCAAGCAATACGCGAGATCCCTTATAAGGCTCTCAGGTCTCCCGGCCTTATCGCAGGGAGTAGTTGTGGGCGGCGGTGAATCCGGACACCGCTGCGCTTCCCAAGTTAAGCTTCCAAAACAACTTAGCGGCGTTCGGGTGCTTGCGGATGATCAGGTACTCGACGCCGATCAATGCCCCGGCGATTCCTACCTTAATTAAGGATGCCTTGGCGCCGAACCGGCCATCGGGTCCTGCCAGCACTGGATTTGTCTCCCGCAGCCCGCGGGAGCTGGCGGCGTCCGCCGCGAAACCGGCGATCATCGGTACCAGGCTGATTTTCCAGGCTTTATACGACCGATCCTGGGACAGGTCCCGGTAGGTAGGCACCGGTTGAACCAAGCTCGACTGAGCCGGTCTAGCTGTAATGATCGAGTTGGAATCTGCGGCGCGCAGGCTCGGTACGAACAACGCAGAAACCGTCAAAGCAAGGGCGATTGAGAATTGATTTTTCATTGGGATAGCTGAGGGTAGGCAATATCTCTGTGCCCCTCAACCATCCAGAACGTTCAGTACTACTATTACTTAACTAGGCGAAGTATTCTGAGCTTCTACGACCGTACGTCCCTTTGAAGCCGAGTTTCCGCGTTCCACGGCGCTTCCATTTTTTGCTACGACGTCCTCCGGCGTCTAGTGGTGCTTCAGCGTGAACTGAAAAGTTGCCCCCGGACCCTCGTTCCTGGTTGCCCACAGCCGCCCGCCGTGGTCTTGCACAATCGAGCGGCTGATCGAGAGTCCCATGCCCATACCCTCGCCCTTGGTGGTGTAAAAGGCGTCAAAGATTTGCTCCGTGATGTTTGGGTCAAGGCCGGTGCCCGAGTCTTGCACGGCGACGACTACCTGATCGTGCTCACCTTCTTGCGTTCTGATGACAAGCTCTCGTGGCCGATCCTGAACGGAACTCATGGCCTCAATCCCGTTCATGATCAGGTTGATCACTACCTGCTGGAGTTGCACTCGGTCACCCGACACAGGTGAGAGTCGAGTTGCCAAGTCTGTGCGCAGGGCGACCCTTTTTGTCCGCAATTCACCCTGGGCGAGAGCCAGGATCTCCTCAATGACCTCATTGATGTCCAGTCGTTCCCTGGTGACGCCGCTTTTCCTGCAGAGAGCGCGAATTCGCGCAATCACCTCGCCCGCGTGTTTGCCATCCCGAACGATGCGCCCGACAGCCTCGCAAGCTTTCTCGAGGTTGGGCGCACTGCCTGCGAGCCAATGCAGGCAGGCTTCGGCGTTGGTGACTACTGCCGAGAGCGGCTGGCTGACCTCGTGAGCGATCGAGGCTGCGAATTCGCCCATGGTCAGCACCCGTGTGATGTGCGCCAGGTCTGCGTTGGCCTTACGCAGTGCTTCTTCGGCTCGCTTTCGGTCCTCGATATCCGTCATGGTTCCGTACCACTTGACGATATGGCCTTTCTCATCGCGCAGCGGCAGGCCGCGGATCAAGAACCAGCGATATTCCCCATCGGCTGCTCGTCGCACGCGCGCTTCGTTTTCAAACGTCTCGCCAGTAGCCAAGGCTAAGCGCCACTTGTCCAGATGCTTGTCGATGTCCTCGGGGTGAAACGGCGGCGGCGTCCCCGCGCCCCGCATCTGTTCCAGAGGGATGCCCGTGTATTCCAACCAACGTCGATTGACAAAATCATTGGACCCATCCGCCAGACTGGTCCAGGCAAGAGCCGGAATGGTTTCAATCAAAACGCGCAGCCGGTCTTCCGACTTCTTGAGTTCGTCGAACACCTGCTCCAACTCCCGGTGGAGGAGTTCTCTTTCCTTCAGCGCAGTGGTCTGAGCGGAGAAACGCCGATCTACCAACGAGCTGATGGAGACCAGGCCGAGCACCAACAGGGTTACGGAACTGATCCCTGCGATGCCGAGTGGCGAGACCTGCACGGCATGAGACAGATCCGGGGCCATCATCGAGGGAGTGAACTTAGCGGCAGCCATGCCGGTGTAATGCATGGCGGCGACGGCGGCCCCCATCACCACGGCGCTTGCACATTTCTTCGGCCAAGTCGTCTTGGCTTGTTCCCGAAGATGAAAGGAGAGCCAAAGTGCTACCAGCGACATCACAATCGCGAGAACAACGGACAGAACGACGAGCAGAGAGTCATAGCTGCACATCGCGGGCAAGCGCATTGCCTCCATGCCGATGTAATGCATGGTCGCGATGCCACTTCCCATGATGGCGCTGCCGGCTAGCGCGTGGCTCCAGTCCATTCTCCGGCGGCTCACCACGAAGAGGGCTACACCCGACGCGAAAATGCCAGCGAAAAGCGACACCAGCACGGTAGGCCAGTCATAAAACACCGGTACGGGCAATACGAAAGCCAGCATCCCGATGTAGTGCATCGACCAAATGCCGAGTCCCATCGCGGCCGCCCCGCCTGCTAGCCACACGAGACGTACTGGCCCGCGCGAGGCCGTGGTCCGTCCAGCAAGGTCGAGAGCGGCGTAAGCAGCACACACCGCCATCACTACCGAAAGAGCAACCAGGCGATAGTCGTAGGAACCAATCATTGGGGCCTTTGAGCGCTTGGTTACAATTCTAGTGGACCTAAGGTCGCCAGCCGCTGAGGGTGTTTGTAGCCAAGGGAATGCCTGTCTTCGTTGGCTCCTTGTAGATCCAATCGCAGACCGCCCAAAGCACGCTTTGTCCGATCGGCACGGGAGAGCCCCGATGCCGCCAGCGTTGAGATGCGGGAATTATGGAGTCACAATAAAGAATCGGGCCAAAGCAATCGAGGCCTTCGACACGGCTAAAGAAAACGGAACACGTGTGAGCCTGACGATTTGTTGCACCGGCATTGACTCACATCACGGCCGCTGGTGGGTCGCATCCAGCGAAGGGCCCGCAACTGTGTGCTTCGCGATTCCGCTCGAATCGAGCGGTGCGCAGTGACCTCCGACAATCCCATCGTGTTTGTGGTTGATGACGACCATCGTGTACGCGAAGCGCTGTCCAGCCTCTTAGCCTCGGTGGGACTTCAAGTAGTGGCATTTGAGTCGGCTGCGGAATTCCTGGAATCCAAAAAAACGGATGCTCCCGCTTGCCTGGTCCTGGACCTGGAACTGCCTGGCACGAGTGGCCTGGACCTCCAACGGGAATTGGCGGCCGGAGATGGCCCTCCGATCATTTTCATCACGGGTCATGGCGACATTCCTTCTTCAGTGCGTGCGATGAAGGCCGGAGCTATCGAGTTTTTGCCGAAGCCGTTCAGCGAGCAGGAGTTGCTGAAGGCGATTGACGCCGCCATTGCCGTTGATCGAGAAACGCGGCAAAAGAGATCCGAACTGGTCGAGTTGCAGAAGCATTACGCTCTGCTCACGCCTCGTGAACGGGAGGTCCTTCCCTTCGTGGTCGCAGGCTTCGCGAACAAGCAGACCGCCGCTGACCTCGGTACCAGCGAGGTCACCATCGGCGTTCATCGGGGCCAGATCATGCACAAAATGGGCGCGCGGTCGCTGGCGGAGCTGGTGAGGATGTCCGACAAGCTCGGAATCGCGCGCGCTCCTGGCCGACCCTAAATAAACATATAATAGGCGGCTTTCTTCTCTTGCCGTATCATCGAGGCGTAGATGGAGACGCCCCTGTGATGCCGGAAGCAGCAGTACCTGTCGTGGTGGGAGTGGACGACGATTTTCGGGTTCGAGAATCCATACAGAGCCTGGTCGAGTCCGCTGGATATGCGGCTCGAATGTTCTCATCCGCTGAGGAGTTTCTGCAATCGGGCGCCCTGGCAGGGACCCTCTGTCTGGTTACAGACGTACGGATGTCAGGAATGGACGGAATCGAATTGCAGCGCCGCATCCGAATCGAGCGTCCGCAGTTCCCGGTCATTTTTATTTCAGCCCATTATGATGATGAAGCTCGACAGCGCGCACTCGCCGGAGGCGCCGTTGCGTTTTTGTACAAACCGTTCGACGCCGCGGAACTATTGGGAACGATCGAGACCGCTTCGAACAACGTTGGGGAGATTAAATAGGAAATTTCACAACCGCGATTTCATTCGCGTGACCGGAGCGCCGAAAGCATAGGCGACAAGGAAGGAGTAAGAAAATGGCTGGACACACAAGCTGGGCGGCGGAGGCGGCCGCCATCAACCCTAGCGCATGCTTTGAAATCGAGACCGCGGCGAAGAGCATTCTCGACAACAACCCGCTTCGCCGTAGCGGCTCACCCAGGATGATCGGTGACAGTGCCGCTCTTCAGGATGTACTGCGCCTGGTAAGTGTCGTGGCCCCGACCGACGCTACGGTGTTGATACAAGGGGAAACAGGAACCGGCAAGGAGCTGATTGCCGAGGCCATTCACAAGTCTAGTGATCGATCGGGCGGGCCATTGGTGAAGGTGAATTGCTCCGCCATTCCCGCAGGCTTGCTTGAAAGTGAGCTGTTCGGTCACGAGCGTGGCGCCTACACCGGCGCGGTCACGCGCAGCATCGGACGGTTCGAGCGGGCCAATAGGGGCACGCTATTTTTGGACGAGATCGGCGACCTTCCTCTGGAGTTGCAGCCGAAGCTTCTACGCGTCATGCAAGAAAGGCAGTTCGAACGTTTAGGCGGTACGGCGACAATTCACACGGATGTACGCGTCCTCTGCGCCACGCATCGGAATCTGGTTGAGATGATCGAAGGACGGCAATTCCGCGCCGACCTGTTCTATCGTTTGAGCGTGTTCCCCATTGCGCTGCCGGCGCTGCGGGAGCGTCCCGAAGATATCCCGTTGTTAGTCTGCCATTTTGCGATGGATTATGCCGATCGCATGCAGAAAAAGATCACGTCCGTTTCAGAGGAATTCATCGCGGCGGCTGCGCGCCATTCGTGGCCGGGAAACGTCCGGGAATTGCAAAACTTCGTTGAGCGCTCGGTGATTCTCGCCAAAGGCACTGTGCTGAATTGCTCGCCCGCAGTCACAGGAACGCTGGAGTCATCCGCGCCCGTCACCTTGAAAGAGGCGGAACGTGTGCACATCCTTCAGACTCTTGAGCAAACGGGAGGCGTGGTCGGTGGCCCGAATGGTGCTGCCGCCCAGTTGGGCTTGCCGCGGACGACTTTGATCGCCATGATGAAACGGCTGGGAGTTAGTTCTTTTCAAAAGTCACTAGCTCCGGCGCGAGCCACGGCGTCGGCGGCATGAGCCGGGCGGATTTCGTAGAGAGCCACAGCGGCTAGCGCCAATGCCAGGATTCCCATAGGACGCGAGAGATTCGCCAGAATGCGCTCACCCGCAAGGGATTGCCTTGAAGGACTTATCGAATCAACACATCGTGAGTTTCGTAGGTGTAGGAAATCAGTTGGGCGTCATCGCTTGAACGGCAGCGAACTACAACCTGAAACGCTCTTGGCCAGCCCTTCAACCCGTCCCCACGGAAGCGGTCCGCCAAAGCCGTCAGATCACCGCCGGAAGTGAAGAAAGCCGCCGCACCATTACGTTCCGGCCGACGTCAATCCGGAGAAAATGATGATGATGGTGCGATCGCCATCGTTCGAGTGGTGGTTCGGCAACACGCTCACGAGTCCGAAGACCTCTTGGTATTCACCTCTCGGTCCCCGACGTGACAGGGACTTCCTGCCCTCAGTCCCTTGTTTCGCCAGTACCACCTGTCGTGCGGCATCGTCCCAACGAATCGTCCAAGGGGTCTTTTCTAACAGCGCCGACGCAGACGGCTGTACCAGGTCGAGCCGAAGGAACAGAATTGCCAGCAGGCGACAGCACCATTCAGACGCTCGAAGCTGGCGACGGCAGCGTTGTACTGGTAGCGTTCTGAATCCGGCCCGCAAGCGATTGTCTTAATAAACAGGCTGACCGGCGCAGCGCCTCACGGGAGCGACAAAGTGCAAGTTACTTTGCAGCGGTTTGCCAATGTATATCGTTTGGATCAGATCTGGCTGCCTAATCGCGACGGATTCCAGGTCGTCCACTCGGACATCGAATAGGAGATCGAAGGCGGTGAACGCGGGGTTCAAGTTTTTTCTAAAGGTCGGCTTCGTCGGGCGGGTACTCCACGTGGAAACCCAGCCTTTCCGCGATGCCCGTCTTGTCGACCTTCTTAAACTGCGCCTTTATTGATGGTTTTATACTTTTGTGACTTGGGGCGGCTGGTGGGATTTGAACGCCTTTCTACGCCTTTGGAATGTGTAAATTGCTGAGATTCTTGAACCGTTAAGAACGTGTGGACGGTTTTCCACCGCCCCAAACGGCTAGTTTGGGACACGGTTGGGACACCGTTCGACAAGTTCGGGAAGACGCTGATGCCCATCCTTCAACAAATCGGGATCGATCCGGGACAGCCGGCCGTGATGCCGGTGCACAAGGTGATCGTGCCGACGGCGAAGGTCACGTCGCCCAGGAAGCAGGCGAAAGCCTCTGCTCGCCGGCAGAAGCGCTGACAACCGCAGGACCATCCCGCCCCAGGGGTACAGGGGCCGCACCTCGACTGTCTATTCGAGCCCGGTCCGGGCTGTCGGTTCCGTTACTGAAGCGGGTTCGGATCGCGCCGCTGGATTGCTCACGATTGACGCCGCCGTAACCGGCTTCCGGTTGAGTGGTAATCCTTGGCGACTTTGCTCCGGAGGCACATTCTGGAATGCTATCCTTCGCAGGAGATCATGCGAGCGTTGCACCTACCCCTAGTTGCCCTTTTTGTGGGAGGCGCGGTTTTGGCGCCTGGCCAGACCGTTGAGAAGGCGATTATCGGCTATATTTATTCGCCCAATCGTCCACTGATCGCCAATAACGTCGCGGCGGAGAAGCTAACCCATATCAACTACGCTTTCGCGAACATCAAGGACGGCCTGATGGTGGAAGGTTACGCGGGCGATCCGGAGAATTACAGAATCCTGAACGGCCTCAAAGAGCGCAATCCGAAGCTGAAAATACTCGTCTCCGTGGGCGGCTGGACTTGGTCGGGCGGGTTCTCCGATATGGCCCTGACGCGGCAATCCCGCAAACGTTTCATCGATAGCGCGGTCGCGTTTCTGGAGCGCCACAGGCTGGACGGGCTCGACGTGGACTGGGAGTACCCGGGCCAGAAGGGTCTCAATAACACGAATCGCCCCGAGGACAAGGGGAACTGCACAGCCCTTCTGGCCGAAGCGCGCGCGGCCCTGGACGCGGCCGGGAAGGCCGCCGGTAAACGGTACCTGCTGACCATGGCCACCGGAGCCAACGACGCCTGGATCGAACACACTGAGATGGACAAGATGCAGGCGTCGCTGGACTTCGTCAATATCATGACCTACGACATGGCGGGAGACTGGAACCCGACGACCTCACATCATGCGTCACTATTCACCAATCCGGCGAATCCGGCAGGCGGATCGTGCGCCAGGTCGGCGGATCGCTTCCAAGCGGCAGGCGTGCCGGCGAAAAAGATTGTGCTGGGAACGCCTTTCTACGGAAAAACCTGGGGCGAAGTTCCGCCGGCGGAGAACGGTCTGCATCAATCCGGCAAGCCGTTGACTGTGAGGGTGCAAGCAAATTTCAGAGATATCAAGACAAATCTGGAAGGCAAAGGCGGCTTCGTACGCTACTGGGACGATGCCGCGAAGGCTCCGTTCCTGTACAACGCGGAGAAGCGCATTTTCATCACCTACGAGGATGAGGAATCTATCGACCTGAAAGCCCGCTACGTGAAAGAGCGCGGACTTGGCGGAATCATGTTTTGGGAGTACAACGGAGACTACGAAGGCAGGCTTCTGGACGCTATCAACCGGGTGATGAGGCAATAAAGCCCCGGCCCTCGCGAGGGCCGGGGCGACGGCTCGCCACACTCGCCCAAACGCGTTTCACGCCCGATTCCTGACGAGGATTGAGCCAAACGCCGGGACTTTACATGAGCAGGAACGGGTTTCCCGAGGTCTCAAAGGGGACCTCGCTGGTTATTATGGCACGAAGGGCGGAATCGTCTCAGGGAATTTTGTGCAAAAACTGGCTACTCCGGCAGGCCGATTTTACCCGGAAAAATGGGTGGTGGGTTTAGTTCGAAGGTTCCTGATCGGGCACGGCACGGGTTCGCAAGTCCTGCGTGAACATCATGAGGTGCTGGTTATCCCAGAGAACGTCCGTTAGCCTATCGCCGTCAAGGGTGCCATCAATGATGATGATGGGGGCACGGAAAGTGCTGAGTGCAGCGGATCACCGGAAGTTGAAAGCGGTCGTGGATGCTGTGGAGTCGTTGACCAGTCTGATGGCCGTCGATGGAGAGTCCGGGCCAAAGGGACAGACAAGGAGGCGCTGTTTCAGTTCGGGGGTCCCATCAGGGTTTAACTATGGTGTTTCGGTCCGAGGCAATACTCAAAGCCTCGTCGAAACGCGGCTGCCGAATGTTTTGCGAGAGTCGTTCCCAATGAACCCTGCCATAGACGGTCTTCGCTTGGTTGTCCGCCAGACTGACCTCGCGCGCCCAGAAGCGCCGTTGAAAGTCACTGTATGCGGGCGCGGGCTCACTCCGATCGATCGACTTACCCGACGATCCTAGCGTCAAGAAAGCCATGGCGTAGAACATGTGTGCGAGCTGTCTTATCAAATAGAATCGGGCTCTTTGGTACTCATCCGGCGGTTCGCCGAAATACTCCTGAAGGTAGATCCTTTCCTCTGATTCATTGGTGACGATCATGTTCGCAACCACCGCCAGGTCTGCATACCGATCGTTCTGGAAAGCAGCCTCCCAGTCCACCAGCCACAGGCGGTTGCCGTCGAAGAGCATATTGTCTGGCTTGAAAAGGTCGTTATG
>WNFL01233600.1_pt1 | contig 13124 bp, 8 predicted proteins | sample 5400361 | NCBI WGS metagenome assembly WNFL01 (sample SAMN13153351, study PRJNA577476) | soil metagenome | isolation source: 40 cm soil on Douglas fir-dominated hillslope | place: USA:California | collected 2013-09-17
GTAATAACGATTAACGATTGCATTCGCGATTGGGGGTCTTTCAGATGAAAATCATGAGCATAGGCATGATCCGTGCGAGCGTCGCGTGCCGCTGTGTCGCGAGTGTCGCGCTGGCAATCTCGACGGCACCGGCCCTGGCGCAGTCAACGAGCCCCGCCTCCGCCGGGTCGCAGGCGCAAACCCTCGAAGAGATTGTCGTCACCGCGCGCAAGCTCCAGGTCGATCTGCAGGACGCTCCGGTCGCGATTTCCGTGGTGACCGGACAGGATTTCGACCGCGCGAACGTCGGCAAGCTCGATAACTTCAATGGCTATGTCCCTGGTTTGACCATCGCCAAGAATGACGGCGCCGGACGGGTGGTGGCGATTCGTGGCGTGGGCTGGGAAACCGCCCAAAACTTAAGCACGCAGCCGAGCGTGCTGGTCTATATGGACGGCGTGTACCTCGCGAACCCGCTCTCCTTCGGAACCGATCTGGGCGTACTGCAGAGCGTGGAAGTGTATCGGGGCCCGCAGGGCACGGAGTTCGGCCAGGGAACGACCGGTGGCGCGATCAACCTGATCATGAAAAAGCCGGATTTTTCCAAGGTCTCCGGCAACGTGAATGTGAGCGCCGGGACCTATGACCTGTTCAGCACACGCGGATCCCTAAATATACCGCTGTCGGACCACCTGGCCGTACTGGCGACGGTGCAACACTACAAGCACGATGGATTCTCGGAGATCAAGGGTGGAGCACTCGATGGGTACGGTGAAGATGACGCCAACTCCACCGGCGGCTCAGCGTCCCTGATGTGGAAGCCGGCCAGCAACGTTTCGGTTTACCTGTCCGCTTATCTGTCAAGATCAGACCAGCACGCGGCGGCGCAAAAGAGCGAGCTGGATCCAAACAAGGATCCGCGGCAGCTGAGTCAGGATTTTCCAGGCACCTTTAAGCTGCAGAACAATCTGTATTCGGCCATAGTCGAATGGGATTTGCCCGCGGGCATGACCTTCAAGTCGCTGACCGGTTTGCAGAAACTACAGAAGAATCAGAGCGAGGACGGCGACCGGCTCAACGAAGCCTTGACGAATATCAATATCTCTGGGTATGCCTTTAATAATTGGGACGTGCTGCCCTTCTGGTACAACAATTCGGACGCCTTCAGCCAGGAATTCAATCTCACGCATCATGATGCCAAGCTCGACTGGGCGCTCGGCGCCTACTACCTGAATCACAGGAATTTCAACTATTTCCTCGAGGCGACCGGTCCTGCGCCGTTTTCGGCCTACGCTGATGCGGTGGAGAATCCAAGCAAGGCCGTGCTGCCGCCGTTTCAGTCGGTCCTGAACTTTGTAGAGGCGAGGACCCTGACGCGCAACGACTCCGCGATCTATGGTCAGGCTACTTTTCATCTCACGGACCGCCTGGCAGTTACGGCGGGGGCGCGTTATCAGCAGGAACTGCAGAAAGACGAGGCAACAGACTGGTTCGATTGCAATCCAGGAAACGTCAATCCCGCTCCCCCTTGTCCGGTGGTGGCGGCGTCCAAGGAGCACAAACCGACCTGGAAGGTCGGACTTGATTTTGATGTGACCAAGAACAACCTGCTATACGGTCTGGTCTCCACCGGATGGAAGAACGGGGGGTCAAACCCGGGCGCACCGCATCTCCTCCCGACGGATTCGACAGTTGGACGAGTGCCGCCCGCGTTCCAGCCTGAAGAAGTGACGTCCGTCGAAATCGGCTCTAAAAACCGTCTGCTCGGCGATCGTATCCATTTCAACGTCATCGGCTTCTACTACGATTACAAAAACCAGCAGTTCACGCAGGAAGATCCGGCACCGTTCGCCGGCGGTACCGGCAACATACCCTCGGAACATATCTACGGCATTGAGTCGGAATTCAACTGGCTGATGAGCAAGGAGTGGCGGCTGGACGGCCAGGTCTCCGGCTCCCACGGCAAGATTGAATCGCACATGTTCGCGATGGACGTGGTGGATTTCCGCGAAGCACTCGTTCCCTTTTACATAGGGCTGTTCACCCCACAGGGCGCCATCGTGCGGGCGGCGTTGGCCACGTCCACGGACCTGTACGGCAAGACGCCACCAAAACTGGTGAAACTGATGGCCTACCTCGCGCTGACGAACAACCATACGTTCGGCGATGGCGGAGTCCTCACTTCCCGCGTGGACTTCGTGCACCGGGGCGAATTCCAGGCCCGCGTCTGGAACAACCCGCTTGTGGACACCGTCCCCGCCTACGACACCATTGGCCTGTTCTTCCAGTACAAGATGCCGAACAGCCACAGTTCGGTCTTCGTCAGCGGCACCAATCTGGCGGACAAGGCCGGCATCAGCAACCGCTTCAGTAACCCCTACGGCGTGCTGACCACCAGCGACGAATTCATCCCACCGCGGCAGGTTTTCGCCGGCGTGAATTACGACTTCTGAGGAATCTGGGCCGCAGCAACCGCGCTGAAGGGCTGCAGGCGGAGGATCAGCAGCGCGCTGGCGATAAGTCCGGCGCCGATCACTACCATCGAGGAGCGGTACGAGCCGGTGCGATCGAAGGACAGGTCCATGAGGAAGGGCGTGAGTCCCTGCGCGAGCACGATGACGGCATAGATCGTCCCCGAGATCGCCCCGTAATGCCGGACGCCGAAATAGCGCGACAGGAAGTAAGGCAGCACGCCGTACTCCGTGCCCAGTCCCAGCCCCATGAGGGCGGCGGCGAGCATGAGCTGTGAAAAACTCTCCGCCGCCTGGAACAGGATCAGCCCGGCCAGGGCGGCCAGGTAGAACGGCGCCGCGATCCAGGGTCGCGGGATGCGATCGATCAGGCGCCCAACGCCGACCTGCCATACGGCGGTCACCGTCGCAAAGGTGGCAAGCACCGCGGTGGCGCGCTCCTCGCTGTAGCCGTGATCAAGGAGCAACGGGACGACGTGTGCAAAGACGGCCGTCATGCACCCGGCGCCGATCGCGATCGCGACCAGGATGATCCAGAAGGTACTCGTGGACCGCGCCTCGAGCGGGGTCATCCCGCCGGCCAGGGCTGAGCCTGCCGCAGTGTCTTTGTAAGAGCCGGGTGGGTCCCACAGCAGGACGAAGAGGACTGGAAAGCCGATCAACACAATGACCGCTGCGATACCCAGGAAGCTACCGCGCCATCCGTAGTGCGCGAGCAGGGCCCCGACCAGGAGCGGGGACAGCGCGGCGCCCACACCGTTCCCCACGCCACCCGCGATTCCCATGGCAAAACCGCGGCCGTGAACATGACGCTGCTGGGTATGGCGCCGGCGATGCCGATGAGGCCGTAGACCCCATACAACTCCGGGCGACTGGGGCCGATGAGCGAGGCGCAGGCCACCGCGGCCGCGAACAGCACGTTGCCTGCCAGGATAACCGGCCGCGCGCCGTGCCGATCGATCAGCCTGCCGATGACGGGGTAGGCCAGGGCACCGGCCACGGCAACCACGAGTAACGAAAAGGAAACCGCGGCCCGCGGCCAGGCAAACTCGGTGGCCATCGGGATCAGGAACATGCCGAAGACGGTGTACACCATCGGCGTAATGCTCACACCATTGCCGACCGTGCAGGCCACAATGACGCCGACGGGTCTGGACAATAACTTCAAGCGGATTCCTTCAAGCCAGCCCGGATTTGGCAGCTATTCTGGGCGCAAGTGAGTGGGCGCACCAGTGCAAGACTCGGTCACTCTGCGCTGTTACCTTTAGCGCCAGACTCACCGACGGTGTCCCCGCCGCATGATGCATTCCATCACCAGCCTCAAGATCAGGGAACTGAAGCCCGGGTTTGGCGCCGAAGTGCTCGACGTCGACCTCGCCTCCGCCGATTCCGAGACCATCAATGAGGTGGTGCGCGTTTTTGAATTGCATGGCGTGCTTCTGGTGCGCGATCAGAAAATGAAGCCCCCTGATCTCATGCGCTTCCTGGGGCATTTCGGCGTGCTTGAGGATCACACGCTCAAGCAATACACCCTCCCCGGCCACCCGAAGATCTACGTGCTGTCGAACCGCAGGGATCCCGAGGGCAACCCGATCGGCGCGCACAATGATGGCATCGGCTGGCATACCGACTACTCCTATATGGCCGAGCCGGTGAAATGCACCATGCTGTACGCCGTCGAAGTCCCTGCCGAGGGTAGCGATACCCTGGTGGCCGACTGCTGCGGCGCCTGGCGGGCGCTCACCGCGGAACGCAAGAGCCAGCTACAGGGTCTGGCCTTGCACCACAGCTACAAGTACTTCATGGAGACCCGCGAACATGGTCGCATGATGATCAGCAAGGAGATTGAAGCGGCTACGCCGGATGTCATCCATCCGCTGATCCGTACGCACCCGGCCGATGGGCGCAAGGCGCTCTGGCCCAGCACGGGCACCGTGATCGAGGTGGTTGGGATGCCGAGAGAAGCGGGTATGAAACTGCTCAACGAACTCGTGGCCTTCGTCACCGAGGACCGGTTCGTGCTGCGTCATCGTTGGCGCGTCGGTGATATTTTCATGTTCGACAACCGCTGCACCTTGCACACCGGTACGCCCTACGACGATCAGAAGTATTATCGCGTCATGCACCGCATGTGGGTGAAAGGCGACCGACCGTACTGATGCCCGCGCCCGGCTCACCTTCAGGACCGCGAATCGTCGTACTCGGCAGCCTGAACATCGATCTTGTCCAGACGGTCAAGCGCTTTCCCCAGCCCGGCGAGACTGTGTTCGCCGGCGATCTGCACAGCTACCCCGGCGGCAAGGGCGCCAATCAGGCGGTGGCCGTCGCGCGCCTGGGACGGGCGGTGGCGATGATCGGGCAGGTGGGCGCCGATGCCTTCGCCGCCCCGCTGCTGGCGAGCCTCAAGGGCGCGGGCGTAGCAACCGATCTGGTGCAGGAATCGGCGCGACCCACCGGCGCCGCGACCATCCTGGTGAGCGAAGACGGGCAGAACTCGATCGTCGTTTCTCCGGGCGCCAACGGCACGCTCACTCCGGCAATGGTGTGCTCCCGTTTGGCAGACTTCGGCGCAGGCACCGTGCTGCTGTGCCAGCTCGAAAGTCCCTTTGACGCCGTCGAACAGGCGCTGCGCTTTGCAAAGTCCCGCGGAATGATCACCATTCTCGATCCGGCCCCGGCCCACCCGGATTGCCTGCCGTGGCTGCCGTACGTCGATTACCTGACGCCCAACGAGACGGAAGCGGTCCAGCTGGCCGGATTCGCCTCGCCTATCGTCAGTGAATCAGATGCAGCACGGGCGGCAGCCCTGCTGCGGCAGCATGGCGCAAAGTCCGTGCTACTGAAACTGGGCAGCCGCGGTTGCTTCGTATCGACGGCCGATACCGCCGAGCTGATTTCCGCCTTCGAAGTGAAGGCCGTGGACACGACCGCCGCGGGCGATTGCTTCAACGGGGCCTTTGCGGTCGCCCTGGTCGACGGCCTGCCGATCGTCGATGCCGTCCAATTTGCAAACGCCGCCGCCGCCCTGTCGGTGACACGGCACGGCGCGCAGGACTCCTTACCAGCCCGCGATGAGGTGGACGAGTTGCGGCGACAGGGTGCGCATTAAGCGAGCGGGTACCGCACCTGTTACGGCATCGTGTGCAGGTAGCTGTACAGGGCGGCAATTTCCTCATTATTGAGCTGCGATAGCAGGTGCTTCGCCCACGGGCCCATCGTGGACAGTTTTTGTCCACCCAGGGGGACGCCCGTGCGGAGCAAGCGTGTAAATGAATCTGTGGTATAGGCGGCGACAATCTGCAGACTCGGGCTGGTGAAATCAGGGTTGGAATCACCACGCAGACTCGTCCCGTGACAATGGGCACAGATGGTTCGCGCCAGATACCGTCCAAAAACAGCCTGCTCGCCGGATGCCGCGGGTGGCGGAACCGTCTCGGCGATGAGCTGCGCCTCCGTCTTGAACTGGCCGGCGGCAACGCCGATGCGGCCGAGCGGCCCGATCGAGCCAACCGCGGTCGGCCCGGGGAGCGCTGGCAAGCTCCGCAGGAAGGCGATGATCCGCGACAAATCGGCGTCGGTCAGTCCTACGAAGGCCGAGGCGGGCATCGCCATCACACTTCGACCCCCGGGGCGCACGCCGTTTCTGATGATGTTCGCAAGTTCCGCAGCGCTGTACTTACGGACCGCAGCCGTGAGATTGGGTGCGATGACGCGCGCAATCATGGGCTCGTCAAACATCACCGCGCCTTCGGCATGCTTGCCGTGGCATCCACCAAAACAGCCGCGAATGGTGGCCAACCGCTGTCCATCGATGATTGAAGCAGGATCCGTCGGAATCGAAATCACAACGGTGGGAACCGCGTAGACGTGCCGCAGCGCGCGCTCCGAGAGCACATATACGACGCCATACGCGACGATTGCGAGCGCCACCAGGCCGCCGAACCCGAAGCCGATCCATTTCAGCAATCGCTTCATCATGTCCCGGTCTCCGTCTGCAGCCACGTGATGCCGTCAGTAGGGTTTATCTGCCGTGTTTCGTCAACACAATTGGCGCGCGCTGAAAAGCCGGTTGACCGTTCGCGCCTGCCCACGCACACTCGCCCGCAACACCCAGCCGCCACTGCAGCGGCGACTCCGTGGGACAGACACACTAATCCGGGCTTTTTTCCCTGGGGAATGTCCACATGAGCGGAACAGAAACCCGCCATCTCGAGCGCAGCATTGGTTCGCGACAGCTGACCATGATCGCGATCGGCGGGGCCATCGGTACGGGTCTGTTCTTTGCCAGCGGTTCGGCGATTTCCCAGGCGGGTCCCGGCGGCGCGATGCTGGCGTACTCCATCATGGCCGTGGCGGTGTACTGCATGATGCAGTCGCTAGGCGAGATGGCCACGCAACTGCCGATTCCTGGCTCGTTCGAAGCCTACGCGGAGCGGTTCGTGGACCCTTCAATGGCCTTTGCAGTCGGGTGGAATTACTGGATCAGCTGGACGGTCACACTGGCCGCCGAATTGGTGGCCGGCGCACTGATCGTGCAGTTCTGGTTTCCGCATTCGAATTCCACCCTGTGGGTCATCGGCTTCTTTAGCTTGCTGCTGGCATTGAACCTGCTTTCGGTCAGGGCGTACGCGGAGGCGGAATACTGGTTCGCCAGCATCAAGGTCGTGACGGTGATCATCTTTCTGGCGGTCGGCGCCCTGATGATCACGGGCATGATTGGCCAACAGGGCGGACTGCACAATTGGACCCTGGCCGACCCGGCGAGCGGTGCGCATGCCCCCTTCGTCGGGGGCTTGAACGCCGTGCTGCTGGTATTTCTGCTGGCAGGCTTTTCCTTTCAGGGTACCGAAAGCGTAGGCCTGGCTGCGGCCGAGACTGCCGACCCGGTCAGGAACGTGCCCAGGGCGATCAAGAGCGTATTCTGGCGCATCCTGCTGTTCTACATCGGCTCGATCTTCGTGGTCGGGACCCTGATCAGCTTCAATAACCCGAACCTGCTGCACGGCGATGAAGCCCACATCGCCTACTCGCCGTTTACGATGGTCTTTCAGCACATGCCGCGGTTCGGCTATTACGCTGCCCACCTGATGAATGCGGTGATCCTCTCCTCGGTGTTGTCGTGCGGGAATTCCTCGATGTACGTCGCCTCGCGCATGCTCTACGCGATGGCGCACAGCCGGAAGGCCCCGCCGCTGTTCGGCCGGCTCAACGGTCGCGGCGTGCCCGTCGCGGCGCTGCTGGCCACTGGCCTGATCAGTGCGACGGCCTTCTTCACCAGTCTGGTGGGCGATCAGAAAATCTACCAGATCTTTTACAACGCCTCGGGCCTGAGTGGATTCATCATCTGGCTGGGCATCGCCATCTGTCATCTGCGCTTCCGCAGGGCCTGGGTCGCACAGGGCCGCAGCCTGCATGATCTTAAATTCAGGGCCAAGTTCTACCCGTACGGACCGTGGCTCGCCGTAATCCTGTTCACAATCGTCCTGTTCGGCGCCAACATCGGCGTGTTCCAGGCCCCGGTGTTTTCCTGGTTCGATTTCATCAGCGGTTATCTGATGATTCCAACCTTCATCGTGCTCTACCTGGGACACAAGATGCGGAACAGGACCCGCCTGGTGTCGCTGCGGGACTGCAATTTCGAGATGGATTGAATCCGGTTCATGTTCAGCGGGAGCCGATCGCCCTGATGTCGGCGAGCAGGGCCGCCTGCGTGACGGGGCGCCCGAGGAAACGGCGCAGAAGAAGCTGCGGCTCCACCTCCCCGCCATAGCGGAACAGCCGGTCCGACACGAACGGATACCAGGACCTGTTACCGGCATCGAACTTCCCGATCCTCGCGCGGATGTGAGCCCGCAAGTCCGCGGTGACGAACGCACCGAGCGCGTAGGTGATCATATAGCCCGGATCGTCGACCAGCTGACCCCGGACCGCCCACCAGGACCACTCCGGGTGCGGAGCGATGTGCAGGTAGCGGCTGGTGATCTCCGTCCACACAGCGTTCGGATCGCTCGCCGGGTTGCGCGCCATTCTGATTTCAAATAGCCCCCAGGCGACGTCCAGGATGACGGAGCCCAGGCGCGCGCGCCGCCCTTCGCTCTCCGTGCCGGCGCATCCCAGGTACCTGCGCTGCCAAGCCGGATTGAATACGCTCCAACCCGTAATATCCGCAAAGGACTCCGCCGCCAGGGACAGTTCGTCCGGCATCTGCAGCGACGGCCGCGCGCGGATGGCGGCATAATGCACGGCGTGACCGCTCTCATGCGCCAGCTCGTTGGCGCTGCCGAGACCCTCTTCCCCCAGGTGTATGGAGACGCGCGGAATGGCCGGGCGCCAGGCGCCCGCCATGGAGCGTCCAATGCGCGCGAAATCCGTGTAGTCAATCGGCGCTTTACCGGGCCGCGCATCCACGTCCACGATCACGAGCAGTCGCGCCAGGTTCGCCCCGAGGTCATCGAAAAAGCGCGCGTTGGCATCCTCTAGATGGTGCGCACAAGCCTGTACCGTTCGCGTCGCACTGGAGTAGCCGTAACGAAACTCCCAGGGCTCCAGCGTCTCGCTCCGCCCCGCCCTGCTCCACGCCTCGAGCGCCTGCTCGAGCCAACGTTCTCCGGCTCCCGCAGGCAGTCCCAGCGACGCCTCTGCATCCGCGATGTTTGTCCGAGCATGCGCGGCTTCCGCCGCGAGCATGCGCCGATACGGGCTGTCGGGCGTGTTGTCACCGTTCACCGCACGCCACAGCGGCTCCATAGCCATGAAGAGCGCGCGCCGCCGCTCCGGTTCGTCGACCCGCTCGAGCAACCCCAGCGCGTCCCCGCGCGTAAAGCTGTATCCCTCGAACTGGATCGCATCGCCCACGCTGCTGAAACAGGCGTACAGCGCAGTCCGCAGCTCCCGGCCGGTCGCAGACGGCCGGACCGCGTCGTCACAATTTCCTGCAGGGGCCGACGAGACACTAGTGTGAAAAGCAACGCCTGAGCGCATGGCGGCCAGCGCTCGTCTGCCGCGCGGGGAGATCCCTTTCGGCGAGACTCCGGCCAGCGCAGCATTCAGGGTGTGCAGGCTCCGCTCGAAGCGCTCCTGCCAGGCGGCGCGATCCTGTCCGTCAAAGCTCGCAGTCAGCCCGGAGTCGATCGTCTCGATGGCGCCTGCGGCGTCCAGGAAATCTGCAAACACCGGCTCCGTTGCGTCGATCCGATGTTCATCCGGAGAGTCCGCCGCGGCCGTGGCCACCGCGCCGACCGCCGCGAGCATCACCACAGCGAGCGCGCGTGCCGACATTACGATGAGCCGGGCGCCGCATCGCTGCGCGCGTTGAAGATACCGAGCGCTTGAGCCGCCACCACCGCCTGTGTGCGTGAGTGCACGCCGAGCTTCTCAAGGATCGCTGAAACGTGACGATCGATGGTCTTCGTGGAGCGATGCAGGCGGCGTGCAAGCTGCGCGTTGGTGCTGCCCTGCGCCAGCAACGCCAAGACCTCGATTTCCCTGGAGGTCAGGCCCGCCGGGTTCGCGCGTGTCGCTTCGTTCGGACCCCGTGGTATGGCACGCACACCCCGTTCGCGCAGGCGCCTGCGCACGATGGCAGCGAGCGGGCCTGCGCCGAGCGGGTCGAGCACCGCAAGGGCCTCGCGCAGCGCTTCCTCAGAACCCTCGGCGAGTGCCAGCGCCCGCTCGTACGGGGTCCCGACGCTCTCCCAATACTGGGCGGCGGCCCGCCATTTGCCTGCCAGCAAATGCCGGAACGGCTCTTGAATGTCCTCCGGGACCGAGGCTGGGACATGGACACGCGCTTGCCATAGGAGCAGTTCACCCCTGATCCCGGGAAACCGCTTGTCACTCAGATAGCCCAAGCCAGTCGCCGCCTCACGCGCCACGCGCTCCAGGTCGCCGCAATACCACGCCTGCTCGGCACGTGCGGCGGCCACGCGGCCGAGACGCTCTGGCTCGCCCATCTGCAACGCCAGTTCAAGGGCTTCCTGGAGCAGTTCATCGGCTCCAGGATCACCGCGACGTAGGCGTACGAGAGCCAGCGTCACCAGTGTCGGCACGCGCTGCAAAGGCACGAGTTCGGTACCCTGCAGCAGTCCGGTCGCGATCCGCGCGGCCTCCACCCAATCGCCGCGATCCAGAGCCAGTCTGGCGCCATACGCGTGGAGGTACGCGACGCTTGAGAAGTGCCCGCGGTCCTCGCAGTAGGCAATGCCCTCACGATAATACCGATCCGCCCTGACCAGGTCATGTTCCAGAGTGGAGCAGAACACGAGATTCGCATAGGCGCGGGCGGAGCATTCCTCCATTTGGAGCTCGAGCGCGATCGCGAGGTTCCGTTCCAGAATCTCGTACCCCAGTCGATCTCCAGCGATCAGCATTGCGGAACCGATGTTGTTTTGTGCGTGTGATTCGATGCTGGGTTCGCTGAACTCACGCGCCAGCAGGAGCGCGCGCTGTCCAAAATCGACGGCTTCATCGTACCGGCCGAAGTTCGATGCCAACCGTGAGCGCGTGCAATAGGCCCACGCCAGGTGCGCGCTGGGCGGAAGCGACTCCAGCAGGGCAATTGCGGTGGCGACGCTGTCCTCGGCCTGCAGCCTGTCGCCCACCACTCGATACTCCGGGGACAGGAAACTCAGCACACGCGATTGCGACTCAATGTCGCCCACTTCACGCCACAATGCGAGCGCCTCGGCGGCCGAGATTATCGCTTTCCTGGCCTGGTTATTGAGACTGCATTCCCCCGCGTGTTGTTCGAGGAGTTCCGCCCGCTTCGCGGCCGGCAGGGAGGTGCGATAGCGCAAGGCCACGCTCAGGTGTGCCGCCGCCTCCCGATGCGAACCCAACCGTGCGGCCTCCGTTCCCGCCAGGGGTGCGTAATCGAGGACGGCAGCGGCATTGCCGGCGCCAGCCGCGTGATGAACGATTCGGGTCAGCTCCGCTGCCCGGGCGCGCTCCGGCGTAACCGTGCTCTGCACTGCCAGACGGGCCAGCTCGTGCCGAAAGCCAACCGCATCGCCCTGCGACGCGAACAGCCCACGCGAAAGGCCCTCATCTACAGCGGCTCCACGCTCACCGATAATGGATTGGATGAGCCATCGCTCCGTCTTTCCCGGCGACATCGAGACCAGCTCGGCCAGCTCACGCGTAGGCCGCGAGCAGCGCAGGAGACGCGCGAGCACGGCGTCCCGTACCGTCACCGGAACACTTTCGCCCGGGCTCGCGAGCACTTCGTGCACAAAGAATGGATTGCCGCCGGTCAGCTGATGCACTCGCGCGATGTCAAAATCGCTCTTCCCGGCCAGCCCTCCCACGGCGGCAGCGGACAGCGGCGCCAGGCGCATCCGCAGCACGTGCTGGCCGGTAAGCTCACCGATCGCCAGTCGCACCGGGTGGTGCATCGACAATTCGTCATCACGATACGTCGCGATGAACAGGGTGCTCGTGCGCTGGATGCGTCGGCCGATGGAGCGAAAGAAATCGAGCGTCGCCTCGTCGGCCCAATGCAGGTCTTCCAGTACGACCACGCAGGGACGCTCCGGTCGCGAGAATTCATTAAGCAGGCCCCGGAATAACCAATCGCGTGACTCACCAGCACCAGGGCCGTGGCCGTCACCGATCCCTGCCTGCGCCGCAATCTCCTGTATCGGTCCGAGCGCACGCGGCGTCGTCAGCGCATCGCAGGCACCCCACAGGGCGGCAGCATCGCGCCGATGGACCGATACGAATTGATCAACAAGTGAGCTCTTGCCGATGCCCGCCTCACCCGCGATTAAAACCAGCTTGCCGAAACCTGCACGCGCCTCCTGCAGGCACCGTTCCAGTTTTTCGAGTTGTTCCTGGCGCTCCAGCAGTTGCATGACGGATCAACCCAGTGAGACCAGGGTCGCGACAAACAGCAGAAACCTGAACAGCCAGACGATTTGGAAGAAGGACCAGGCGAAGACGACCGCCACTACTCCGCTGTACCAATAGCTCACCCGATACACGCGCAGCAGCATCGCGAACAGGTAGAGCGCCAACACCGCCTGGATGATGAGCGTCGGCACGCTGTCGGCCGTCATGACGCTCGCTGGCACACCGAGTGCCGCACCGAGTCGGACGAGCACCAGCAGCAGCGCGGGAATGAATACCCCGATAATGATCAGCGCAAAAGACCAGAAGTGGGTCGCAACCACCAGGTGTTCGGAGTAGTAGCGCTTCTTCCTGAACAGGAAGGCATAGAGCAACAGCGCGATGACCGGAATCAGCGCAAATAGCAGCGTCTTGGAAAGAGTTGCCGTCTTCTCGTTGTAGGCACGTTCGAACGCCGGGTACTCCATCCCCATTCCGTGCATCGCCGTGGCAACTTGGCTCGCTGCAAACGAGTGGTAATAGTCGTTCTGGTGCAGCTGCGTAGCCAGCGGCGTCGTAAAGGCGTTGTACGGAAAGATCGAATTCGAGAAATAGTACAAAACGCTGAACAGCAGGAACAGTCGCAGTGGGTTGACGTAACGGATGCGCCGCCCTTCCAGGTAGTCAGCGCTCAGCGCGCCGGGATGAGCGATGAGCCGCCAGGCGGTCCTCAGGATCTTGGAATCAAAGTGGGTGAAGGTTTCAATGGCTTCCGACAGGTAATGCCGGATCGAAAAATCGTGATTGTCACGTCGCTTCTCACCGCACTGACTGCAGTAGCGGCCCACG
>WNFL01166673.1_pt1 | contig 13123 bp, 9 predicted proteins | sample 5400361 | NCBI WGS metagenome assembly WNFL01 (sample SAMN13153351, study PRJNA577476) | soil metagenome | isolation source: 40 cm soil on Douglas fir-dominated hillslope | place: USA:California | collected 2013-09-17
CAGTTTAAGCTCGGGAAATTGTGCGCGCAAACGCCGACAGAAATAGCGAGTGTGAGTATATCCCAACGGAGGGACCGCTACCACGCAAGCGATCCTTGTTTCGCCTCGGCCCACTTCCTCGAGACATTCGCTCGCCAGCGCGTGCGCAGAAAGTGTTTTGGCGCCGATTCCGCGTTTGTTCAACAATTGAGCCAGCATCAACGCCGCGATCTCGTCCGCTTCATCGCGGGCGGGGATGCAAAGCACCTGCCCTTCCGACTGAAGGGCTCCATTGGGGTGGTGCGCGGTCTCGCCGTTGTCGGCGCGCGCCTTCGCCGTTTTATTCCCCGCGATCAAATCCTCGGCCCGTTCGGCCAGGTCCTCGGCAAGGAGACGTGTGTTCTGGAGAATGAATTGTTCATGGGTGTCGTCCAACGTTCCGCGATGCCGGTCTTTTTCCGCCAGGGTAAGAGCCGGAATGATGACTTCGTCATCCAGCGCTTCCAGCGATTTGTCCTTCAAAAACTCCTCGGCGACGTGCGTGGCTTCCTCCAGGTCCATCGCAAGCAGCCGCTGATAAAAACGGGTCTCGGCCTTGAGCACCGGCTCGTCGCTGAGCATGACGCTGAGAAACTCCAGGCTGGGCACGTATCGGCCAATGACTACGAGGCAAACCGTCAGCGGGGTCGCCAGCAGGAGTCCGACCGGTCCCCACAGCCAGGTCCAGAATACGGCTGCGACCAGGATTGCTATGGGCGAAACTCCCGTGGAAGTGCCGTAGAGCAGCGGCTCGATGAAATTATAGATGAGCACATCAATTCCGAAATAGAGTCCGAAAACGATGGGAACCTTGATCCAACCCGGCTCGACGGCAAAAGCCATCGCCGCGGGCATGAGCGCGGCAATCCAGATTCCTAAATAAGGGATGTAGCGCAACAGCGCCGCCACAATACCCCAAAGGAGAGGATCGGGGACGCCGACGAAATAGAGCCCCACCCCGGCCAGCGCGCCGTAGGCAATGTTGATAACCAATTGGGCCAGCAGGTAACGGCTGACCCGCTCGCCGGCGTCGTCCAGCGCCTGGGTGGTGACGTTGACCTGTCCAGCACCTACGAGCCGGATCAATCGGTCGCGCAAATCCTCCCTTTGAATCAGCATGAAGATGACCAGGACAACAACGATGCCCATCATCAGCACGATATTCAGCACCGACCCGAGGATCTTCTGTATCAACTCGAGCGGAGCAAAGGGCGCTTTACGAATTTCCACCGGCACCGGTTTTTCTTCTCCCGCCTGATTTTTGGTGTGCGCGGGTGGAGGGGGGATTAGTTCATCAGTGAAGTTGCTGACCCCTCGCGCCATCCGGGTGATCCATCCGCCCCCCGAGACCCGGATGGATTGAAGCTTTTCCCGGATATTTTGCTGGTACTCGGGCAATTTATGGGCCGTGTCGGTCAGTTGCGAGGTGAGCACAATTCCAATGATGGACATAACCAGGAATGAGCAAAGCACCACGATGACCGAGGACGAAACTCGCCCCAAACCCCAATGTCGCAACCGAATGACGAGCGGAGCGAAGAGAAACGAAAACAAAACCGCGAGCGCGAGCGGAATAAAAACAACCCGGGCGAAGTACAGGACCGCAACAACGATAGCGACGGTCAAAAGCGTGGCGCTGCCACCGTTGCTGTTCGCGGACTTTCCATTAGCCACGGTGGTTCATGCCTTTCTTCGCCTTGTTCTCCCTCGCCTGAGTCATCTCTATTTTAGCCTATTCCATGACTCTCGCATTTTCCGGTAGTCGTATACCCCAACAGCTTCGATTCTGGACTCTGGACGCTTGGCTCCTTAAGGTTTGCCGCGTGTTTCCGGCGTTCCTCACAACTTTCCTGTTTTCGATATCCATCGTGTGCGGCCATCGCTCGGCTAAACTCATCGGGGGGACGGAAGCGAATTTCTGGCGGTTGGCCGTAGCGACATTCTTACTTGGCATTTGGGCTTACGGTCATGGCATTGGCCTTTCGGGCGTCGCCTTTCCGATTTTTTTGCTGAGTGGCATCCTGGGAATCGGAATCGGTGATGTGGCCTTGTTCCAGGCCCTGCCTCGGCTCGGTTCGCGGCTATCGGTCTTGCTCATTCAATGTCTCGCCCCTCCGTTTGGGGCGCTGATCGAATGGGGTTGGCTGGGAACGACGCTCACGACCTGGCAAATCGTGTGCGGCTTAACCATTCTCGCCGGGGTCGCCATCGCGCTCATTCCGGGCGAAAAGCTTAAACTTACCAAACGAGAACTGATGGTCGGAACTCTCTACAGCATGCTCGCCGCGCTCGGCGGCGCATCCGGAGCGGTATTGAGCCGGAAAGCCTATGCCATCGCCCATGCGAGCGGACAAACCATTGACGGCGCCAACTCTGCTTTCCAACGCATTGTGGGCGGATTACTGGTGGCCGGGCTTTGTTTGCTGATCGTGAAGCGGCGCGAATTTCGCATTCAGGCGCGCGCGCCACGGCATCTAGTGCTCGAAGCTTCGAAAAAGAAATGGCGCAGAGTGTGGCCCTGGGTGCTGGGCAACAGCATCGCGGGCCAAACGCTGGGGGTAAGCTGCATGCAATGGGCACTAGAAACGACTCCCACAGGCATCGTACTGGCTATCATCGCGATAACCCCGATCGTGGTGATTCCCTTCGCACTGGTGATAGAAGGCGAACGCCCAACGGTCCACTCGCTGGGAGGCGGGGCAATTGCCGTGGCTGGGGTTGTGGCTTTGACGTTATCGCGGTAAAAGAATCTTTGTGAAACGCCTGGTTCCCTTCATTCTACTGACTGGTGCTATGACCCTTCCACCTGCTGTAATTGGCGCATCCGACGCGATGACTTCGGACATGGACACATTGTTCGAAGAGTACAACCACCCCGATTCAGCGGGCGCAAGCATCATGGTGGTCAAAGACGGCAAGATCGTCTTCGCCAAAGGCTATGGCATGGCAAACGTCGAGGAACGCATTCCTTGCGGCACCAACACCAATTTCCGTCTCGCGTCCGTCTCCAAGCAGTTCACGGCGATGGCCATAATGATTTTGATCGAAAGGAAGAAGCTTTCTCTCGACGAGTCGATGACCGAGCTTTTCCCCGAGTTTCCGCCGTACGGAAACAAGATTACGGTGCGCCATCTGTTGAGTCATACAGCGGGCTTGATAGATTACGAGGACATCATTCCCAAAGGCACTGAAATTCCGGTACTCGATCGGGATGTGTTGCGGCTCTTAATGCGACAAACCCAAACCGCTTTCGTGCCGGGCTCGAAGTTTCGTTACAGCAACTCCGCGTACGCGTTGCTGGCGCTAATTGTGGAGGCGCGCTCGGGCAGCACTTTCGCCCAATTTTTGAAAGCAAACATTTTCGAACCACTGAAAATGAAGCACACTCTGGCATACGAACAAGGCCTGTCCGTGGTCGCAAACCGCGCTTTCGGTTATTCGCCGCCCGGAAGCGGCTTCAAGAGGACCGACCAAAGCCTGACCAGTTCTGTACTGGGGGACGGCGGCATTTATTCATCTGTGACCGACCTGTACCAGTGGGACCAGGCGCTCTATACGGACAAACTTGTGAGTCGAAGCATGCGGATGCTCGCCTTCACGCCGGCAACAGATACCGACCACCCGAAAACAGGATACGGATTTGGCTGGTATGTGGGAGAGTATCGCGGACTCCGAGAACTCTGGCACAGCGGCAACACGATTGGGTTTAGCACGCGCATCGCCCGGTTTCCGGAAAAGCGATTCACGGTGGTTATCCTGACCAACCACAACGACGCAAAAATCGCCGACTTGCCGCATCAGATTGTGGATCGGTATTTGTTCGATTCCGCAACCAAGGCTGATCATGGCAAATGAGCTGCAAGCTGTGGCAGATGCTCTAGGGCTGGAAAAATACCGGCGCCATATCTTTCTCTGCGCGGACCAGACTGAGCCCAAGTGCGCGCCCAAAGAAAAGGGGCTGGAGTCGTGGGAATTTTTGAAGCGACGGCTTAAGGAATTGAACCTGGTGGGGCCGGAGCCGCTGGTGTATCGCAGCAAGGCGAATTGCCTGCGCGTGTGCATGCGGGGACCGATCGCGGTCGTGTATCCCGAAGCCGTTTGGTATCACTCATGCACGCCGGGAGTGCTGGAGCGCATTATCCAGGAGCATTTGATCAACGGAAAAGTGGTGGAGGAATTCAAGTTTGCCAGGAATCCGATGGTGGGCACCTGAGGAAAATGGTCGGAGCGGTGGGATTTGAACCCACGACCTTCTGGTCCCAAACCAGACGCGCTACCAAACTACGCTACGCTCCGATAACCGAACCTGAACTATCCCACAACGCCGCAGTTGCGCAACGACTTTCTTTGAGGGTGCCACCAATTATCACTACTTCGCGTCGGGCTTGGCGGACGGAGGGGTTGCCGACGGTTCCTTTGGCTCGGCGTCTTTGGGCGGTTCTCCGGTGGAGACCTTTTCGTCCTTCTTTGGCTCTTCCTTCTTTTCCGCCATGAGCTGGGAACGTTCTTTGAGCAGCGGATCAACTGTCCAGGTTGAAACGAGGTAAACCCATTTTTCGTAGTCCTTTTCCTGGCTGAGCTTTTCTTCAAGCTTCTTTTGGGTTTCTTTGAATTCTTTGTCGAGTTTGGCTTTGTCTTCGGGCTTTTCGTCCTTGCCCGCGACCCGCTCTTTGGGCGGCTGACCGGTCACCGTCATGGCAAAAGGAAAGTTGTCATTCGTTTTCTGGCCTACCTTGAGGGTGTAAGTGAAATTATCGAACGTATCAGCGGTGACCACAGTCGGCTTTGCGAGGCCGGTCTCTTCCGGTTTTGAGCTGGCCATCACATCCGTGAAACTAGGCGAGCTTAAGGGGTTGGCTACGCCCGAGGCTTTCGATGAATCAAGCTGCTCGCCCGGCTTGGCGTCCGCCAGCTTCCATTCCGCTGATTCGGTATCGCGAGTCAGCTTCCATGAATTAGTCGCGATGGGAAACGCGACAGCAATGGAACGCACCTTTTCGATCTTAAAAAAGTCCTTGTTCAACCATTGATCGGGTTTGGGCTCGATATTGGCGAGCGCATCAGAAATGAGTGCCACGTTAGCGGAATTGCTGCCGACCTTCACGTAACGGCCATCGGGCCAGCCCTCGTCGCCCATGTCGCCAAATTGCGCCGAGCGATCACCCTTTTTCATGTGCTTTTTGCCGAGCAGCAGTGACTGGAGCGGTTTTTCGTTCTGACCTTTGAAGTCCACGACCAGGGCCGAATTGGGTCCCGATCCCGAAGCCAGCGCGAGCCTGGGTAATTGGGATGGGCCGGCCTTTTCGCTCTGGACAATCTTCAAATCCCTGACCTTGAGCAGGAAATCGCTGATCTCTGAGTAGTTGGCCGGGTAATCATGGCGTTCCCGCACGCGCCAGAGGTCGTCTTTCTTGACCAGGTTCAATTCATTCGTGTCCTGCTTGAGGCTGATATGCGTGACGTCATTAATGGCGAGATCGCTTAGGGGTTTTTTGCCGATGGACTGATCTCCGCCGGTCCATGAGGCGCTTTGTTTTTTCCGGAGAACCAATCCCGCGCCACCCAGCACGATCACCAAAACCAGTAGAATGGCCAATTGTTTGCGATTCATTTCGCTCCCGTGCGTTTGCGTTTATAGAAGGCCAGCGTCAGGCCGGACAGGCTCACGATTACGGGCATGGCCGCGATGTTAAACCATTTGAGACGGCCCTCCAGAGAATCGATGTCGCGCCGCAATTTCTTTCGTTCGTCCTTCAATTTGACTTTGGCTTCCGCTTCCTTTTTTCGGAAGTTTTCCAACTCCGCCTGCTGCTCGGGCGAGAGGATGAAGCGCTGGCCCTTTTCTTTCTTTTGCTGCAACTCGCTCAAGCGCCGTTGTGTCTCCGCCAGGCTGTCTTCCAATTCCTTGATCTTGCTTCGGTAATTGGCCTCGGCTTCTGACTGCATCTTCTTGACGACGGTGAAAGGGCGGTTCTGCGTCGCGCGGCTGCGAACTCCGATCAGGTTGTTATCACCGGTCAATTGCTCGACGGCATTCTGGGCAAAATTTAGATTCCCATTCATCGCCATCGAAAGCGTGCCGAAAGGACTTTGCATCTGCCGCAGCGCGAAGTGATCAAACAACATGTCCGCGTCCCCCATCAGGATCACCGCATTGTCCTGCTTCGTTTCCTTGAGGGAATCATCCGGTTTCTTTTCGGCAACCTTTTCGTCCGGTTTTTTGTCTCCGTCCTTCTTTTCATCCTCCTTCTTCTCCTCCGGTTTGCCGTTGGGAAACGCGGTTTTGAATTTACCGGACAACCGGATCGCCAGTGCATAGGAGGTACCCGAAGGTTTGAATTCCTTCATCACGTTCTCCCCGGATAAATTGGCCATAAAACCATCCACGAGTTGAGAATCGGTGGTGCTCTTGAGCAAAACTGTTTCTTGCAAGCCCGCCACCGGCGTGCCGGTAAAAGCGCCGGCAAACGGCAACCAGATGTTGTCGATCTGGCTGGTGACGATGTCGTCCTTATTGATGCCCTCCGGAGTGATGGACAGGAAGGCGGGCGCGTCTTGCGGTTGGTTGTTGCGTCCGGCCAGTTGCATTTTGAAATTCATATCGGCGACGACTTTGGCGGTATCGAATGCGATACCCCAGGCCTTCAGCAGTTTATCCAGAGAAGAACCGCTGTTGGGAATATTGCCCAGCATCTGGTTCTGCTCCTTGCTGTCTATGATGGGCAGCGGATCGAGGAACGCCATCAATTTGCCGCCCCGCATGATGAACTGGTCGAGCGCATACTGCGCCTTGTCCGAAATCTCCCGTGGATGGATGACCAGCAACACTTTGATATCGTCATCGATCTTGTCCGCCGTCATTTCCACTCGGCGAACGTTGAAGTCGTTCTTGAGTTCGTTGACCAGCACCCAGGGCTGCTGGCCCTGCCCTCCCTGACCCATGCGGGCCATCATCGGATTGGCCGGCATTCCGAACACAGGCAGCGGGCTCATGATTCCGACCACCGGTTTCTCCGATGTCGTCACCCGTGAAATCGCGCGCGATAGATCGTATTCGAGCAGCCGCTCACGATTAGGCGCGAGGAACGGTATGGCTTGCTTCTCATCAAGACCGGAGCTAATGGCCAGACCCAGGTAAAATTTCTCGCCGTTCGACAGCTGCTCGCCTTCGATGCCATCTATCCGGGCGGAATCCTCGGCATCTGAATCCGGCTGTGGATCGTATTTTTCAACGGTGAGTTTTCCACCCGCGATTTGTTTGTATTCGGCCAGCAAATCCTCAACCTGTTTGGCATAGGCTTTGAGAAATACCGTCTCAGGCGTGGCGTTCTCGCTTTGAGTGCAATAGAACCGGATTTTAAGCGGGCTATCCAATTTGCGCAAAATGGCTTTGGTGCCCGGGGAAAGCGTATAAGCCCGTTCTTTGGTCAGGTCCACGCGCGTTCGCACCGGACTGACGATGACATTGAGCGCGATCAGGATCAGCGCCATCGCCGCCACACCGGCAGTCGAATAAAGAATGGTTTCAATTGGTTTCTTCATCTCACATCGAACTAATCTATTTGATTCATTTAAACATTAACGGTCATCCGGCCCTATGCGTGCGCAAAATAACACTGGTCGCAAAAAGCGAAAACACGATCATCGAAAGGAAAAATAATACGTCGCGAGAGTCGAGCACACCCTTCTGGAAACCTTCGAAATGCGTGATCACGCTGAAGGAAGTCACTAGATCCACCAGCCAGGGTTTGGCGGAATGTTCCAGGAAATTGACCACCGGCGCAAACCCGGCCAGGATCAGAAACAAACAGACCACCACCGAAATGATGAAACTGACGACCTGTGTGCGGGTCATGGCCGAGGTGATGCAGCTAACTGCGAGGTAAGCTCCAGCCATCAACCAGCTACCAATGTAACCGCCCAGGATCACGCCATTATCGGGGCTGCCCAGGTAATTGACGGTGAGCACCACCGGAAAGGTCAACACGAGCGCTACCGCGAGGAATAGCCAACTCGCCAGGAATTTGCCCACGATGGCTTGCCATGCTGTAATCGGCATGGTCAGCAACAGCTCGATCGTTCCCACGCGCCGTTCCTCCGCCCACAATCTCATGCCGACCGCGGGCACCAGAAAGAGATAAAACCACGGATGCCAAAAAAAGAAATTTGCGGCCAACGAGGCCTGCCCGCGATCCAATAGCGTCGGTTGCACTGCGAAGGTGAAGAAGCCGCACAGCAGCAAAAAGATGACGATGAAGACATATGCCAGCGGCGACGAGAAATAAGCGCCGAGTTCGCGTTTGGTGATGGTTTTGATGTTAGCCCAGGTGTTCATGGCGAAAATGGAGTGATGGGAAAAGCATGTAACTTATTTAGCTGGTTTAACTCCCTCCGCAGTCGCCGTGTCGGGCATGGTGATGCTGCGGAATACCTCATCCAGCCGCCCTTCCTCGGTGTGCAGTTCTTCGATGTGCCATCCCTGGGCGGCCTCGGCAATGTTTCGGGCCAAAGCGCCATTGGCGCTGGCTTTCGGAAAGACACGAGCTGTGACGCTGGTGGCCTTTTCTTCGAGGATCGTCATTCGCTTTACCGTGGCCAATTGTGTGAGCTTTTGGTTCAGTACGACCGCATTGATGCCGCTCACACGCAAGGTCACGGCGCCGGCCCAATCGGACTTTTGACGAAGCTCCTGGGGTGTGCCGTTAGCCACAATTTTGCCCCGGTCAATAATGATCGCCCTGGAGCACACGGCATCGACTTCCTCCAGGATGTGTGTGGAGAAAATGATTGCCTTTTTTTCGCCCATGCGCTTAATCAACCCTCGCACCTCGTGCTTTTGGTTGGGATCCAGGCCGTCAGTCGGTTCATCGAGCACCAGCACATCCGGGTCATGAATGATCGATTGCGCGAAGCACGTGCGATGGCGATAGCCCTTCGACAGAGTTTCCACGCTTTGGTGGAGGACGCTTTCCAGGAAGCACATTTCCACCGCGCGATTGACGGCTTTCTTTTTGGCATCGCCACGCAGGCCGCGGATTTCCGCAGCAAAATTCAAAAAGCCATTGACGGTCATGTCCGTATAAGCGGGCGCATTTTCCGGCAGATAACCGATGAGTCGTTTGGCCGGAATCGGGTCCTCCACAACATCGAAGCCTCCCACACTCACGGACCCATCAGAGGGCGGAATAAAGCCGGTAATCATGCGCATGGTGGTGGATTTGCCCGCCCCATTGGGACCGAGGAAACCCAGCACTTCTCCGCGCTCAACCGAGAAAGAAATGCCATCTACTGCCCGTTTATCCCCAAATAGTTTTGCTAGATTCTGAACCTTGATCATATTAAATACCGCATTTCTGGCTGAAAGGCCCGCTGGACATAGCCAGTCACCGTTCAGTTGTAAACTGAATTTTCATGGGTTGTGTTATTTCGCGCCCTTTCCTACGCTGCGACCCACATTTTCGGCAATATTGGATTATTTTTCAAGAACAAATGTTCAAACTTTTTTTTCATAGAAGAGAGGGTTTTGGGATAGGTTGGGGCACGTTGGCACAACCCCGGGGTTGTTTTTACTCCAAGGCTCCGACCCAGGGTAGCTCGGTCCGAGCCGGACTGGCGTTCCTCGCAAACCCTGGGCTGGACGGCACAATCCCTTTGGGATTGAGCTTTCCCGGCGGGCGCCTGCTTTGGCTGCTTCTGTTGGTGCTGTGCGGGAGCGGTTGCGCCACTATTCCTCCCCTGCCCCCCGCGAATCTAAAAGACCAGGTCTGGAAGGTGCGTGAGGGCCAGGCCGTATGGAAGGCTAAACGGGACGCGCCGGAAATTGCCGGGGAAATTCTCGTGGCCACCCGACCCGATGGCCGCGCGTTTGTGCAATTCACAAAAACTCCTTTCCCTTTTGTGATTGCCCAGGCGACGACTAATAGCTGGCAAATCGAATCGCCCACCCAAAACAGACGTTACTCTGGGCCTGGCCGCGCACCCGCTCGTCTCATCTGGCTGCAGCTTCCAGCGGCTCTCACGGGAAGACCGCCACCCAAACCCTGGTCCTGGCGACGACTGGAAAACAACGGCTGGCTCCTGGAGAATGGCAAAAGCGGAGAGTCGTTGGAAGGTTACTTTACGCAATGACGACGGCCAATCTTCGGAGACGGACGCTGCCATCCGGAAGATCGGAATCTCTTTTGCCAAGGTGGAAAAAAGAAGCCATCTCCAAAGAATACTTCTGACCACGATTGCTGTTGGTTCTTGAAGGATCCAATCGATATCAGAGAACTCTGCGACGGCATGGGCCTTGCTAGGGGCAAGCGGGTTTCGATGAACTTATTCGAACAAATACTGCCTCGGGCTGCGTTATTAATTGATATGGTCAAAATTGCAAAAGAATCGAAAAGCAAGTCGGCAAAAGCCAGTTCACCCGCGACTAATCTGGTTTCGCTGGAACTGGTTAACCCGAGTGCGAAAACCGTTTGCGTGGCCGGCTCCTTCAATGAATGGAGGCCGGAGAAAATGCCGCTTGTCCTCCTTGGAAACGGCCGATGGGTCGGAGATTTGACCGTGAAACCAGGTCGCCATGAATATCTATTCGTGGTCGATGGCCAGTGGTTGCCTGACCCGAATGCAAAGGAAAACGTTCAGAATCCGTACGGGGGCAAGAACTCGGTGCTGGTTGCTTAAGACAAACACAGGCAAACATCCCGCCGGGCAACCGGGCTGTTCCTCCAATCCGGCAATGGGTTAGTTGTAGCGGTCCTTTCAGCATTTTTGAGCGTCCGGAATCTGGCTGCGTAACCTGCGCGCCTGGAAGCCCGGATTGAAAACGGTTTCGCTTTCCCACCGGAGTTCATCCCTGTAGCCTTAAGGATGCAGGTACTCCATTCGAATCGAAAATCGCGATCTCGCGACACGAACACCCATCCTTCCGAATGACACGTTCTGGTCGCTGGCTTTGGCTGCTGTTGCTCCTGCCGATCGGTCTTGGCGTATGGCGGCTCCGTTTCAATGTAGAAGTGCTCGATCTTCTTCCACCGAATCTCAAAGCGGTCCAGGGGTTGAAACTTTATCAGCAGCACTTCGCCAATGCGCGCGAACTGATCATGACCGTGCGGGCCCCCGAGGCCGAGCAAGCGGAAGACGTGGCGCGGACGCTCTCGGGACGTTTGCGCGAACAAACTAATTTGGTTTCCGCAGTCACCTGGCAGCCGCCCTGGCTCGAACATCCGGGCCAGATGGCAGAATTTATGGCTTATCTCTGGTTTAATCAACCGCCGGAAATTTTTAATCAACTTACCAACCGTCTGGCTCCGGAAAGAGCTGCTGCCACTCTGGCCGCCACGCGAGAGCAACTGGCCACTTCACTTTCGCCGGATGAAATCGCGCGGTCAGGTTATGACCCCTTTGGCCTGACGCGCCTGCCCGAAAGCACAGTCAGCGCCGCGCCTGCTTTTGGCCAGGGCCAGGAAATGTTCAGCTCACCGGATGGGAAATTCAGGATCATCTTCGTTCAAGCCAGTCGCGATCTCCGGACTTATCGCGAATGCGCCCAATGGCTGGCGTCCGTTAAACAGGCGGTGGNGAACGGGGTCTCGCTTGGTTACACCGGACGCCCGGCGTTCGTGGCCGAAGTCGCAGGCGGCATGGAGCGCGACATGACCACCTCGGTGGGGGCTACTTCACTGATCATCGCAGGGCTGTTCTGGCTGGCTCACCAGCGTTGGAAACCGATGCTCTGGCTGCTGACGTTGCTGGCTTTGATTTTGGCTGGCACGCTGGCGCTGGGCGGCCTGATTTTCGGCACGATCAACGTGGTGAGTATGGGCTTCGCGGCCATTCTCCTGGGTTTGGCCGTCGACTATGCGGTGGTGCATTACCAGGAGGCGCTGGCGCATCCGGACTTATCCGTCCCACAGATACGCCGCGCCATTGCGCCGAGCATTTTCTGGGCTGCGGTCACCACGATCACAGCCTTCGTCGTCCTGAATTTCGGTGGCTTGCCGGGTTTAGCGCAGCTTGGTTCTCTGGTGGGCATCGGCGTCGCGCTTTCCGCTTGCGTCATGATCTTTGCATTTTTGCCGCCGCTTTTTCCCGATCGCAGGAAAGCTAAAGACTTGTCGGTTTCGCCCACTGTGGTTGCACCTCCACCCCCTGTGCATCCTGGTCGCATCAAGATCACTTTCGCCAGCACTGCAACCATCATTCTTTTCTCCGTGGCAGTATTGATTTTTGGGCTTCCCCCCATCGATCCAACGGCCAACGCGCTCCGGCCCCGAAACAGTTCTTCTTACGCGGCGCTGGATGAGATCAAAACTTACCTGAATGAAAAGCGGGAGCCGCTCTGGTTGTTGGTTGGCGGCCGAACGGAAGCCGATGTTGCGCACCGACTGGATGAAGTCCAGCCACCGCTGTCTCGGGCTGTCTCCAACCATGCGATCGCCTCCTTTACGCTGCCAACCCCGCTCTGGCCGCGAACGGAGTATCAGGCGGCCAACCGTGGCACCGCTCGGAAATTGGTGACTCATCGGGCAGCTTTGCGGCAGGCCGCGCAAGCCAGTGGCTTCGCGGAGAGTGCGATGGGACTGACTGAGATGATTTTCGACACCTGGCAAGCGGCTAGCGCGATTTCCGGAGTCTTCTGGCCGACTAATCCGATGAGCCAATGGATCTTTGAAAAAGTGGTCGCCCGTACGCCGACCAATTATCTCGCGCTCGGCTTTCTCAATCCCGAAACCAACCGCAGCGCGGCGACCAGTTCTGGCCTGGCGATGCTCGAATCTGAATTGCCCTCTCAGGATGTGTGGCTCTCCGGTTGGGAGCTGCTCGGATCGGCGATTTTTTCGAGCGTGAAAAATAATATGTGGAAGCTGCTCGTGCCGATGGTTTCCTTGGTGCTGCTTTCGCTTTGCCTGGCATTCAGGCGCCGGCAGGAAGTGCTGCTCAGCGTGATAGTTTTGCTGCTCAGCGGACTCTGTTTGCTAACGGTTATGCGCCTGGCAGGCTGGTCCTGGAACCTGCTTAACCTGATGGCGCTGCCGCTCATCCTCGGTACCGGGGTGGACTACAGCATTTTCATGCAACTGGCTCTGCGCCGTTATCACGGGGAACTGCAAAT
>WNFL01179668.1_pt4 | contig 13122 bp, 15 predicted proteins | sample 5400361 | NCBI WGS metagenome assembly WNFL01 (sample SAMN13153351, study PRJNA577476) | soil metagenome | isolation source: 40 cm soil on Douglas fir-dominated hillslope | place: USA:California | collected 2013-09-17
GTTCGCAAGTCGTCCGATGGTATAGTCTTGTGACTTTGTCACTTCTTTTTGACCAGGATGTCTATTCGGAATATTAATTCTTTTTGCATCCACACCATACAACACCACACCTAATCCAAATTTATTTTCTTATGCTTATTCCGGGCTTTTATTCACCGCGATGTAGTTAAGAGAGGTTCACCAAGTGCAAACTTTCTTGTTTGACTGGAATTTGGAAGTAGACCGCATCATGCCTCAATGTTCATGAATTTGCGAAGGTTTGATAGCGAATTGTCCCAAGGCGTGTCTGACTTGGAAGTTGTCCACACGAGGCGCCCATGCGGTTGTGGGAGGGAGGAAGACGCGTTCTCGAGTGTCACGCTACACACACAACACGCTTGACAATTTGAGAACTCAAACTCTGACCACAACCCGACTCGCTCCTCCCACTCCCTTGTACGCCCCTTAGGCCTCTAAACGCGCTTCGGCGCCTATTCTACATCCTGTATCGCTAAGCACGCGTGCGTCGCCGGCTGGATGGCGGGACAAGCAACTCGGGGGCATGCCGTGCTTGCAGATATAAAATTGGTATGCAACACGAGTTTGATAGTCAGTGAAAAGACGTATCATTGATCCCTGTGTATTTGTATAGCTCGCCGGTGGTGGTGTACGACCGCCCGTCCGTGTCCAGGAACACCACGAGGCGACTCCAGTGCGCAATCCTTTCTTGCTGGCTGCTATGAGTCAACCGTAGACTGATTCTTGTGCTTAATCAGACCGACACTACCTTTCGTGGCAAGCCCCTGCGCCGTATCTCGAGGAGAATTATTGGAACGGATGTCGCAACCAAATTCATTGGCATGCCTCAACCTCTAGCGGCCAGAAGAGGGAAGACCAATGGCCCACCTCCAAGCAGCTTCAAGCCTTCATTTCCATCCCAGGACTCCTCGTCACATACCATCTCGCGACCTTCGTCCCGCGGTAGCTTCAGCTCAAGACTCGAAAGGACGCATTCAGACGGGGAGGTGAGGCCCCAGTTGCTCTCGTATGCTTATTTAATTAACCCATCTCCTTTATTCAGACGTCCGCCCCAAATCGAACAATTTTGCATCGTTTGTCAAGAAGTATCTCGCTTAATCTCTCAAAAGTATTCAAGGATCATGGCAACCTGTTGGTGAGAGTGTGTTTTGACACCTCCTCTTCTTCAGCTCATAGTTGTTCTAGGCCCCTGAGGGCACCCAGACGACGCCAGCCACCCCTGAACCGCGGATCAAGTTTCCATCGAAGTTGAGATTGAAACGAAGCAGGTCACGGGTGTCAGCTGCGCGAACGCGCACTGAATCTGTGTCGTCACGGGATTCCACGATCAGCGTTATGGAATACCTCGCCAAGAGACGCGTCAAAGAGGAAACTGAGGTCGACATCTCTACTCCAGTTACCCTTGAGGAATATGATAAGCATTGTTACGTTCGTACGCTCAAATTTTCGAATATCGGTTCACTGACAGTTGCATAGCTTTACGATTGCGAACTCTTGCACATAGTCAACCCCAACAGACGTGATAGTCACTCTCCACCCGTTATTCACTGCGGCTGCGACCCTGAACGGCCTTCGAGGAAGCACGTCCATATCAACGATCCTCCAGAGGTGCGGCAGGCGATCCGTGCCATGAGGAAGGAAAGGGGTAGTGTGTGGGACAGGACCCATCAAAGAGAGCAAAGCGCTCCGCGACCACCGGATAAACTCCCTGCGAGCACCACTGTTGCCGCTTCCACTACCACCACATTCGCCGAGGAAACGTACAGGACACGTTTCCCAGCGTCCAGAGAATATACCCACAGCTCTTGTTGCTACTCCTAATGACGCTGGGGCACAAGCGCCCCCAAAAGACCATGGGTCCCCGCGAATCTTGGCCGAATCCCCCAAGTACCGGAACGGCATGGCTTACTAGCCACGCCCATCACTGTACTGTACAGACCCTGGCTGTTATGTTGGCTGCTCTCCCCCTTTTCGGGTCTAGCTGGGCGAAAAGCGGTCATTGGTGTAACCATCCCCAACCATACTTCCTAAATTAATACCTCCCATCCAACTTATATTCAATCTCTACTGTCTCCTGTCTTGGATTGCCTTGGATTGCCTCCATTAGTGATGTTGTTCGCGATACTTAGTATTGTGTAGAGCGGGCGTTGCGCTATACACGGCCAGATTCCTTGTATGCTCTTTTCTCTTTTGCTTCATGCATCTAGTCTAGATTTGGTTGTCATTGGACTTTTTGTATCCTCAGCGTTTTTTGCCAAACGCCTGCTTTCTAGCTATGCATCTTATTGGGCCATATGAATTCAATACCTCTTTATTGCGTATTCATGCACTCAAGCAGATTTGCACTCTGCTACTATTAGCCTAGGTCTCACAGGTGGTGGACAAAGCGTTCATTGGCTTAGGTTTCCGTGTTGCCTGAAAGTTTTCCTCAGGCAAGTGCGTTCGGCGCCGTTCTTATCAGGGAAAATGGACCATCTCCGTTTCAGTTTATTTACAGGTGCTCGCATGAATGCACCCGCGTTTAGCCATTATCCGAGCCTGCGCGAGGTGCCGAGGAGAGTTCCAGCTTTCGAGCCTGCGAAATAATTCCATAATTCACTCTAACCGATGGAATTCGACTCTTTCTGGGACTACCAAGAGTTCCACGAACGTGCATCCGTCTCCATCTGACTTTGTATCAACCGCCGTTGAGGACGTTGTGGTGCTGGCGGCTCGTATCTTATCTCCAGAAGTACACCGTAAATGGGTTACCATATTTCGGTCGGAAGATCTATTGCAGGACAAACTCTGTGTTGGCTGTGAGTTCCTTCTTGGTTCCATCCAGGTTTCGCGCCGTTCGCTCACGACGTAAAATGATATCAGTTTTGCGAGAATCAGGACACCACAGACTGGACGTTCTGGCCGCACTGTTGGCCGACCCACTCGCAGAAGTTGATACTCTCCAAGTCTTGCACAATCGAGTTCCGTCAGAAAAGATTGAAATCAGGTACATTCATCAAATTTTCTGGACAACATATACTCACCATACATTCGCAGCTGGTCCAAAGAAGTCCAGGTCGATGCACAGGGTGCAAGCTTGAGGTTGCCGGCTTCCAAACTCCTCGACTGGAATGCCGACGTCCATGAAGTGCTCGGTACGGAACTATCTGTACCTTTGGATCAGATTTATGTCTCATAGAGTTTATCAGAACCCCGCCTCTTATTTGGTCGAGATGTCGCGCTCGTCGTGGAGGATGAGTCGCTCCCTTCATATGTTTCTCACCACCCTGCTCTTATTCGGGTACGAAAGGGCCTTGGACCTGCCGCTGTGCCACACCCCCATAACGTGATCGAGGTGGATGCCGAGGAAGCCATCAGGTCCTTCAAAGCCTTTCGTGACAAGGCGATTGCCGATTTTCAGCGCATGTATACGAGAAGTAACCTCAGTTCAGTGCAATCCGCTGTCAAGGAGGCTCTGTCGAACCCAAGACGAGATGCAGCTGGTCGAATGCGTGGAATCGCTCGTGGTATGCTCAGCGAGTGTCGTGATCAACTTGATGAATTGCGGGAGGACATAATGGAAGCCCAAATAGGTATCCTCGCTGCTGAGGTCGTTGAGCGGGAAATACGGGATGCCATCAAGAAATCATTTGAAGAAGTAGACTTTGAACGACACTTCAGAGCAGGAGAGGAGACCCTTCAACGTTACGTTGAAGCATTCCGTTGGTGGAAGATATGGAAAGTTGATTCCATCGGCTTGGAGATGGATGGAGTCATTCGAGGTGTCTATGCCACGGAGCTGGAGCAAGAGGTGAGTACCACCACAATCACCCATTCATTTTACTGACACCATGAAGTTGAACTTCTTTGCAGGTACCTTAGCTTCCAAACAAGCAACCATTCACATCGCAAATTCTCACCTCGTGGAACGTCTGCCCGCTTCCTTCAAATCAGCTGTTCTGGTCAACGACATATCGCGGATCCGCCAGCACCACAAGTCAAACCCGGTTCATTCCTCCACATTAACCAGCAGCCTCAGCCATCGCCGATCACAGTTGATTGACTTTGCTCTGCCAACCTTGCAATCTCAACTCGAGCGTAGTATCCTGAATGGACTTGGCTTTTCGGCCCTCTCTTTAGTTTCTACCGTGTGGTTGAACGCTGCGTCAGTTCTCGAAGGCGAGACGGCATTTTCATTAGGGCTCTTCGGTGTCCTCGGCGCCATCCGAATCGGTGTAGGAAGATGGGAGAAAGCGAAAAAGAAGTGGTGCGCGGATTTTGCTCGTGTTAGTGGCGGTCTTAAAGCAGACATCGAGGCGCGATTGACGGCTCTTCTTGAACAAAACCTTTTCAAGGAACTGGGGCTAGTCAGAGACCGGGCTCAAAGCTCCATAGAGGAGAAGAATGAAGTCGTGCAATCCCTTACTGCTGAGCTTGATGGTCTTGACCAAAAGGTGCAAGAACACTAGAGTGTATTCCTAGGACTTGGATTGTAGCTCATATAATATACGTTCGCCCTCACCGCTATCCTGGGTGAATATTCTCTTTCTAGCTTCAAGACCTTTGTATATCCATAAACATGTGTTGGGTCGAGGTGAGAGGCAATAGGGAGTGTTTACGCTTCTCCCTTCGGGCCTTTTGAAAGGATTGAGAGAATACAGCCATGTCTGTATTCCTTGAGACTCGTATTTTATTTATTTATTTATTTATTTATTTTCGACCAAAGCACAAAAAGTTCGGGAAGGCCCCAATCTCGCGACGTAAATTTGTTTATGTATTGTAGTATCTCAAATAAAATTATCTGCCATCATGTGCTGCAGGCGAAAGGATGAAACCAGGAGTTTCCGGACGAAAGCAGTGTCGTCGGTGACGAGAGACTGTGACGATGAAGGTACGTGCGAGCTCTCCCCGGACGAACTGCGGAACCTTATCGATAGTTCTTCAGTGTCTAGTTTGAGAATTGAGGTCAATGTGGCTTCAAGACTGCAACACTTTGGACCAGCTCACCTTCCTGTTGCGCTCCGGGCGGCGGATTTTTTTTTTCAGACATATTAAAAATTATAGAAGATGTTTCAATACAATGATGAGCGTGGGGAGGAACGAATGGATTTTAGGGCGGTTTGGTCAAAACAAAAAGTCGAGTGACATGGCTGTACCAGAAGTTGTTCCCGTCTACGTCTATGTCATGGCCCCGACCAAGTCAACCAAGGGCAAGGAGGTACAAGAAACCAATGTCTTGAGTCAGAAGAAGGCATCTGCGACCACCAGACCAGGCAAAAGGCCTTTGACAAAGCGTCAGAGGGAAGCAAGTTCCCTAGAGGAAGACGGAAGGCTACCAGGAGTACAGAAGATCAAAAGTGCCCTGAGACAAACGAGGAGACTCCTTGCAAAGGTATGCAAATCAGCCTCATTCTGTTGAATAGCTTTCAACTCAACGTCCCGACATTCGCGTCTGTGCTCCAATTTTGACCAATGGGACTCCAGGACAACCTCACTGCCGATCTTCGGGTCATAACAGAGCGCAGGCTCAAGTCCTTGGAGGATGACCTTGCTTCGGCGGAGCTAGCCAGAAAAGAACGCGACATGGCGACAAAATATCATAAGGTACGCCTTGATAGTGTGTACGAGTTCTTACCTGATGCACCTACAGGTTAAATTTTTTGGTATGGTCTTTTCTTCGATGTGTCGATGTGAAAGGAGTAGGCTGACTATGGGTTTTTGATCGACGGTTATTCGTAATTGCCTCTGGCAGAAAGAAAGAAGGTGGTCCGCAAGTTGAATCAAGTAAAACGTTCATTGGAGACTGCAGAAGATATGGACGAGTTGGAGCAGTTGGAGATGGAACTGCGGGAGCTGAGGGTAGATCTAAACTACATCCTCGTGCGTCTTGTGTCCCGCTGCAGTGAAGACAGCTGATCCCTGCTCAGCACTTTCCCAAGACCCGCAAATACTGTTCCCTCTTCCCTTCCGAGATGCCAAAAGGGGAACAAAACCCTCAAGATCCAGAAACTTCCCAAATAGAAGGCACGACTTATTTCGATATTCGTTTCGAGATTCGTTTAGCAATGCTCGAAGGTACCCTGCCCATGGAGCCAGATCTAGAAGTAAAACGTACAGCTGCGAAGCCCAAATCTCATGCCACACCACGATCTAAGTCAGCAAAGGGATTAAAAGGAGGAACTGACAGGTCGGATGATACCAATGGGATTGAAGGAGATGTGTTCTTCGAGGATACAGAGGACAATCATAACCACGATCAGTGGGAGAAATCGATTAGCATCGCATCCGACGATACATTGAGTAATGAGGCAATGAGTGAATAGCATATAGAAAGTTGGATGTCCTCTCGTGCACGCATTTGTCGCCCTTGTTGCTGTAAAGCAACCTGAATAGAGGCAGGAACATGCAAAACTCCACATCCATCAGACTTTCCATCGTATTCTCGCCCATAGCCCACCCTGGAGAAAGCAGTCAGTGCCACCTTCCTGGACATAGCCGAGTTTTTCCGTACCTTCGCGTGCAAGGTGATTGTTGCTGCTGGCCAGATTCTTTCTTTCCCATGACGACCATCAGCTCCCTCTTTTGCAAGCCAAGCCGCCGTGCGTGGCAGTGTCCCGGGTGGCTGACATTCTGGTGCTAAATCGAAGCCGTCGACTCTTTGCAGAAGTCTTGCGAATACGTATCTAGCATGAAGGCGTGCTTGCTGCTGGCCCAAACACTGTCATAGTGATGGGTAACGTTAGACACATTTTCTTAACCCTAAATCGGTGAAATTTTACAAACAGTGCGAGGACCAAGATTAAACGCCATGAAAGCGTTCGCAGGGGAGGCCGGTTGTCGATTGTCAAGCCACCGTTCGGGTTTGAACTCAGCTGCATCTGGCCCCCAAAGATCGGGATCTCTCTGAATTAGGATAGGAGCATAAGTGATCGAGCTTCCCATAGGAACGTAAAGAGGGTGGCCCGTCCTTGGAGACGGGAGCGCTGTTGTTATTCGGCCTGCAATTGTTGAGTATGACGAACCATGTGGACTTTCTGGACTTACTGCGCCGAATGTTGTACGGAACTGGTGCGAACACCCTAAGTGTTTCGGTAATGACCGCCTCGACTGGAGGGACATTATTTTCTGTGCTTAGTATTTTCGAATCACGTACGGTATCGCATTTGTCGCAAATCCGCCATGGAAGGCGCTCTAGTTTCTGGGACAATAGCGAGAACTTCGTTGCGAGCTCGTTCCAAGATTTGAGGATGAGTCGCAAAGATGTAGGTGATCCAGGTGAATAGCGATGTCATCGTGTCTCTTGCTGCAAAGAGAATGTTTAGGAGCTCGTCACGAACTTCCTTCAAATCTATGTTCGAGGTAAAAAGAGTTCAGCAATGACGATATTCGTCGTACCTTTAGAGCTGTGAAGAAGATGATCTAAGAAGGTGCGGTCCTTCACATCGGCTTGAGGATCGTAGCTTCTAATAGCAAGGTCGACTAATGGATTGACGAACGAGTCGATGACCCTTGTAGGCCCCTTCGACGGGTCTCCAAACAGCTCGAAGAGTGGCCAATTTGACCCGCTAAAGGAGGTTCCCAATGTAAATAAATAAACACGAACAGAGCGGGTGTACCCACATTCGAACTCTCAAGGCCCCCAACGCAGTCAGTTCATTGAACGCTTTGAGGAAAGCCTCTTGTTGAGGATTACTTGTATTATCTAGGACGCTCTCCAGAGAGTCGGTTGATGATCCCATAAGAAATTCGGTAGCAGTGTCAAGAGTATAGCGAGAATAGAGATCCTGAAATATATGAGATGTCGTGAATTGTCCTTTTGGGAATGTACGCACTTGTAAGTCCAAGGGTTCTCCTGTACGTGCATGATCCTCCAGAATTTCTAGGAGTCTTTGTAGGTGGCGTTCGAAAGTTTCAAGGTCTGACAGTCGATCTCTCTCAAAAAAGGGTCGTGCCACAGTTCGGTGGTGCTTCCATTGCGCGCCATCTGTAGTGAAGATCCCATCACCCCAGAACTATTCCTCAACATCAGTACATCTGCGAGGGGTGGAGTACAGAACACGGACCGCTTCGAACATGTCGTGAAACTTCTCACTCTTCTCAAAGGACGTAAAAGCGGACGACAGCACATACTTGACATTTTCCGGGTCAACTTAAGAATTATCAATTCCCCGCGCCGGCGTCCATCCCCGCGAGTTTGGCTTACTTGTAACAATCTGGGGAATGATCCAGGTCAAGAAACCTCAAAGTGGTGGAGTTCATCCAATCACCTGAGAGGAGAATAAGATATTCATATCAAAGGTTGGTCCATATTCTCTCGCCCAGCGGCTAAATAGATCTCCTGGATACTCTTCCTTCTCACTCTGAATCAACTCTTGAAGGATGTCCCAGTTCCCAAACTTCTTTCCTTTGACCTTTGGAACAGGCTGTGCACCGAGTCGAATGCGTTCTGCACGTTTTCGGTGCGAGGAGACCGCGGAGCGCACGGCCTCCTGGAGCGGGACAGACGCGACGTAGAAGAGTACCTGCAGAAGGCGGCTTTCTGGCAGTGGGATGATATGGAGACAGTTCGCGAGAAAGACGAGAAGAGGCGGGTGGAGAAGGGCATTGAATAGGGAGCGCAACACGAAACGGCTGTGAATGGCCATCTTGGAATATGCTATAGAGGGGATTATCTAAAATAGCGAGTTGTACATGTGTTTGTATGGCGAATTTGGAGGGTGCAAGTTTATGACCGAGAGGTCGGGTTCAAGTGAAGAGTATTTGCGCGATTCGGGGAGGGCGGAACATGATAGCCATAAGACACCTTGAGTATTTTAACACGCCCTTCATAGGTTGAACTGGAGAAACAGCACAATCCTGGCGCGAAGATCATTCCATGCCTTCTTCCATTCGGACACCGTGCTTGCTGTCGATGTTCATTCCCAGCAGCTTCATCTTACCGACCTGACATAACCCGATGTCAGACAAGGTGATACCATATAAATGTGAAATTAAGGTTCATACCTGTTGACGCTGTCGTTGAATGTCGCGAAGTTCCTCCACCTGTGCTTTGGATAAGAAACTGAAAGAGATGTCAGTGATAGCTTCTCCTTCGAGACAGGATACACACCTCTCGTTCTCGGCCGGAGTACGTTTCATGGACTTGGAGTGGCTTTGTATATCCTGTAGAGGATCGTAACCCTTGATATCCTCTAGGGCCAGCGCTCCGGATTTGATGAGGTCCATCTTTCGCTCGTAGGACTCCATATCATAATACTTCTCGTGAGGCAAAGTGGCTATGGCCGCCAGTTAGCCCAATTGGCGGCTTCAAAGCTCGGTCTCACCCGTATTATAGTCTTCCGCAAACCTGACAGCCAGTCAGCGATATATGAAACCGGACCTGATCTGCACTCTTACTCTTTGAAATACTTCTTGGTCATTTCTTTACTGAGCAATTCATGATTAACCATTTTCTCTTCAATCAACCAGGTCCTAAATTCCTATATTGGAGATGGCATTAAAATGAAAGTTGGAGTGGGTAACCACTCAGGACTAACTGGGTCCTTGTTATAGATGCTGGGTCGGAGCGAGTTAGTGACATGGGAGATGGAGAAATAAGAGCGAAAGGGGACACACTCAGTTTCTGTAAGGACACCATACTTGCCCCAGTTCGCCCCAGTAGCACCTTTGAGCTTCCTCTGCGGCGTTTCATCAGTGTCGGCCTTATACTAATATAAGGCTCAAGGTTGAACTACCTTTTCCTTCTTCCGTTCTTTCTTCTCCTTCTTCTCCCGCTTCTTCTCCTTTCGCCTTCGTCTCTCTCTCTCCCTCTCCGAGCCTGTCGATCTCCCACTTGACGTCGAGGCGGAACGAGAATGTCTCCTGTGCTTGTCCCAGGACCGAGACCTTGAGCGAGACAACCGCCTTTCTCTGCTCCGTGAGCGGCCTCTATTGCGGCGTATGCTTTTCGAATAAGTGACATCGCCTCGGCGCTTTGAGGTGGTTGTGGCGCGCTCTGTGGATCGAGACCTGCTGCGGTTTCTCTGTTGTCTATCAGTTCGGCTCGTGTGACGCTCAGTGTTGTCCCTTCGTCCTACTGGTGACGCCGACCGTCTACGGGCACTCTCATATTCTCTATGCCAGCTTCTACTACGACTCCTGTGCCTTCTGGACCTCCCTTCGTTACGATCATAGTTTGGCATAAGCGGCTTGGGTTACCTTGAGCGATTGAAGGGGTGAGGGTGAGACTAAGTAAAAGGCTTGAAGATTTACGGGCCTGAGTTGAATAGGATCAGGCTTTGCATAGAACAAGGAACCATATTCAGAGTAACATTTCTATTGATACATCCAACGTCGTCTGCCGCGAGTACATGGCATCATATTAATATTCTTGGCATGCATACGAGCTAAAGAAACCCCAACCAACACCTTCAGTGGGAGTGCTAAAGTTCGAAAAAGACAAGCTGGTATTAGGGGTATAAGCGTTGTCGCTAATGGAGCTCGGCTCGGTTCATCCGTGGTGGGGTGGGGGGATGATATATTGTGATAAGTTCGCATATTGAAGCTCAAAGTCTCTTCAGATGAGCTCTTGCCCGCCCCTTAAGCTTCTCCAATGTCACCTAAACCTTTCCCCATATACCACTGGAAACTTGGGTGCGGAGTTAGGGCCTAACCTTCTCCGGGGGTCCTATCTGCGATTACTAGCGTCACATGTTGATCCAGTTATTCTGCCAAATCTTTGTAGATGCCTCCAGCATCGGCAGGTCCCACGATAGCAACATTACAACAAAAAAGATGACACTTGCACGGTGTATGATCTTCTCCCGAAATAATGGAATATTGGTGTTCTGATCACTATAGAGTACACCATATGGTCACTGCCAGGCGATTGATACACAGCTTCACTTACCGCACGGCGATTGTTACGGCTTCGATTCTTCGATTCCTTGTTACGGTTTCGATCGACCCTCTCGAACGTTCTGGGCTTTCGCTATATTTGTATATACCTTCTATTCTCGTGTCGCCCTAAGGCTCTAAGAACTAAGAACCAGAGTCCCGCTTTCCGTCAGGGCAAGGCCTCTGTATTTATGACTATGATCAAGGTCGGGGTTCAACATTGTTTAATATTCGGTTGCTTGCCCCAACAAAAAGAGATGCATTTCTCTGATACAACTCCATGAGACAAACAACGTAGCTAAATAGTGCTCGAGAGTAGTAGTAGTAATGGAGCCTTATCGGCTTGTTCTGTACGCTGTAACAAAAAAATGTCCTAGAGAATAAAACGTGCACAAGGATTGGAGCACAAACGTGTTGCGAGATGCGCGAGTAAATCATAGACAGCGAAATAATGTTTATAATATATGCAAATGATGTGATATTGTTGCAGAAGAACGTAACCATGCTATGATGGTGGTGGCACCGATTTTGGTGATAAGGCACGTGGTTGTGACTGCGATTGTGACGGTTCTTGGTCGCCGGCCGCTACGGGCGACCCCTGTTTCTGATTGGTGACACCTTGTGGAATATCTATGGCTCCGAATCCATCTATAGGTACCGATATTGGTCTTGACGAGCGTTGCGTATTTACCGATTCTGGGCGTGGTTCGATCCAACCCACTTCGGCGCTGTTGCTGCGAATGCTGGAGGTATCTCCGTCACCCGGAGATAGCGTACTCGAGGCATTTCCATGGCCTACTTCACTCGGGAGTAGCATACTCGAGGCCGCTCCCATACTCACTCGTGGCAATTCAAACCGGTCCGCAGATTGATCTTCGGGGCCTCTCGTGGATGCTTGTGATGGTGTGAGAAGATTCGAGTTGTCCATACCCGTCGTAGGTGACCATAGGACCTTGTTCATAAGCGACTGGATAAACGACCGACCCAGTCCGCGAGCCTCGAATTCTGCGGAGAGAGGAAGGCCAGTTGAAAGACTCAAAGGGCTTGACGAAGCGGTCTGCGTCATCTCGGACGAGCGGTGTTGGAGGTGCAACAACCGTGGTCTGGTGCTCGAGCTCGCTCGTGGCATCTCAAGCCGCGGTGGCCGTTTTTTATCCTCCGTTCCCCATCCACTTCGCTGTGCACCATCGTTAATTTGGACTGCATATGACTCAGGTCCGTCGCCTTCCACGCTCTCCCCGGGAGGCGTGCCTTCTACATCCGTGCCATGGCCTAGAGAGGTCGTCGTTCGGAATTTTGCCAAGACGGCTACATGCAGGGTAGCATCATGGGTTTCCTCCGATGGCTCGGGAGTCAACGTTCGTATTGAAGTGTCGGAAGGCAATATCTTGGAGGAAGCGGCTACGCTTCTCTGTGCAACGCTGCAGAGGCTGGCCGTGGCACGGGCACCTTGTTCCGATCGGGAGTAAGGATCCGATTCGAGCCAGTTGGGAAGCTCGAAGCCCTTATTATTGAATGGGTCGCTGACGACAGACGAGGGTCTAAGTAGGAACGGTGACAGGGCAGAGCGCCAGGAGCTGGGCGGGGCGTTACCATGCTCCATTTCGGTCGACAAACTCATCACGCTATCTCGCAGAGGGCCGGCGAGAGTACTAGAAGGCGCGACCCTATTGACATCTCCGAAGGGGGATTGTAGCCCTTCGGCACCAGTATTGTTGTCTGTTGATGGAGCAGTAGAACGTATTGGATGTTCTCCATCGAACGGCTGGGATTGGCCAACTTGGGAAATCCCATCGCTCATACGATGGGAGCGGCGCTTCTCGTCGCTAGGGAGTACACTGCTGGATAGGGGAGATGGTGCACTCGAATTGCCCTGACTTGAAGATGGTTGGAAAGAGGCGTGGTCAGAAGAATAGGAAGGCGGTGGATGCGGCGGGAGGGGTAACAGCCGGGGAACAGAAACAGCTTGAGAAGTGGCAGCGGAGATTGCACCAGTTGACGCTCGTGTAGCCCGTCCACGGTGCGATCCGGTGCCCGACGAGCCCGACGAGGGAATTGGTTGGGAGAGTGACGGGTGTTCGCTTCGTTGCGACATGTTGAGGCCGTTCCGGTCAGTCGGAGTGCCTGGTGGTGTTACGAAGGGTCCAGAGCGTGAGCTAACATTAGAGTTGGCCACCACGGCTGGATTGACAGATGTTGGTCGCGATGATCGGCGAAGGGAGGAGAACGGATTTGAAGAAGTGTGGTCGG
>WNFL01185222.1_pt1 | contig 13122 bp, 12 predicted proteins | sample 5400361 | NCBI WGS metagenome assembly WNFL01 (sample SAMN13153351, study PRJNA577476) | soil metagenome | isolation source: 40 cm soil on Douglas fir-dominated hillslope | place: USA:California | collected 2013-09-17
CTCTACTCGAGGAGTTACCCCCTCTTTCGCGTTCGACTTGCATGCCTAATCCACGCCGCCAGCGTTCGTTCTGAGCCAGGATCAAACTCTCCGTGGTAAATTCAAAACGGAGAACATCCGAAAAGGCCGAAGCCCCTCCGAATGGATCGTTCTGCAAGGAATCGAAACCCAACAGTCATGCCAAACAGCGCATGACGTCGGGACCTCGCGCGGGCATTCAGAATCTCGTGCGCTATTCAATTTTCAATGAGCGACACAATCAAGCGCCCTTCCCAAGGCGGAAAGGGCGGACGGGGAATCTAGCCTCGTTGTAATTGGAAGTCAAACCATTTCCTGCGGGGCTGTTCCCTGCGGCAACAGCAATATGGGCCCGCTCGCCGAACCTGTCAACCCGGCCCGTGCGCCGGCACTCGGCCCGCTCAGAGCCTGGCCCCCAACGCCAATCTCCGCAGCCGGTTATCGAGCTCTCGCCGAATGCGGCAGCACCCGGATCATGCGCCGCCCGAGCCGCAGCACGAACGGCTTGCCGAGATCCTGGCGGTGGTGGCGGTCGCTGATGCGCACCTGGTCGATGCTCACCGCGCCCTGGTCCACCGCGCGCCACGCCTCGCTGCCGGAGCGCGCGAGCCCGGCGCGCGTCAGCAGGTCCTTGATCCCCAGCTCCCCCGCGGCGTCCGCGGTCCAGACCGGCAGCTCGTCGGGGATCTCGTGGCGGCTGAACTGGGCCTCGAAGTCGCGCTGCGCGCGCGCCGCGGCCTCGGCGCCGTGGTAGAGCGTGACGATGCGCGCGCCCAGCCGCTTCTTGACCGTCATCGGGTTCACCGCGGGGTCGGCGAGCTCGCCCGCGACCGACGCCTGCTCCGCTTCCTCCGCGCCGGAGGCAAGCCGCCAGAACACCGGCATCACGGCGTCCGGCAGGCTCATGATCTTGCCGAACATGTCGGCCGGCGCGTCCGTGACCCCGACGTAGTTGCCGAGGCTCTTGCTCATGCGCTGGATACCGTCGAGTCCGGGCAGCAGCGGCACCGTCATGACGATCTGCGCTGGCTGCCCGCCCGACTCCTGGAGCACGCGGCCGACCAGCAGGTTGAACTTCTGATCGGTGCCGCCCAGCTCGACGTCGCTCCGGATCGCCACCGAATCGTGGCCCTGCATGAGCGGGTACATCAGCTCGTGCACGCCGATCGCGTGCCCGGCAGCGTAGCGTTTCGAGAAGTCGTCGCGCTCGAGCAGCCGCGCCACGGTGTACTCCGACGCCAGCTTCATGACCTCGATGAAGCTCATGCGCGAGAACCACTCGCCGTTGCGGTGGACCTCGACCGGAAGCCGCGGGGGCGCGGGCGCGCGCTCGAGCACGCGGTAGAACTGCTCGAGGTAGGTCGCGGCATTGCGCTCGATCTCGTCCGCGGACAGCTGCGGGCGCGTCTTGCTGCGGCCGCTCGGATCGCCCACCAGGCCGGTGTAGTCGCCCACGATCAGCACCACCTGGTGGCCGAGGTCCTGGAACTGGCGCAGCTTGCGCAGCCCGACCGCGTGGCCGAGGTGGATGTCGGGCGCGGTGGGATCGAAGCCCTGCTTCACCCGCAGCGGCCGCCGCTCGCGCGCGCAGCGGGTGAGGCGCGCGAGCAGCTCGCCCTCGGGCAGGATCTCGTCGGTGCCGCCGGCGAGGATCGCGGCCTGCGCTTCGGGTGTCGGGGCGACGCTCATCGGGCCTCCTGCAACGGGGCGCGCGCCGACCCGGCGCGGCGCATGGGAAGCGCGGGATTCTAGTCCGCGCCCCGGCACGCGGCAACCGGGAACGGGCTTGACCCTGTTCGGCGGCAGCCACTAGGCTCCTCCGACCGAATCGGAAAGGAGCGTCCCGCATCTCCTCCATGATGGAGCACTCGGCCGGAGCGACCCGCAGCGCGTGGACCGCCGCGCGGCGGTTCCCCTGGAAGCTTTTCCTGGCGCTGGTCGCGATCGCCATCTCGGCGGCCGCGGGGCTGACCTTCGGCATCATTCAGTATCTGGGCCGCGATCTCCCGCCCCCCAGCCAGCTGGTCGCGTTCCAGACCCCGATCAAGACCACGGTCTACGACGCGCGCGGCCGGATCCTCCACGAGTTCTTCAAGGAGAACCGTTCGCTGGTGCCGCTCCAGCAGATCCCGCGCAACCTGGTCAACGCCACGCTCTCGACCGAGGACCGCAACTTCTACCACCACTGGGGCGTGGACCTGTGGGGCGTGGGGCGCGCCGCGGTCAACAACGTGCTCCACATGCGCGGCACGCAGGGCGGCAGCACGATCACCCAGCAGCTCGCCCGCAACCTGTTCCTCACCCACGAGCGCACCATCACCCGCAAGCTCAAGGAGATCGCGCTCGCGATCGAGATCGAGCGCAACTACACCAAGGACCAGATCCTCGAGCTCTATTTCAACCAGATCTACTTCGGCGAGGGCGCCTACGGGGTGGACGCGGCGGCCAAGACCTTCTTCGGCAAGCCGGTCCAGGAGCTCACCCTGGCCGAGTGCTCGCTGCTCGCCGGGCTGCCCGCGAACCCGAGCGTCTACTCGCCGCGCCGCCGCGCCAAGGCCGCGACCGCGCGCCGCGACAAGGTGCTGCGCAACATGCTCGCGACCCAGGCGATCACCCAGGTCGAGTACGAGCAGGCCACCAACGAGCCGCTCGGGGTCACCCCGATGCGCTACGGCAACGACCGCGCGCCGTACTTCGTCGAGCTGGTGCGCCAGCACCTCGACGAGCGCTTCGGCTCGGGCTCGGTCTACGGCGGCGGGCTCAAGGTCTACACCACGCTCGACATGGACCTGCAGCAGATCGCCGAGCGTGCGCTCGAGGTCCAGATCGGGCAGCTCGAGCAGGAGCTCAAGCTCAAGTCCACCCCGTCCAACTACAACGTCACCGCGGCCGAGGCGGTGCACGGCAACCAGAGCACGCCCTATCTTCAGGGCGCCTTCCTGGCGCTCGACCCGCGCAACGGCTACATCCGGGCGATGGTGGGCGGGCGCAACTGGGTCCACAGTAACTTCAACCGCGCCACCCAGGCGCTGCGCCAGCCCGGCTCCGCGTTCAAGCCCTTCATCTACACCGCCGCGATCGACAACGGGTTCCATCCCAACGACATCATCGTGGACGAGCCGGTGTCCTATCCGTCGGGCAACGGCATGATGTACCAGCCGGGCAACTACGACCGCACCTTCCGCGGGCCGGTGACGCTGCGCTACGCGCTCCAGCAGTCGATCAACGTCCCGGCGGTCAAGCTGCTGCGCAAGGTGGGCGTGTCGCTGGTCGCGAGCTACGCGCGCCGCATGGGGATCCGGAGCCCGATCGGGCAGAACCTCTCGATGGCGCTCGGCACCAGCGAGGTCACGCTGCTCGACCTGAGCACCGCCTACGCGGTGTTCGCGGACCGCGGCATCCGCAACGACCCGCTCTACATCCTCAAGGTCGAGGACAAGGACGGCAACGTCATCGAGCGCAACACGCCGCATCCGGTCGAGGTGCTGTCCGAGGAGACCGCGGCGGTCATGACCTCGATGCTCCAGGACGTCGTGGACCACGGCACCGGCTACCCGGCGCGGCTGCGCGGCTTCCTCAACCCGGCCGCGGGCAAGACCGGCACCATGGACGATTACATGGACGCGTGGTTCGTGGGCTACACCCCCAGCCTGGTCGCGGGCACCTGGGTGGGCTTCGACGAGAAGAAGCCGATCGGCCCGGGGATGACCGGCGCGCGCGCCGCGCTGCCGGCCTGGACCGACTTCATGCTGGGTGCGACCCGCGGCCGCCCGGTCGAGAACTTCGAGCCGCCGACCGGATCGGCGACGCGGCTCATCTGCGCCGAGAGCGGGATGCTGGCGACCGACCACTGCCCGCGGGTGCGCACCCAGACCTTCAACGACGGCTCCCAGCCCACCGAGGCCTGCACGCTCCATCCCGGCCGCGCGCTCGACGCGCCGCCCGAGGAGCCCGGCGTCCCGATCGAGACCGAGGCGCCGCCTCCTGTGCGGCCCGGCCTCCACGGCGACGCCGCGGCGCCGGCCGCCCCCCCGCACTAGCGCGCCGCTAGTCGATCCGCTCGATGATCAGCGCCGGGGCGGCAGGTGCCGACTCGCCGATCGTGAAGCTGGCGGCGACGCGCCCGACCGCGCCCGCGTCCGGCTTCGCGAGGTGGACCTCGGCAAGCACGTCGCCGGTCGCGATCCGATCGCCGAGCCGGCGCCGCACCATGAGCCCGACGCGCGGGTCCACCGCGTCCTCCTTGGCGCGGCGCCCGCCGCCCAGCGCCACCACCACCTCGCCGAGGGCGCGCGTGTCGATGGCGGCGAGCGATCCCGAGCGTGCCGCCTTCGCCTCCGCCACCACCGGTGCCGCCTCGAGGCCGGCCTCGAGGCGCCGCGCGTCCCCGCCCTGTGCTCGCACCATCGCCAGGAAGCGCTCGCGCGCCGAGCCGTCGTCGAGTGCGCGCGTCGCGCGCGCCCGCGCCGCCTCGCGCGTCGGCTCGGCGCCGGTGAGCGCGAGCATCGCGGCCCCCAGCTCGAGCGTGAGCGCGCGCACGTCGGCGGGCCCGCCGCCCGCCAGCGTCTCGAGCGCCTCGCGCACCTCGAGGGCGTTGCCGCACGCCGCCCCGAGCGGCTGGCTCATGTCGGTGACGCAGGCCGCGGCCTTCCGCCCCAGCGCGCGCGTGGTGTCGACCAGGCGGCGCGCCAGCCCCGTAGCCTCGCCGCGCGAGCCCATGAACGCGCCGTTGCCGCACTTGACGTCGTAGACGATCGCCTGGGCGCCCTCCGCGACCTTCTTGCTCACGATGCTGGGGACGATGAAGTAGTCGCGCTCGACGGTCGCGGTCACGTCGCGCAGCGCGTAGAGCTTGCCGTCGGCGGGGGCGAGATCGGGCCCCTGGCCCACCATGACGACGCCGATGCGGTCGAGCTGGGCGCGCATCGCGTCGGCGCTGAGCCGGGTCGAGAAGCCGGGGATGGCCTCGAGCTTGTCGAGCGTGCCACCGGTGTGGCCGAGGCCCCGCCCCGAGACCATCGGCACCAGGACCCCGCACGCGGCGACGAGCGGCGCGAGGGCGAGCGAGATCTTGTCGCCCACACCGCCGGTCGAGTGCTTGTCGGCGCTGGGACGCCCGAGGTCGCTCCAGTCGAAGACGCGCCCGGAGCCGATCAGGGCCTCGGTGAGCGCTCCGGTCTCGGGCTCGTCGAGCCCGTTCAGGAACGCGGCCATCAGCCACGCGCTCACCTGGTAGTCGGGCAGGGCGCCGGCGGCGTAGGCGGCGATGAACTCGCGCAGCTCGGCCGGGGCGTGGGCGCGGCCCTCGCGCTTGGCCCGCAGAAACACGCGCGCGTCGAGCACCGGTTCAGTAGCCCTTGGACTCGGTCTTCTCGCCGCGCACGATCTTGACGCCCGCCGAGGCGCCGATGCGCGTGGCGCCCGCGGCGACCATGGCGTCCACGTCCTCCTTGGTGCGGATGCCGCCCGAGGCCTTGACGCCGACCTCGGGGCCCACGGTCTCGCGCATCAGGCGAATGTCGTCCACGGTGGCCCCGCCTCCGCCGTAGCCGGTCGAGGTCTTGACGAAGTCGGCGCCGGCGGCCTTGGCGAGCGAGGAGGCCATGATCTTCTCCTCGCGGGTCAGCATCGCGGTCTCGAGGATGACCTTGACCACGGTGTGCTTGCCCACCGCGTGCACCACCCCGGCGATGTCCTTCTCGACCGTGGCGTAGTCCTTGGACTTGAGCGCCCCGATGTTGATGACCATGTCGACCTCCTCGGCGCCCTGCTCGACCGCGCGCCGCGCCTCGAAGGCCTTGACGTCGGGCAGGTGGGAGCCGAACGGAAAGCCGATCACGGTGCACACCTTGACCCCGCTGCCGCGCAAGAGGTCGCGGCACAGCGGCACCCAGTTGGGGTTGACGCACACCGAGGCGAAGCAGAACTGCGCCGCCTCGCGGCACAGCTTCTCGATGTCCTCGCGCGTGGCGTCGGGCTTGAGCAGGGTGTGGTCGATGAGCGAGGCGAGCCCGTCCGAGGCCGGGCAGTAACCGAGCGTGGTGACCACGCGCCCCGCGCCCGCCTCGTGGAGGGCGCGGGTGTCCTCCGGCCCCCGCGAGGTGGAGACCCCGAAGAGCCGGTAGCGCTCCGCCGTCGGTCCGTCGCCGGACTCCGGTGCCACAAGTGCCGGCCGGTCGGCGGCCGGACGCGGGCCGGAGGCCGGCGGGGCGGGCGACCCGCCGCGGTGCTTCAACGCGTCGAGGATGCGCTGGGGGATGACGTCGATCAGGGCCTCGCGGTCCTGGCTCATGCGCGCCTCCCGGTCCGGAGGACGAATGGCATCGCGAGCAGCTCCGCGAGCCGCCGGCGCAGGATCCTCCCGCGTCCGTCCCTCCAGTAGACCCAGAGACGCGGCGCGAACTCGAACAGCACCTGCCGGCACGCCCCGCATGGCGGTGCCCCGTGTCCCTGGCGGGCGGTGACCGCGATCGCCGTGAACTCGCTCTCGCCCTCGATCAACGCCTTCCACAGCGCGGTACGCTCCGCGCACACGCACAGCCCGTAGGAGGCGTTCTCAACGTTGCAGCCGTGGATCACGCGGCCCTGACGGGTGAGCAGGGCCGCGCCGACCGGGAAATCGGAGTAGGGCGCGTAGGCGCGGCGGCGCGCCTGATCAGCCTCGCGGATCAGGTCGCGAGGGGTCGGCCGTCCGGAGCGGGAACCCGCTGCCCGGGCGCCGCGGGACGCGGCCGGACGTCGCGCGGTCGGACGCGGCGGGCGCCGCCGCGCGGTGGTGCGCACGCGGGCGCTCATCCGCGGATCTCCCGCAGGAAGCTCCGGCCCGCGTTCAAGGGGCTGACGCGGAACAGCTCCGCCAGTGTGGCACCCACGTCCGCGAAGGAGGAGCGCGTGCCCAGATCCACACCTGGCCGGACGCGGGGCCCGCTGATCAGCAGCGGCGTGTGCTCGCGCGAGTGATCCGTGCTGGCGTCGGTGGGATCGTTGCCGTGGTCCGCGGTGATCAGGCACAGCTCGTCGCGGCGAAGCCGCCCGAGGAGGCCGTCGAGTCCGGCGTCGAACTCCTCGAGCGCGTGCGCGAAGCCCTTCGGATCGTTGCGGTGGCCGTACTGCTGATCAAAGTCCACCAGGTTCGCGAACACCAGCCCCTCCCCCGGATGCCGCGCCAGATGGGCGAGGATCTCCTCGCCCTCGTGGTTGTTCTTCGTGTGCAGCGCCTCGGTGACGCCCCGCCCGGCGAAGAGGTCGTCCACCTTGCCGACCGTGATCACAGGGTGTCCGTTCGCGGTCAGCCGGTCGAGCAGCGTCGGCTCTGGAGGCTCGAGCGAGAAGTCGCGGCGGTTGGGCGTGCGAACGTACTGTCCGGGCTCCCCGATGAACGGGCGCGCGATTACGCGGCCCACACCGTGCTCGCCGTGGAGCAGCTCCCGTGCCGCACGGCACGCGGCGTAGAGTCCCTCCAGCGGGACGGTCTGCTCGTGCGCGGCCACCTGGAACACGCTGTCGGCCGAAGTGTACACGATGAGCCGACCGGTGCGCTGATGCTCGGCGCCGTAGCGCTGGACGATGTCGGTGCCGGACCCGACGACGTTCGCCATCCAGCCGCGCCCGATCGTCTCGCTCCATCGATCGAGGAGCGATTCCGGAAATCCGTGCGGGTAGGTCGGGAACGCGTGCTCGACCACCAGCCCCGCCAGCTCCCAGTGGCCGGAGGTGCTGTCCTTGCCCTTCGAGCGCTCCGCGAGGATGCCGCGCGCCCCGTCCGGGTCACGCACCGGGCGCACGCCCGGCAGGTCCAGCAATCGACCGAGCCCGAGACGTTCGAGCCGCGGCAGCCGCAGGCCGCCGACCGCCTCGGCGACGTGCCGCAGCGTGTTCGCGCCGACGTCTCCGTAGTCGCCGGCGTCGGGCAGCGCGCCCATGCCCACGCCGTCGAGCACTACCAGGAAGGCGCGCACGTCAGCCGCGTCGCGCCGCGGCGACGGCCTGCGCGCGCCGCCGGAAGTGATCGGCCACCTGCTCCACCCAGCCCTCGCGCTCGCCGACCAGCGAGGTGAGCTTCACGGGCCGCCCGCCGCGCACGTAGATCCGCGCCACGCGCTTGCCGATCGTGCACATGATCTCGTAGGGAATGGTCTCGCTGCCGCGAGCGACCTCCTCCAGCGGCAGCGAGGCCTCCCCCTGCTCGCCGAACAGCGCGACCTCGTCGCCGACCCTCGCCGCGGGGACATCGGTGAGGTCCACCATGGTGAGGTCCATGGTGACCCGGCCCACGATCGGCACCCGCCGGCCGGACGCGAGCACGTGACCCCGGTTCGAGAGCAGCCACGAGTAGCCGTGCCCGTACCCCACCGCCACCACGCCGATGCGCGAGGGGCGGGAGGTGACGAATGTGCGGCCGTAGCTGATGGGGGTCCCGGCGGGCAGGTTTCGAACCTGGACCAGCCGGCTCTTGAGCGACATCACCGGCGCGAGCGGAACCTCCGGCGACGTGTTCGGGGGCCGGTGCCCGTAGGCGACGAGGCCGATCCGCACCCAGTCGAGGTGGGCCTCGCGCACGTGGAGGGTGCCCGCGCTGTTCGCCGCGTGCACGCGCGGCGGTCTCAACCCGAGCGCCTCGAGGCGCCCGACCAGCGCCCGGAAGCGGTGGATCTGCCCGAGCGAGAACTCGTCCGACTCCGCGTCCGCGTCCGGGAAGTGGGTGTAGAGGCTGGCGAGTCGCAGGCCGGGAAATTCCACCAACGACGCCAGGAACGCTTCCGCCTCCTCCTCCCGCACACCGGTCCGCCCCATGCCGGTGTCCACCTCGACGTGGCAGCGCACGGCGCGCCCGGCCGCGACGGCCGCGGCCGACAACGCCCGTGCGAACTCCAGATCGGGCACCGAGGGATCGAGCTCGTGGGCGATCGCCTCCTCGATCTCGCCGGGCAGCAGCGGGGACAGAACGATCACCGGCAGCCGACAGCCGGCGTAGCGGAGCTGCATGCCTTCGTGGAGCGTGGCGACGCCCAGGCAGGCCACGCCCTCCTGGGCGGCTGCCTCGGCGATCTCGACAGCGCCATGGCCGTAGGCATCGGCCTTCACTACCAGCAGGATCTCGCAGCCCGGGCCGATGAACTGCTTCACGGCTCCCAGGTTCGCGGCGAAGCGGTCGAGATCCACCTCGACCCAGGTGGAAAGCGGCATCGGCACGCGGAGGATCCTCCCCACTGTCCGGGTGGAGCGCGCGGAGCGGAGTTCCGCGACACGCGGGCGACGGAAGGCGGGTAGAATAGCGGCCGGCGGGGCGCGCGCAAAGCTGCACGCGCGCACGCGTCCGCGCAGACGCGCGGGGGGCCGCGCCCGTGAATGCGTCACCCGGTCATGGAGGAACGACTCGACGTGCATGCTTCGCTGGTGCTCGCGCTGCTCACCGGGGTCGGCCTCGCCGCCGCGAGTGGGCTGCGCGCGTTCCTCCCGTTGCTCGTCGTCGGCCTCGCGTCGCGCGCGGGATGGCTCGACCTGCGGCCGGGCTCGGAGTGGCTGGCCAGCGATCTGGCCTTGTGGGCGCTGGGCACCGCCGCGGTGCTCGAGATCGTCGGCGACAAGTTCCCAGTGGTGGACCACGCCCTGGACGCGCTCGGAACCGTGGTGCGCCCGGCGGCGGCGTGGGTCGCCACCTTCGCGGTGCTCTCCCACTGGCCGGCGCCCTGGCCCGCCCTCTTTGCCTCGATCTTCGGCGCCGGCGCGCTCGCGCTCCAGATCGCGAAGGCGAAAGCCCGGCTCACCAGCACCGCGCTCACGCTCGGGCATGGGAACCCGGTGCTCTCCTTTGCCGAGGACGCCGGCGCCACCACCCTGCTCGCGCTCGCGATCGCCGCGCCGATCGTGGGCGCCCTCGTGGCGATCGCCGGCGTCGTGGTCGTGGTGATGCTGCTGCGCCGGAAACGCCCGGCGACGGCGTGAGGCGCAGGCGCGACGTTGGCGCGCGCCCGGCCGCGTTCGCTATGCTCGCCCCATGACCGAACGTGAGCGCAGCGCATTCGAAGCCCTGGTCGGCGTCTGCCGCAGGCTCCGCGGCCCGGACGGCTGCCCCTGGGACCGTGAGCAGACGCTCGAGAGCATGACCCCCTACCTCACCGAGGAGGCCGTCGAGGCCGGCGAGGCCATCGGCTCGGGGAACCCGGCCGACGTCGCCGAGGAGCTCGGCGACCTGGCGTTCCTCTCGGTCTTCTGTCTGGAGCTGCTCGGCGAGGGCGGCGGCCCCGGACTCGCCGAGGCCCTCGAGGGCGCGGCCGCCAAGCTGGTGCGCCGGCATCCGCACGTCTTCGGCACCGCCCAGGTCGCCGACGGCGACGCCGCCTACCGCCAGTGGCAGGAGATCAAGAAGGCGGAGAAGGGCGGCCAGGTCTCGTTGCTCGGCGAGCAGCCGAAGGGCCTCCCGGCGCTGGTCGCCGCCTACCGCATGCAGGAGAAGGCGGGGGCGGTGGGCTTCGACTGGCCCGACGTCGCAGGACCCCTCGCCAAGGTGCGCGAGGAGGTCGAGGAGATCGCCCAGGAGATGCGCGGGGACACCGACCTGGCGCTCGCCCAGGAGGTCGGCGACCTGCTGTTCGCGGTGGTCAACCTCGCCCGCCATCTGCGCGTGGACCCGGAGCGCGAGCTGCGCGCCGCGTCGCACCGGTTCCGCGATCGCTTCCACCACATCGAGCGCCGGCTCGCGGATCAGGGCCGTTCGCCGACGCAGTCATCGCTCGAGGAGATGGACGCGCTGTGGGAGGAGGCGAAGCGCCTTCCGCCGCCCGCGTCCGGGAAGGCCACGTCATGACCGAGACGGCTCCCTCACGCCAGGCCGCGCTGTTCCTGCACCTCGTGCTCGGGCTCCAGCAGAGCGGCATGATGGCGCTCGGCAAGCTGATGAATCCGATCACTCGCTCGATCGAGGTCAACCTCGAGGCCGCGCGCGATACGATCGACACGCTGTCGTCGATCGAGTCCCGCACGCGCGGCAACCTGGACTCGGACGAGGCGCGCGTGCTCCAGCAGGTGATCACCGAGCTGCGCATGAACTACCTCGATGCCGTGAAGAAGCAGGGCGGCGCCGCGGAGGCGACCGCGCAGAGCTGATCCGGGAGCGTTCCGGTCAGCTTCGATAGCGCACCAGGTAGACCCACGATCCGGTGTGGCCCGCGCTCAGGCCGCGGGCGAGCCAGCCGGTCAGCACCAGGTCGCGCGGGTCCACCGCGATCGAGTCCGCCCGGCCGCTGAGCGCTCCGGAGATCCGCAGCATCACCGGACCGTCGCGGCGGGGCAGCCACCCGCGCAGATCCCCGCTGGCGATCGCGCGCTGGTAGTCCTCGGTGTTCGCGACCCCGTCGCCGTTGATCCAGGCGCGGTCTGCGAAGTAGCCCACCAGGCCGAACGCCCCACCGTAGAGCACGTCCCCGGGCCGTGTCGCGGCCGCGACGCGCTGCGCGAGCGACATCTCGTTGCCGGCCTCCGGATGCTGGAGACGGGAGCGCAGCGTCGCGGCCTTGCCCGCGACCAGCGCCACGGAGATCAGCGCGAGCCCGAGCGCCGCCGCGACCGCCGGACGCGCGGGCCGCCCGCCGACGCGGGCCGCGGCCCATTCCACCACGCCCCACACCAGGACCAGGTTGAAGACGTGGGCGAGCATCACGTACCCGCCCTGCACGTCGGTGCGGCTGAAGAGCAGCATGAAGGTCAGCCGCTGCACCAGGTAGAGCGCGAGCACGGCGCGGATCGCCTGGCGCGGATCACGCAGGACATCCACCCGGCGGCCGGCCACCACTGCGCGGAGCAGGCCGATCAGCACCATCCATGCGCCGGCGTACGCCACGACGAACGCGAGCTGATCGGCCGCGTTCACGGAGCTGTGGCGGATCACGGACAGGCTGGCGGCCGGATCGGGATGCGGGAACGACGACTTGATCCGGGCGGAGACCGGCAGCCAGGAGCCGAACTCACGTGTGGCCCACACGACGAACGGCGCCAACGTGGCCGCGGTCCACAGCGCGCGCGCGGCCGCCGACCCCCGTTCCCGCGACGTACCCGCGAGCGCGAGCAGCCCGAGCACACCGTAGGCGGCGGTCAGGAAAGGGAGATTGTCCACGCGCGCGAGCACCAGGAGTCCCAGGAGCACGCCGTCGATCGCGGCGGCCCGCGCACCGGGCGCCAGCGGCCCGTTCCGGGCCACGCGATCGAGCCAGGCCGTCCCGATCGCGAGCACCAGCGCCGCGTCCATGCCGAATTGCTTCTTCGGGACGAGGAACAGGCAGTAGAACGCCGCCGAGGCGGCGATCAGGAGGCGACGCGAGTCGGGGGGCAGTCGCCGCGGATCGAGGAGGCGGTCAGCCAGGCGCACCAGGAACACCAGCCCCAGCAGCAGCGCGAGGAAGGTGATCATGAGCCCGACGCGGTAGCAGCCCACCAGCGACAGCCCCGGCACCATCCGGTCGGCGGCGATCAGCAGCATCGTGAGCAGCGGGTTGAACCCGTTGGTGGGATGCACCCGGTCGAAGCTGACGCCGTGACCGAGGCACACGTTGCGGGCGATGGCCAGGTAGTAGCCGGCGTCATCGCCCGCGAGCAGCGCCACCGACACCCGGGGATCCCCGAACAGGATCGCCCAGCCGATCAGCCCGAGCACCGCCGCCGAGAGCACCAGCAGCGCCCGCGCGAGCGCGCGCCCGGCGGTCATCGGTTCGCCCCCCGGAATCAGCGCCCGGACTCCAGCCGGCGGACGATCGCTTCGTGGCCGGCGTCGCGGGCGACGTCCGCCACGCTGGCGCCGGCGTCGTTGCGCGCCGAGGGATCGGCCCCGACGCGCAGCAGGCGTTCGACGGTCTCGAGGTCCCCGTTGCGCGCCGCGCTGTGGAGCGGCGTCCACCCCTCCTGCTGGCGCACCCCGGGAGCCGCGCCGCGGTCGATCAGCGTACCCGCGACCATCGCGTGCCTCGCCGCGACCGCGCTGTGGAGCGGCGTCACCTTCATCGGGTTGTGCGCGACCGCGTCAGGATCCGCGCCACGATCGAGCAGCAGGGTTGCAGCCCCGTCACGTCCGAAGAACGCGGCGAAGTGGAGCGCGGTGAACCCGTCGGCCGA
>WNFL01382284.1_pt3 | contig 13122 bp, 11 predicted proteins | sample 5400361 | NCBI WGS metagenome assembly WNFL01 (sample SAMN13153351, study PRJNA577476) | soil metagenome | isolation source: 40 cm soil on Douglas fir-dominated hillslope | place: USA:California | collected 2013-09-17
CCGGACCGGAGCGGCTGGCCGGGTCCGGCCATCGGGAAGAGGCCGGCGGCGGGCGCCGGCTGCTGGGTCACGGTGACCCGGAAGATCGAGTTGGCCACCTGGTGGCGGATGAAGCCGGAGAGCTCCTCATACAGCCCGAACGCCTCCTTGCGGAACTCGTTGAGCGGGTCCTGCTGGGAGTAGCCGCGGAGGCCGATGCCCCGGCGCATGTCATCGAGCTCGGTCAGGTGCTCGACCCAGAGGGCATCGATCGTGCGCAGCAGCACGAACCGCTCGACCGCGGCCCAGCCCTCCGCGCCGGTCTCCCGCTCCTTCTCCTCGAGCATCTCGTCGGCGATCGCCTTCAGGTGATCGGCGATCGCGGCGTTCGCGCCGAGGTCGAGGAGCTCCTCGGCGGTGGCGCGCTCGGGCCCGATGCCCATCCGGCCGAGCTCGACCATGAGCTCGGCGATGCCCTCGCCGGGGGTGTCGTGCTCGGCGCCGAGCTTGCTCTCGACGAGCTCGTCGATGTCCTCGTCGAGGAAGTGCCGGATCGTCTCGGTCAGGTCCTCGTTGCGGAGGACCTTGTCGCGCTCCTCGTAGATCGTCTCGCGCTGGAGGTTGATGACGTCGTCGAACTCGACGACGCGCTTCCGGATATCGAAGTTGAAGCCCTCGACGCGCGACTGGGCGCTCTCGACGGTCTTGCCGACGATGCCGGACTCGATGTAGTTGTCCTCGTCGAGGCCGAGCCGCTCCATCATCGAGGCGACCCGCTCCGAGGCGAAGCGCTTCATGAGGTCGTCGTCGAGCGAGAGGTAGAAGCGGGCCGAGCCCGGGTCGCCCTGGCGGCCGGCGCGGCCGCGCAGCTGGTTGTCGATCCGGCGGCTCTCGTGGCGCTCCGTTCCGATGATGTGCAGCCCGCCGGCCGCGACGACCTTTTCGTGCTCCGCGTCGGTGATCAGCTTCGCCTCGGCGAGGGCCGTGTCGTACGTCGCCTTGTCGACCTCGGCCGGGTTCAGGCCGCGCTTGTGGAGGAGCTCCGAGGCGAGGCCCGCGGGATTGCCGCCAAGGAGGATGTCCGTGCCGCGGCCGGCCATGTTCGTCGCGATCGTGACGGCGGCCGTGCGCCCGGCCTGGGCGACGATGCCGGACTCCTTCTCGTGGAACTTCGCGTTCAGGACCTCGTGCTTGATCCCGCGCTGGTCGAGGAGCTTGCCGAGCTTCTCCGACTTCTCGACCGAGACCGTGCCCACGAGGACCGGCCGGCCCTCCTGGGTGAGCTCCTCGATCTCGTCGATGACCGCGTTGAACTTGGCCTTCTCGTTGCGATAGATGAGATCCGTCTCGTCGGCCCGGATCATCGGCCGGTGCGTCGGGATCGCGACGACCTCGAGNNTCCGTCATCGCCGTGCCGGTCATCCCCGCCAGCTTGTCGTAGAGCCGGAAGTAGTTCTGGAACGTGATCGTCGCGAGGGTGACGCTCTCGCGCTGGACGCGGAGCCCCTCCTTCGCCTCGATCGCCTGGTGGAGGCCCTCGCTCCAGCGCCGGCCCGGCATCTGCCGACCCGTGAACTCGTCGACGATGATGATCTCGCCGTCCTTGACGATGTAGTCGCGGTCGCGCTTGTAGAGCGCGTGGGCCCGGAGCGCCTGCTCGAAGTGGCGTGGGTAGCGCGGATCGGCCGAGAACAGGTTCTCGATCCCGAGCGCCTGCTCGATCTTCTCGATCCCGTCCTCGGTCGGCGAGACCGCCTTGTCCTTGAGGTCGATGAAGTAGTCGCCATCGGGCGGGTCGCCCGCGATCCAGTCTTCGCGGCGCTCCCTGAGGCGCGGCACGAGGCGGGCGAACGTGGAGTAGAGGTCGCCCGACTCCTCCGCCTGGCCGCTGATGATCAGCGGCGTCCGGGCTTCGTCGATGAGGATGTTGTCGACCTCGTCGACGATGCCGAAGTAGCGCTCGCGCTGGACCCGCTCGTTGAGCTCCGTGACCATGTTGTCGCGGAGGTAGTCGAACCCGAACTCGTTGTTCGTGCCGTACGTGATGTCGGCCGCGTACGCCTCCCGGCGACTGACCGGCTTCAGGTTCACGAGGCGCTCGTCGCTCGTCGGGTAGCCGGGCTCGAACACGTACGAGGCGTCGTGGGTGATCATCCCGACGCTCAGGCCGAGGAAGTGGAAGACCGGCCCCATCCACTGGGGATCGCGCCGGGCCAGGTAGTCGTTGACCGTGACGATATGGACGCCGCGGCCGGTGATCGCGTTGAGGGCCGCGCTGAGCGTCGGCAGGAACGTCTTGCCCTCGCCGGTCTTCATCTCGGCGATCTTTCCCTGGTGGAGGACGACGCCGCCGAGGAGCTGCTCGTCGTATTGGCGCATCCCGAGCGTTCGGCGCATCGCCTCGCGACCCATCGCGAAGACGTCCGACAGGACCTCGTCGAGGGCCGCCTGCATCGCGTCGAGGTCGCGCTGCTTGCGGGCCTTCGCGAGCTCGCGGCGACGGTCCAGCTCGGGGTGGTGGCGCTCGTCGTCCGAGGGCTCCTCGGGCACGACCTCCTCGCGGATCTCCTTCAGGATCGCCTGGAAGCGATCCCGGATCTCCGCATCGCTCAGGGCCTGGATCTCGGCCTCGAGATCGTTTGCCGCGTCGACGTAAGGCTGGATCCGCTTCAGCTCGCGATCATTCGAGTCGACGAAGCGGGACAGAAAACCGAGCATGGGGGCTGAAGTATAGGGCTGGCCGATCAGCGGCCCGTTTGGTCGACGCTGGCGGCGCGTTCGCGTTTGCGATCGCGATCGAATGGCCCGATGTGCCCCGGGAGCACCGAAGAGACGACTTCGAGCCGATTCGGGTGCGCCCGGAGCCGATTCGGGCCCGAATGTGCTCGGGCTGCACGATTCGACCGAGATTCGGCCTTCGAACTGGCCAATCCGGTCGAATGCCCGCCATTAGGTGCACCTACGGCACATCGGTGGTTGCGCGAACGAGCTATCGGTGGTTACGCGAGCGAGCCGACCCCCGCGTCGGGTCAGTTCCAGAAGCCGAGGCCGTACCCGAGCCAGATGATGACGAACGTCGCGAACGCCAGGCCGGCCCAGAACAGGACCGAGAGCAGCGCCGGCGTCGGCTTCATCTCGGGGTTCGAGAAGGCCGGCATGCCGCCCTTCCCGCGGGCCTTGCCCCAGCGCGGCGAGCGGAGCTGGGTCCGGTAGTCCGGCGGGACCGGCGTCTGCTCGAGGCCGCCCTTGCCGTCGGGCCGGTGGAGCTGGAGGCTCATCGGTCGGGAGCCTCCTCGGCCACGGGGCCGGCCGACGCGCCGGCGAAGGCCGCGGCGACCTCGCCGTCGACGGGGATCCCCGAATCGCGAGTGTCGAGCTTGCGGGCGACGCCGTCCTCCCAGAGGAGCATCTCCTGGGTGAACTCGACCTCGCTCGAGAAGAGCGCCCCGACGGACTCGCCGCGGTGGATCCGTTTGATCGCCTCGCCGATGAGCGGCGCGATCGAGAGCGTCGTGATCCGGGGGATCCGCTTCGCCGGCGCGAGTGGCACGGTGTCGGTGAGGACGAGCTCGCGCAGGCCGGAGGCCTCGATCCGCTCGACCGCCGGTCCCGAGAGCAACCCGTGGGTGGCGCAGGCGTAGATTTCGGTGACGCCCTCACGCTCGAGGGCGTGGACCGTCTCGGTCAGCGTGCCGGCGGTGTCGACTTCGTCGTCGACGATGATCGCCCGCTTCCCGCGGACGTCGCCGATGACGTTCATGAGCTCGGCCCGGTCGAGGTTCCCGACCCGCCGCTTCTCGATGATCGCGAGGGGCGCCTCGAGCATCTCGGCGAACGTCCGGGCGCGCTTGGCGAACCCGAGGTCGGTGACGACGACGAGGTCGTCGAGCTTCTTGTGCTTGAAGTAGTTCGACAGGATGTGGACCGCGGTCAGCTCGTCGACCGGGATATTGAAGAAGCCCTGGATCTGGCCCTGGTGGAGGTCCATCGTCACGACCCGGTCGGCGCCGGCGACGCTGATCATGTCGGCGACGAGGCGGGCCGTGATCGGGACGCGGGGCTGGTCCTTCTTGTCCGATCGGCCATAGGCGTAATACGGCACGACCGCGGTGATCCGACCGGCGCTCGCCCGCTTGAAGGCGTCGATCATGATCAGGAGCTCCATGATCGACTGGTTCACGTCGCCCCGGCCGTCGGCCGGGTTGCAGGTCGGCTGGACGATGAAGACGTCCTTCTCGCGAACGTTCTCGAGAATCTTCACGAAGATGTTGTCGTTCGCGAACTTGAAGACGTCGATCGGCCCGGGATCGATGCCGAGGTAGCGGCAGATCTTCCGGGACAGATCGGGGTTGGCGTTGCCGTGGTAGATCTGGAACTGGTCCGCGTACACGGGCGAGTCCTCCAGCCGACCGTACACGGCGCTCAGGCGCCGCCCGGACCGCCGCGAGCCGGGTCGGTGCCCTGGGGCGCACCTTCGGGACCCGCTTCCGGGTCGCCATTGTCGTCGGTCGCGCGGGCTTCCGCCAGCCCTGGCCTGAAGGCCGCGATGCCGACGACCCGATCGCCCTCGTTCAGGCGCATGACGATGACCCCGCGAGCGCTCGGCGAGTAGCGGTTCACGGTCTCGAGCTCCGTCTTCACGACCTGGCCCTGGGCCGAGATGAGGACGAGCTCTTCGTCGAGCTCGGTGACCTGCTGGACGGCCGCGACCACGCCCGTCTTGCGACCCTCGAGCGAGATCAGGCGCACGCCCTGGCCGCCACGGTGCTTCGGCCGGAACTCGGTCAGCGCGACCCGCTTGCCGTAGCCGGTCTCGCTGAGGACCAGCAGCTCCGCGGTCGGCTGGACGACGCTCATCGAGACGACCGCGTCGCCGTCCCGGCGGAGCCGGATGCCGATGACGCCGGCCGCGTCGCGGCCCATTGCCCGGACCTCGGCCTCGTGGAAGCGGGCGAGCATGCCCTGGGCCGTCGCGATGATCACGTCGTCCTCGCCCGACGAGACGTCGACCCAGGCGAGCTCGTCGCCCTCGTCGATCGTGATCGCCCGGATTCCGGTCGATCGGACCCGCTCGAACTGCTCCAGCGGGGTCTTCTTGATCCGGCCCTGCTTCGTGGCCATGACGAGGTACGAGCCGGGGGCGAAGGTCGGCAGGCAGATCGTGGCCATCGGGACCTCACCGGCCTCGACCTGGACGCCGGGCAGGTTGATGATCGGCAGGCCCTTCGCCTGGCGCGACGCGTCGGGGATCGCGTGGACCTTGGCCGAGAAGACGCGGCCGCGGTTCGTGAAGAACAGGGCCCAGTCGTGGGTGTTCGCGACGAGGAGGTGCTCGACGGCGTCCTCCTCGCGGGTGACGTGGCCGATGATCCCCTTGCCGCCCCGAGCCTGGCGGCGATACGTCCCGACCGGCTGGCGTTTGATGTAGCCGCGGCCGCTGATCGTGACGACGACGTCCTCGTTGGCGATGAGGTCTTCGTCGGTGAGCTCTCGGGAGGAGTCATCGGCCACGCGCGTCCGGCGCTCGCCGGCGTACTTCTTCTTCAGCTCGCGGAGCTCGTCCTTGATGATCGCGAGGACCCGTTGCGGGTTCGCGAGGATGTCCTCGAGCTCGGCGATGAGCTGGATCACCTCGAGGTACTCGTCCTCGATCTTCTTGCGCTCGAGGGCGGCGAGGCGGGCGAGCCGCATGTCGAGGATCGCCTGGGCCTGGAGATCGGACAGGTCGAACTTCTGCATGAGGTTCGACTTCGCGACCTCGGTGTCGGCCGAGGCCCGGATCGTCGCGATGACCGCGTCGAGGTTGTCGAGCGCGACCTTCAGGCCCTCGAGGATGTGGGCCCGGGCCCGAGCCTTCCCGAGATCGAACTCCGTCCGGCGCCGGACGATCTCGCGCCGGTGGCTGACGTGATGCTGGAGGACCGACTTCAGCGGCAGCGTCTGGGGCTGCCCGTCGACGAGGGCCAGCATGTTCATGTTGAACGCGGCCTGGAGCGCGGTGTGCTTGAAGAGGTTGTTCAGCACGCTCCGCGGGTTGGCGTCGCGCTTGATCTCGATGTACATCCGCATGCCGTCGCGATCCGACTCGTCGCGCAGGTCGGAGATGCCGTCGATCTTCTTGTCCTTGACGAGGTCCGCGATCTTCTCGAGCAGGGCCGACTTGTTCACCTGGTACGGCAGCTCGGTGACGATGATCGCGAAGCGGTCGCCGCCCTTGACCTCCTCGAACGCGACCTGGGCCTGCATGACGACCCGGCCCCGGCCGTGGGCGTACATCTGGCGGATCGCGTCGATGGTCTCCCACTCCCCCGTGATCGTGTTGCGCTGGCGCTCGTACCGGAAGATCGTGCCGCCGGTCGGGAAGTCCGGCCCGGATACGTACTGGCACAGGCCGTCGGAGGTGATGTCGGGGTCGGCGATCAGGGCGATCGTGGCGTCGACGATCTCGCCGAGGTGGTGCGGCGGGATGTTCGTGGCCATCCCGACGGCGATCCCCGATGAGCCGTTGACGAGGAGGTTCGGGAGCTTCGCCGGCAGGACGGTCGGCTGTTTCTGGGTCCCGTCGTAGTTGTCCTCGTAGTCGACGGTCTCCTTGTCGATGTCGTCGAGCATCTCGGCGGCGACCGCGGTGAGGCGGGCCTCCGTGTAGCGCATCGCGGCCGCCTCGTCGCCGTCGACCGAGCCGAAGTTGCCCTGGCCGTCGATGAGCGGGTAGCGCATCGAGAAGTCCTGGGCCAGCCGCACGAGGGCGTCGTACAGGGCGACGTCGCCGTGGGGGTGGTACTTGCCCATCACCTCGCCGACGATCGCGGCGCACTTGCGGAAGGAGCTCGTGGACGAGAGCCCCATCTCGCCCATCGTGTAGAGGATCCGGCGGTGGACCGGCTTCAGGCCGTCGCGCACGTCCGGCAGCGCCCGCGAGACGATGACGCTCATCGCGTAGTCGAGGTACGAGACCTTCATCTCGTCCTCGATCCGGACCGAGCGGAACGTGCCCTGGTTGCTGTCGGTCATAGCGGCGGCTCAGGCATCGGCCGGCCGAGGCCCATCCCGGCGAAGCGCTCGGCGAGCTCCGCCGCGGGCGACGTCGAGGGGCCGCCCGGGCGCTTCCGGATTCCGTCGAGACGAGCCCGAAGACGATCGGCGTCCGGCGCCGCGAGCTTCGGCAGTGCATCCCGGATCACCCAGGCTCGGTGGCCATCGGCGGTGTCGACCGCAATCCTGGTTTCCGCGTCGAGGGCGGCGGTCGTCGCCCGGCCGTCCACGAGGGTGAGCGAGCGGTACGCCCAGGCGAGGGCCTTCTGGACGTCCGGCTCGCGGTCGCCCATGAGCAGGGCGAGGAGCGGCAGGGCCTGCGCCGCCACGTCCCGCGCCCGGCCCGCGTTGCGGTCGACGAACGGGATCGTGGCGATCGTCGAACCGACCAGGCGACGCTCCCAGCGCGACGGCGAGATCGTCAGCTGCTCGAGCTCGGCCCAGCGGTAGGCCTCACGCAGGATGCCCACCCCGCATGGGTGGGCGAGCGTGTCCACGGTGATCCAGTCGTTCGCGTCGCCGGCGGCTCGCCGGAGCAGCTGCCACGAGCGCTCGGGGTCGGTGAGGACGGTCCGCTCGAGGATCGACAGGGCGAGCCAGCGGGCTTCGAGCTCGGGCTCCCGGACGAGGCGATCGGCGAGGAGGATGAGGACCGACGGCGGGTCCTTGCGGGTCGCCTTCCTGAGGGCCCGCCGGAGCGCGGCCTGATAGGGCAGACGCACGCCGTGGCTGAGCCCGATCCCGGGCGCGACGCGCTGTTGGCCGATCCGGTATTCGGGCTCGGCAAGCTCGGCGAACGCGGTCCGGAGCGCCGCCGCGAACGCCGGCGGGTCGCCGACGAGCTCGGCGAGGTCCGCGCCGAAGCGGTCGGCTCGCTCGAGGCGGCGGGCATGCCCCGGACGGGTGGCTTCGGCGGTTCCTCGGGGGGGCACGGCCCGCGCCGCTTCGTCGGCCGGCGTCGCCATTGGCGCCTGCGCCATCGGGTCCTCGATCGCCAGGGTCGCGCTCACCGTGCGGCCACCGCTTCGGGCATATCTACCGGGCGGAGCCTGTAGCGCGCCTTCAGCGCGTTCAGCTGATCGGGCGGCACGGCCATGAACGTGCCTTCGCCGCTGGCCAGGATTGCGCGGGTGCCGGCATCGAGGACATGACCGGCCGTGTTCACGGTTCGGCGTCGGTCCTGGGTGACCCAGCCCTCGGCCCTGATCGGACGACCGGTCGGGATTGGTCGCTTGAACGTCAGGTTGAGCCGAGCCGTGACGCCCCACGTGCCGCGGCCGATGACCGACCAGGCCATGACCTCGTCGAGGATCGTCGCGACGATCCCGCCATGCGCGACGGACTCCCAGCCCTGGAATCGGTCGGGGAGCGTGAGCTCGGTCCAGCAACCCGTCTCGTCGGCGTGGAGGACGAGCTGCAGGCCATGCTCGTTGAGCTCGCCGCAGGCAAAGCAGTGGTGGGGCTCGAACTGGAACCCGGCGAGTCCCGCGGTCTCAGATGTCAAGGTTGCGGACCTTTCGGGCCTCGGCCTTGATGAAGTCCCGGCGCGGCTCGACGCGCTCGCCCATGAGCCGTGTGAACGTGGCGTCGGCCTCGCCGGCGTCCTCGATGTCGGCCCGCAGGAGGACCCGCGTTTCGGGGTTCATCGTCGTGTCCCAGAGCTGGTCGGCGTTCATCTCGCCGAGGCCCTTGAAGCGCTGCACGGAGACGTTCCGGGAGCTCATCTCCTTGAGGATCTTGTCGCGCTCTTTCTCGGATTGGGCATAGCGGGTGACCTTGCCCGTGGACACGCGATAGAGCGGCGGCTGGGCGATGTACAGGTAGCCGTTCTCGATGACCTGGGGCATGTGCCGGTAGAAGAACGTCAGCAGCAGGGTCCGGATGTGGGCCCCATCGACGTCGGCGTCGGTCATGATGATGATCCGGTGGTAGCGGAGCTTCGTGATGTCGAAGCTGTCGCCGATGCCCTCGATCCCGGCCCCGAGCGCGATGATCAGCGGCCGGACGTTCTCGCTCGCGACGATCTTGTCGAGGCGGGCCTTCTCGACGTTGAGGACCTTGCCTCGCAGCGGCAGGACGGCCTGGAACCGGCGATCGCGCCCCTGCTTCGCCGAACCGCCGGCCGAGTCGCCCTCGACGATGTAGATCTCGCTCCGGGCCGGGTCGCGCTCCTGGCAGTCGGCGAGCTTGCCCGGCAGCGACAGGCCGTCGAGGACGCCCTTCCGGATCACGAGGTCGCGGGCCTTGCGGGCGGCCTCGCGGGCGGCCGGGGTTCTCCTCGAGGTACTGGACGAGGCTCTCCGACACCGCGGTCTGGACCTGGCCCTTGACCTCGGCATTGCCGAGCTTGGCCTTCGTCTGGCCCTCGAACTGGGGGTCGGTCAGCTTCACGCTGATGACTGCCGTGAGCCCCTCCCGGACATCGTCGCCCGAGAGGTTCCCGTCGGCCGGCTTCAGGACGCCGGCCTTGTGGGCCCAGTCGTTGAGGGAGCTGGTGAGCGCCGCCCGGAACCCGGTGACGTGCGTGCCACCGTCGACCGTGTTGATGTTGTTCGCGAACGCGAGGACGTTCTCGGTGTAGGAGTCGTTGTATTGCAGGGCGACCTCGACGGCGGTCGAGCCCTCGCGTCGTTCGACGTAGATCGGGCGGTAGTGGAGGGCTTCCTTGTTCCGGTTCAGGTGCCGCACGAACGACTGGAGGCCGCCCTCGAAGTAGAAGGACCGCTCACGATCGATCCGCTCGTCGATGAGCGTGATCCAGACGCCCTTCGTGAGGTAGGCGGACTCCCTGAGTCGCTGCGAGATGAGCTCGAACGAGTACTCCGTGGACTCGAACATCTCGGGATCGGCCCGGAACTGGGTTCGGGTGCCTCGCCGGTCGCCCTGCGGCCCGATCTTCGTGACCGGCCCCTTCGGCTTGCCGCGAACGTATTCCTGGGCCCAGATGCTCCCGTCGCGGGCCGATTCGACCCGCAGGAACTCCGACAGGGCGTTGACGACGCTGACGCCGACGCCGTGCAGCCCGCCGGACACCTTGTAGCCGCCGCCGCCGAACTTGCCGCCTGCGTGGAGGACCGTGTGGACGACCTCGAGCGCGTCCTTGCCGGTCGAGTGCTTCCCGACCGGGACGCCGCGACCGTCGTCGACGACCTCGATCATGTTGTCGGGGTGGATCGTCACCTGGATCGCCGTCGCGTGGCCGGCCATCGCCTCGTCGATCGAGTTGTCGACCACCTCCCAGACGAGATGATGGAGACCTCGTTCGTCGGTCGAGCCGATGTACATGCCGGGGCGCCGGCGGACGGCTTCGAGGCCCTCGAGGACCTGGATGCTCGCCGCGGTGTAGTCACCCGCCACGGCGCCCTTGCGCTTGCGCCCGGAGCCGTTGCCGTCGGCGCCGTTCTTGCCGTTCGTCGCGACGATCGCTGCGCGATCGATGGCCTTCGGCTCGGTCATCCGGGGCCGCCGACGAGTCGGTCGTAGAGGCGGCTCAGCTCTTCGTCGCTGTAGTACTCGATGACGATCCGGCCGCCGCGGCGCGAGCGGGCCATGCGGACCTTCGTGCCGAGCGCCCGCCGGAGATCCTCTTCGACGCGTTCGAGCTCCGGATCGGGCGTGCGCGACGCTCGCGGCCCGCGGTCATCGGTTCGCGGCGCCTTCAGCCGCCTGGCGAGCTCTTCAGCCTGCCGAACCGAGAGGTCGTCATCAACGACCGTCTGGGCCACCCGTGGCTGCGCGTCGGCGTGGAGGCCGCCGATCGCCCGCGCGTGACCCTCGGTGAGTCGCCCGTCCGACACTGCGGCCTGGACGGCAGGATGGAGATCAAGAAGGCGCAGCGTGTTCGCGACAGTGGAACGCGCACGCCCGACGCGCGCGGCGAGGTCCTCCTGCGTGAAGGCGTACTCATCGATGAGCTGGCGGTAGGCCCGCGCCGCTTCCATCGGATCGAGATCCTCGCGCTGGAGGTTCTCGACGAGCGCGAGCTCGAGCTGCTCCCGGTCGGCGAGTTGCCTTACGACTGCCGGGATTCGTTCGAGGCCGGCCATCCGCGCAGCGCGGACCCGGCGCTCACCTGCGACGAGCTGGTAGCCGTCGATCGTCTCGGTGACGAGCACCGGTTGGATCACGCCGTGCTCGCGGATGCTCGCGGCCAGCGTCGCCAGGGCAGCGTCGTCCATGCGGACGCGAGGCTGCTGCGGGTTGGCGACGATCCGGTCGAGCGGAATCTCCAGCGGACCGTTGGCCGGTTGGGCGCGCTGCGGGATCAGGGCGGCCAGCCCGCGCCCGAGGCCCTGCGGCCGTTCGCTTCGGACGGTCATGCCGATGACGCCCCGGCGATCGCAACGCTCGAGCCGGGCCCAACCGCCACCAGGCGGCCCGTTCCGGGCTCCGTCCGGCGCCCATCGCGGGCCCGGAACTCGGCGGCGAGCGCCGCATAGGCCACGGCGCCCTTCGAGGTCGGCGCGTACAGGTGGATCGGGAGCCCGTGGCTGGGCGCCTCCGAGAGACGGACGCTCCGCGGGATCACCGACTTGTACACGCGATCACCGAGGTGCGAACGGACCTCGCTGGCGACATCGGCGCTGAGCTTCGTTCGACTGTCGAACATCGTCAGGACGGCGCCCTTGATCGCGAGGGATGGATTCAGGTGATCGCGCACGAGGTTCACCGTCGCGATGAGCTGCGTGAGGCCTTCCAGGGCGTAGTACTCGCACTGGATCGGGATCAGCGTCGAATCGGCGGCCGAGAGGGCGTTCACGGTCAACAGGCCGATCGACGGTGGGCAATCGATGAACACGTAGTCGTAGCGATCCCTCTCTGGCGCGATGAGGCGAGCAAGGCGGCGCTCGCGCTGTTCGATCGGAGCGAGCTCCACCTCGGCTCCGGCCAGCGCGATCGACGATGGGACGATCGACAAGCCGTCGATCGGTGTGGCGACCGTGAGATCGGCCAGGGCGACGGCCTCGATGACCGCGTCGTAGACCGATTCGCTTCGATTTCGATCGAGCCCGAGCCCACTGGTGGCGTTCCCTTGTGGGTCGAGATCGATGACGAGGACCCGATCACCGGCGAGGGCGAGATAGCTCGCCAGGTTCACGACTGTGGTTGTTTTGCCGACGCCGCCCTTCTGGTTCGCAAAGGCGACTGTCTGGCCCACTCAGGTCCTCATCGGACGATGTCTCACGGGAATGGATTCTACCATCGGGCGGCCGATTCCTCCGATCGTGGGCGACCCCGAGGCGGCTCGAGTGAGCATGGCGGCGGGCGCTTGGCTGCGGCTCACCACGATGCCGCCCAAATCCCCGAAGTTTCACGTGAAGTGACCCGGCGCCGAGCCGTCGGAGACGCCGATTGCTCGCGTGCGACCACCATGGGATACTTCCGCGACGACCGTCGGCCGCTGCCGTCTGATCGACGCTGCGAAGGCTCCGGTTCGCACGCGACCTCCACCAGCTCGCTGAGGACCGATCGCCGCTCATGAGCTTCCTCTTCGCCGCGATCGGAGCGACCGTCGCCGCGCTGCTCGAAGCCTCACTCGCCCCGTACCTCACGGTTGGAAATGCGCATCTTCACCCGGTCCTCGTCCTGGCCGTCATTTGGACGATCGCGGCTGGCTTCGAACGCGGTGTCGTCGTGGCATTCGTCGGCGGGCTCGTCCTCGACGTCCTCTTCCCGCGGCCCCTGGGCGCGTCGGCGTTCGCCCTGCTCGTGGCCGTCGGGGGCGCGGCGCTCATCCTCCAGCCCCTCGCCCGTCTTCGGACGCTCGCGCCGATCGTGGCCGTCCCGATCCTCAGCCTCGTCTGCTCGATGCTGATCTATTTCGTCGCCTCGGCCGGCCAGGGCGCCGCCCTCGCCGACCCGCTCAGCGTGTTCATTCCGGGGGCGCTCTACGACGGCGTGCTCGCTCTGCTGCTCGGCCCGCTCGTCGTCTCGATCCACGATCGTCGGGCCCAGGTCGAGCGCGTCGACTGGTGATCGCGTGACCCCGTACACCGAGGGCCGCCCACCCGAACCGCGATCCGCGACGCGGTTCCTCTTCTTCGGGCTCGCGGTCGCGATCTCGGCGACCGTGCTCTCGCTCCGGCTGTTCTCGCTGCAGGTGACGTC
>WNFL01136918.1_pt1 | contig 13120 bp, 11 predicted proteins | sample 5400361 | NCBI WGS metagenome assembly WNFL01 (sample SAMN13153351, study PRJNA577476) | soil metagenome | isolation source: 40 cm soil on Douglas fir-dominated hillslope | place: USA:California | collected 2013-09-17
GATATCGTGAAAATCCGCCCGAAAATCGGCCAGGTAATCGTCGAATGTAAAAGTCTCCGGCTCGTGCCAGTTGATTTCCCGGAGTTCAGGCCCTTTGTGAAACGCTATTTCAGCCTGGGACGTTTCCAATTCAAAACCGGCGTACCAGGCGCCACGCTCTGGACCGTTGAACCGGCTGCCGCCGGGACGAGCGTGAGTGAAAGCGGCATTTACGACGTGGGCATAGTTGACGCCGAAAATGAGTTCGTGAACGCTGATGCCGGGAAGCAGATTGGCTTCGCCTAGGAGCCGGTCATTCGTGGCGCCTTCGAGTTCGAAGAGAGCTTGCAGCTGGCCTTCGTTATCGCTAAGAACCATCAAAACACTGTCGTCGCTGTAACGGGATGGGATCAGACGATGAGTATCATCCTGACGAATCGTTCTTAGCTTGGGCGTCACTGCCCTCCGCGACGGGCATCGAGCAACTGGCCCCGCGAACATAGGATTGGTATTCGGCAGACTGATCCAGGCGTCCGCCAGCTTGGCGCTATAGAGGATGCGCAGCGCCTTAAAGACACCCAGAAGCAAAGAAATGCGCGTGAGCTTGTCCTGATCAAGTGGTTTGGTATGGCCACCCTTGAGTTGATAGAACGCGCCGTTGGACATGCCTCCTAGGAGGAGGCGGGCGGGTTCGTCGCGCAGCTTCCAGGCGGCTGCCAGTTTAAAAAAAGCCGAGATGGCTGCTGGGCTTAAACGGTCCTGGACGTCTTTTTTCGATAAATCGGCGGCTTCTGCTTTGGCGAAACCGGCTAAGGGACGCTGAACTGTGGCCATTTGGCTATACTCCATTTATGTATAATAATAACTACATTATTGGATAACGTCAAGGCCGTTCGGAGAGGCATTCCGCGTTTTCATAAAAAGCCGCAGAGAAAGAGAAATGGAATCCGTCGAGTCCGAACAAGATGTTGGCAATCGTGGAATGTGTTCAACCAACGCTAACTCCCCCGATTTGGCCTTCCAACCCGCTCCCTGTAAAATCTAAGGTTCACGGTAAACGCCCACGGGTGACCCTGGTATGTCTTTGACGAAGCAGCAAGCGCTCGACCTCTTCAACTCCGATGATTTGATTGGCATTGGCATGGAGGCCAATGCTTTGCGGCGGAAGCTGCATCCGGAGGGGGTGGCGACGTATGTCATCGACCGGAATATCAACTACACGAATTTCTGCACGGAATACTGCACCTTCTGCGCGTTTTACCGGCCGCTGAAGGGGCCCGCGGCGAAGGAGGGGTACATCCTCGACTTCGAGACCATCTACGCCAAGATCGCCGAGACCGTGGAGATGGGCGGGACGGGCGTGCTGATGCAGGGCGGGCTGCATCCGGATTTGAAAATTGACTGGCATGAGCGGCTCCTGCGCGGAGTTCGGGAGCGCTTTCCCAAGATTCATCTGCATTGCTATTCGGCGTCGGAGATTTTGGCAATTGCGGAATATAGCGAGCTGAGTTTGCGGGATACGATCTCGCGGCTGCGGAATGCCGGCCTGGATTCCATTCCAGGCGGTGGCGCGGAGATTTTAGATGACGAAGTGAGGCACCGGATTGCGCGGGTGAAGTGCCTGACGGAAGACTGGATTTCAGTACACCGAACCGCGCATCAGTTGCGGATGCGGACAACCGCGACGATGATGTTCGGCGTGGGCGAGAGCTACGAGCACCGGATTAACCACTTTCAGGCGCTCTACGATTTGCAGGAGGAGACGGGCGGGTTTACGGCGTTCATCCCGTGGAGTTTCCAGCCGCAGAACACAGCCTTGGGAGGACGCAAGTGGGATGAGGCTACGGCTGTGGAGTATTTGAAGCTGTTGGCGATTTCCCGGCTGTACCTCTCGAACATCAAGAACGTGCAGGCTAGCTGGGTGACGCAAGGGCTGAAGGTCTGCCAGATGGGGCTGCGATTTGGCGGGAATGATGTGGGTTCCGTCATGCTGGAAGAGAATGTGGTGAAGGCGGCGGGGGTTTCGAACTCGACGACCGAAGAAGAATTGCGGCGGATTATCCGGGATGCGGGCTTTCGTCCAGCGCAGCGGGATACGTTGTACCGGCAGTATTTCTTGAATTAGGTTCTTACTTGTCCTGATTGGAAACTCGATGAAAATCACTGCCATCCTCATTCTAGGGTTGAACGCCTGCTGCTTGCCGTCTTTGGCGCAGACGGACTTTCTCAAGCCGGGCGGACTGGCTGCCGCGAAAGGATACACCCATGTGGTGGTCGCGCATCCTGGCGCAATTGTGTACGTGTCGGGTCAGGTTGCGAACAACTCCCAGGGACAGCTCGTCGGCAAGGACGACCTCAAAGCGCAAACGGTACAAGTTTTTGAGAACTTGAAGGTCGCACTAGCTGCCGCCGGCGCCAAGTTTGACGATGTGGTCAAGATCACTTGGTATGTAAAAGCTTACAAACCTGAATACCTTGGGACGCTGCGCGAAGTGAGAAATCAGTATGTGAACCAAGCTGCGCCTCCGGCCAGCACGCTGGTGGGTGTTACGTCGCTATTTCAAGACGATTACCTTATCGAAGTCGATGCGATCGCGGTACTACCTGACAAGCACAACAAGGAAACCAAGAAGTAAAGTTTGAACCGCGCGGGCAAGCCGCGCTCAGGAGTTCTTTCTGGGTCCCTTCATTATTAGTCTGGCTCTTGCCGCGCCGAGTGGGCTAGGGCATTACTTCCGGCAGCTTCGCGACAATAGCACGAGGTTCCAGGGCCTTTACTCGCTCAATCCATTCGATGCGGCGCTACTGACGCCTTACTTCTTGGTGTTGATTCTGCTGGCCGCGTACGGCGCGCATCGGTATTGGCTCGTTTATCTGTATTACAAAAACAAGAAGAATCAGACGACAGAGCCGGCGGAGCGCTTTGCTGAGTTGCCCCGTGTGACGGTGCAGTTGCCGATTTTTAACGAGCAGTTTGTGATTGAGCGGCTGTTGGAATCGATTTGCAGGCTGGACTACCCGAAGGACAAGCTCGACATTCAGGTTTTGGACGACTCGACCGACGAGACCGTGGAGGTGGCGCGGGGTCTCGTCGAGCGCTATGCGGCCTTGGGAAATCCGATAGTGCATATTCATCGCACAAACCGGGAGGGATTTAAGGCGGGGGCGCTGGAGCACGGGTTAGAGACTGCGAAAGGGGAGTACATTGCCATTTTTGACGCCGACTTTACGCCGCCGGAAGATTTTCTGATGCGCGTGATTCATCACTTCACCGACCCGAAGGTGGGGATGGTGCAAACTCGGTGGACGCATATCAATCGCGGGTATTCGTTTCTGACGCAGGTGGAAGCGATTCTGCTGGACGGGCATTTTGTTTTGGAACACTCCGGGCGGGCACGGAGTGGGGTGTTTTTTAACTTTAACGGCACGGCTGGGATGTGGCGTCGCCAGGCGATTACGGATGGCGGTGGCTGGCAGCACGACACGCTGACCGAAGACACGGATCTTTCTTATCGCGTGCAACTGGCGGGATGGAAGTTTTTGTACTTGCAAGATGTGGAGTGCCCGGCGGAGTTGCCCGTCGAGATGACTGCGTTCAAGACACAGCAGGCGCGCTGGGCTAAGGGATTGATCCAGACAGGGAAAAAGATTCTGCCCAGGGTGCTGCGCAGTGATGAGCCGTTCCATACCAAAGTGGAAGCCTGGTTCCACCTGACGGCGAACCTGAGCTATCCATTAATGATCGTGCTTTCAGTGCTGCTCTTGCCGGCAATGATTATACGGTTTTATCAGGGCTGGTTTCAGATGCTGTACATTGACTTCCCGCTTTTCATGGCGTCGACATTTTCGGTGTCAAGTTTTTATCTTGTCTCGCAAAAAGAATTATTTCCGGGCAAGTGGTACCGGACGTTTCTGTACTTGCCGTTCCTGATGGCTCTGGGAATCGGGCTGACGGTGACGAATACGCGCGCAGTGCTGGAAGCGCTGGTGGGTAAGAAGACGGCATTTGTGCGCACGCCGAAGTATCGGGTGGAGACGAAATTGGATAAAGTCCGCTCGGCAAAGTACCGCAAGCGGCTGGGCTGGGTGCCCTGGATCGAACTGCTGATCGGGACGTATTTCGCGTCAACCATCTGGTATGCCATCGAGAACGACAATTTTTTTACCGTGCCGTTTTTGCTGCTGTTTGTGTTTGGCTATTGGTGTACAGGGCTGATGTCGCTGCTGCAGGGGCGGTTCGCCGGAGCGGCGACGCACTCGAGTGAGGGGCATGTGAAGCCCTACGCCGTTGGTGTGTAGACGCGCCGGAATGCGGTAGAATCGCGCCCATGCGCAAACTTCTGCATTCCGTGCTGCTCCCTTGCCTGCCTCTGCTGGCCCTGTCTTTGCTAGCCCTGCCCTTGCTGGGCATGGAGCGCCAGCCCAACGCTGATTACCGCGCCCGCCGTGAAGCCCTTGCGAAGAAGATTGGCAACGGCGTGGCTGTCGTTTTTGCCGGGACGGAGGTCGAAGCTTCGGCGACCGGTTTCCGCCAGACGGACAACTTCTACTACTTGACCGGCTGGTCCGAGCCGGGGGCGGCGGTGTTGGTGGCGCCCGCGCACGAGGGCAATCCAGGACGCCCCTACACCGAGATTCTGTTCCTGCCGCCGCGAGACTTGGTGGAAGAGCGGTGGACCGGTGTGAAGCTCGGTCCCGACACTCCGGGAGCGGCGACGACGACAGGGTTTGATCGCGTGCAGGCTCTGGGGACGCTGGACGAAGAGCTGCCGCGCTTGCTCATGAAGGACGACAAGGTGTACGTGGAGTTGACCGGTTCGGAAGCCCTGCCAACGCCGACGTCCACCGGATTGATGGAATGGCTAAAGCGCTCGCGGGCGATTCCAGGGCGAACGCAGACTGTGGACGTCAGGCCGATCATGGCTTCGCTGCGGACAGTGAAGGACGCGGGCGAGCTGGCGCTGATGAAGAAAGCTGCCGAAGCGTCGATGGCTGCGCATCTGGCCGTGATGAAGACCCTGAAGCCGGGAATGAACGAGCGGGAAGTTGCCGCACTCCTGAATTATGAACAGGAGAAACGTGGCTGCGAACGGCCTTCGTATGCGCCAATCGTCGGCTCGGGATTCAACGGGACCGTGCTGCACTATTCCGATGACGATGGCCCCATCAACGCCGGCGATCTGGTGGTGATTGACGCGGCGGGTGAGTACTCCATGTATGCCGACGACATCACACGGACGCTGCCGGCTTCGGGAAAATACACAGCGCGGCAGCGCGAGATTTACGACATCGTACTGGGCGCGCAGGAAGCGGCGATGGCAGCGTTCCAATCGGGAAAGTCGACCTTGGGCAGAAAGACCGAGAACTCACTCGATGCGGTCGCGCGGGAATACATCAAGACGCACGGGAAGGATCTGCATGGCGCGCCGCTGGACCAATATTTCATTCACGGGCTCGGGCACTATGTTGGCCTTTTTGTGCACGACGACAACGACCACACCGTGCCGCTGGGGCCGGGCATGGTATTTACAATCGAGCCGGGGATTTATATTCCGGAGGAAAAGTTTGGCGTGCGTATTGAAGACATGTTCTACGTGGAAAGCGACGGCAAACTGGTGCGCATGACGGCTGGATTGGCGCGCACGGCAGACGAAGTCGAGCGCGCCATGGCGGGAAAGTAACGCTAAAGTAAACCATGATTCGCGGGAGTTCTTTGGTATTCTAAGAACCTATGCGGATGATGTGGCTGTTCATCATCCTCGGGGTCAGTGGAGCGGTCGCCGTGTTGGCCGTCCTGGCGATGTATGCCCGGGTGCGGCGGCACATGAAGGCTCCCGGCGCGCACGAGGGAGCGAACGACCCGGAAATATAAACGACCGGAATTTGCAACATTTGGAAGGATCGAGCGGAACCAACATGGCGAAGACGGCGGAAGCAAGCCTGGGAAGTATTGAGAGCCGGCCTTGGAGCTTGGCGACGCAGGTGGCTATGGTAGTCAGCGCCAGCGTGTTTGTGGCGGTGTGCGCGCGGGTTTCGGTGCCATTATGGCCCCTCACCCCGGTACCTTTGTCGCTGTCGAACTTTGGCGTTCTCTTGGTGGGTCTGACGCTGGGAAGCCGCCGCGGGTTTGCGGCCCTGGCGCTGTACTTGATGGAGGGCGCTTCCGGTCTGCCCGTGTTTAGCCCGGCCGGCCTGGGTGGCACTGCTCAGTTATTCGGCGCGACCGGGGGATTCTTGCTGGCATATCCATTCGTGGCGTTCACAGCGGGATGGTTCTTCGAGCGCGCCGAGGAAACTTTTGCGCGCGCGGCGTTTGCCGGTGTGGTGGCCGAGGTGTTGCTGTTTGCCAGCGGATTGAGCTGGCTGGCAATCTTGACGCACTCCATAGGCAAAGCATTCATGTACGGCCTCTACTGGTTTTTCTTCGCGGAAATCATCAAAGTATTGTTCGCCGCAGCCCTGAGCACGCGGTTCGGGCGCGGCTTCCGGGCGCGTTAGCCTTATTACGATCCCGTCGTACGTTTTGCGACACAGCACTATCGGCCCCAACAATCCAGCCCTCGAAAAAGGAAGTCATGTCCACCAGTACGCCTGTTGAAGTACGCGAAATTACGGTAGCGCATAGTCCGGACTCGGACGACGCGTTCATGTTTTATGGCTTAGCGACGAATAAGATTCGCACGCCCGGCCTGCGCTTTACGCATACATTGTGCGACATCGAAGCGCTGAACCGCGCAGCCATGGAAGGCGTGTACGACGTTTCCGCGATTTCGTTTCATGCCTATCCCTACGTGCAGGACAAGTACGCGCTGCTGCCGAGCGGCGGCAGCGTGGGTGACGGCTACGGTCCCATGATCGTTTCGGTGCGTCCGTTTACGCCGGAGGAAGTGAAGAGGAAACGTGTAGCTGTGCCCGGCACCATGACGACGGCGTATCTGGCGCTCAAACTTTTTGCGCCGGAAATTGAGACGGAGGTTGTGCCGTTTGATCAGATCATTCCAGAGGTGCTGGCTGGAAAATACGAAGCCGGGCTGATTATCCACGAAGGCCAGTTGACGTATTCGAAGTCCGGGCTGCAACGCGTTGTCGACATGGGGAAGTGGTGGCAGCAGATGACAGGTCTGCCTTTGCCGCTGGGAGGCAACGCCATCCGGCGCGCCTTGGGCCCAGAAGTAATGCTGAGCGTGAGTCAGGCGCTGCGCGAGAGCATCCAGTACGCGTTGGACAACCGTGAGGAAGCTTTGGCCTACGCCATGCAGTTTGCCCGCGACCTGGACACTTCGTCAGCGGACAAGTTTGTGGGCATGTACGTCAATGAGCGCACGCTGGATTACGGTTCGGACGGACGCGAAGCTGTGCGGCGCTTGCTGGACATGGGCTATTCGGCGGGGATTATTCCGCACAAAGCCAACGTGGAGTTTATCGGCGGATAGCCGTTGGTTAGCGCATCGGCTCCGGGAATGCCGACACGGGGTCAACGTCTACCGGCACGTCCGAGGCCGATTTCAGAGCCGTCTGTAGTTCCGTTGCCATGGCGCCGTACCTTGCGAACCATGCTTCGGCGCGGGCTCGGTCCCCGGTGGCTTCGATTTGCAGCAACTCTTTGGCGAGCGCGGCGATGGCTTCCGGCATTTTCGTAAAGTCAACCGAGTAGCGGCTTGAGGCGTCGCGCTGAATCGCGCCCCGTTCGGAAAGATAATTGAATTCCATCATCTCGGCGCGCCCGTGAGCTTCCGCCGTGCCGAAGCGAACGGTGCGAAAAATGCCCGCGAGATAGGACGAGTAGTACTCTTCCATTCGTTCTTTCGGCAGAACACCGTGCTCCACCAGCCAGTGCAACCCGAATAGTCCGACCACATCGGCCTTGGCTTCCTCCAGACCGCCAAAAACCGGACCGATGGACTCGCGAATATCCTTCTGCCCTTGCGCCGTTCGGGAAAACGCTGGACCGAGGCCGTGGCAAATCTCGTGCATGATCGTGTCCATCATGTAGCCCTCGGCGGAGGCCTTGGCGGCTTGGTCGGCGCGCATGAGTTTCCGAGCCACGGGGAGGATGACGAAGTCGACGCGAGCATCCATGAAGTTCTTAAAGAATAGCTTCTTGCTGCCTTTCTTTTCGTGAATGCGCGGATCATTGGGGAGGTTGTCGGCCACCGCCTGGTAACCGTGGCGCAAATCCCCAGCGCGAAATGGTGTGTCCATCACTTCCATGGGGGTCTCGAAACCACGCTTCGAGGGGCGATCTTCCGGGGCGAGGGGCAGGGCATCCTGGATGTCCGACTCATATTTTTGGAACAGCTCCAACTTCTTGCTTTGCTGTTCGTTGCGGATCATCACAGCCGCACCATACGAGCTTTTCACGCCGAGCAAGCCGTCGAGGTAGGTTTCATAGGGCGCAAAAATGATGTCGAACTTGGGATTCTTCAAGTCGAGCCAGGCCAGGTCGCTCTCGAAATAGTCGTCGCTCAGTAGTGCGCTGGCGCGCAGGCGCAGAAACTTGGCGAACGCTGGGTCGTCGCTGAGAGCAGCGGCTTCGCGCAACGATTTTGCGGCAGGCTCCAGGAAAGCTCGGTAGGCGATGTGATACGGCAAGCCTTCCAGTACATCGCCGTGCCACCGCACAACGGTGAGAGGATTGTAGATTTCCGCCTTCTTCTCCGGGTGATCCTTCAGGAAGGCATCGATTTTGGCTTGCGTCAGGTCTTTCGGATACAGGGCACGTCCCGGCGGCATCGGTTCGACCCCGACGAAAGGCTTGTTTTCCTCTACCAGATCAAAGCGAGAACCGTTGATGCGCAGGTAGCGCCGCAACTTCCGGTCTTCCGCATGCGTACTCGCGCCCAGCGATTGATACAGCGCCAGCCCCTCCGGATCGCTCTGCCGCCAGTAGATCCGTTCCAGCGACTGGCAGGCTTCCACCAACTTGGCGACGAGCCTGCGTTCGTGCGGGCTCAGGCCAGCGGAATGAAAAGGCATCCGCACCACGTGAAATTTCGCCAGGCGCTGATCGAGATCCGCAGCCACCTGTAACTTCGAGGAAGCCGCGCCCTTCGCGGCAGAACCGGTCATAAAAACGATGAGGTTTGGTAGTTGCCAGCGTTGGAAGTGCAAATACAAGTAGAAAGGAAAACCGGAGTAGTGAAGCACGCATGGGAAAGAGGATACTATTTCAAGAGCACTGGGTCACTTTTACATGCTGCGACGAGGAGCGCTGGGTTGGAGAAGGAGATGGGTCACTCTGAGATTTCCAGGCTCTCGCAGGCGGCGATATACATCCTTGCGGCGATTCCCTTAGCGATTCCGGGCACGGTTGCACAGAACGCCCATAACCCCGCGCTGCCCCGCCTGGATGGCGAGACTCTTTCCGGCAAGAAAATCGTCCTGCCGGATGACGCGCGCGGGAAGATCGCGCTCCTGATGATAGGGTTTTCGAAGAAGGGCGGCAAGGCAACGGGCGCCTGGGGAAATCGATTCAAGAAAGACTTCGGCGCCGATCAGAGATTTGCGGTATATCCCGTGGCGGAGCTCGAAGACGCACCCCGGCTCATTCGCGGAATGATTGTGGGCGGCATGCGGCACGGCACGCCGCCGGCTGAGCGTGATCGATTTGTCACTCTCTTCCAGGGCGAGGTGGATTTGAAACGCTTCGTTGCGTTTTCCGGCGCCGACGATCCATATCTCTTGTTGCTCGACGCCAACGGGACGGTTCAGTGGCGCAGTCATGGAGTCTTTCGCGAGGAGGACTACCTTACTCTGCAGGCTGCGGCGAGGAAATTGACTTCATATAACACTGGACAGCCATGATCTTGTCCCAGGAAAACCCCATCCAAAACCTCCTCATCGACGCGGACGATACGCTTTGGGAGAACAACATCTACTTTGAACGCGCCATTGCGCAGTTCATTTCATTTCTGGATCATAAAGACCACTCTCCCGAGCAGGTCCGTGGCGTGCTCAATGACGTGGAGCGCGATTGCATCGTTCGCCACGGCTATGGGCTGCGCAGCTTCTCGCACGCGCTGGTGGACACGTTCGAGCGGCTCGCAGTCGAACCGGTCACGCCCGCCCTGCATGAGACGATCCAGGGCTTCGCTAACGTCATCGCCGAGCATCCAATGGAGATTCTGCGTGACGTTCCAGAAACGCTCGACTATCTCGCCAGCCACCATCGGCTGATCTTAATGACCAAGGGCGCGGTCGAGGAGCAATCGGGCAAAGTGGAACGCTCGGGCTTGCGGAAGTATTTCGAAGCCGTCGAGATCGTCCCTGAAAAGGATGCTGATACGTACCGCTCAATCGCCGCGAAATACGGTTTGCTTCCGCAGGCGACCTGGATGATAGGCAACAGTCCCAGGTCCGACATCAACCCATCGCTGGCTGCGGACCTGAACGCGGTCTTCGTCCCGCACGACAACACCTGGATTCTGGAGCACGAAGAAGTCGGCCAGCCATCTCGCAACCGCCAACTCCTCGTTCTCGACAAGTTTTCCACACTCCGATCTCACTTCTGAGACTGTCGTATGGCACTTTGGTGGAGCATGCGAACCAACAAAGGCTACTCTTCCGCAATTTTCAGCATGGTACTCTCGATGTGATCTTGCTTGTCCCGCTTCACGCGGCCGAGGTGAACGTAGGGGTGAACAAGGACAATTTGCGGCGAGTCCTGCGCACGGTCGAGGCACTCTCGGACCTTGGCCCGCAGATGACCGCCGAACACGAGTTCTCTGAAATTGCACGCTCCATGTTGGCCGCCATGGTTGAGGCAGGCGGAGCGCGTGAGGGCGCTCTATTCACTTTTAGCGACAAGCCCTCCATGTTGACCTCGGTGGTTTCGCAGGGCTTTGTCATGCTGCCCGACCCTGCCGTCATTCCCCTGCTTCCAAAACATGCACACGCGCTGCTGGTTGCGCGCGGGACGCAGACGCTCCAGAGCGGTTCCTACGATACGTTCTTAAGTCAGAATGGAAATGTCGCTCCGGAGATGTTCAAGTGCCTCGCTCCCCTGCGCGTGGGCCGCGAACTGGTCGGCTTGGTCGCTCTTGGACGCCGTGCCTCTGAAGGGCCGTACGACGGTGAAGACCTCGAGGCGCTTGGCCTCCTGACCAACTACGTCGCGCTCGCCGTGCACAACCACAACCTTTCGCGGAATCTGGCGCAGCGCGTGAACGAGAACCTCAAGCTCCTGGCATCGCTGCACGGATTTCATGAGAGCGCTCTCGAGGCCTTCGCCACAGCCATCGATGTGAAGCACGTCAACGTGCACGGCCACTCTCTTCGTGTTGGCCGCTATGCCGCCGCCATTGCCGAGGGCTTGGGCATGGAGTCGGCGGAGGTCGTCGCGATTCGCTCGGCGGGCTATCTGCACGATATCGGCAAGGTCGCCGTGGACAAACATCTCTTCAGTAAAGCCAGTGCCCTGGATGCCGACGAATTTCGCGCCATGGCGGATCACACTCTGGTCGGCTACAACATCGTGAAAGACGTGCACTTCCCATGGCCTCAAGTCACCGAGATTGTGCGCGGACACCACGAGCGCGGCGACGGTTCCGGATATCCCGACGGCTTGCGTCACGATGAAATTTCGATGCCCGTGCGCATTGTCGCGCTGTCTGACACGTTCGATGCGATGACCAGCGAGCGCCCGTATCGCAACCGAATGCCGTTGGGCATGGCGCTGCGTGAGCTGGTGCGGCTTGCTCCCACGAAGTTCGACGCCGAAGTGCTGCAGGCTCTTCTGCTGCAAGTCCGCCGTGACGCCACCGGCAGCGGCCGTGTTCAGTTGCTCGAAGGAAGCCTGGCGGGCAGTTTAGCGCCAACGGACGTGGACCAACTGGCCGCCATGCTGCAACACAAGGTCAGCCAGGAACGCAATTATTTGGTCTAGTACGGCACTAGATTTTTTGCTAGTCCTCTCACTAGTCATATGGTGGCCATCTAGGGTTTTTCTAGTGCGGCGCTAGACCCAAAACCGCCGTCCAATTCCGCCTCCCAATCCCTGCAACTTTTCAGCCACGCTGGGTTAGATACAAAGAAGATGGTGCGAGGTGGGATGGTCATGCTGCGATCGCGAAGTGGTCTTTTTGCTCTTGCGCTCTGCCTGCCGCTGGCAGGATTGACGGTCCTGGCAGCGGGCAAGCGGAAACAGGAAGCGCCGGTGATCGGCGATCGGCAGCGAGTTTTGCATGTGCTGAACCGCTTCACGTTCGGGCCGCGGCCTGGAGATATCGACCGCGTGGCCCAGCAAGGCGTGGATCGGTGGTTTGAGCAGCAGTTGCGTCCGGAAAAGGTCAGCGACTCCGCGCTTGAGGCGCGCCTCGCGCCGCTGCGAACACAGGGCATGGATACGCGCGAGATGGTGGAGAATTTTCCGCCGCCGCAAATCATCAAGGCCGTTATCGACGGCAAAGAGGCAATGCCGCGCGATCCCGCGAAACGGGCAATTTACGAAGCGGGGATTGCGCGTTACGAAGACAAGCAGGATCGCAAGAACGAGGATCGCAAGAACACAATAAGGCCGAAGCGCCCGCCGTAAATCCCTTGGCCGCCAGCGCTCCCGAGACCTCCGCGAGCGACAAGCTCGGAGAAGAAGAACGTGCGCGGCGGCGCGAAGCCAAGCTCTACGCTGACATGAAGGCCGAAGAGCTGCTGGGTCTGCCGCCGGACCAACGCATGAAGGAAATCCTGAGGATGCCACCGGACGAGCAGCGGGCGCTGCTCAACGGAAGATCCGACACGCGCGAGGAAGTTCTGGCGACCCTATCTCCGGAGCAACGGGAGACCGCGATGGCCCTGGTGAATCCGCAACAGGTGGTCCAGTCGGAACTGACGCAGGCCAAGCTGCTGCGTGCCACCTATAGCGAACGCCAACTCGAGGAAGTGATGACCGATTTCTGGTTCAACCACTTCAACGTATTTGCGGGCAAGGGCGCTGACCGTTACTTGATCACGAGTTACGAGCGCGACGTGATTCGTCCGAACGCGCTCGGAAAATTTGAAGACTTGCTGGTAGCGACGGCGAAGAGCCCGGCCATGCTCTTTTATCTCGACAACTGGCTGAGCGTGGGTCCAGATTCGGACGAGGCGCGTGGTCTGCGGCGGAAGCAGCCGAATCGCAGTTTTGGCGGACGTGGACGTCGGCGCT
>WNFL01385091.1_pt1 | contig 13120 bp, 9 predicted proteins | sample 5400361 | NCBI WGS metagenome assembly WNFL01 (sample SAMN13153351, study PRJNA577476) | soil metagenome | isolation source: 40 cm soil on Douglas fir-dominated hillslope | place: USA:California | collected 2013-09-17
ACCCGTTCTCGCCGATGATCAAGAGCCTATCGCCGTTGTTGCTCTCGATCCACGGCTCCGACCTGTACCACTACAACGGTCAGATCATTCAGACCGCGATCTCCGGACCTGATTCGATCGACGCATTGGGCAACTGGTGGGGTGACGTCGGTGGGCTAGAGAGAGGACTCGCGGTCAACGACTCCACGGGCCGTGGCTCGCTCGAGTTCAACGCGGTCAAGTTCGACGCGGTCCCCGGACCGCACTTCGCGATCGGGTCGGCGGCGCTGCTCAGTCCCGCAACTGACACGATTCTGGCGAATGGCGCCGCCATGAACGCGATCGTCGGGGATCCCGACTCGATCCGGGTCCGTGCCCTCGATGCCGAGGGGCGTGGTGTTGGCGGAGTCACGATTGCCTGGGGCACGTCGAGCGGCTCGTTCCAACACCTGGGGCTGCCAACGGATGCCGGCGGTCGCGCGGGAGGTGTGTGGTTGACGACGACCGCGGCAAACCTGCAGTTCGTCCAGGCGACCGTTGTTGGCCTCGCGGCGTCGCCCGTGACCTGGCCCGCATTCATCCAGCCGGGTCCGACGGTCGGCGTCAACTTCCAGGTGCTGTTCGAGCGGACTCCCGGTGACACGCTCACGCGAGGCGTGGTCGCGCCCGACAGCAACAGCGTGTCGTTCACGAGCAGCCTGCGTCCCGCGGCATTGGTGACGCACGCCCGCGATCTGAACGGCAACGTCACGGCGCCGCAGACCGGATTCTTCTTCACGGACGTCCCGGCCAACACGGGATTCCGGAATTACGGCCTTGTGGACTCCGTGAAGTCCGACACCGTCTTCTTCCATCCGACGGTCTCGACGCCATCGAGCTTCCAACTGCACGGCACCTTCCTGACCGGCACCGGCACAGTCGAGGATTCGGTGCTGATCAACATGGGGGTCGTAGCAGCGGGGATGCGGTTGAGCGCGGATACGGCGGTCTATGGCTCGCTGTGCCCGGTCGGTGGGCCGTACAACATCCTGTGCCGTCGCACGTTCGCCGCGTTCCTGATCGACTCTGCCGGCTCGCCGTTGCCGCCCGATCCGGCCTACCACTTCTCGTGGACGAACTCGGGCACGGCCGTCTCGGACTCGACGTACGGGCCGATGAACGAGTTTGCCGACATCACGGCGCACGCCAACGGGGCAGACACGATCATCGTGCAGCAGACGTTAGGCCCGTTGCTTGTGCCGGCCCGCGATACGGTCGCGATCACGGTGAACCAGGTGGTCGCGAACATCGCCGTCACGCCCGACACGACCAGCGCCGGGCTGGGCGACACGGTGACGTTCTCGGCGACCGCGACGGATCAGGGCGGCGCGCCCATGCCGGGGGCGGTCGGCTGGCGCCTCGACCCGCCGACGGGTCCGTACCTGACGATCATCGACTTCCCGTCAGCGAACTCGGTCCGGGTGCGGCTCGACAGCGTGTATCCCAGCTACCCGCGGGACGCCAGCGTTCTTACGGCGTTCGCGGAGCGTGCGCCGGGCGATACGCTCTTCAGGAGCGGGGTGCTCTACAACCCGATCTTCCTCCAGCGGTCCGGCGTCGCCGGCGCGCCCCAGGGCTCCGCGGTGGATCCCGTGCTGAACCAGGCCTACGTCGTCGGTCTGTCAGGCACTCTGGCGGTGTTCGACGGCGTCGGGGACGCGCTGATCGCGACGATTCCGGTGGGATCCGGGGCCGCCAGCGTGGCCGCCAACCCGCGCACCGGCAAGGTCTATGTGTCTAACAGCGCGGACGGCACCGTCACGATCATCGACGGCGTCAGTCGCAGCGTGATCACGACGATCGCGGTGGGCAAGAACACCGGTGGCATCGCCGTTGATACCGTCAAGAACCTCGTCTACGTCGGCTCGCTCATCAACGTCGCCGGAGCGGATGTGCCGTTCCTCTCAACGATCGACGGGAGCACGGACGCCGTCGTCACGACCGACACCGTTCGCCTGCGGGGCACGTCCGCACCGGGCGCCGTCGCGGTCAGCGCCGCAAGCGGCCGAGCCTTCGTCATCATGCGCAACGATTCCCTCGCCGTCGTGGACCTCGTGGCGAAGGCCGTCGTTGACTCTATGGGGAACCTCGGCTTCAACTTGGGTGGCGTTGCCGTGAACACGCTTACCAACCGCGTCTACGTCGGCAGCGCCAACGAGATCAAGGTGATCGACGGCACGCCCGGGGTGGACTCGGTGTTCACCGCCGTGTTCCTCGGAGCGAATTCGGCCCAGGGGCTGAGCGTGAACGAGGCGCGCAACAAGATCTACGTCGCACACTCGAGTAACACGCTCGTGTACGAGATCGACGGCGTGTCGAACCAGTACCGCTTCATCATCGTTGGTACGTCGATCTCCGACACGCCGCAGAGCACGGCCGTGAACCCGGTGACGGGCAAGGTCTACGTGCCGCACCAGAGCGCGTTGACGGTTATGCGATACTTCTCGCACTAAGCGCCGCTTCGACGCAGCTCGTTCCGGGGGTGACCCCCGTCACGCCAAGCACACCCTCCCGACGCCGTCTAACCCCAATTCGCCAGCTTCAACTCCTCCTCCCCCGTGAGGAGTGTCACTGCGACTCGCTCCTCGTTGCTCGATGATGACGCTGCGCCCATAGTAGAGCACGCACACAAGCACCCACTTCTGGAGCGGGTCTATGTTCGGCTCACGGCAAGTCAGGCGCGCCCTGTTGGTCCTGTCGGTCCTCTCCGTCGCGAGCTGCGAGCACGGGCCCTCCGTCACGGGCCCGGTGCCCGGCGTGCCCTCGCTCAGCACCAGCGCGTTCGGCGGGACCGGGAGCGCCGTGAACGGGCGTTTCGCTCACGTCGCGATGCGCCTATCCGACGGGCGCGTGCTGGTCGCGGGTGGTATCAGCGGGATCTCCGGCCTCAAGACCGCCGAGCTGTACGACCCCACGACGGGTACATGGAGCGTGACCGGCAGCATGGCCTGGGAGCGCATCGGACTCGCCGCCGCGCCGCTGCCCAACGGCCGCGTCATCGTGGCGGGTGGCGCGCGCTTCAACCAGGCCTGTGCCGATCCGCCGGCCGGCAACTCGACCGAGATCTACGATCCCGCGACCGGCGCATGGACCCTCACAGGTAACCTGACCCAGTCCCGCACCTCGGGGCTCGCCGTGGCCCTGGCGGATGGCCGCGTGCTCTTCGCGGGCGGCAGCAGCCGCTGCGGCGTCGTGTATGCCAATGCGGACGTCTACAATCCGGCGACGGGGGTGTGGACGGCGACCGGCGCGATGAACGTGGCGCGCCAGTCACCCGCCGGTGTGCTGCTCCCCGATGGGCGCGTGCTCGTCGCGGGCGGCGCCGGCGCCAGTCCCTTCCCGTCCCTCGCCTCCGCCGAGGTCTATGATCCGGCGACGGGCGCGTGGACGCTGACAGGCAGCATGCACGATCCGCGCATGTGGGCGTTCGACGACATGAGCGCGGCCAACTTCATGACGCTGCTCCCGGACGGCCGCGTGCTGGCCGCGGGCGGCCTGAACCGCTGCAACAAATCGGGTTGCGATATCGCGTTCCTGCAAAGCGCGGAGATTTACGATCCCGCGAGCGGCTTGTGGACGGCGACGGGCAGCCTCGCCGCCGGACGCTGGCGCCATCAGATGATGCTCCTGTCCGACGGGCGGGTCCTCGTCGCGGGCGGCCGGCAAAGCAGCGCCGTCCTCGGCAGCGCCGAGATCTACGATCCGGCCACGGGCGTCTTCAATCCGGCAGGCACGCTGGTCACCGCACGCCAGGACTTCACGGCGACGTTGTTGACGAACGGGTCCGTGCTCCTCGCCGCCGGGCAGGGCATTACGGGCATCCTCAAATCGGCCGAGCTGTTCACGCCCAATCACGCGCCCATCGCCGATGTGCAGCCCCCCGTTGCGGCCGCGAACGAAGGCTCCGCCGTCAACTTCGACGGCCGCGGCTCGTCCGATCCGGACGGCGACGCGCTTACCTACGCCTGGGACTTTGGTGATGGCGCGGTGGGCTCGGGCCCGACTGTGACCCATACCTACGCGGACAACGGCAGCTACGCGGTCATGCTCACGGTGTCGGATGGCAACGCCACCAGCACGGCGACCACGCGGGCGGAGATCGCCAACGTCGTTCCTGCCGTGGGCGACCTCGGCACGGCCGCGCTGCTGCGCGGCGAGACCTTCGCGCGCGATGGCGCGTTCGCCGACCCGGGCGCGGACACCTGGACGGCCAGCGTCGACTACGGCGACGGCTCGAGCGCCGAGCCGCTCGCGCTGGTCGGCATGACGTTCCACTTGAGCCACGTCTACGCCGTCGCCGGGTCGTACACGGCCACGGTGACCGTGACCGACGACGACGCCGGCGTGGGGACCGCGCAGGCGCACGTCACCGTCTCCGACCACGCCCCCGTGGCGAACGCCGGGCCGGCCGCTCACGGCGATGAGGGCAGTGCGGTCTCGTTCAACGGCAGCGCCTCGAGCGATGCCGACGGCGATCCGCTCACGCTCACCTGGGACTTCGGTGACGGCTCGCCCCCGGTGGGTGGTGTGACACCGAGTCACGTCTATGCCGACAACGGCAGCTACGTCGTGACGCTCAACGTGTTCGATGGCGCCCTGATCGCCACGGCGACCACCACGGCCGAGATCGCCAACGTGGCGCCCGTGGTGAGCGACCTTGGGAGCGGCGCGATCTTCAAGAACGAGGCGTTCCTGCGCATTGGATCGTTTGTCGATCCGGGCGTAGACGTGTGGACGGCGACGGTCGACTACGGCGATGGCTCGGGCGTGCAGTCACTCGCGCTATCCGGCAAGTCGTTCAACCTCAGTCACGTCTGCTCGGCGGCGGGGACGTTCACCGTCGCGGTAGCGGTACGGGATGACGACGGCGGTGTCGGCACGGCGGAGGCACAGGTCACGGTCACGAACCGGGCGCCCGTGGCGAACGCCGGTCCCGTCGCGCGGGGCAGCGAGGGCGGCAGCGTTGGGTTCGACGGCCGGGCCTCGTCCGATCCAGATGGAGACGCCCTGACGCTGACCTGGGACTTCGGTGACGGCTCGGCCCCCGTGGGGGGCCCGGCCCCGAGCCACGTCTACGCCGATAACGGCACGTATACGGTGACCCTGAGCGTGTCCGACGGCGAACTCACGAGCAGCGCGACGACCACGGCCGACATCGCCAACGTCGCACCGGCGCTGAGCGACCTGGGGTCGAGTAGTCAGCTCGCCGGGCAGACCTACCGCGCGGCGGGGTCGTTTGTGGATCCGGGCGCCGACAGCTGGACGGCGACGGTCGACTACGGCGACGGGTCCGGTGTCGAAGGCCCTGTCCTGTCGGGGAAGACTTTCAGTTTGAGCCACGTCTATCCCGTCCCGGGCACGTTCATCGTGACGGTGACGGTGACAGACGACGACGGTGGCGTCGGTACGGCGCACGGCCAGGTGCAGGGGACCGTATCGAACCACCCGCCGCTGGCGAACGCCGGTGCGGCAGTGTTTGGCAACGAGGGTAGCACCGTCGCGTTCGACGGTCGCGGCTCTTCGGATCCGGATGGCGATGTGCTGACGTACAGCTGGACGTTCGGCGACGGTGGGACGGGGAGCGGTGCGACGCCGAGCCACGTCTATGCCGACAACGGCGCCTACAGCGTGACGCTCACGGTGTCGGACGGCGAGTTCCAGGCGCAGGCGGCGACCACGGCCCAGATCGAGAATGTGGCCCCGGCCGTGAGCGCGTTCGCCGGCGCATCACTCTTGCCCGGCGACAGCTATGCGGCGAGCGGTTCGTTCACCGATCCCGGCGCGGACACGTGGATCGCGACCGTGGACTACGGGGACGGCACGGGCACGCAGCCGCTCTCGCTGTCGGGGCAGACGTTCTCCCTGAGTCACGTCTACACGGTGGGTGGGACGTTCACCGTGACGGTCAGCGTGCGGGACGCCGACGGCGGTGTCGGAACGTCGCGGGCGACCGTGGCGGTGCAGACGCCGCAGCAGGCCGTGGTCGAGATGAAGAACATCGTCGCGGATCTGCAGGCGTCGGGCCAGCTGACGCCGGCCACGGCGAATTCGTGGACGGTGAAGCTCAACGCGATCATCGCCGAGATCGATGCCGGCAACATCTCCGGCGCGATTGCCGACCTCGTGTCCTTCATCGACAAGGTGCAGAAGACGCCGCACATGTCTTCGGAGGGCGAGCAAACGCTGGTCGATGCGGCCAACGCGATTCTGCGGGTGCTGCGGAGCCTATAGCCGCAGCCTGAGGTTGATGTCCACCAAGATGACATCCGGCGTGTCCACGAACACGATCCTGTTCTGGACGCGCCGGATGATCATTTTGGCGGGCGGGCCCTTACCCTTTCCCCGGCCCCTGTTGCCCCGGCGGTAGTAGACCACCTGGTCGTCTCCGACCGTCTCAATCCGCACAACCTCGTACCCCTGCCGGACCAGCACCTCGCGCGTCACACTGATGGCGCGGTCCGGCGCGACCACGAACTCTTTCTTCGGCCCATGACCCCGCCCCTGCGCCGCCACCGGCGCGAGGCCGAACAGGAGCAGACACAAACCCGCCAGCACTGATCGTCTCATACATCACCACGCCTTTCGACGCCCGTTCACGCCTCTATTTCAGAATGACCTTCGCAATCGTATTCAGCTGCATGTTGCTCGTCCCCTCGTAGATCGTGCCGATCTTGGCATCGCGGTAGAACTTCTCCACGGGGTACTCCTTGGTATAGCCGTACCCCCCGAAGAGTTCCACGCACAGCGACGTCACCCGCTCGGCGACCTGCGAAGCGAACAGCTTTGCCATCGCCGCTTCTTTCGTGTACGGCTCGCGCGCGTCCTCGAGCCGCGCAGCGTTGTACACCATGAGCCGCGCCGCCTCGAGCTCCGTCGCCGCCTGGGCCAGCTGGAACTGCACCGCCTGGAACTCGGCGATCGGCTTGTTGAACTGCTGCCGCTCCTTCACGTACTTGAGCGCCGCACCCAAGGCGCCCCGCGCCACGCCGATCATCTGCGCCCCGATGCCGATGCGCCCGGTGTTCAGCGTCTCGATCGCGACCTTGTAGCCGACGCCCACCTCGCCGACGACATTGGCGGCGGGCACCTCGCAATGGTCCAGGATCAGCTCGGTCGTGGAGGACGCGCGGATGCCGAGCTTGTCCTCTTTCTTGCCGACACTGAACCCTGTGAAGCCGCGCTCCACGGCGAACGCCGTGATGCCTTTATATCCCTTACTTGGATCTACATTTGCAAACACAAGAAAGAGGTGAGCTTCCGCGCCGTTCGTGATCCACAGCTTGCGGCCGTCTAGGATCCAGGCGTCTCCCTGCTTGGTCGCTTTGGTCTGCAGCCCGAAGGCGTCCGAGCCCGAGCCGGCCTCGGAGAGGGCATAGGCGCCGACGAGGTCGGCGGCGAGCCGAGGGAGGTAGCGGCGCTTCACGTCGTCCGACGCCCATTTCAAGAGCAGCGCGTTGACGAGTGTGTTCTGCACGTCCACGAAGATCGCCGCCGAGGCGTCCACGGCGGAGAGCTCCTCCACGGCGAGCACGGTCATGAAGAGACTGCCGCCGGCACCTCCATGCGCCTCGGGGATCTCGATCCCCATGAGGCCCAGCTCGAAGAATTTGGGAAGGAGGGTGGGATCGAGCGTCGCGGCCTGCTCCATCGCTTGCACGCGGGGGCGGATCTCATGGTCGGCGAAATCCCGGACCGCCCCCTGGAACATCCGTTCTTCTTCCGACAGCTGCGTCATCAGCCCTTCTTTTCCGGTAACCCTGTCAGCATCTCGCGGATGCCGCCCAGCGAGCTGAGCACGCCGGTGGCCTCGTACGGCATATACACGACTTTATTGCCCTGTCCCGACACCATCTCCTTCAACGTTTCGATGTACCGAATCGCGATCAGGTAACGCGCCGGATCGCCGCCCGTGCCCTTGATCGCCTGCGTGATCCGCTCGATCGCTTGTGCCTCGGCCTCGGCCACCTTGAGGCGCGCGGAGGCTTCCGCTTCGGCGTGCAGGATCCGCGCCTGCTTGTCGCCTTCCGCGGTGTTGATCTCCGATTGCCGGATGCCCTCGGCCTGGAGGATGCGCGACTGCTTGTCGGCGTCGGCCGTAATGATCGTCGCGCGCCGTTCCCGCTCGGCGCGCATCTGTTTCTCCATTGCGTCGCGGATGTCGCGCGGCGGATTGATGTCCTTCAGCTCGACCCGGCTGACCTTGGCGCCCCACTTGTGCGTCGCCTCGTCGAGAATCGCCCGCAGCTTGGCATTGATCGTGTCGCGCGACGACAGCACGTGGTCCAGCTCCATCTCCCCGATCACGTTGCGCAGCGTCGTCTGCGTCAACTTCTCGATCGCGTCGGGTAGGTTCGCGATTTCGTAGGTCGCGCGCACGGGGTCGGTGATCTGGGAATAGATCAACGCGTCGATCTCCACGACCACGTTGTCCTTCGTGATGACGTTTTGGCGCGGGAACACGTACACCGTCTCGCGCAGGTCGATCTTCTCCGTGCGGAACCGGCGCGAGTAGCTGTCGCCCGCCGGGGTGACGAGGGTCTGGTGCCAGTCCACCGCCCGCGGCTTGTCGATCCACGGCATGATCAGGTTGATCCCGGACGTCAGCGTCTTGTGGTACTTCCCGAACCGCTCGACGATCATCGTTTGGGCCTGTTGTACGATGCGGATGCCCTTGGCGATCGTGACCACCACGAGCAGTGCGATACCTCCGACCAGCACGAGACCGGGACCCATCGCTCAACTCTCCTTTTCCACCACCAGAGTGGTGCCATCGACTTGAATGACCGTGACCCGCGCACCCGCCTCGATCGGCGTGTCGTCGACCGAGACCCCGCGCCAATCCTCCCCTTCCACCTTGACCCGGCCCAGCCGCGACACGGGGTCGATCCGCTCCAGGACCACCCCACGCTTGCCCAGGAGGGCGTCGACGCCCGTCCGCACGCCGGCCCCCGGGCCAAGTTGGAACCGGCGCAGCATGATGGGGCGCAGACCGATCATGCTCGCCAGGCTGGTCGCCGCGAACGCCACGGTCTCCAACGTCAGGCCGGCGAACGGGATAAGTCCGACCAGGCCCGCCGCGACGCACCCCACCGCCAGGCACGCCAACCAGAACCCGGGGGTGAACATCTCGGCGACGACGAGCACAATGGCCGAAAGAAACCAGATCAGCCAATCCATGGAGTCAAAGTTGCAACCCTGGCGCGCGTTGCGCTATCCAACGAGGAAGCGCCGAAACGGACGCGGCGCGCGTCTCGTATCGCTGTCAGCCATCCCTTCCGGAGATCCTATGACGACTCGCTGGTTGCCCCTCGTGTTCTGCGCCGCGCTCGCAACGCCAGCCGCCGCGCAGACAGCCCGTTACGTGCTGAAAGGCGACTCCGTCGCCGTTTACAACCTCGTCGGGGAGTTGCGCGTCGAGCCCGGCACCGGGAGCGACGTCGCCGTACAAGTCACGCGCGGCGGGGCGGACGCCGCCCGGCTCGACGTGCAGAGCGGTCCGCTGCGCGGCCGCGAGACCTTGCGCATCATCTATCCCGAGGACGTCATCAGCCTCCCCGACTGGGGGCGCGGCTGGAACACGACTCTGCGCGTTCGCGATGACGGCACGTTCGGCGACAACGGCAACTGGCGTCGCGAGGGCCGCGAGGTTCGCATCACCGGGCGCGGCCCCGGGATGGAGGCCTACGCCGACCTACGGGTCAGTGTGCCGGCGGGGAAAGGCGTCGCACTGCACGTGGGCGTCGGGAAGGTGTTCGTCACCAACGTGGACGGCGCGATCCAAGTGCAAGTCGCGTCGTCGGACGTATCCGTCGAACGGACCCGCGGCACGCTCAAGATCGACACCGGTTCGGGCGACATCGATGTGCACGAGGCGAGCGGGGACGTGAGTCTCGAGAGCGGCTCCGGCGACATCACGGCGAGCGGGTTGCACGGCGGACGGCTCAAGCTCGACACCGGGTCCGGCAACGTCACGTTGACGGGCGCGGAGGCGACCGGGCTGAAGGTCAACACCGGGTCGGGTGACGTTACGGTGACCGGGGCGAAGGGAGAGGAACTCAAGCTCGAGACGGGGAGCGGCAACGTGGACGTCTCGTCGACCGCGACGTTCCAGTCGCTCAGCGTCGAGACCGGCTCGGGGGACGTGACGCTCAGGGTCCCGCCCACGATCAGCGCCGAAGTGGAGCTGGACACGGGAAGCGGGGACATCGACCTCGGCGGGCTGACGATCCAAGTGCGGCGGCTGCAGGAGGATCACGTCAGCGGAACGATCGGGGACGGGCGGGGGCGGCTCTCGATCGAAACCGGGTCCGGTAACGTGCATCTCGTGAAGTCCTAACGCTCCTCCAGCCGCTCGATCTCGCGGCGCTCTTTCTTTGTCGGCCGGCCCTTGCCCTGATAGGTGGGGGCCGGCGCGATTTTGTGCTGGAGCGCGAGCCGTTCCCTGGCGGCACGGCCCTCGGGGGACTCCGCGTACAGCGCCAGCGCCGCCTTGGGGGGCCCGCGCCGCTCCGAGAGGTCTCGTACAGTGACGAGCCATTCGTACGGACCGACCCGAACCCGCAGCGCGTCTCCCACCTGCAGCTGCTTGGCCGGTTTCGCGCGCGTGCCGTTGACCTGCACTTTGCCTCCAGCGACCGCGGCGGCGGCGAGGGCGCGCGTCTTGAAGAAGCGCGCGGCCCACAGCCAGCGGTCGAGCCGAACTCTCTCCACTGATCTAGTGTTGGCTGTTGGTCAAATAATCCACCGCGAGATGCGCCAACGCCCGCACGCCCACCGGCAGCGCCGCTTCGTCCACGAAAAACCGCGGCGAGTGGTTCGGCGCCGCCGTTTTTGGGTCGGTCCCGGGCGGCGTGATGCCGAGGAAGAAGAAGACGCCGGGGATCTTCTCCTGATAGCGCGAGAAGTCCTCGGCTGTCGTCTTCGCTTCCGAAATGCCGACCTTGCCGAGTCCCGCCACGCGGCGCAGAGTAGGCGCCATCCGCTCGGTCAGCGCCGGATCGTTGTAGGTGACCGGCGGCCCGGAGTCGATGGTGACGACGGCCGCTGCCCCGGCGCTTTGCGCGATGCTCTCGGCGGTGCGCCGCACGCGCATCCAGATGTCGCGCCGCATCGCGGCGTCGAAGGCGCGGATCGTGCCGATCATCACGACGCTGTCGGGAATGATGTTGTTACGCACGCCGCCGTTCATCGCGCCGATGGTGACGATCGCCGGCGCCGCGGTGATGTCCACCTGGCGGCTCGTGATCGTCTGCAGTCCGATCACGATCTGCGACGCGACCACGATCGGATCGATCCCGGACCAGGGCTGCGCCCCGTGCGTCTGCCGGCCCCGCACCACGATGCGGAGGGCGTCCGCGCTCGCCATGATCGCGCCCGCGCGATACATGATCTCGCCGGCCGGGTAGGGAAAGACATGCAAGCCGAAGATCGCGCCCGGCTTCGGGTCATCGAGCGCGCCCTCGGCGATCATCATCTCGGCGCCGCCGCCTTCTCCCGCCGGCACGCCCTCTTCGGCGGGCTGGAAGATGAACTTCACCGTCCCCGGTAGATCGCGTCGCATCCCCGCCAGCACCTCGGCCACGCCCATCAGGATCGCCGTATGCGCGTCGTGCCCGCAGGCGTGCATCACGCCGACGTCCTGGCCGTTGTACGTCGCCCGCACTTTCGACGCGAACGGCACGTCAACCTCCTCGGTGACGGGCAACGCATCCATGTCGGCGCGCAAGGCGACCACGGGACCGGGACGCCCGCCGCGTAACACGCCCACGACGCCGTTGTGCGCCACGCCCGTCCGCACCTCGAGCCCGAGCGCGCGGAGGTGGTCGGCGACGATCTGGGCGGCGCGCACCTCGCGGTTCGACAGCTCCGGGTGCGCGTGGATGTCGCGGCGCCAGTCGACGACCTTTCCCTCGACTTGGGCGGCGCCGCGGTCGATCGCGGCGTCGAGCCGCCCCGATTGGGCCACGAGGGGGGAGGAGACGAGGACGGCGAGCGCGCAGAGCCGCAGGATCATCGGGATACCCGGATGGGAGATCATGGCAGCCTAACCTACGGGGGGGGCGAATCCGTGCAACCTTTCCACCGTAGGGAGTGTCGAACGGTTGAGCGCTGTCTCCCGTCCCCCGACCACTTCTGGAGCCCGCCATGGTGCGATTCCCCGCGTTCCTCGCCTTTGCCGCGCTGACCATCGCGAACACCACGCTACGAGCGCAGGACAGCGACGACGAGTGGCTCGCCGATTGCCACCACGAATCGTGGCGCGACAGCGGCGTGAAGCGCTGCGAGATCCGCGAGACCGCCCTCAAGGCCACCGCTCGCGGCACGGCCCTGACGGTGGATCCGGGGATGAACGGTGGCGCCGAGATCGTCGGTTGGGACCGGGACAGCATTGCGGTGACGGCGCGTATCCAGGTGAACGCGCGGCGGGACGATGATGCGGACGCGATCGCGCGCCAGATTCGTATCGAGGCAGCGGGGGCGACGCTGCGCGCCGTCGGGCCCCAGCCCGTGGGACGCCGGCAGTCGTGGTCGGTCAGTTTCGTCGTCTACGTCCCGCGGCGCACCGATCTCTCGATCGCCACGGAGAATGGACCGCTGTCGGTGCGGGAGGTGGCAGGCCACATGGAGTTGTCCACGCAGAACGGCCCGCTCGTCTTAGTGGGCACCGCGGGCGACGTGCGTGCCCGCGCCCAGAACGGTCCGTTGATGGTGAAGCTCACGGGCGCGCGCTGGGAGGGGGCAGGGCTCGACGCGGAAACCATGAACGGGCCCGCCGACCTGCGCATCCCCGAGGACTACAACGCCAAGATCGACTTCGGCACCATAAACGGTCCGATGTCGGTTGGGTTCCCCCTCACCGTGACGATCAATGGCCGCATCACCGACCGGATCTCCACGACGCTCGGAGCGGGCGGCGCGCCGATCCGCGTCGTCACGACGAACGGGCCGATGACCGTGCGGCGGCTATGATGCCGTCGTACTCGAAGACGCTCGGGCCGCGCAGATCCTCTTTGGCGATCTGCACCATGGCGCGGGCGACGTCGGCGGCGTCGATAGGCCGGTAGCGCCGCAGCGGTCCGATGAGCAAGGGCGCCACGGCGCG
>WNFL01162127.1_pt1 | contig 13117 bp, 14 predicted proteins | sample 5400361 | NCBI WGS metagenome assembly WNFL01 (sample SAMN13153351, study PRJNA577476) | soil metagenome | isolation source: 40 cm soil on Douglas fir-dominated hillslope | place: USA:California | collected 2013-09-17
GCCCACGCCGCTGACGAGGAGGCGCGCACGATCCCGGCGCGTCCCGGCGTCACCGAGGCGTTCCTGCTGCTGCGCCCGGAAGGCACCCCGGTCGCCACCGTCATCATCTTCGCGGGGGGCGACGGCAACCTGGCCCTGACGCCCGCCGGGCTCGGTCAGCTCCAGGGCAACTTCCTGGTGCGGACTCGCCCCCGCTGGGTGCGCGAGGGCTTCGTGGTGGCGATCCTCGACACGCCGTCCGATCATCCGCGCGGACTGTGGAACTTTCGCACCACCAAGGAGCACGCGGCCGACGTGAAGCAGGCGATCGCGGCGGTGCGCGAGATCGCCCGGGTGCCGGTGTGGCTGGGGGGCACGAGCATGGGCACCCTCTCCGCGGCCAACGCGGCGGCCCGGCTCCCCGAGGGCGGGCCCGACGGCATCGTGCTCACCTCCTCGGTCACCGGAACGTCCAAGGCCAGCTACGAGACCGCGCTGCACGGGGGCCTGGAGGACATCCGGGTGCCCACCCTCGTGGTCCACCACAAGGACGACACCTGCGTGTCGTCTCCCTACTCGGGCGCCGAGGCGATCATGAAGGCGTTGAAGCAGGCGCCGGCCAAGGAGCTGATGACGTTCGAGGGCGGGAGCCCCGCGATCTCATCGCCCTGCAAGGCGAAGGCCCCGCACGGCTACCTCGGGCTCAAGCCCCGGGTGGTCTCCGCCATCGCGGCCTGGATCCGCGCTCACTGACCCCGGGGCGCGCCTCAGCCGGTCGTCGGCTGAGCGCGCGTGCGGCGGATGCGGGCCTGGATGTCGCGAACCCGGTCCTGCTCGAAGTCGATCTGCACCTCGTGGTGCTCCACGTCCCAGTGGCTCACGGTGGCGAACCAGCCGAACCGCCGCCCGTGGTGCGGGACCAGGCGCTGGCCGCGGTAGATGACCGCGCGGATCTCGCCGGTGGGCAGGCGCTGCTCCTCCTCGGGCTCGCTGCCCACCTGCTTCAGCACCTCCTGGTACGTCGTCTCCCCCGGGCGGATGCGCCCGAGCGTCTCCGTCGACGGCACGCGGCCGGTGGCCTTCCCGGTGACCTCGCCGCGCCCGAAGTGGACGCGCTCCCGTACGGTCCGGGCGACGCGCCGCAGCAGGGTGCCGACGATCGGCCCGGTGAGGTTGCCGAGGCCGAGGAGCAGGGCCGAGAGCAGGATCGGCCGCCACGGCAGCCGGCCCCGGAAGTACACGAACTGGATCTTGAGCACCTGCGGCACGATGCCGTCGGCGGCCAGCAGCGGGATCGAGAACGTCTCGGTGTTCTCGCGCGTCTCGCTCATGCGCCGGCTCGCGGTCATCGGCACCATCTCGTCGATCTTGAGGTGATTCGCCTGGCCGAAGTTCACGGCCAGCCGCGAGAAGTCCGGGGCGAGCGGGATGACCCGATCGCGATTGCCGAAGTAGAACGGGTAGAGCGACGAGTACCCGACGTCGCCGAAGCTCAGCGTGATGATGTTGCGCCGGCCCCAGAACATCTCCTCGAGCCAGCTCACCCGGCGATCGGTGATCGATCCCTTCGCGGCGAGGTCGAGCCGGGGCACCCAGTCGAGGCTCGCGAGCTCCGGCTTCCAGGGGATGCGGATGAACGAGACCGGCTTCGCGCCCCGGGCCAGCCCTTCCGGCCGGGCGAACGTGACGAACGGCGCCTGGCCCAGGTCGCGTCGACCCGCCGCGCCCGCCCCGGTGCCCATCTGGGCCCGGCTGCGCGCTGAGTAGGCGACGTGACCGTGCACCAGCACCTTGAAGCCGGCGCCCTCCACCTGCCGGACGAGCGCGGGATCGGCGCCGTCGGCGCCGTCGGTGCCGACGAGCTGGCCCGGCCACAGGAGGTAGATGTCCTGGGCGATCTCGGCCGGATCGCGCGCCGGCGGCGGGGCCACGCTGAAGGACACCTGCAGCATGAGCGGGCCGGGGTTGCCGGCCACGTCCTTGGGCTCGACGTTCGCGGTGATGAGCAGCGGCGCGATCCAGAACTCGGGGTGCGGCTTCGACGCGATGAACACCTGGGCCGGGGCCGCGGCCGGGGTCAGCCCGAGGGCGAGCCCGGCGATCGTGAGCGCGCCCGCCAGGCGCCAACACCGGCTCACTTGGTGGGATCCTCCCCCACCCGCACCAACAGCTTCCCGAAGTTCTTGCCCTGGAGCAACCCGATGAAGGCCTCGGGCGCCTTCTCGAGGCCCACCACGACGTCCTCGCGGTGCTTGAGCCGGCCCTCGCGCACCCAGCCGCCGCAGTCCTTCAGGAACTCGCCCAGGCGGCTCAGGTGGTCCGAGACGATGAAGCCCTTGAGCAGCACCCGGTTGACCAGGAGCGGGCGCAGGTTGGGTCCGGGCGTCGATTCGGTCGCGTTGTACTCGGAGATGAGCCCGCAGAGGGGGATGCGCGCGTTCTGGTTCAGGAGCGTCGTCACCGCGCGGAGCACGTCACCGCCCACGTTGTCGAAGTAGACGTCGACGCCGCTCGGGCAGGCCGCCCGGAGCGCGGCGGCCAGGTCGCCGGTCTTGTAGTTCACGCAATGGTCGAACCCGAGCTCGCGCACCACGTAGTCGCACTTGTCCCGGGAGCCCGCGATCCCGACCGCGCGCGCGCCCTTGATCCGGGCGATCTGTCCCACCGCGGAGCCGACCGCCCCGGAGGCGGCCGAGACCACCACCGTCTCGCCGGGCTTGGGCTGGCCGATGTCGAGCAGGCCCACGTACGCGGTCATCCCCGGCATGCCGAGCACGCCGAGCGCGGTGGAGATGGGCGCCTGCTTGGGGTCGAGCTTGCGGAGCCCGCCGCCCTTGGCGACCGCGTGCGACTGCCAGCCGTCGTAGCCCAGCACGATGTCGCCCCTGGCGAGCCCCGCGTACTTCGACTCGATCACCTCGCCGACGGTGGCGCCCACGATCACCTGCCCCGGCTCCACCGGCTGCGCATAGGAGCGGGCGCCGCTGATGCGCCCGCGCATGTACGGGTCGAGCGAGAGGTAGATGGTCCGGCAGAGGACCTCGCCGTCCCGGGGCGACGGGAGCGGCGACTCGACCAGGTCGAAGTCGTCCGGCTTGGGCATCCCGACCGGGTGGCGGCGGAGCACGATCTGACGGTTCGCGGTGCTGGGCATGAGACCTCAGCGCGGGTCGTCGCCGCGACGGTAGTCGACGGTGATCTCGTCCAGGCGGGCCTTGAGCGCGGCGTCGAGCGGCTTCTCGGTCGCCGCGATCGCGTCGTCGAGCTGCTCGGGACGGCTCGCGCCCACGATCGGCGCGGTGATCCCGGGCTCGGCGAGCACCCAGGCCAGGGCCAGGCTCGTCGGCCGAAGGCCGGCCGCGGCGGCGAGCGGGCGCAGCGCCTCGACGGTCTCGAACTCGCGCTCGTGCCAGTAGCGGTCCTGGTAGCGCTCGGCCGCGTTGCCCAGCGTGAAGCGGGTGCCCGGGGTGGGTCCCGAGTCCCGACGGTGCTTGCCGGACAGCAGGCCGCCCGCCAGCGGGTTGTAGGGAATGACGCCGAGGCCCTCCTCCCGGCAGAGCGGCAGCAGGTCGCGCTCGATCTGCCGGAACAGCAGGTTGTAGCGCGGCTGCACCGAGTCGAAGCGCGCGACCCCGAGCACCTCGCTGCGCCCGAGGGCCCGCGCCACCTGGTAGGCGGGGAAGTTCGAGCAGCCCACGTAGCGGGCCTTGCCCGCCCGGACCACGTCGTCGAGCGCGCGCAGGCTCTCGTCGATCGGCGTCTCCGGGTCCGGGGGGTGGAGTTGGTAGAGATCGACGTAGTCGGTGCGCAGCCGGCGCAGGGAGCCGTCGATGGCGTCCAGGACGTGCTTGCGCGACGCCCCGCGGTCCCACCGCCGCTCGCTCATCGCCCCGCAGCACTTGGTGGCCACCACGAACTCGTGCCGTCGCCCCTCGAGCCAGCGCCCCACGATCTCCTCGGTGCGCCCCACCGTCTCGAAGCCGCCGCCCACCGGGTAGACGTCCGCGGTGTCGAGGAAGGTGATCCCGCCCGCGGCCGCGCGATCGAGGATCGCGCGCGAGGCGACCTCGTCGCACTGCAGGCCGAAGGTCATGGTGCCGAGGCAGAGGCGAGAGACGGCGAGCCCGGTGCGGCCGAGGCGGACGTGGCGCATGCGGTGAGAGTACCCAAGGGGCGCGCCGGGGGCAAGCAACGGACGGCGCGGGCCGCGCCGGAAGTGGTATAAGAGTCGGCCATGGAATACCGGGTGCTCGGGCGGACGGGACTGCGGGTGTCGGCGCTGGGGTTCGGCTGNNNTGGGCGGGCTCATGGTGCGGGGCGCGCCCGCCGATCGCGAGCGCGGGGTCGCGCGCGCGCTCGAGCTCGGGATCAACTACCTCGACACCGCGCCGGCCTACGGCTCGGGCGAGTCGGAGAAGAACCTGGGCCAGGTGCTGCGCGCGCTCAAGCCGCCGGTCATCGTGGGCACCAAGTGGCGGCTCGTCGCGGCCGACCTGGCCGACGTGGGCGGCGCGGTGGCGCGCTCGGTCGAGACGAGCCTCGGCCGGCTCGGGCTCGAGCGCGTGGACCTGCTGCATCTCCACAACCTGATCGGGCGCGTGGGCGAGGAGCGGCCGCTCGGCGTCGCGCGGGTGCTGGAGGCCGTCGTCCCGGCGGTGCGGCGGCTGCAGGAGCAGGGCAAGGTGCGCTTCTTCGGGGTCACCGCCTCCGGCGAGACCGGCGCGCTCCATCGCGCGCTCGCGAGCGGGGCGATCGACACCGCGCAGACGGTCTTCAACCTGCTCAACCCGAGCGGGGCCTACGAGGTGCCCGCGGGCTATCCCGCCCAGGACTACGGCCGGCTGCTGACGCTGGCACAGGAGCAGCGCGTCGGCACCATCGGCATCCGGGTGCTCGCGGGCGGGGCGCTGAGCGGCCAGGTGGCGCGCCACCCGACCGCGATCCCCACCGTGGCCCCGATCGCCTCGGGGCCCGACTACGCGACCGACGCCCAGCGGGCTCGCGCGCTGGAGCCGCTGGTGGCCCAGGGCCACGCGAGCAGCGTGGTCGAGGCCGCGCTGCGTTTCGCGATCACCGGCCCCGCGCTCTCCACCGTCCTGATCGGCTGCTCCGACCTGGCCCAGCTCGAGTTCGCCGCCGCCGCGGTCAACAAGGGCCCGCTACCCCCCGCCGCCCTCGCCTCCCTCCGCGAGATCTGGGCCGCCTTCTAGGAGGGGTCAGCGATTCGGGCCGCGGCCCATGGGATAGGGCTGCCAGCGGATCAGGGAGGTCTTGGGGAGGACGCCCGGGTTGACCGCGGAGCGGGGCCACTTGCCCTGCAGCACGGTGGCGATCTCGCGGCCCAGGCGCCGGCGCGTCTCGGGTGCCATCCGGGCCGTCGCGGAGGCGATGTGCGGGCTCACCAGCACGTTGTCCATGTGGAGCAGGGCGTTGTTCGGGTCCACCGGCTCCACCTCGAACACGTCGAGCGCGGCGCCCGCGATCCAGCCCTGGCGCAGCGCCTCGCTCAGGGCCTTCTCGTCGACGGTGGGCCCCCGCCCGTTGTTGATGAAGATCGCGCTCTTTTTCATGGCCCGGAACTCGCGCTCGCTCATCATGTGGCGCGTCTCCGAGTTCAGCGGCGCGTGCATCGACAGGAAGTCGGCGCGCTGGCACAGCTCGATCAGGCTGGTCACCGGCTCGACTCCCACCGCGGTCATCTCGAGCTCGGCCAGGAACGGATCGTAGGCGATCACCCGCAGGCCGAAGGCGTGGCAGCGGCGCGCGACCGCGAAGGCGCCGACGAGCATGGCAGGCAAACCCTAGCACAAGAGGGCCTCGACTTCAGGTCGGGGCGAAGCGTATGCTTGGTGGCCGCAGACAGCCGCAGGCGGCGATGCGCGGCGAGGAACATGGCCATGGTGTGGTCCGCCACCTCGTCGATGAACACGTCGGGCACGTTGGTGACCACGATCCCCGCCTCGGTGGCCGCGTCCACGTCCACCGTGTCCGCGCCCACACTGCCGAGCCCGATGACCTTGCAATTTCGCAGGCCCTTGATGATGGCCGCGGTGATGCGCCGGTTGCGCGCGATGACCGCGTCGGCGTCCTTCGCGGCGGCGATGAATTCCTCCTCGGTCTTGGCCGGGACCTCGACGATCTCGGCCCCGATCGGGTCGAGCGCCTCGCGCTCGATCGCGTAGGCCGAATCGCCCAGGTCATAGGTGAGCCCGCCCGACGGCTTCTGGACGACGACCTTGAACTTCGCGCTTGCGGCTGCCATGCCGGCGACCTCCTGAGTGGTCTCAGTGTGGGATTTCCGTCTGCGGCCACCAAGCATACGCTTCGCCCCGACCTGAAGTCGAGGCCCTCTTGTGCTAGGGTTTGCCTGCCATGCTCGTCGGCGCCTTCGCGGTCGCGCACACCCCGCAGCTCCTCATCCGACCGGAGACCGAGGACCGCGCGCTGGTCCTCCGCGTTCACGCGGCGATGGCGCAGGTCAAGGAGCGGCTCGAGGCCCTCCGGCCGGACGCGATCGCGGTGATCGCGGGCGACCACGTCGAGGCGTTCTTCCTCGACGCGGTGCCGGCATTGGCGGTCTACGTGGGGCGCGAGTGCGCGGGCACCTTCGGCCCCTACCGGTACCGCTTCGACATCCACGAGGAGCTGGCCCGCGCGGGGGTGGAGCAAGGCATCGAGCGCGGCTTCGACCTGCTCTACACCCAGGACGCCAAGCTCGACTACGCGTTCTACGTGCCGCTGCACTTCGCGATGCCGGAGCCCGCGCGGCCCATCGTTCCCCTGCACGTCAACGTGTACCTGCCGCCCCAGCCCACCCCGGCCCGCTGCCACGCCTGGGGCCAGGCCCTCGGCGAGATCCTGCGCGCGCGCCCGGAGCGCGTCGCGCTCATCGCCTCGGGCGGCATGTCCCACTTCCCGGGAACCGACCGCTACGCCTCCCCCGAGTTCGAGTACGACCGCGGTTTGCTCGAGGTGCTGGCCGACGGCCGTGGGCGGGAGCTCGGCCGGCTGACCGGCGAGGAGCTCGACAAGCGGGGCAACATCGAGCTGCGGACCTGGATCACCCTGCTCGGCGCGGTGGGCGACGCGCGGGCACAGGTGTACTGCTACGAGCCTTCGTGGCACCACGGCAACGCGGTGGTGGAGTGGCCGCTCTGAGCCCGCGATGAGCGAGACCGCCCATTACCGCTTCCCGCCGTCGAGCGCCTACGCACTGAACCGGTGCCTCTACGCGCTCAAGTCGGACCGGGAGTTCGCGGAGCGCTTCCTCGCCGACGCGGAGGCGGTCACCGGCGCGCTGGGATTGACGGAGGGCGAGCGGGCCGACCTGCGCCGCATGGATCGCGACGCGCTGGTGGCCCGCGGCGCCCATCCCTACCTCGTGTTCATGGCCGGGCTCCGGCTCAAGATGCTCGCCGAGCCCGGGACCCTAGAATACTTCTAGGCGAGTACTTCTCGGCGAGCGCGCCTAGCCGCCGGTCGTCACCTCGAGGCGAGTGCCGACCAGCTTGGCCCCGCGCTCCTCGTAGAACGCCTTCACCTTCGCCCCCTCCTGCAGATCGGCGAACCGCGCCTCGCGGCCGTTCACCTGGATCAGGGTGTCGTGGTTCACCTCGATCGTCTTGCCGAGGAGGCCCAGCAGGCCGATCGAGACGTCCACCGTCTCGGTGCGGCCATCCACCCGGGTCAGCTTGCCCTCGATCACCCCGGCACCCCGGTCGAGCCGGGCGATGCGCCCCGTCGGCTGCAGCGGGTGCGCCGGCTGGGCCGCGCCCGAGGCCGCGACCGCTCCGCCCGGCAATGCGACGAGCCCCGCGACTGCGATGAAGGTGATGTAACGCGTCATGACCCGGCCCTCCTCTGCATTTTTCCCTCGCAGCAATTGGCCCCGCTCCCGCATATAGAAGAGCAAGGGCGATACCAGACGAGGGAAAGGCCGCCTCCAGGCAGTGAATCGCCTCCTCCCGGCGCGGGAGGATGTAAGCCTTACACGAGCATGGGACGTAAGTTGTTCCAGGAGGGGAATCGATGACACGACGCTTCAGACGGCTGGCGCGGCGCTCGCGCGCGGTGGCCTTCGCGTGGGCGGTGCTGCGTAGCTACCGGGAGGGCCGGCGTCGCGGCCAGTCCCCGCTGCGCGCGCTGCGCTTCGGTCGCGCGGTGGCGCGCTGGCGACGGCAGAACGGAGCCGCGCATTCGTAACCGCCCCGGGCGGTGGCCGGGGCTGCGGATGCCCGCCCTGGTCCTCGCCCTGACCCTGACCGCCGCCGCTCACTCCCCGCTGGAGGCCCAGGCGCCGGCCGCGCCGCCGGGCACGCCGGCTCCCACCGCGACGGTGAGCGAGCTGCACCAGACCCTGACGGCCGCCAACGGCCGCTTCCAGGCGATGGACACCGCGGGCGTGCTCGCCTACGTCTCCGACCGCTATCGCAACGGGCCCATCACCAAGTCGAGCGTCCGCGACAACCTCCTGGCCATGTTCGCCCTCTACGACACCGTCCGGGCGCAGGTGCGCCTCGACGAGGTGCGCGTGGTGAACGGCGCGGCGTGGGTCTACTCCACCGGGGAGATCTCGGGGCGACTGCGCGGCCTCGGGGTGTGGACGACCTTGCTCTCGTGGGAGCGCGAGCCGGACGTCGCGCGGCGCGAGGGCGCGGCCTGGCGGCTCGAAGGGCCGGGGCCCTAGAACAGCGGCGAGTAGTACTGGCGGAAGGCGCGAAAGCGCGGAACGGACACCCCGCAGAGCGGCGCGGGATGGAAGCGCTCGTCGCGGCCGTCGAAGCGGACGATCCCCGGCCCCGACGGGTCGTTGGGATCGTAGACCTCGAAGTCCACCGTCGCCGGGCCGCTCGCTCGATAGTCGAAGGCCAGCACCGAGTGGTTCATCTCGATGCGCGGGAAGTCGGTGAGGAAGAGCTGCACCGCCCGGCCCGCCCGCAGCTCGGTCATCGTCTCGCGAGCCACTCTTTCCTCCATCCGCCAGTTCGTGGGGTGCACGAGCGTCCACAGCCGTCCACGCAGCCCCGCCTTGACCGCCGCCTCCTCCGCGCCGGTGAAGTCGTGGAGCGACCGATAGCCCGGGATCACCACGCGACGGTCCGCGGGCAGCGGGGCCCGCCACGCGCCGCGGCGGATCACCTGCCACACGCGCGCGGCGTACGCCTCGGGCGTCAGGCGGGTCTCGTCGGCCGCGAAGCGCGCGAAGCGCTGGAACTGCCCGACCGCCCGCGCCATCAGGAAGCACCGGTTGCAGTAGATGTCCGGCTTGCCCCGGTGGTGGATCCGGCTGTCGTTGCGAAACGCGAAGGTGTCCACGCCGAACCCGAGGACGGGGCCGGGCGAGGGCGGCAAGGCGAGCATCGCGGGGTCGATTCTACCGTGACTCGCGGACCCGGATACGGCTATGCTACGGGCCGCCGCCCGAGGCGGCCACTGGGGGATCTTCCGTCTGACCGCCGTCCTGCTGCTCTACGCGCTCACCCTGTTCACGGGGGCCACTCTTCTCTTCGTGATGCAGCCGATGGTGGGCAAGATGATCCTGCCGCTCCTGGGCGGCACCCCCGCGGTGTGGAGCACCTGCATGGTGTTCTTCCAGGCTGCGCTCCTCGGCGGGTACGCCTACGCGCACGCCCTCACCGCCCGCGTCCGGCCCGCGCGCCAGGTCCTCGTCCACCTCGTCGTCCTCGCGCTGCCCTTCGTGGTCCTGCCCCTCGCGGTGAGCCCGCGCCTGCTGCGCGGCGGCGAGGCCAACCCGGTGCTGGACGTGCTCACGATCCTCTCGCTGTCGGTGGGCCTGCCCTTCCTGGTGGTGAGCGCCACCGCGCCGTTGCTCCAGCGGTGGTTCACCCACACCGGGCACCCCGCCGCGCGCGATCCCTACTTTCTCTACGCGGCCAGCAACCTGGGCAGCATGCTGGCCCTCCTGGGCTATCCCACCCTGGTGGAGCCGCACCTGCACCTGCAGGGATCGACCTGGCTCACCCAGACCGCGCTCTGGAGCCTGGGCTACGCGACGCTGGCCGTTCTCATCGCGCTCTGCGCGCTGACCCTCTGGTGGAAGCCCGCGCCCGCACCGGCGCCGGCCGTCGCGGAGACGGAGAGCGCGCCGGCCCCGGCCGAGAGGCGCCCGCGATGGCCGCGGCGGATTCACTGGGTCGTGCTCGCCTTCGTGCCGTCGAGCCTGCTCCTCGGGGTCACCACCTACATCACCACCGACCTGGCCGCGGTGCCGCTGCTCTGGGTGCTGCCGCTCGCGATCTACCTGCTGACCTTCATCCTCGCCTTCGGCCGCTGGCCGCGGCTGCTCCATCACGTGGTGGTGGCGCTCGCGCTGCCCCTCAGCCTGCTCGTGATCTTCCTGATGGTCTCCGCCCTGCCCGAGCGCATTTGGGTCGTCCGGGACCGCTTCACCTCACCGAGTTCTACCTGCTGATCTCGGTGGGCGGCGTGCTGGGCGGGCTCTTCAACGCCCTGGTGGCCCCGCTCGTCTTCTCCTCGCTGATCGAGTATCCGCTGATGATGGTGCTGGCCTGCGTGCTCCTCGCCGCGCCGAGCAGCCCCGGGCTCGGGCTGGGCGTCGGGGCGCGGCGCGCGCTGCTCGCGGTGGCGGCCGCGGTCCTGCTCACGGTGGTGCTCTACTCGGAGTCGGTCACCCTGCGCGTCGACTTCGCGTTCCTGGCCCGGGTGCTCGATCTCAGCAGCGAGCGGGTCAGCGAGTGGCTCGATCCCGCCGAGCGCCTGCTCAACAAGCTCCTGATCTACGGGCCGCCGCTCGTGGTGGCGTGGTTCCTGCGCCGCCGCCCGCTCCACCTGGGTCTGGCCCTGGCCTCGGTGCTCCTGATCTCGGGCTTCGTGGACGCGCGCAACAACGACCAGATCCGCCAGAGCCGCTCCTTCTTCGGCGTGCTGCGCATCTCGCGCGACCGCGACCCCAAGGGCTACACCGAGCTGCGCCACGGCACCACGCTGCACGGGCGCCAGAGCCTCGAGCCCTCCCGTCGCGCGGAGCCCCTGTCCTACTACCAGCGCAAGGGCCCGATCGGCCAGCTCTTCGCCGAGCTCGACGGGCGCGCCGGCAGCGTGCACATGGCGGTGGTCGGGCTCGGCACCGGCACTCTCGCGGCCTACGCGCGGCCGGGCGATCGCGTCACCTTCTACGAGATCGACCGGATGGTGCGCGACATCGCCTTCGACCCGGCCTACTTCACCTACGCCACCGACGCGCGCGACCGCGGGGTGACCATGCGGCTCGAGCTGGGCGACGCGCGCATCCGGATGGAGGCGGTGAAGCGGGACCGGCCCGAGGAGCGCTACGACGTGATCCTGGTGGACGCCTTCAGCTCGGACGCCATCCCGGTCCACCTGCTCACCCGCGAGGCGCTCCGCCTCTACTTCGATCTGCTGGGACCGCGCGGCATCCTCGCGCTGCACATCTCGAACCGCTACCTGCGCCTCGAGCCGGTGGTGGCCGCGCTGGCCGAGGACGGGCGCTACGCGCGCATGGTCGAGCACGGCGACACCGGCGATGTCCGCGGCGGCGTCGAGGCGAGCTGGGCGATCCTGGCCCGGCGGCCGGAGGACTTCGGCGAGATGGCGTCCGACGCCCGCTGGACCGCGGCGCACCTCGACGTGGAGCCGGCCGTGTCCGCCTGGACCGACGACTTCCACAATCTCCTGTCGGTCTTCAAGTGGTGAGGCGCGGCCGGCGCGCGCGGAGGATCTCCCGCGCCGCGTTGTAGCCCGGCGTGCCCATGACCCCGCCGCCGGGATGGGCCGCCGCCCCGCAGAGGTAGAGGCCGCCGATCGGGGTGCGATAGCCGGCGTGGCCGGGCACCGGACGCAGCGAGAAGAGCTGGCCCGGGGTCATCGCGCCCTGGAAGATGTTTCCCCCGGTGAGCCCGAACACGCGCTCCAGATCGGGCGGGGCCAGCACCTGCCGCGCCAGCACCGAGCGGCTGAAGTTGGGCGCGTACTCGTCGAGCAGCGCGAGGCAGCGATCCGCGAAGGGCTCGCGCATCTCCTCCCAGCTCCCGTCGCGCAGCGCGTAGGGCGCGTACTGCACGAAGATCGACATCAGGTGCCGGCCCGGCGGGGCCACCGTCGGGTCCACCACCGACGGGATCGTGCACTCGAGCACCGGGCGGGCCGAGGGACGGCCGTACTTGGCGTCGTCGAAGGCCCGCTCGATGTAGTCGAGGTCGGGGCAGACGTGGATGGTCCCGCGGTGCTGCGGGCCCGGCGTGGTGCCCGGACAGGCGATGAAATCGGGCAGCTCGGCGAGCGCCACGTTGATCTTGAGCGACGCGCTCTCGTAGGAGATGCGCGAGACCGCGTCCCGGAACGCGGGCGGCAGCGTCTCGGGAGCGAGCAGGCGCAGGAAGGTCACGTGGGCGTCGGCGTTGCTCGCCACCATCGGGGCGCGCAGCTCCTCGCCGTCGGCGAGCGCCACGCCGGTCACGCGCACGTCGCGCACCAGGATGCGCGCGACGGGCGCGTCGCAGCGGATCTCCACGCCCAGGTCGCGGGCAGCCCGGGCCAGGGCCTGGGTGAGCCCGCCCATGCCGCCGCGCACGTAGCCCCACACTCCGCGCCGGCCGTCGGTCTCGCCCATCACGTGGTGGAAGAGGACGTAGCCGGTGCCGGGCGTCGACGGGCTCGCCATCGCCCCGATGATCGCGTCGGTGGCCAGCGTCGCCTTGAGCTCGGTCGACTCGAACCAGCGGTCGAGGATCGGGCGCGCGGGCCCGGTGAGCAGCTCCACCGCCTCCGAGGCGCGGTCGCCCAGGCGGCCGAACGCGCGGCCGAGGCCCAGCAGCCGGAGCAGGTCGCGCGGCCCCGGCCGGAGCAGATCGGGCGGGGTCATGCCGAGCGTGGGCTCGATGAAGGCGGCGACGCGCTCGAGCATCGCCTCGTACTCCGGATAGCGGGCCGCGTCGCGCGGGCTGAACTTGGCGATCTCGCGGCGGGTCCACTCGGGATCGGGGCCCAGGGTGAGCGAGCGCCCGTCGGGCAGCGGGGTGAACGAGGACGGGTTGCGCGCGAGCACCTCGAAGCCGTACTCGCGCAGGCGCAGGTCCCGGACGATCTCCGGGCGGAAGAGGCTGCTGACGTAGGCCGCGGTGGAGACCTTGTAGCCCGG
>WNFL01131041.1_pt1 | contig 13115 bp, 10 predicted proteins | sample 5400361 | NCBI WGS metagenome assembly WNFL01 (sample SAMN13153351, study PRJNA577476) | soil metagenome | isolation source: 40 cm soil on Douglas fir-dominated hillslope | place: USA:California | collected 2013-09-17
TACGCGCTTGGCTATTACGGCCTTGTCGATACACCAGCCGGGACGGCGGCCGTGATCCTCGCCACAGTGCCGCTGTTCACAATCGGACTGGTGGCTCTTCACGGGCAAGAGCCGTTTCGCGTCCGCGGCCTGATCGGCGGTCTGATAGCTCTCGCCGGCATCGGCCTGGTGTTCCGCGAGCAACTGTCGGCCAACGTGCCAATCCTCTCGCTTCTGGCGATCCTCGGAAATGCGTTCGTCGCGGCCGAATCAGGCGTGATCGCGAAGGGTATGCCACGGATGCATCCGATCGCCACGAACGCCGTCGGCATGCTCGTTGGTGGTGCGCTGCTCCTGGTGCTGTCAGTTGCCGTCGGCGAAAGGCAGGCCATGCCGCAGGCGCCAGGGACGTGGACCGCTCTGCTTTACCTGTCCGTCGTCGGCTCTATCGGACTGTTCGGATTGTTCCTGGCGATGCTGCGCCGCTGGACCGCCTCCGCTTCGTCGTATGCGCTCGTCGCCATGCCGCTGGTGGCAATCGCGCTTGGCGCGACCCTGCGGGGAGAAGCCATCACGCCGATCTTCGTTGCAGGCGGCGCGCTGGTCGCTGTCGGCGTCTACATCGGGGCGCTGAGCGGTTCGGCTACGTACGGATCTCCAGGTAGCGGTCGTCCCATTCCTGTCCGCGATCGATGACGTTCAGCGGATTGGTGTCGACGACCAGGGCGCCGGTGGGCAGCTCCGCGATATGGAAGAGCTGTAGCGGCTTGGGCGCTGGGCTCTTCACGACCACCGCGGTGTGCTTGTCATAACGCGAGCCGTGGCACGGACACTCGAAGAGGTCTTTCGCGGTGTTGAACGGCACCGTGCAGCCAAGGTGCGTGCACTTGCGATACGCGGCGATGATCCCGCCCGGGGCGTGCAGCAGAAAGAAGCGGCCCTCACGGAAGAGGATCGGACGGTCGTTCGTCGCGGCAAATTGCTTCAGGATGTCGGTCGCCGTGCCGACCGCGACGGGCGCCCCGAGGCCGATGATCCGCGTCACGCGTAGATAGGGAGCGATCGCCGCGGCGAGCTCGGTCACACCCAGCGCAACGGCCGCAGCAAAGCCCACACGCAGGATCTGGCGCCGCTTGATGTGTGCGCTGGTGACGGAGGGAAACCGAATCATGGGTCGATTCTAGTTGGCTCTCGTGGATGGCAGTCCAATAGCGATTAGGAATAGTCGCGATGCGGCTACGCGCTCGGTGGCAACCGAAATCCGGCCAGCGCGGGCTCGCCCCGCAGCTTCGCGAATCCGGGCTTGATCTTGCCGTAGATGTGCGTGAGCCGCTCGTCGTAGCCGATGAACGCGCTCTTCATCGCATTCAGCGTCAGCTTCTCAACGTCTTCGAGGGTGAGCGCGAATGCGCGCGAGAGGCGACGGAACTCCTCCGACAGCGGCACGTCCGACATGAGCCGGTTGTCGGTGTTCACCGTCACGCGGAAGCGCTGCTCGATGAAGTGCCGGATGGGATGCTCCTCGAGCGAAGGCACCGCGCCGGTGTCGACGTTGCTCGACGGGCAGAGCTCGAGTGGGATGCGCTTGTCGCGGATGTACGCGGCCAATGGTCCGAGCTTCACGACGGTCGCGTCGCGACCCTGGCCCGCATCGACGATCGCCATGTCTTCGATGAGGCGGACGCCGTGCCCGATGCGATGCGCGCCGCAGTACTGAAGTGCCTGCCAGATGGACGGCGGCCCGAACGCCTCGCCGGCGTGGATCGTGATCGAGAAGTTCTCGCGCCGGCACAGCTGGAACGCCTCGAGGTGCGCCTTCGGTGGGTGGCCGGCCTCCTCGCCGGCGATGTCGAATCCCACCACGCCCTGCTCGCGGTGCGCGACAGCCAGCTCGGCCATCTCGAGCGAGTCGGTGCGGTCGCGCATCGCGCAGATGATCTGGCGCAGCGTGATCGGATAGCGCGCTTCCGCGCGTTCGAATCCCCGCACTACGGCGGTGACGACCTGCTCGAGATTGAGGCCACGCTGGGTGCTGAAGATCGGTGCGTAGCGGACCTCGGCGTAGACGACGCCGTCATGCGCGAGATCTTCCCCGCACTCGTAGGCGACGCGCTCGATCGCTTCTGCGGTCTGCATCACCGCGATGGTGTGCGCGAAGCCGCGAAGGTAGAGCGACAGCGATCCGCTTGCTGCGCTGGCGTGAAACCACCGCGCGAGCTCGCCAGGATCGTTCGTCGGAAGGCCGGCGTACTTCTGATCGCGCGCGAGCTCGACGACCGTGGCTGGGCGCAGGCCACCGTCGAGGTGATCGTGGAGCAGAACCTTCGGCGCGGCGCGGAGCGTCTCGAGCGAGAGCATCGCCGTGAATGATGCGCGGGCCGGGCAAGCCTCTCAGGGCGGCAGTAGCTCCACCCGGTAGACGTGCCCCTGACCGCCCGTGTTGAGCGGCAGTGACCAGTGGATGTCGATCGCGATGTAGTAGCGGTGCCCGGAGGCCATCGCCTGGGAGACAAATCTCGCACTCGGGCCTGAGAGCGTGAAAGTCTCGATCGGGCGTCCCGAGAGGGTGTCCCCTTCCCAGATGTCGGCATGGATCTCCGTCACGCCGGAATCTGCCCGGACCTCGAGGGTCGCTGGAGTGGTCACGCGGACCTGGACGAGTGGCGGAGTGAGCACGGGGTAATCGCCGCACGTGGTGCTGCAGCCGCCAGATTGGCAGTAGCTGCTGTCGAGCCCTGGCAGCGCGTCATTCACGCCGGCGAAGCGAAGCCCTACCCCGGGCCTAGCGCACGACGCGAGAAGGATCGCGACCAGGATCGCTGCCAGCGGCAAGCGCCCGCGGAGACGCCGCATAGCCTAGGGCGCGCGCACCGCACGCCGCGGATCCGCGCCAGCCAAGATGCGCCAGCCGGAGTGCGACGACGCCCCGAACACGATGTCGTCCGGCCGCACCGGCACACGCTCGAGGGCGCGGCCCGTCGCGGCGCGGATCGCGGCGACGATCGCGGGCGTGCTCGAGATCGTCGGCGGCTCGCCGACCCCCTTCGCGCCGTACGGCGCATCGGGGTGTGGGAATTCGATGAGGTCGCAGAGCACCGGTGGCATGTCGAGCATCGTCGGAAGCAGGTAATCGGTGAACGACGCGTTGCGCACCGCGCCGTCCTTGAGCTGGACCTCCTCCATCACCGCAAGGCCGAGGCCCTGCGCGATGCCGCCCTCGAGCTGCCCGATCACCGCGAGTGGATTGATCGCCTTGCCGACGTCCTGCGCGGTCGCGATCTGCACGACCTTCACCAGGCCGGTATCGACGTCGACGTCGACGACCGCGCGATGCGCGGCGAAGAGGAACGCGACGTGGCCGTCGTTCTGGGTCGTGTCGTTGCGCTTCTCCGTTGGCCGATGCCGGTGCGTGACGACGCGCTCGGCCGGCGTGTCGAGCAGCTCGGCGAGGTCGACCTGGTCGACACGTTTGCCGCGCGCGAGCGCGCGCTTCGCGAGCTCGGCCTTCACCTCGCGGCAGGCCGCGAGCACGGCGCCACCGGTCATCCACGTCTGCCGCGACGCCGATGACGAACCGGCGGACCCGATCGTCGTGTCCGGCGTCTCGACGATCACACGCTGGACTCCGAGCTCGGTGCGCGCGATCTGCTCGCAGACGAGGACGATCCCCTGCCCCACCTCAGACGCGGCGGTATGCACATGGACGATTAACCCCTCGCGGTCGCGCTCGACACGCACGCGTGCGGTCGAGAAGTCATCGGACCCATGCGAGTAGCAGACGTTCTTCATGCCGACCGCGAAGCCGACGCCGCGCCGCACGCCCTCGCCGTGCGTGAGATTCCCCGCACCGCCGGGGAGATCGAGCGGATCATCCGACGACCGCTTCGGCGGAAGCGGCAGCGCCGCGCAGCGGCTGATCACTTCGGCGACCGGCGCCGATCCCTCGACCGGCTGATCGGTCACGATGCGGTCGCCGTTCACCAGCGCGTTGCGCGCGCGCAGCTCGACCGGATCGATGTCGAGCGCCGCAGCGAGCTTGTCCATCTGCGCCTCGTACGCGAAGCACGACTGCACCGCGCCGAATCCGCGCATCGCGCCGGTCGGCGGGTTGTTGGTGTATGCACCGACGGCGTGGATGAGGGCGTTCGGGACGCGATACGGTCCCGCGCCGAAACACGCTGCGTTCGCGACGACGGCAAAGGTCGACGACGCGTACGCGCCGCCGTCGAGAACGATCGTCGCGCGCACGAAAACGAGCTGGCCATCGCGCGTCGCACCGTGCTGGTACCACATCCGCGCGGGATGGCGATGGACGTGCCCGTAGAAGGATTCCTCTCGGCCGTACGTCATGCGCACCGCGCGCTTGGTCGCGAGCGCGAGGAGGCAGACGTGGATCTGGAGCGTGACATCCTCGCGCGCGCCGAATGCGCCGCCGACGCCGGCGAGGACGAGGCGGACCTTCTCCTCCGGCAGACCCAGGCAGGGCGCGATCTGACGCAGGTCCTCGTGCAGCCACTGCGTCGCGATGTGGAGCGTGACTCCGCCGTCCTGTCCGGGGATCGCGAGGCCCGCTTCGGGTCCGAGCGCCGCCTGATCCTGCATCGCGACCTCGTACTCGCCCTCGACGACGACGTCGGCCTTCGCGGCGGGATCGCCGTGCACGACCCGCACGTCCTCGATGACGTTGCCGTCCTTCGGGTCGTGCAGCTTCGGGGCATCCGGCTGCAGCGCCGCGACGACGTCGGTGACCGCGGGCAACAGCTCGTACTCGACCTTGATCGCCTTGGTCGCGAGGCGCGCCTGCTCCGGGTCGTCGGCCGCGACGAGCGCGACCGGTTCACCGACGTAGCGCACGACGTTCGTCGCGAGCATGGGTTGGTCTGAGCGCATGAGACCGAACTTCTCTCGGGTCGGGAGGTCGCCCGCGGTGATCACCGCGCGCACGCCGGGCATCGCGCGCGCGGGAGCCACGTCGACGCGCACGATGCGCGCGTGCGCGTGCGGGCTGCGCAGCGTCGCTCCGTAGAGCATTCCTTCGCGTGCGAGATCGCTCCCGTACAGGAACTCGCCCTTCACTTTGGGCGGCGCGTCCGCACGCGGCGCCGATTCGCCAACGACGCCGCGCAGCTTTGGCTTCGCCGGGGCGATCGTCACGACGCGTAGCCCCGCGACGCCGAGCGGTGCACGGCTTCGAGGATCTTTCCGTATCCGGTGCAGCGGCAGATGTTCCCCGAGAGCGCCTCGCGGATCTCGGCGTCGGACGGCTCGGGGTTGTCGCGGAGCAGCGCCGCTGTCGCGACGATGAAACCCGGAGTGCAGAAGCCACACTGCACCGCGCCGGCATCGACGAACGCGCGCTGCACCGGATGCATGTGCTCGCCCTCAGCCAGATCCTCGACGGTGCGGACGTCACGGCCCTCGGCGGCGCCGGCCAGCACCAGGCATGCGCATACGAGGCCGCCGTCTATCAGCACCGAGCACGAGCCGCATTCGCCCTGCTCGCAGGCGTTCTTGCTGCCCCAGAGACCGAGCCGCTCGCGAAGGACGGTGAGGAGACTCTCGTGCTCGCGCGCCTCGGCCTCGCGCTCGGCGCCGTTGACGTGGAGCTTCAGCCTCATGCGATCGACCACACGCGCGCGAGAGCGCGCGCGCCCATGACGGCGAGGACGTGGCGCCTATAGGCGGCGGTGCCGCGCACGTCGTCGATCGGGCGCGACGCCGTCGCCACGAGGCGCCCGAACTCGTTCAGCTCGGCGTCGCTTGGGGTCAGGCGCCGGTCCCAGCCGTGCGCCTCGAGCAGCGCTGACGCGAATCGCTCCGCGGCCGTTGCCCGCAGGATCGTCGGACCGCACGAGCCCAGACCGACACCGACACGGCGTCGCGCGCGATCCACGACGAGCGCAAGACCCGCGACCGCGATGACCATGGCGTTGCGCGCTCCGACCTTCATGAACGTCTGCGCCGGACCCGCGTCGATCCACTCGGCGCCGAGGACGACTTCGTCCGGCCGCCTCACGTTCTTCTTCGGCCCGGTCATGAACTCGGTGAACGGGACGCGCCGCTCGCCGCTCTGCTTGGAGCGAAGAACGACGATCGCGTCGAGAGCCGCGAGCACCGGCAGCGTGTCGCCCGCTGGCGAGCTCGTCGCGATGTTGCCGCCCAGCGTGCCCGTGTTGCGGATCTGCGGTGAGCCGACGGTCCTCGCGGCCTCGCGGAGCGCGGGCGAACCCGGGTCCTCGCTGAGCATCCGCGTGTACGTGACGCCCGCACCCATCCGCACGTGCCCGTTACGTTCCAGCTCGGCGAGCTCCGGAACGCGATCGATCGCGACGACGTGCTCAGGGCGCTTGCGGCCGAAGTTGAGATCGACCATCAGATCCGTCCCACCAGCGAGAAGTGTCACGTCGGTGGCACTGGAAAGGTGATCGAGTACATCGTCCAGAGTGCGCGCGATGGCAATGCTCACGGGCGGATTATCGCTTTCGCCCTCGTACTCGGACGCCTAGCATTGCTGCGCTCGAGCGGAGGAAGGTTTGACTGAGGCTAAGGCGCGCGGCGCACACGAAACGAATCCAGCATCAGAGCTCGTCAACTTGCGTGCCGAGCGGGACGCGCTGCTCGAGCAACAGACGGCCCTAGGCGAGGTCCTGAAGTCCATCAGCGCCTCCGGCTTCGATCTTGACGAGGTCCTCCAGACCGTCACCGAACACGCGACGCGACTGTCCGGCGCGACGCAGGGCATCTTGTACCGGCGTGACGGCGATGTCTTGCGCTTCGCCGCCGGTTTCGGTCCGTCCGAGGAACTCATGGCGTTCAATCGCGCGAACCCGATCGCCGTGGGCAATCGCGGCACCCTGACGGGCCGTGTCGCAGTCGACAAACGGACGATTCACCTGGCGGACGTGCTACAGGATCCGGAGTACACGTATCGCGAAGCGCAGCGACTCGGCGGGTTCCGCGCAATGCTGGGTGTTCCGCTGATGAGCGGCGAGGATGTGCTCGGTACGCTGTCGTTCTGGCGGACGGAGCCGGTGCCGTTCACTGACAGGGACATCGCGATCGTGGAGACGTTTGCGCGACAGGCCGCGGTAGCGATCCAGAACCTGCGTCTATTTACCGAGACGAAAGAGGCGCTCGAGCGGCAGACGGCGACGGCCGGCATCCTCGAGGTGATCAGTCGGTCGACATCCGACTTGCAGCCCGTGCTCGACACGGTCGTGGCGCACGCTGAGCGCCTATGCGCGGCCGACTACTCGTTCGTTTTCCTGCGCGGTGAGGGCGGCTTCAATATCGCGGCTTGGTCAGGCGGCTCGCCAGAGCTCGTGGCGCTCGAGAAGAAGGTGGCGGTGCAACCCGGCCGGCGGTTCCTGGTCGGCCGCGTTGCCCTCGAGGGGCAGCCGGTGCAGATCCCCGATGTGCTCGCGGATCCGGACTACGGCTGGCACGAGGGTCAGAAGGTTGGTGGCTTCCGGACCATGATGGGCGTCCCGTTGTTCAGGGACGGCGAGGTTGCCGGCGTCCTCGGCGTGTTCCGCAACGAGGTCAAGCCGTTCACTACCGAGCAGATCGAACTGCTGCGGATCTTCGCGGACCAGGCGGCGATCGCTATCGAGAACGTTCGCCTGTTCAACGAGACAAAGGAAGCGCTCGAGCAACAGACGGCCACAGCAGACGTCCTGAAGACGATCAGCCGGAGCGCGTTCGACTTGCAGGCCGTGTTCAACGTGGTGGTCGAGAACGCGACCAAGCTCTGTCGCGGCGACTGGGGATACCTCTTCCGCAAGGAGGGCGAGGTGTTCCAGCTCATCGCCTCACACGGCGGCACTCCAGCGCTCCTCGAGTACGAGCGCTCTCACCCGACCGCGATCACCGACCGCACGCTGATCGGCAGGGTCGCGCTGCGCCGGGCTGTCGTGCACATCCCCGACACCTTCGAAGACCCGGACTACGACTGGCCGTCGAACCGAGAGCATGGTGTCCACACGGTCCTCGGGGTACCGATCCTTCGTGATGACGAAGTGATCGGAGCGATCGGCGTTGCGAGGAACGAGCGACGCCCGTTCTCGGATGCCGACATCCGACTGGTGCAAACGTTCGCGGATCAAGCAACGATCGCGATGGAGAACGTGCGCCTTTTCAGCGAAACAAAGGAGTCCCTTGGCCAGCAGACCGCGCTTAGCGACGTGCTGCGCACCATCAGCCGCTCTGCCTTCGACCTCGACGCGGTCCTGCAGACCATTGTCGAACGCGCCACAGTGCTCGGCGGCTCCGAGACATCCTCGATATTCGGGCGGGATGGCGACGAGGCGGTCGTGTTGGCCCAGTTCGGGCCGGTGCTGCCACCTGGCATGGGCCGGGGCACGCGAATCCCTGTCACGGACACAACGATCGTCGGACGCGCTCTATTGACCGGACAACGGCAATACGTCGCCGACGCGACCCTCGATCCGGCGCTGCCACAGGACGGTCCACGCACGCGTTTGTCGATCCCGTTGCTGCGCGACGGCAAGGCCATTGGCGTCTTGGGCGTGTCACACCAAGAGCTGCGGCCATTCAGCGATCGCGAGATGCAGATGCTCGAAACGTTCGCTGATCAGGCAGCGATCGCCATCGAGAACGTGCGCTTGTTCAATGAGACAAGAGAGTCCCTTGAGCGCCAGACCGCGCTCGCGGAGATCCTCCGCGTCATCGCGGACTCGCCCGCCGACCAGCAGCCCGTGGTCGACGCCATCGCGCGGAATGCGACTCGCTATTGCGGAGCTGAGGACGCCGCGGTGCATCTTCTTGAAGGTGACGTGCTTCGGCGCGTCGCGCATCACGGCCAGGTACCCGTGGCCGCAAAGGCGACGCGGCCGATAGACCGCAGTTCGGTGGGCGGGCGCGCCATCCTCGAGCGGCGCACTGTCCACCTCGCCGACGTGGAGAGCGATGAGGGCGAGGACTTCCTAGGCACGCGAGCGATGGCGGCAATAACGGGACATCGCGGAACTCTGGCCACGCCGCTGCTCCGCGAGGGCAGCGCGATCGGTGTGATCCTCCTCCGCAAGAACGACGCGAGCGGCTTCACGCCGAGTCAGATCCAGCTTGTCGAAGCGTTCGCGGACCAAGCGGTCATCGCGATCGAGAACGTGCGCCTCTTCAACGAAACCCGGGAGGCGCTGGAGCGGCAGACATCGATCAGCGATGTTCTGCAGACGATCGGTCGCTCCGCATTCGATCTTCAGCCGGTGCTGGACACCGTGGTGGAACGTGCAGTCAGGCTCTGCGACGCCCACGACGGGTCGATCAGCACCCTGGAAGACGCGGTGTATCGGACGCGATCGTATTGGAGCGTGAGCACGCTACCGCCTGCGTATATCGATTTCATGCTTCAGGAAGTGCGTTCGCCCGAGCGCGGAAGCCTCGTCGGTCGGACCGCACTCGAGGGTCGCGTCGTGCAGATCACCGACGTCCTGGAAGATCCGGAGTACAGGGCACTCGACATGCAGCAGTCCGCCGGGTACAGAACGGTGCTTGGCGTCCCGCTGTTGCGTGACGGCCGGGTCATCGGTGTGTTCGCGCTGACGCGGAATGAGGTTCGACCATTCACGGACCGTCAGATCGAGCTCGTTCGAACATTCGCGGATCAGGCCGCGATCGCCATCGAGAACACGCGCCTCTTTGCCGCAACGAAGGAGGCGCTCGAGCAGCAGACCGCGGTCGGCGAGGTGCTGAAGACGATCAGCCGCTCCGCGTTCGATCTGCAGCCGGTGCTGGACATCGTCCTCAACAACGCGGTGCGTCTGGCCGGTGCGGACATCGGGTGGTTATCCCGAGTCGAGAACGAGCAGTTCAACACCGTCGCGTATAGCAGTGAGTTCCCCGAGTCGGTCCGTCAGGAGCTCGTGCGTCAGCGTAGACAAGGCCATGTCGGTGGCCCGTGGGTACCTCTCGGAGCCGGCGGGGGGTTGATGGGTTTCACGCTCGCCGAGGGCCGCACGGTGCATCTCCATGACGTCAAGGAAGATCCGACCCTGAAAGGGTCTTTGGTGGCGCGTCTCACCGAGGCCCGGACTGTCGTCGGCGTGCCGATGCTTCGGGACGGCCGCAGCATCGGCGGAATGGTCCTAGCGCGATATCAGGTTCGCCCTTTCGGCGAGCGAGAGCTGGATCTTGTTCAGACGTTCGCCGACCAAGCCGCGATCGCGATCGAGAACGTACGGTTGTTCAACGACACCAAGGAATCCCTCGAGCAGCAGACCGCGGTCGGGGAGGTGTTGAAGACGATCAGTAGATCGGCGTTCGACCTCGACACCGTCCTGTCAACGGTTGTAGAGAATGCCGCACGCCTGTCGAACGCGGATCTCGCCTGGATGGGGCGGTTCGTGCAGCGGGGCATTAGCGGTAGCCACAGCCCCATTCGGTGGGCTCGGGATGGCGACATGACCGCCTTCAACGGACTCGGCGACGGCCCAACCCCAGCTGCGCCCGGAAGCATCATGATGCGCGCGTTCACCGATCGTAGAACGGTCCACGTTGAAGACATCGCAGCGGACGAGGAGTTGCTTCGCGATTCGAGGACGGCCCGCATGACAGGCTCGCGGACCGTGCTCGCCGTACCTTTGCTCGTCGAGGGTTCGGCCATAAGTACGATAGTCGTCGCCCGCCGCAGCGTGCACCGCTTTGCCGAACGCGAGGTCCAGATCGTCGAGACGTTCGCTGACCAAGCCGCGATCGCTATCCAGAACGTTCGACTCTTCAATGAGATCCAAGATAAGAGCCAGCAGCTCGAGGTCGCGAGCCGGCACAAGAGCGAGTTCCTCGCCAACATGTCGCACGAGCTGCGCACGCCGCTCAACGCGATCATCGGCTTCTCGGAGGTGTTGCTACAGGGGATCTTCGGCGACGTGAACGAGAAGCAGCGCGAGTATCTGGCGGACGTGCTCGGCTCGGGTCAGCATCTGCTCTCCCTCATCAACGACATACTCGATCTGTCCAAGATCGAGGCGGGCCGCATGGATCTCGAGCTCACGACGTTCCGGTTCCGCGATGCGCTCGACAGTGGCCTAACGATCGTGCGGGAGCGCGCCGCGAGGCATGGGATCCAGCTGAACGCGGTCGTCGCATCCGATGTCGGTACGCTCGAGGCGGATGAGCGGAAGGTGAAGCAGATCCTTTACAACCTGCTGAGCAACGCGGTGAAGGTCACGCCCGACGGAGGCCGCGTCGACGTCGGCGTGCGCGCAGAGAACGGCGACGTTCGCGTCGAGGTCCGCGACACGGGCATCGGCGTCGCGACGGACGACCAAGAGCAGATCTTCGAGGAGTTCCGGCAGGTCGGCCGCGAGCGATCGCGGGAGGGAACCGGGCTCGGACTCACGCTCACGAAGCGCTTCGTCGAGCTTCACGGCGGCCGCATCTGGCTCGACAGCACACCGGGCAAGGGCAGCACGTTCACCTTCACGTTGCCGCTGCGGCGCGTGGCGGCGGTGCGGGCATGAGCGACCTGATCCTGATCGTTGAAGACAACGACAAGAATCTCAAGCTCGTCCGCGATCTGTTACGCCATCACGGGTTCGAGACGATCGAAGCGACCAACGCCGAAGACGGCATCGCCCTCGCCCGCGAGCGCAGGCCCCGGCTCGTCCTCATGGATATCCAGCTCCCCGGCATGGACGGCGTCACGGCGCTCGAGAAGCTGCGCGCGGACCCATCGACCGCAGCGATCTCGGTCGTCGCGGTGACCGCCTCGGTCATGAAGGAAGATCGCGAGCGTTTCGACAAGGCCGGTTTTGATGGGTTCATCACCAAGCCGATCGACGTGAAGAGCTTTCCCGAATTGATCCGCGGTCATCTTCGGGCGGCTCGTTCATGAAGCGCATTCCAAAGATCCTCGCGGTCGACGACACACCAGAGAACCTTCGGCTGCTCGAGGCGATCCTCGGGCCGCGCGGCTACCAGCTCGTGACGGCGGATTCCGGCACCACCGGGCTCGCCGCCGTTCATCGTGAGCATCCGGACCTCGTGTTGCTCGACATCGTGATGCCGGACCTCAGCGGCTACGACGTATGCCGCCGCCTGCGGGACGATCCAGCGACGCGGTTCCTACCGATCGTAATGATCACCGCCAGTGGGGACCAGGAGCGCGTGCAGGCGCTGGAAGCCGGAGCCGACGACTTCATCGCGAAACCTTTCAATCAGCTCGAGCTCCTCGCGCGCGTGCGCTCGCTGCTCCGTCTGAAGGAATACCACGACACGATCCGCCAACAGTCGAGCGAGCTCGCGGAGTGGAATCGCACGCTCGAGGCCCGTGTCCGCGATCAGGTCGAGGAGATCGAGCGCCCGAGCTGGTCCTGTCGCAGGAAACGCTGCTGGAGCCGCACCGCCGTGAGATCAGCGTCGTTTTCTGCGATCTGCGCGGCTTCACGACGTTCTCCGAGACCGCGGAGCCGGAAGAGTCGCTCGCCGTCCTGCGTGACTATCACCAAGCGGTCGGATCGGCCGTCTTCCGCAACGAGGGCACCCTCGAGCATTTCGCGGGCGATGGTGTGATGGTCTGGTTCAACGACCCGGTCCCACAGGAGGATCACGCGCTGCGCGCCGCCCGTATGGCGATCGCCGTGCGGGAGCGGATGGCCGAGCAGTTCGCGAAATGGGAGAAGCGCGGGCACAAGCTCGGGTTCGGCGCCGGGATCGCGATGGGCCACGCGACCCTCGGGCGCATCGGCTTCGAGGGCCGCTACGACTACGGTGCCGTCGGTAACGTCACGAATCTCGCGCAGCGGCTCTCGGCGGAGGCGAAGCCTGGGCAGATCCTCGTGAGCCAGCGTGTCTTCGGAGTGATCAAGAGTGCGATCGAGTCCGAGGCCGTCGGAGACCTGGTGTTGAAGGGATACTCGCGGCCGGTCCCCGCCTACAGCGTGGTCGCGCTACGTGCGCTTGCTCGTCCTGCCGTCGACTGAGTCAGCCCTCCAGATCACAGCAGCCGCTAACTCGGCGCTATCTATCCGGTTCGTGAAGGGCCATCATGCGGAGATAAGAACTCGGACGCCTCCCCAGCGGGTGCTCATCGTCGAGGACGTGGCCGATCTGCGTGATTTCTACGCGATCCTCCTGCGCGAAGAGGGATACGAGGTCGCATGCGCCACGGACGGCAG
>WNFL01415223.1_pt3 | contig 13115 bp, 7 predicted proteins | sample 5400361 | NCBI WGS metagenome assembly WNFL01 (sample SAMN13153351, study PRJNA577476) | soil metagenome | isolation source: 40 cm soil on Douglas fir-dominated hillslope | place: USA:California | collected 2013-09-17
ATCGTACGCAGCGCCGTTCGAGGTACCTGGATTGTCGTCCCCTTGGTGAGCTCCACAGTAATAGAGGCCATTCTTGTCGTACCCGAGCTTCAGTCCCGGATTCGTATCGAGGCATGGGCCGCCCTGCTGGCAGCTCAGATTTGTGCCGCCCCAGGAACCCAGCGCATTTTCCGAGTCGCTCACCAGGAGGCAGTCGTCTTTGCAGGTGGACGTGATGATCCAACGTCCAATGAATTCGTTAAAGACCACGTGCGGCTCAAAGGGACCCTTTCCCCCTTTGGCCATAGGGTCCAGGCCGGCCTTGCGGATAAAGTCGGCCATTGGCGTGGAGCGGAGCAGCTTACCTTGATAGTCGTGCACGCGCACGCTCTGCCAAGTCACTTGAACCACCTGCGCGCCATTCGCGGCCGCGTTCATCTCCGGCTGCCGACCGCAGTGGCTTGGCCCTTTCTCGCAAGTGGGAATATCGGGACCACTATCGCCTTCAAACGATTTGACGACGGTCTGTGCGCCCGCAGTGCCGGTCATCAGAAGCAGGCATACCGCGCCGAGCAGCGGTGGGTTGGTCAGCGGTCGTTTTTCTAAACGCATTCCTGAAGGCTCCGCAAAGACGTGTGTGAATCGCCGCCGAAATTTTACGTGGGTTTTCGCCTGAGAATTCACTGTATCATCACTTTTTATGTGAATAGATGTATTACTGTTATCGGTCTTATCGATGGATCGAGCAGGCCTCGTTCGATCCCGGAGCCCGTTCCTTCCGCGGCTCTTCGAACCAGAAGAACGAGAGAATCATCAAGCTTATTCTTGTGGCTGCGCTAGGATATGCTTGCACCACATGTCCATGACTCGCCGAACGTTTCTTGGCTCCGCAGCGGCATTTGGCGCTCATCGGCTTATTCAGGGGACTGCCATGGAGCGGCCGAATATTGTCTTGGTGTACGCCGACGATCTAGGCTACGGCGACGTCGGTTGCTACGGCGCAACCCGCGTCCGCACTCCGAACATCGATCGCCTGGCGCGTCATGGTGTCCGATTTACGGATGCGCATTGCTCAGCGGCCACCTGCACGCCGTCGCGCTACTCTCTGCTCACCGGCGAATATGCTTTCCGCGCTCCCGGCGCGCGGCTGCTTCCGGGCGCCCGAGTCGCAACCGGCGATGCCGCAGCGTTGATCCAGCCTGGTCGTGTGACACTTCCCTCGGTGCTGAAGGAGAGGGGCTACCGCACAGGCGTGGTCGGTAAATGGCACATCGGCCTAGGCAACGGAGCCATCGATTGGAATTCCGAGATCAAGCCTGGGCCGCTGGAAATTGGGTTCGATGAGAGCTTCATTCTTCCTGCTACGGGAGACCGCGTGCCTTGCGTCTATGTCGGGACCCTTCGACGATCAGCCGACCGGCAAAACACATCCCCAACTGCTACGGCTTAAGGCTAGCCAGGGCCACGACATGACGATCGTCAACGGAGTCGGGCGGATCGGGTACATGAGCGGAGGAAAGTCGGCGCTGTGGAATGACGAAACGATGGCGGACGATTTGACGAACCGGGCGATTTCATTCATCGACCGGCATGCGAAGGAGCGGTTCTTCCTGTACTTCTCGACGCACGACATTCACGTCCCCAGGCTGCCGCACGAGCGCTTCCGGAATGCGACGAAGATGGGTTCACGCGGAAACGTGATCGCGGAGCTTGATTGGTGCGTGGGAAGGCTGACCGCGACGCTCGAAAAGCGCGGCCTGCTGAAGAATACGCTGATCGTTTTCTCTAGCGACAACGGAGCGGTCGTGGACGACGGCTATCAGGATGAATCCGTTGACAGGCTCGGAGGGCATCGTCCGAATGGTCCGCTGCGCGGGGGCAAGTATTCGAACTTCGAAGGCGGGACGCGGATTCCGTTTATCGTCCACTGGCCGGTGCGAGTGAAGCCGCGGGTTTCAAACGCGCTGGTTTCGCAGCTCGACTTGGTCCGGTCGTTTTCGGATCTGAGTGGAGCTCCGAACCTTCCCGAGGGGGCTGCTCCCGATAGCGAGAACGTTCTAAGCGCCCTGCTCGGGGAATCCGACACGGGACGGCAGTTTCTTGTGGAGCAGGCGTCCGGCCTTTCGCTACGCGATGGAACGTGGAAGTACATTTCTCCGGGCAAAGGCCCGAAGTTCAGAGCGGAGCTTAATCTGGAGACCGGAATCGACTCCGTGCCGCAGTTATATGATCTCGCGGCGGATCTTGGAGAGACGAAAAATCTGGCGGAGCAGCATCCCCAGAGGGCGGCCCAGATGGATGAGAAGTTACGGTCGATTCGCCGGCCAAATTGAGCGCTCCAATCCCGTTTACTTATGCAAAATGCAGCTGACAAGGAATCTGATACTGTAAACGACGACCGTCAAGTGCCCGGCGGGGCCTCACGCTAGGACGATGCCAGCGCGGTGGCATTGGTGCTTGTAGTCTTCTTCTTCGCCTTTTCGCGTTTCAGCCACATAATCACGCCGCTTACAGCCTGCACCAGCACCAGCAAGCTGCTCAGCGCAGCAATCAACCTGGATGGAACTCCGAAGATATCTCCGGTGTGGATTGCTCGGTTGATCATGCGTGTCCGAGTGGGTCCGGGAGCCGTGCGGGAATTCTGCGCCACAAGTACCTTTCCGCTGTATTGGTCCACGGAAACCCAGCTTCGGCCAAGTCCAGTGCCGCGTCCGGTGTGATCTTCGGGAAAGTGCATGGTGATGTTGTAGGAGCCCTTTGGTCCGTTCGGCAATGTCACCGTGATGGGAGAAGCCCCGGCCAGTTCTTTTTTGGCAATCTCCACAGCCTGCTCGGGCGTGATCGGAGTGGCTCCGGCAAGGGGCGTCGATGGCATCGACCGCGCAATCGGTTTGGTGTCCGTTACCTTGTACAGGTATTGCGTGATCTCCTCGTCGTAGGACACCACCAAGCCGGTCATCGTGAGGACCAGGAGAAAGACGAATGCATAGATTCCAGTTGCATTGTGCACATCGAACATCACCCGGCGTAGCGAGGCTTTCCACTTGACTGAAAAGCGCGGGTGGGGCCACCACAGATAAAGGCCGGAAAGAAGCAGGAAGAGCATTGCCCAGCAAGCGATCGCGACGATCTTGTTTCCGATTTCGGGCCATCCCTTTCCAGTTGCCGGCGCGAGCCTTTTATGGATTTGGACCGTTTTTGCCACGAACGTTTTCGGCGAGCGTGTCCCCAGGATCTCGCCTGTGTAGCCATTCAGGAAGACCTGAGTTTGCCCGCGCGCTACAGTTGCCGAGTACGATTGGTCCGGCCCGTTCGGCATCCGCAGGGTGTTTACCGGCTCGCCAAACTTCTGAGAAACAATCCCGGCCAGCGTGTGAAAAAGCAGTGGAGGCGTATTCTGTGGCTCCACATGGAACAGTTTCGGGTTGAAAAGGGCATCCAGTTCCGGCCCGAAGGCGGCTATTGCGCCCGTCACACTCAAAGTGACGACAAATAGACCAACAATTAACGCGATATACAGATGTAGGTTGAACAGCAGCTTTCGCATAGCCCTCCTCAATTGTTTCGGCCCGTCATAATCGTCAGCCCTGTGCCGATTCCTGTTGGGTCATGGCATCCTACCCGCCGACGATGGACTCATGGTAAGGATTCACGAATACGGGCGCGCGTCCACCACCGCGAGGGAAAACTTTCCGCCAATTCCGGTACTCCATTTGGGTGTCTTTCGGTTTTCGCTCCGGGATAAGCAGGATATGGTTTCGATTCGGGTCCCGAACCCGATTCACACACACAGTACCTCCGTCGGAGCAGCCGCTCGCTTTACTTCTCGACGAGCCGTGGTCATGGTCACGAGATTGTACATTGCGTCCGTCACTTCGGTCAAGTCGAGGATTTCCTATCCCAGTAATCGGTTGTGCCTATGGCATTAGGAATCTCGACTGTGATGAGTCAAGATATTTACAAGACGCTCTTCCGCGACGACGAAGGTCTCTTTTTGGCGGATGTGCGAACGCCTGCTGGACTCCGGCGAAAATCGGCGATCTAAACGATTCGGCAGGGCGGTACGCATCGGCAGAGCCGATAAGCCTGCGTCCCTAGAATGCGTTTGCTTACGTTAGATTGTTGTGATAGCTTTCCAAGCACCTGCGGTAAATCGTAGTACGGGAGGCTTCATGCCTATTCGGCGTTGCTTTGTCGCCCTTGTGGCTCTGCTGATGCTTGGGCTTCACACTCTGATCGCCCAAGTCGATTCGGCGACTCTCTCTGGAACCGTGAACGATCCCAGCGGGGCTGTCATTTCCTCCGCGACGGTCCAGGCGACCAACCAGGACACCAACGTCACCCAATCCGTGCAAACCAACGCGGCGGGTTTGTATACATTTTCGCGGCTGAGCCCCGGAAGTTATCGCATCTCCGTGAAGAGCAGCGGCTTCAAGGAGCACATAGAGACCGACTTGGTGCTGCACGTGAGCGACAACCTTTCGTTGAACGTCAAGATGGAAATCGGCTCCGCCTCGGAGGCCGTCTCCGTAACGGCCAGTACGGCGCTGCTGAACACCGAGGATGCAAGTGTAGGGACCGTCATCGAGCGGCAGGTCCTCGAGAACATGCCATTGAACGGTCGTAGTTTTCAGGGGCTGATTACCCTGAGCCCCGGCGTCGCTACCGTCGCGCCGTCGGGCGGCAGCGCTGGCCAGTTCGTCGTCAACGGACAGCGAACCGATACGAATTATTTCACCTTGGATGGAGTGAGCGCCAACGTCGCCGCGCCATCCGCGGGCTCGCTTCAGTCGAATGGCATCGGAGGAACCCCCACCAATTCTTCGACCGGCGGCTTCAACAACATCGTCTCGCTGGAGGCGCTTCAGGAATTTGCCATTTCGACGTCTAACTTCGCGCCTGAGTTCGGCCGCACGCCGGGCGCCCAGGTTTCGATGGTTTCTCGCGGCGGCACCAACGCCTACCGTGGATCGGTGTTCGAATATCTGCGCAACACCGTCCTGAACGCCAATGACTGGTTTCTAAACGCCGCTGGAAAGGGTCGCGGAGTGGTGCAGCAGAACGACTTCGGTGGCGTGTTCGGAGGCCCGATCAAGAAGAACAAGCTGTTCTTCTTCACCTCCTACGAAGGGCTGCGTCTACAGGCCCCCACCCCTTCCGTCAAGAAGGCGCCGACACAATCGGCGCGCGCCCTGGCGGCAATCGCGACGCTCGGCGGCGTGACTGGCTACATGGCGCAGTTCGCAAATGCGTATCCGCTACCGGATGGAAATCCCGCGACACCGTGCACAACCTTCACCAATTGCCAGGCGGACTACACGTCGAGTTTCCCCGGCAAGTCCACGCTTAACTCCTATAGCGGACGCCTGGACTACACGATCTCTCAGAAAATGGCGCTGTTTGGCCGCTACTCCCACGGACCATCGGACATCGCCTCGGATAACAGCGTGAACCGGCTGGGGATCACCGAAACCAACGAGGTGTATACCGCCGGATGGACGTTCGTTCCCGGCGCCGCGACCACCAACGACCTTAGGTTCAACTACACGCGCACGACGACGGTCAGGTTCTCCAGCCTCCTCAACTATGCCGGTAGCCTCAAAACAATTTTCCCGACCGGATTCGCACAGCCGCCTGCGGAGTACCTGAACGACCCGAATCGAATTAGCATGCAGTTCAGCGGATTTGTCACCGACAGCTTCACCTTAGCGCCGACCCAGGCGGATAACAGTAACTCCCAGGTTAATATCGTCGAGACCTTCGGCTGGGTCAAAGGATCGCACCGGTTCCGGTTCGGAGCAGATTTTCGGCAGTTCAATCCGTCCGTCAACCAGGTCAATTACAATGGCGCGAACGGTTTCGCGCAGACCTCCACGGCCCTGCCCGGCTTACCCTCGGTGCCGAACGTCTGCCCCGCTGGTTCGCTTCCGGCCAGCAACGGTACGACCATTCCTGGCTACATCTGCGGCCAGGCAACCACTGCAAACATCCAGCGTAATTTTCTCGATAGTTACCGTTATCGACAGTACTCGTTCTTTGCCCAGGACACCTGGAAACTCTCCCGCCGCCTGACCCTGACTTACGGCCTGCGCTGGGAGATCAATCCTCCCTATTCCTGGACCAGCGATAATGCAGGGTTCTCCGTTAAAGAAGGCTCTTTCAGCAAGACCGACGTGTCGAAGATCGACATCAACCCGTTCGGCACGTCCGCTTACAACACCACTTGGGGAAACTTCGCGCCGCGCGTCGGCGTGGCCTACCAACTTTCCGACAATCCGCGTTGGGGTCGGGTACTACGCGCCGGTTGGGGCCTGTTCTATGACACTGGCTCCCAAGTCGGCGCCGCCGTTAGCAGTCCTTACAGCGGGCGCTACAACAACACGGGTTCGGGGGCCAACGTCTCGTTCGTCAACTTCCCCTTGACCAACGCCAACATTGCGTACACCATTCCTCCCGTCGGACGGACTACCCTTCCCGTAAGCAACGGCGGTCTCGACTATCTGGCAGATCCCAACTTCAAGCTGCCGTATGTGCACCAGACCAACGTAACCCTGGAGCAGCAGATTGGCGGGAGGCAGACGCTGCAGGTCGGCTATGTGGGAGCGATCGGCCGGCGATTGCTGGGCGGCTTGGCTTTCCCTGCGACCTCAGGCAATCCCGCCGTATTCGCCCAGATCGATCCGATCACGGGCGCGAGGACAACCGACTCGTTGGTGCTGATTGGGAATTACTCGACGTCCGATTACCATTCACTGCAAACGAAATTCCAACGGCAGTTCTCGGGCGGGCTGTCCTTCCTGGCATCCTACACCTGGTCGCACTCGCTCGACGACATCTCAAACAATGGGCCGCGCGTCGTCACTAAGATACTGCCGACGGCTGCTCAGCTTTCTACCGGGTTGCCGAATTTCATGCTGCGTGGAAACTCCGACTTCGACATTCGCCACAATGTGGCCCTGTCGGCGGTGTACGATATTCCCAGCCCGACGAACAAGTTCGCGCGCGCCGTTCTCGGCCATTGGTCGTTCGATCCGATATATCACTATCAGTCAGCCGTGCCGATCGACTTGTTGTCGGGTGTATCGGGGGCCATCGGGGGAACCAGCTATTCGCAGCGTCCCAACCTTATTCCAGGCGTTCCGGTCTACGTGTACGGGGACGACTGCGCGGCCCAGAACGGGGGACGCGGCTGCCCCGGCGGTTTTGCGCTCAACCGCGCGACCGTGACGGCTGCGGCTGCATCCGGGGCAGGCTGCCTGGCTCCGACTGCCACGAACGCCAAGGGTGCGTTCTGCACACCGGCGACCGTGGGCACTCAAGTGGTTTCGGGCAATCTGGGACGTAACGTGGTCCGTGCGTTCCCGCTCCAGGAGTTGGATTTCTCGGCGCATCGCGACTTCCCCATAACCGACCGATTCCGTCTGCGATTCCAGGCCGACATGTTCAACGTGTTTAACCACCCACAGTTCGGTCCGTTTGCCGCGACCTTGAATGGCGCGCCCTTCGGCACCACCACGGCCATGGCGAATTCGAACCTGGGCTCGGGCGTCAGCGCCGGATCGGGATTCAACCCGATCTTCAGCACAGGCGGTCCGAGAAACTACCAGTTCGCGCTCAAGCTGTATTTCTGAGGTGCGGCCACTTCCTCCAAGGAGTGGAACGAAGAGAGAATTGAGGGGACGAGAGCCTGCTTTCGTCCCTCGAGATCCTACTGCATGGGGCGACCAGTTTCTAGGCTGCTTCCCTCAGTTCCGCTGGCCTGGATCGCCGGCGTCTCCAGGCAGCGAATCTTTTCAGCGATAATGCGAAACCTGTGTAGACCATTACGGCTCCCGCCAGTGACGTCAGCCCCGCTACCACCTGGAAGAAGACCCCGCCCATCTCCCCCGTATGCCCGGTGCGCGCGACCGCCCGGAGCTTGACTCATATACCGCTGTCAGCGAACGTCGACCACTTTACCTCGGCGTTACTGACGCGATCCAGCGTCAGCGTGGCGCGTTTCTGCGGCTGGCCCCCGGTGCCCCAATCGACGCTCAGGCTGATGTTCTTTGTGGGTGTATTCCGGATGGTGATGGTTCCCACCAATTCCGCGTGGGTATCGAAGACAGCTTTGGGCCTTATCACCTGCGCACCACTCTCGATCAGAACGACAAGAACTATCAGGCTGCCGTGACGCTGCTCATTGACGGGACTCGTGCTGTCAAGCTTCCGAAAGGAGGTGCTGCAGCCATGAAGCAGTTTATCGGGTGTGATGCGCACAAGAAATATTCAGTCTTCGTCGCTGACGCCTGCAAGTCTTTCTGAAGGTCTTTGGCAGTTAAGCTGTGAGAGGAAAGTCCGATCGCGAGTTCTGGCTCCTCAGGTAGGACTTCCATCTCGAACCCACAACCCTTCGGTTCTATAAAAAAGGATGTCAAGAGAAAAAGTTCCCCTCGCGAGCTGAAGCCGCATAGAATATTGGCATCCAGCCCCGTTCCCGCGGTGCAGAGTGTCTGTGGCGCCGCGCAGTTCGTTGATGCCATTACTAACTTTCCGAACCCTCCTTTCCTTCGTATGAAGAAGGTTCCCAGAACGGCCCGGAGCCGTCAAGGGCGCGCCGACCAGGCGCGGCACAGCGAACCCTTTACGGGGAGGACCGTTCTGAGAGGGTCCGCGGAGAAGGAAAGGAGGGTGCCGATTGATCCGATTCGATTCTTATGAAGCTCAACAAGCGAAACGGTTTGCCAGTGGGGCAACCACAGTTCTATCTGAGGCTCGTGGCCTATAGCTTTATTCGATTATCCGAGGGGGCATACGGTTAACAATGAGACTCGGTGGCTGAACACCGTGTGATGCCTACCAAAGGGTTTGATACTCGCCCTCGAACCCGAGCGCTTCGACAATCGATTGACCTGCGGCGGGAACAGACCCGGTATTGGCATCGACTGCGTAACGGCTCAAGCTGCGTGTTGGTTCAGTTGCGCCGGATCGAAGTGTTCTCCTTTTTTCCATACGTTTAATACAATCGCTGCAATCTTCCGAGCCAAAGTCAGACGCGCCATCTGCGGCTGGATCCCTTTGGCCAGCAAATTCTGATAGAAAATCACGAATGGATCCTTGGAGGTGCCGGCGCGCGTGGCCGCGCTTTTAAAGACACTCTTCAGATCGTGATTGTGATTGACGTTCAGGCCGCGTAGTGCGGGCAGTTTTCCGGAATGCTTTAGCTGCCCTCCCATGTACCGATATTCACCGCTGCTGCGTGTTTGCAGGGCCAGACCAGAGTAAGCCCATAGCTGTCGTTTGGTGCGGAAACGATGCGGTGTCTGGATTAGGGCGATCAGAAGAGAAACCCGGATTGGGCCCAGCCGCGGAATTTGAAGCAGAAGCTGATGGGCAGGATGTTTTTTGCTTTCCGCCAACAGCTCGCTGCGAGTTTCCCGTCGTATTTGAACCAAAGCGTCGAGTTGCTGATAGAGTTTCTCGGCGCGCCGCCGCACTCCCGTCTCTTGGATCTTTTCCAACCAGGTGGCGCGACGCCGCGGAGAATACACTTCCTGTCCGCGGCACGGAATCGCCCAGCTTCGATAAACCGCCTTGATTCGATTCATCACCCGCGTGAGATCTGTCGTGATCGTGAGATAACTGCGGGTGAGTTCCCGCAATGTGCGGACTCCGGACTCTCCGTGGTAGACGGGCGTAAGAAGTCCCGCGCGTAGCAGATCGCTCAATTTCCGGGCATCTACACGATCGTTTTTGTTCCCGGCTTTGAGCAGAGCGTTTTTCCTTGGATTGCAAACGATTACTTGGGCTACATGCGGCTTGAGCAAATCGTACAGCCAGCCGGCGCTGGTGCCCTCCTCGAACGTTACCCATAAGCTCCCGCGCAATCCCCGAAGAAATTCCAGAATCGTACTTGCTTTCGTTTCGACGACACATTCCATGACCAACTTTCCAGTGGCATCACTGACCGCAATCGAGGTGCTTGCTTGGTGAACGTCCATGCCAATATACTTCTTACTGTCCATAGGGTGTCCCTTTCCGTCGGTCCTGAGCCGACGCCTCAATCTACTCTGAGCGGGGCGCCTTTTTTATAATGCGTTAACAGGATCTCGCTTCACGACGGCTGACTCCCCTGCTTTTCTGCTGTGCCAAAACTGTGTCCAAACCGCATCCGTTGGAGCCACTTGGTTTACTATCGAGCGAAGACAGAGTCCCCAGGGTTGTTGTAACTATTTGGATTTCGCGTAAAACCATGGAGTCCTTGGAACCTACCCAGATCCTTGACACGCAGGAGGTCACAGATTCGAGTTCTGTCGGGCCCACCACTCAATTCAAGGGCCGGCCATCTCGGTTATCGCCTGATGCCGAAGGTCGTGGAAGCGCAGACCACGGAACGAACCTCTAGCTGTTCCGGTCAGTGGTTCACACGTACCACTCGATTCTCCTAAGGCGCCTGTTTCGGTACCAACGCCGCACCAAGCAGCGACGGACCACCATCGTTACGGAATACCTCGATGGCCTCCTGATGGCGTGTCTGTGCGGTATGCAGAATTTGTTTGAACTCAGCGTGGCCGCGAATCGGATCGAGCCACGGATCGGAGGCGATCTGCGGGTAGCAAAAATAGCCGCCATCCACGGTGCTCTTCAGGACGAGTGTCGCGCGGCCTGCGTCATTCAAATAGGCGAGCTGCCGCGCCAAGTAGTACTTGCCCTCGGGATCTTTGAATCCGCCATTGATCAGTTCATCGCTGGCTTTGAGACTCAATTCCCGATCCCCTTCCAGCAGCGCCCGCAGAGAAATCATGAACACCTGGCCGAGCCGCTCCGGTACGGCAGCCTCTTTGTCCTTCAGCATCGCGATCGCTTCCTCCACTCGCCCGAGCATGGCGATCCGGAGTGGCCCGAAATAACCGAAGTCGGCGCCGGCCGCCTTCACCGCCCCTTGATAGTCGCCCGCCGCGAAGTACGTATGGGTCACCGAAGTGCGGATGTTCGGATCCAGGCGGCGGGCCTCACGATCCGCCTCGATCGACGCCTGTAGCAGGCCACAGTAGCGGCTCGCATGGGTGAGACCCCCAAACACTTCCGGATCGCTCCGGGACTTGCGCAGCCGCTTGAGCAGACGCTCCAACGCCTCGATCGCGTTGCCCTGGTCAACCTGAATATTCGTATACAGATTGTGCGCTAGCGGAAGATCAGGATTGATCTCCAGCGCGCGCTCGATGGCGCTGCGCCCCTCTGCCAGCTTCTCCGGTGCCCCTTCGGTAAACTTGCCTACCATCCAGCGCACTCGCCCCAAACGAGCCCACGCGGGGGCGTATCCCGGATCTAACGCCACACATTGCTCATACAACCCGATCGCATGTGAAAACCCGCTGAAAGCTTTGGCCGCTTCATTCGCCCGCAGATACAGATCGTAAGCGGCAGGGCTGGCCGGCGCATCGTGCGCGAGCTGCTGCCTCTCGCCCGTGGTTAAGGGCAACGCGAGCGATTCGACGATGCCACTTACTAACGTGTCCTGCAATTGAAAGATATCGCGCAGCTCCACCTGCGACGCCTTGGACCAGATCAGGGTGCCGCTGGGAGCTTCCACCAATTGCGTAGCCAGACGCAATTGCGTGCCGTCGCGAAGAAGCGTGCCGGTGAGCACGGTGTCAACTTCAACCTCTTTCGCGATCTCTCTCAAATCCAGCACCGCTCCCGCGAAGCGAGCCGCGGCCAAGCTCGACCGCACCACCAGCGAACTCAAGCCTGCCAACGACGCCGCGATCGCATCCGGCAGACTGAACGCCAGAAAGTCCGTTTCCGGATCAGAGCGAAGTACTCGAAAGGGAAGCACGATGAGCCGCTTCACGGCGCGCATCTCGACACGCGTGCCCGAATCGTCAAGGCTCATCACCCGGCGTAACTCCGTGGCCATTTCATCGGCGGTGGCGAATCGGCTGTCGGGATTCTTGTCCATCGCTCGCCGCAGAATGCGATCGACGGCCGAAATTGCCTGCGATCCGCTGAGCGCCGGCGGTGTTTCATACAGCACTGCGTGAAAAACTTCTATCGCGGAGGTGCCCGCGAATGCCGGTTTGGCAGCGAGCGCCTCAAAAAGAATGACGGCAACCGAGAACAGATCCGATCGTGCATCCACCGGCCTACCCGTGACCTGCTCCGGCGAAGAGTATCGAGGCGTCCCAGCGATCACTCCATGCGCGGTCAGCTCCGTCTGCGTTTGACCGTCGCCGAGCGGCGCGACCGGTTTGGCGAGCCCGAAATCCAGGAGCTTCACGCCATGGGTCGATAAGAAAACGTTCGACGGCTTCAGGTCCCGATGAATGATCGCGGACTGATGGAGCGCGGTCAGAGCCGATAGGACGCTCAGCACAACTTCCAGCGCCTCGGCCAGAGGCATCGACCCACGCGCCAGGCGCGCAGACATCGACTCCCCTTCGAGCAGTTCCATCACCAGGAACGGCCGGCCACCTTCTTCGCCGATGTCGTACAGGCGACAGATATTGGGGTGAGTGACTCGCGCGGCCGCCTGCGCTTCGCGCAGAAAACGCTTCCGGCTTTCCTCATTGCGGTCCGAATCGAGTATCATCTTGAGCGCCACTGGCCGATTCAGCCGAGTGTCATTGGCGCTGTAGACAATACCCATTCCTCCTTCTCCTAGTTTCCCGGGAATTTCATACGGGCCGATCCGTTCCGGAAGAGCAAGCATGTTCTCTCAGTGTAATCGCCCGCAGCCGCCTGCTTGGCGACTCAGTGGGAAAGACGAATTAGACTGTTGAGAGAATTGCCGTGCGGCGGACCTTTCCACCCTTGTGGCACACACGGATGACCTGCTACGTCCTCACGACGAACTCAGCCGCGCTGATCATCGCGGGCAAGCGCACTTGGCGCTTGCGAGAAATGAGCATGTTTTGCGCGCCGAAAGTGACCCAGCACCAGTTGTAAACTGGTACGGCCTGCGAGTCGGCGAGAAGGTTCTTGCAAGTGAGCAAATACTGCGCCAGCCTGTCGCCCGGCCCCGCAAGTTGATTTAAACCTATGGCAGACCGGTGCGCTCCAATCCGTTGCGAAACGAAGTCTGCCACGTCTGAACGAGAAGGATGATGACGCACACGTCCTTTCGCCGTCGCAATCATGCTGCGTTCGCCTTGTCA
>WNFL01272394.1_pt3 | contig 13114 bp, 18 predicted proteins | sample 5400361 | NCBI WGS metagenome assembly WNFL01 (sample SAMN13153351, study PRJNA577476) | soil metagenome | isolation source: 40 cm soil on Douglas fir-dominated hillslope | place: USA:California | collected 2013-09-17
TGATTAAGGCCTGATTTAGAATTTGGTCTCTGTTTAACCGGAAAGTTACTAGTCCGCTAGTCGCCATGATTTTTCTTTCCTTTGTATAAATTGTAAAAGCGAACAATATACCAAGTAATAGCTAGAGTAGATGCTATAGTTCCAAGTAAAGTTGGCAACCAACCAATCACTGTTAAAAACGCTGAACAAGCACTCGCAACGTCACAGAGATGTTTAATTTTATCCACTATCTCATCCGCCTAGCTCTCATAGTTCCATATGCTTTAAGTGTAGATACAGTAAATGTAGCTTGTGCAACTAAGAAAATAGTTGTGTTTCCAGATAAACTAAAACGAGCGGTAGGCATTACCCAAGATTGGTCACTTCCAGCAGTAGGAACTGTCGCAGGAGTTTCAAAGTCGAACAAATGTCCAATTATATTATCATTAGTAGCAGATGTAAGACTGGTAACATTTGCTGCTGTATTTGTAGTAAGTGTAACTGGGGAACCTGAACTTACAGTGGCAGATTGAAATTCTCCATACTGACCAGCAGCAGCATCATTTTGACCTGTTGTACCAACAATTGCAACACCACCTGCTGTTGCCCCGAGAATAGGTTGCCCACCATTAGAACCAGTGCCAGTTAGAGCACGAGTTGCTCCAGCGGTGTGAAGAACTTGGAACTGTGTCAGTCGTCCAGTGTTGACATCGCCAGTGAATGTGCCGCCCGTAGTGAAATCTATCGAGCTTGTCCCTTTGGACCCGAAGATAAGCCCGATGTTCGTGTCGCCCCCGTTAGAGAAGATGACGGGGGCGAACGTAGTCGCGGCCCCTTGGATATTGGCGAAGTTCGTCCCATCACCAGCACTGACGATCTTGCTTTGTGTTTTCCCGTTATTCGTCTGAAGCGACATCGATCCTGATGTACCAGAGTCGAGGGCTGTGAAGAAGCCGGTAATCCATCGGTGCGTTGCGTCGCCAAATATGGTTGTGTTATCGCTGTTGCAACTCACCACACCCGTTCCAGAACTAAATTGGAGTGCGCCGCCAGCCCCGGAAGACAGAAACAAACCCGCGGTAGCATTTATCGCAGGAGTCACCACGCTCGTGCTAAATCTCGCAGTTCCTATCGAATCAACACTGGCAACAGTAGTACCTCCACCAGAACCATTTTGCAACTCTAGAATAAAATTACTGGCGATTCCAGCATCGTTGCGAACAATTCTTGCAGTAGTGGCATTGCTTGGCCCAAGAACATCCAATGTTCTACCCGGCGTAAGACCAATCCCAAGATTTGTGGAAAATAAACCTGTCGTAACTTGAAGTTTAGTTGGAGAATTTAAATTTACTCCATCCCCAAAATAAGTATAAGCAACTGTATTAATATCATTCAACCAAGTTGAAGGAATTTTTGTACCGGGAGTAAAAGTAATAGTCAAGTTGCTTTTCCTTTAAAGTTCGGGAAGGTTGTTTCCCACAATTGCACAATCCGCTGTTGCATGATCTGCATTACAAAATTGTCCATCAATAGTACAATCTTGTAGTATTTCTGCAATATAATTTGGTGTAATAAACTGGTCATTTCCTTCTGGGCGTGTCCAAGGGAGTTTAGTTTGGTCTGGAACTGGACGAAGTAATTCCTGCGGGTGTCTCTGTTCCCAGTCCCTCTCACATACCATTAATCCATCCCAACGTTTCCGAAGGTCTGTGTCCTTAAATTTAAATCCGCAAACATCACAAATTGTGTTATATTTGCCGGATCGAAACCAAGTAAAACGCATTAGCCTTGCTTACCTTGCAGGACTTGAAGAGTTACTGTACCAGAAGTAAAGGCAGTAACATTCAAACGTAATGCTGTAACTGCAAAAGGCCATTTTCCTGCTGCATTGACTGATCCAGAGGCAAAAGGAGCGGCAGCAATTGTCCAAGTCGGGGTAACTGTTGGATCAAAAATATCATCCAAAGTGAACTCTACTTGAGCAGTTGCAGTACCAGTGAAAAGGAGGCGAACTCCTACTTCAAAAGGATTGCCCTCTCGGTCTAAAGGAATGGCAGCAGAGGCAGCAACCGCTGCTACTGAAACTTGCTGTTTTCTCATTTAAAAATCTCCAAAAAAAAGCCTTAAGCTTCTAAGAACGAAATCTAGCTCGCTCCCGAGCTTAAGGCTCTGTAGTTAACTTTACAACAAAAAGGTGGTTTAACCTTCCATCACAAGACCTGTGACATAATACACTTCAATTGTCCAAGGACCACCAGTTGTAGAAGCTGTTCCAGTTTCAGCATAAGTTCCTGTAACTGTAACATCAACCGATTGTTTGGCATTATCAACATTAGGACTGGCAGTATTATACCCCTCCAAAAGTTGAGCATTTGGAAGTGTCAGTCCATTTCCTGAAGCGGCTGTTTTAACATCATAAGCTGCAAGAAATTCAGCACCAGTCCCCCCCTTCTTACCAAGTTTCAGAACAGCAGTAGTTCCTGCATCTGAAGCAGCATTGCCCCAAACAAGAAAGAACAGAATCCTAGAATTCTTAGGAAGAGTGAAAAGGTCCTTTGCCGTAGTATCAGTACGAGATACGAATCCTCGATACGTTTGGACTACCTTGGAAGGCATCCCATTCGCACCCGGTCCGTTCGTAAGAGGTGTTGCCATCAGATTTCTCCTTTAAAAAGGAACAGGGGTGCTTCTATAACACCCCTTGCCCAATTAGAAGCCAGCGGCCCCATAGATACCACGTGGATCAGTGTTTCCAAAACTGTATCGACCTTGAGCCTTGAACTTGGCATTGCCAGTGTCAAAGTCGTTGTCTTCCGCAAAGGAATCTTCCTTACGCTCGAAATACTTCATCCCATCTGGAGCATCCGTGCGGATGAACCAAGCAGTTGTAGAAGTGAGGTAATGGTTGACTTGCATTCCCTTCGGGAACTTCGCCATGCTGACCAACGCTGACAGCTCGTTGTTAGGCGTTCCGACACGATATTGAGACTTCAGGATACGCTCAACTTCAAACATCAATTCCGTTGGATTGTAGCTTGTTCAAGAGCAGCTTCCGAAATGTTGGCATTAGTAGCAAGCGTGTTTGACCACGTTCCACCGATACCAAACTTGTGGGCCGAATTAACCAAACTCACGCCGTCGCCAAAAGTAAAGCCAGCATTGAAGGCACGATTGTAGACGTTAGCCCCAACAGTTTCCTTTGTCTGCCGCATACTAAAAGCTAGACCGCGAGCGCGTTTTTCAGCAGCCACATCATACAGATCGTCATCAAACATTTCTTGAGTGATGATAAACCCAAGACCGTAGTTGACGTGCGTATAACGGGTGATGAAGGTTTGACGCTCAGTGTCATAAGCGATTGCTTGACCTTCCGGCTTGATTTGGGCAAGCCCGTAAGACGTAATTCCAACGTCTTCTTCAAAAGCCTTTCGGCTGGTGAATTTGTCAAAAAGCTTGTCCCACTGAACAGGATATTCATCATACGCTTTACCGTAAAATGTATTTACACCCGGCCAAAGGGCCTTGCTAAATGAGCCAGTTGTGATAATAGCCATAGTCTATTTCTCCTTTTCTTAAGCTTAAGCTCCGAACCCGGAATTGGCCGCAAGATCACTATTAGCGATCATTACGTCAAAGTGGGCACGAGAGTTAGCATCACCAGCGACGAAGTTGAAGTTGTCAACCCGTTCCGTATAGCGCCAAGCGCGCAACGGACGAGCAGCCGCAGTCTGGAAAGTAGTTGCATCAATAGTTACTGCTGAAATTCCAGTAACCTGACTTCCAGCCGCATAAACAATATCAGCCGTCTTGTTAATGCCATTGTTTGAAGTAGAGACATAACTATTACCTGTTTCTTCCCCTTCAAAAATAACTGCTGTATCTTCAGCAACAATTCCATATCGCAAAGTTGAGGCCTTACGAAACATGAGACCCAGAGAAGCCGAGGTCGTCATATTGTATTCAGGTTCAGGATAGAATCCTACAATAAAACCCCTGAATACTGCGGTTGCAAGAGCAGCCACTACAGGTTTTACAAAAGGTACTGCGGGCATAAACGGATCAGACAAAGAAGCAGTACGATTTGCCGTGTCAAACGTAACAAGATCGCCTACGTATGCATCATTAGCTTGAGAAGCACTAAACGCATAAGTAACACCCGCTCCACTGTAAGAAGAACTGTCCCAAAATCGGACAGGCCGAAAGCCCCAAGGACGAGAAACATTAGCCATAAGCTGTTTCCTCCAAAAAGATTAAAAACAAAAAGTTAAAACAAAGTCTTCGGGTTAAAAGCTTTCAGCCTTAAGACAAAGATTAAAGATTTTCCAACTCTGGGCCAATCTTTACTTGTCCTATAAGTCCGTCTCCACCACTATTCAGAGATCGTTTCATAGTCTGCTCAGTTTCATCAACTTCTTTGTTCAGCATATCCATGATCTCTTTGTGTATTTCATCAGTACAACGCATGAGAAAAGCAGTCACACTGTTACCCATATTCTTGGAAACCTTGCCTCCAATTTGGGAATCTTTGTTGATTGCCTTATCTCCTACTTTTACATCATGTGTTACAAACTCGTATCCATCCTCAATGAATCGTTCCACGTTATCTTCATTAACCCAACAATAGTGAAATCCAGCCTCAGTGCCAGTCACTGTAATCTTGTTGCGTTTTCCGTGAATTGCTCCTCTTGTAGGACGATTACTTCTGTTCAATTTTGATGGCCTGTCTTCCAAGCCAACTTCTACTGGAGTTTGAACAACTCCTTGTCTACCAAATCCGCGAGGCATCTTTTTTGCCCTCCTTATCTTGATTGCCGATCAGCATTTTCTTGGTACTGAGCAAGATATTCTTCTTCCTGAGTACGTTTGTTTTTAGCTGCGGCTTCTTTAAATACATTACGTTTAATCAAGGTCTTCATAACAGTGCGTTGTTGATCGTCAAGATCAGCTACAGTTACTTTACGACCTGCTTTCCCTGTTCCACCCGATTGACGGGGACCACCAGCTCCTTCTACATTAGCCACTTGCTTTCTCCTTGGTTGTTCACCAGTTTCCTCTCCTTCTTGTTGACTTTCACTCTTTGCTGACTTCTTGAATTTTTCAGGATACATTCTTTGAATCCGTTCAGTAGTGTAAGCGTACACATCCTTTTCACTCTTATTTGGATTCTTAGCTGCATAGCCAACACCAATAGCTATGGCATCATCCCTCATTTCAGTATCATCATCAAACCACTTATTGCTTTCTTTCCAATCCTTAAACTCAGGTGATTCTTCAACCTGTTGCTTCTTTGGTATTTCCTTAGAAGCTTTTTCAGCAACTTTAAGCCTCTCAGTAGTTCCTTGAATTTCTTCATCTAGAGCTTCAACAGCTTCTACATTACGATCTTCAACAGCAAGGGCTCGTTGAGCTTTAAGTTCACCAAGAGCTTTCTTGTAAGCCAATTCATTCATTTCCGAAACTGCTTTGGAAACAACCGCAAAATCACGTTCTGCATCTTGTTTTTGACTTTTGATTGCGTCTTTTAAACTATCAATACGATCATAGAGTTTTTGTCGTTGGACAAATTCTTTTGCAGGAACCCAATCTTCAGCGTCTCCTCTCCACTCTTCTAGTGGTGCCCAATGAAGTTTTCGGGCCTTTTCTTCATATTTATCACTTGCAATTTGTGGACTTGCATGAGACTCTAGTGCTTCTCCTTCAATTACAGTGCCTTCTTGTTGCGCCATTGTCTTACTCTCCTAATTTGGGAAGATACTCTGGATGTTTGACTTTTCTAAAAATGTCTCCCATTTCCAAGAATTCTTCTAACCATTGACCCACTTTAGAGCCATATACTAACTTATAACGATTAATCTCTTTCTGAATCCCTCTAATACAAGCATCTTCCGCAACTGCGATGTCTACTCCATCTGATTGTGAAACTTGCCAAACCCAAAAATCCCAATTCTCATTGTAGTTCCTCTTTGCAACAATCGCTTGAGTATAAACCCAATCAGGAACCCATTCTGGTTTTGGATAAATTTTTATATTCCTCTTTCGAGGTTTCCAAGTTGTAGAGATTAGCATCTTTATTTTACCTCTACAGCAATTACATCCTCGTCATTGATAGCAAGAACTTCTTCCTTTGTAACAGTGTCCTTAAGCCACTTTCCTGCATACTTTGGGAAATGGACTTTATCACCAACCTTCAAACCCCAAAATTCTGTTTTAGGTTTGAATGCTACAAAAGCATCTTCTCCAATGCCAACAACTGTTCCGGTAGTCTGTGCTCCTTTTTCAAGTCTTATATCTAATGCAAGAACAATTCCACCCGGAGTTACTTCTTCTATTTCATCTGGTTGAACCAACAATCTAAAGCCTAACGCCTTAATTGCCATTTTCGTCTTCTCCTTCGAGATTTTCTTTACCTGCGTAATTGAACTCACTTCGAGCTAAATTGATCGCTCGTTGAAGTCCATCACAGATTCCTATTGTACCTACAAGACCATGATCTAGTCCTGCCTTACCTTGAACCAATTCTTCTTTAAACCATTCTCTTACATCTTGTAAATCTGTTAAGTAAAACTGCGTTATACCACTTTTTAACCAACTTTCCCACGCTTCTTTACTTGGACGCTCCACTTGTCTTTTTCTCCTTCATCGTTTGACGCTTAATTGCTGCTTGCTCTCTCATGAGCTTACCCTTCTCCTTCGTTTGCTGCATAGTCATTTGATGTTCTGCTGTGCTTTGAGTCATTGCTTGAGCATGTTCTTGAGCACCGAGTTGTAAATCTTGTTGAGCAGTTTCAGCTTTAACTGCAAGGTCCATCTGGTGTCCTTGTTGTTTCAACTGAAGTTCTTTTTCCTTAAATTTAATATCCATTTGCTTAGACATTGCTTCAAGTTGGAATCTCATTTGCTCAAGTTGAGCATCTTGTTGAGCTTCTCGTTCTTTCATTTGAGCTTCCATCTGCTTGAGTTGCATTTCTTGCTGAGCCTTTTGTTGATCTGGGCTAGGCTGAGGTTGTGTTACAAGCAACTGTGGAATGTTCTCAATTTCAGCAGCTTCTAAAACTCTCTTTGTATATTCTATCGGGTTGATCGTACCAAGTTGCATCAACTCTCCGATACTTTGGAGTTTCATAGTCTTTTGTGAAGCTGAAATAATATTAGGGTCCGCATTGGGTTTAACTGACAGGTTTTTAGGATCGTAGTCAACAGCATACACCTTTTGGGGTATGTTACCTTGCGGACTGTTTAACGTGAAGTACACGTTCTTATCTACATATTTACAATTCAATTTAAAGAGTTTAGAATATTCCTTTGCCAAGGAACGATACATCCTCTTGTGAATTGCAGTAAAGACCTTCAAAGCTTGGTCAATACTTGCCATTGTGGTTGTTGCAGGAGTATTTTGTCCAGGCATCTTACCTACAAAAATCTCTGCAACTGAAGCTACTTTTTCTCCACTTGTAATAAGCAACTCCATTAACTTAAAGAGGACTTCCGACGGTTCTTTAGTTGGAAGTGGGAAGATGTGCTTTTTGATGTCATCTCCAGTAAAGTCCACTGGTTTCCACTCTCCTGGTTGGAATCTATTCTGGCCGGATCGTATTCTAATTCCTCGTCCAAGAAATCCTGCTGAGAGATTGTTAAGTGTGCCGGAATCAATGAGCTGATTAGCCAAAGTGTTAATGGCTTCATTAATACCACCAATAAGAAGACCAAAGCCAAGGTCGTAAATACTACCACTCGGATTGGGAATAAAACTAAATTTAGTAAAATAATGGATAGGATTGATCTTAGATATAATTTCGTCCCCATCGTCATCTTTCTCTGTTTCAATGGATTCTTCATCGAAACGAGCAACGATACGAACTACTTTTGCGGAATCATAGTGAACCGTGAAGATATAAGGTTCAGCATATCCATCGTTGTCCAAATCCCAAGTTGTGTGACACTCAATAAATTTATGTGGTGTTGCTTCAGAAACCCGAGGTTCCTGAACAGAATTGATTTCATTGAAAGACGAATTCTTGGAATTATCCGCTTGTGCATATGAAGGAAGGTCTACGTCACACCACATCTTGCTGCGGATTCGTTCTTCAATCTGATTCTTCGTTCTGAAAATTACATGACAAATCCGTGAAGCGGTTTCAAGGGACTTGGCATAGTAGTCAATTACCAAATCCTTTGGAAGGATCAATTCAGAACAGTTTATCTTTTTTTGTTGATCGTAATACGTCTTCTTGAAGACACACCCGATAATAGGAATAATGAAACAGAGTTTATCCATTTCTTCTTCCCAATCCTCCATCTCATAGAGGACTTGGTACGACATATGGGTGGCGACACGATCCGCTGATTGGGACTTCTGCCCTTGATCATCACGCCCTAAGACCAATCCCGAAATCAGTTTCGGTCCCGGAACTAAAGCTGGATAAGCACGGGCAGCAAATTGGACCGCCGCCATTGTAAGAAGAGGGTACTTAATGTTAGCCGAATTGGGCCAAGGGTAAGTTCTACGTTCAAGAAATTGCGTAGCCAATTTGGTCCACTCTTCAGTTTTTTCAAGCCAATCATGTCGAGCTTGTTCATCGTCATCAAAGTATTCCTTTACTTTGACTCCAATGTCAATGCAAGTCTGCTCATCTAAGTCTTCAGCGATGTTTTTAGACTCGATGTAAGCCTTGAGTTGCTTCTGAGCACCTTGAGGATTAGAATCGTCATCAGGTTGAGGTTCTCTTTCTTCAAGTTCATCACCTTCTTGACCTTCTACTTGTCCTGGGCTGTCTCCCGTAGGATTAGATTCGTATGCCATTAGTATCCTGTAGTTGAGTTGCGGCCAGAATTGAGTTCAAGTTCTTCCCAATCAGCCCCATATTCTTTATACCATTCTTGCTCATCAATTTCAGCCGCAGAAGGAGCTTGTTGAAGTTTATTTAGGAATAATCCGAACAAAGACATCATATCTACTTGGTCATCGTGAGTTCCACGATCGAATTGCTTAAGTTCTGACTCAAATTCTGGATACCAGTTCTTGTCTTTGTCAATTCTGACTCCACCTGCTCTCATTCGACCTCTAATTGAGGTCGCTCTCATTCTTTTGTCTTCAATTTCAGGAATTGCATTTAAATTTATGAAGACTCCTGGCAAACTTGCAAGTCTTTCTTTCAAAAAGGGACCAATTGCTTTTTCAAGTGTTCCTTTTCCTACTAAAAGCTCTTCAAATTGGTATCTTCGCTGAAGATTTAGAATTGTGTCGATAATTTCAACAGGGTCCATTCTATCTCGGACAATGTGACGTATGTATAATATTCCGTTAGGCCCAATAGACCCAACACCAAAAGCACACCAGTCCCTTTTAGTCTTGGTCGAGACCGCCAAATCAACTGAGAGATATGTTGGGCAGTATGCAAAATCATTTTCCCGGTCTTTTTCATTGAAATCTATTAAATCTTTGTCTTGAAAATATGCATTATGAGGATCAATAGGACGATTCAAGTATTCTTGATAATATCCTTCTGGATTTCCCTGACCCATATACATCATTTGCATTTCTTTTAAGCGTTCTTCAGTCCATTTTACCGGCCAAAGAATACTTTCAAATCGTCCGTCAGGTCCATGAGCTGCATATCTTACACCCATCCAACCCCCAACAGGGTATTTCATACTTACTTTTAATCCATCTGGACTATGGATTGAATTTAAACTGTGGTCCTTTGGCATGAATCTTTCGAGAGCACTATCCATGTGAAGAATAGTTCCAATAATTCTAGCCACACCACGTTCGGACAAACAAGGAAGAACGGCATTTGAAAGCCAATTTCTAAACTTTTCTCGTCTGTCATCATTTTGAACTATTTCATCATTTTCAAGATCATCCCCGACAATCAAATCAGGTCTTAAATCACCTGTTGAAGAGGCCCATAAGAATCCTCTAACCTTCTGTTCACTTCCAAGTGCAATGATTCTGAAGGTATGTCCATCCTGCATCTTGCAAACTATATCATCTTCTCGATCCGTTAAAAGTTCTTTAACCCCAAACAAATCTATCAATGTTTTATTAGTAGTTAATTCCGACTTGATACTTTGTAAAAAGAAAACTGCTTGTTTATAAGTATCCGAGATTATTAAGACAAAGCGTCGATCACGAAATAAAACAGAAGCCAGCGTATAAGCTTTAGTAATAGCGGTAGATTTTGCGTGTCCTCTAGGTGCAGCAATAGCCACACGTTTATACTTAGAACAACAAAGCTCCCACCATTCAAGATGACAACTAGGAGTTGGAGCAGGTTCGTCGTAACTTCCTGAAAGGACTGATCCTGCGAATCCATAAATAATTTCTGCTGTTAATTTCATTCGCCATGTCGTGAACGTTCAGACTTCATACTTCCATCAGATCGCCTTGAAAAGCTCCTATTCGTTCTGGAGGACTGTAAGAACAAGTTCGCAGCCACATTTGCACCTCCTCTAGAGAGGGCAAGTTTGTGTCCAACATCTTTTCCCTGAACTGCCTTTTTACCTTTTCTTTTGACAACCAAGCGACGAGCAGCATTTCTCTCAGCTCTTTGTCTACGTCTTTTGATTGACTCAATTTCGTATTCTTGTTTGTAATCTCTGACATAGTTCTTTGAAGAAGGCATTTGAAGCCTCCTTTTAGATAATTAACTTAACCTTACCAGCTTCCTTTGCTGTGCTTTGGTTGTTATTATCTTGAGCATAATTTGGTCCAGAATACTTCTTATGACTACCCTTTGGACTATTATCGTAAGTCTTGATAGCCTTTCCTTTTACTTGAGAAGGATTAGTCATCGAAACATCCGGTCCCTTTTTTACTGGGCTTCGGAAGGCTGCGGCCATTTTTAGTGCGCGACTGAGAGCCATGATTTTGATTTTCCTTGTCGTAAAAACTGTGTTGGATTCTTAATTCTTTTCTAGTAAGACGATTTCTTACGTTTCTTTTTTCTTCCGATAATTCCAGTTCCAGAATCAGCTCGGTTAAATTCCTTTGCGACACTAGCTGGAACTCCCACCCTCTTTGCGAATGCCGGGTTGTGGGCTGCTGCCGCCATCAGATTTGCTTGGGCCTTCGACGAACTGGGCATCGACTACTTCTCCTTCTTCAATTAAAACTGGAGCACGTTTTTTAAGATTTACGATTTCTGTGAACTTCTCAGCAAGGGTTTCCAGAACCTTGACTGTCGCACCCGAAGCCTGTTCTGGTCGAGAAGTAGGTTCTCCTCTAAGTAACTGCCGCTTGTCCACGTTGATAGCTTGAACAATAGCGAGATCACGAATTCCCACAGGTTTTCTGACAAGCTTACCAAATTTAGTAACGACCCAATCACCATTTTCAAGACGATCCTTTAATTGGATTGCTGCACTATCAATTACATCTGTAAAAGCCGCATCAAGTTTTCCAAGGTTCTCAATTCGGAAATCGAAGAGAATATCTCTGAACCAAGGTTCTTTTGACCACTTCTTAATTATCTTTTCTGGAACTCCAGATTTCTCACTAGCCAGAACGAAACTTCCTGTCGCTGCGTACAAAGCCGCTGCTTCAAATTGTTTCCTTGAATCTACTTCTACTGGAACGTTATCCATTAATCCTGTTCTCGGGTGTCCAAGTTTTTTAGTTAAAAGAATTTCTTTTCCATCTAAAGTAAAACCAGTGTGTTTATCCGGTCCTGCTTTTCCTTTAGACAAAAAATATTAGTCCTTCTTAAACAACCTCGTAACAATTCCTACAACAATCTTGTAAGCAAAAGCTGCAATCAAGACTTCTGAAAGAAAGACAATAGCTGAGTGAGGATCAATTACATGGATTACATAGAACACGCCCATTTGAAGGGACTCCTTTTAAAATTGGCAGACCTCTCATTTTATGCCCGATTGCGTTCCGAGTGCTTCGCGCTGCACTTCGGGAAGAGGTCTGTACTGTGGAGCGTCTCCTCAGAATCGAACTGAGGCCCCTTACTTGGAAGGAAAGGATTCTGCCATTAAACTAGAAACGCTTTATTTTGTTGGTCAGGGATGTACTCGTCTAAAGTACGTCCTTATTGCATGGCAGTTAGCACAAACTAAATCACATTTAGCTAATTCTGCCAATAATACAGGACTCGTTGGAGATTGATAAGAAAGTAAAGCAAGATTTTTGTATTTCTTTCCTCTTACGTGGTCGTATTCCATTATATAGTGAGGGAAAGACTTTCCACAATCAAAACAAGGTTTAGACTTGAGTTCAATGTAGGCAGCTTTATTCTTAGCACCCCATTGTTTCATGAATTCCTTTTGTTTGCTTTTGTCTTTATATGGCACTCTTAAACGTTTCCTTGAATGTCAGGGATGTAGGATTTGAACCTACGGCCTCCCGGTTCCAGGCCGGGCGCTCTTAAACCGAGCTGAGCTAATCCCAGAAGTTATTTCCACAATACTGATGCTGTTCCACCACATTCTAAAATTACATCTCCGACGTTCTTTTCTTTGTTCATCGTTCCGATGGTATAGATTGCTGGGACGACTGCCCAAGGAGAGTGAAACATTATTAATTTTCCGGTAGTTACTGTTCCACAGATCGTAGTTGCAGTTGCACAACCTTGAAAAAAGAAGAATAACAAGACAATTAATTTAGTTATTAAAGAATTCCTTGATGATAATGACTTGTCCAGGGTGTACATAAGCCTTTGTTTCTTCACCTTGTTTTAACTCTTTATGAAGAGTATGAATAGTGCGAGCAAGGGATTTATGTTCAAGAATAACATGAACTACTTCTTTTGTTTCTTGACGTTGATCTAAGTTTTTTATTTGGACTTCAATAGTCATTTTCCAGCTCACCTATAATTATACACTAAGACGTTGTTCTTGTCAAGAAGATTCTCTATCTTAAGAAAGAAAGAAAAGAAAGGTTCATAAAGAAAAGAAAGAAAGAACTATAATATAAACTATAATATAATATATAAGTACTTAGTATATTATATATTAGACAATAGATTTTAGATTTAGTTCATTGTCTTAAGAAGTTTCTTTTAAGCGAGGTTTCCTATAAAGGGAAACCGAGCTATAGAATTATATATAATAATTATTATAATAATACTATATATGTCTCCTTTTAAATTTGTTCCAGCGGTATTTGGAACATGCATTCCGAATTCGA
>WNFL01437425.1_pt2 | contig 13106 bp, 11 predicted proteins | sample 5400361 | NCBI WGS metagenome assembly WNFL01 (sample SAMN13153351, study PRJNA577476) | soil metagenome | isolation source: 40 cm soil on Douglas fir-dominated hillslope | place: USA:California | collected 2013-09-17
TGCCCGGTGATGAGTCCGACGATCTCCTCGACCTTTCCCTTGCCGAGATAAGTCGCGGGCCGGATCTGGCTGACCGGCGCGATCAGTGCGTCGGCGATCGTCAGATCGATGGCGCGCGCCAGACCGACGGCTTCCTCGAGCCGCGCCTCGGAACCGCGTATGACATGCTGATCCGTTTGCGCGTCGGGATCGCCGCGGCGCATGCGCAAGTATGGGCCGATGACGATCACCCGCCCGGTCTCTTTGCCCCCTGCCGACCGCGGACGGTCGACGCCCGCTTCAGGATTCCGGGGTTCCAATCAGATCACTTTCAAGCCGGAGCATCCTCACCGCCTTCGAACAGCTGGATCGGAGCGCCCGGCATGATGGTCGAGATCGCATGCTTGTAGACAAGCTGCGAATGACCGTCGCGCCGCAGCAGCAGGCAAAAATTGTCGAACCAGGTGACAATGCCCTGCAGCTTCACTCCATTGACCAGAAAGATCGTCAGTGGCGTCTTGGTTTTGCGAACGTGATTAAGGAAGGTATCTTGTAGGTTTTGTGCGCGGTCTGCCGCCATTGTTTTTATCCCGCAGTTTTGTGCTTCTTTTTATTAAACCGGACGTTAGCCCTCTAACGGAGCGTCCCCCCGGTTGCCGCACCTCCCCTGAGATCCCCCTCCGGGGGGCACGGCAGGTTGATTAGAAGGCAGGCGTGGTTTTTAGGCAAGCCGGTTCGCGCATGGGCCGCATGGAACAAGCGCGCATTTTTCCGTAAAAATACGGAAAAAGATGAATTTTCTCAAGCAAATGCATGGAATGAATGCACTAATGCGGTGTTCAGGGACCGGCAAACAGCAGTGGACTTCCAATCTGGGTCGGCACTTAGCCAACGCCGAGAGCCTTGAGCTTGCGATGCAGCGCCGAACGCTCCATGCCGACAAACTCCGCTGTGCGGGAAATATTGCCGGAGAAGCGACTGATCTGGGCAATCAGGTAGTCGCGTTCGAACACTTCCCGCGCTTCGCGAAGCAGCAAGCTGGTGGGCATCGCCGGGACCATTGAGCCCACGTCTTGCGGCAGCATATCAGCCGTGATGATGACTTCCGGACCGCCGCTTGCCAGAATCATGACCCGCTCGACATTGTTGCGGAGCTGCCGGACATTTCCGGGCCAGACGTGCGACTGCAATACCGCCATCGCATCCTGGCCGATCTGGCGTTTGGGCAGGCCGGTCGCGAGCGAGATTTGGTCCATGAAATAGTCGATCAGTTCGGGAATGTCCTCGCGGCGCTCCGACAATGGCGGCACGCGGATCGGCACCACCGAAAGCCTGTGATAGAGATCTTCGCGGAATCGGCCCTCCGCGATTTCTTCTTCCAGATTGCGCGCGGTCGAGGAAATGATGCGCACGTCGACATTGATCTTGGCCGTGCCGCCTGACCGCTGGAAGGTCTGATCGACCAGCACCCGCAAGATTTTGTTCTGTGTCTCGCGTGGCATGTCGCCTATTTCATCGATAAACAGCGTCCCGCCATGCGCCTCTTCCAGCGCACCGGCCTTGCGTTGATGCTCGCCATTGGACTGCTCGATACCGAACAGCTCGACTTCCATGCGCTCCGGCGTAATCGCCGCTGCATTGATGACGACGAAAGGCCCTTCGGAGCGACCTGACGCGTTATGCAGCGTACGCGCCGCCAATTCCTTGCCTGCGCCGGAGGGCCCGACGATCAGGATGCGGCTATTGGCCTTGGCGGCCCGCTCGATGGTCTGGCGCAGTTGATTCATGCAGGCCGAGCGGCCGGTCAAAACGCTTGCCGCCGGCGCGAGTTGCTTGAGTTCCTTCACTTCGCGTTTCAGGCGCGAGGTCTCTAGCGCCCGGGTTGCCACCAGAATAAGCCGGTCGGACTTGAAGGGCTTTTCGATGAAGTCGTAGGCGCCACGCTTGATCGCCGCGACCGCGGTCTCGATATTGCCGTGGCCGGAGATCATCACGACCGGCACATCGGCGTGGTCCTTCTTGATCTGTTCCAGCAGTTGCAATCCGTCGAGCTTGCTGCCCTGCAGCCAGATATCGAGAAACACCAGATGCGGGCGGCGATTCGCAATTTCCGCCAGCGCCGAATCGCTGTCGCGCGCGGTCCGGGTCGTAAAACCCTCGTCTTCAAGAATACCCGCGACCAGATCGCGAATATCAGCCTCGTCATCGACAATCAGAATGTCATTTGCCATCGGTCACGCCTGTCTGGTCAGCCGCCTGTCGCGGTTTTGATTTTTGTTTCATTATTGGTCGCGTCGACCGGCTCGTCGGTTCCGGCTGCCGGCTGTTTTGTTTCGGGAGCCCGCTCCGTCACTTCGACCTTCGCCGCGTGGCCGGATACCGCAAACCGCAACCGCATCCAGGCCCCCCGCGCGCCGGGCCGAATGTCCGCGGCATCGTTGAGTTCGATCCGGCCACCATGGTCTTCCAGAACACGGCCGACAATCGCAAGGCCAAGGCCGGTGCCCTTTTCGCGTGTTGTGACGTAGGGTTCGAGCAGACGCGCCCGGCTTACCTTCGGCAGGCCGATGCCGTTATCGATGACATCGATCACGATGTCATCGTTCTCGTGCGCCGCGATGACGTCGATACGCCCCTTCCCCAATTCCTCCGCCGGGACCGCCTCGATTGCTTCTGTCGCGTTCTTGATGATGTTGGTCAAGGCTTGCGATATCAGCCGCCGGTCGAACTTCGCCCGCATCGGCTCTTCCTTGATGTCGGCTTCGATATCGATGTCGGGATGTCCGACCCGCATCAGGAACACCACCTGCCGCACGGTGTCGGCGACGTCCTCGCCTTCGATCACAGGCTTCGGCATCCGCGCAAAGCGCGAGAATTCATCGACCATCCGCCTGATATCATCGACCTGTCGCACAATGGTGTCCGTGCATTGCTCGAAAACGGCCTTGTCCTCGGTGATAACCTTGCCGAATTTGCGACGAATGCGTTCGGCCGAAAGCTGAATCGGCGTCAGTGGATTCTTGATCTCGTGCGCGATGCGGCGCGCGACATCGGCCCATGCCGAGGTGCGCTGCGCGGACACCAGTTCGGTAATGTCGTCAAGCGTGATGATGTAGCTGTCGCGCGACTGGCTGGTCTGCTCGGCGCTGACCCGAACCGACAGATTGCGTTCATGGCCGTCGCGGAGAAGCGTGATCTGGCCCTGGACCAGCCGCTGAGTGCCCTCGCGCGCGGTTTTCATCATGTCATCGAGTTCGGGCAGCACGTCCGACAAAGGATGACCCAGCGTCTCCGATTCGGCGTGCCCGATGAGTTTCTCGGCGGAGCGATTGAGGATGCCGACACTGCCGGAGCCATCGACGCCGATAATGCCGGCGCTCGCCGATGACAACACCGCCTCGATGAACCGGCGTCGGCTGTCGATAAGGTCGCTTGCGCTGACCAGTTCGTCGCGCTGGGTGCGCAATTCCTGCGTCATCTTGTTGAAGGTCTCGCCGAGTTGCGCCAGATCGCCCTCCGACTGGTGGACCGGCACCTGGACATGCAGATCGCCGGTTGAGACGATATTGGCGGCGCTCATCAACCGCCGGATCGGGGCGACCAGCCAATTGGCGAAATTCAGCCCGATCAGAACCGAGGCCATCAGGATGGTCAGCGCGATCACCGCGAACATCAGCGCGAACGCCACCTGTAGGCCGAGCCGGCGCGATTCGATCTCCGCATATTCAGCGACGCTGGCCTGAGTTTGCTTGAGCTGCGCGACAACGCGCGGATCGAGCAGCCGGGCTACGTAGAGGAATGTGTCGTCGAACGCCCGCAGCCGGATCACGGCGGCCACGTAGTTTTCGGGGAACACCGCGATCTGGGGCTCGCTTTCGTTGACGTTGCTCAATAACTCCGGGTCCGGCGTCACGAAGTCCTGCTGAATGCCGGTTCGCGCCGTCGCCAGAGGCTTGCTTTCCTTGTCGATCAGCATCGCCCCCGGCAAATTGCGCGAGGCCGCGCTGGTCGTCAGCAGCTCTAGAAACGTTCCGCGATCCTGATCGTACAATGGCCGGCCGCGGGCGATATCGTTGGCCATTCCGAGAATGTCACCGCGAATAAGCTGCGCGTGCTCGTCGGTGTAGGCGCGGGCAATGGTCAGCGAGTTCTCGATCGCTTCCCGCGTCGGGCCCGAAAACAGGCGATCGAGGCCGCGGTCGATGGTCACATTGGCGACGATCGCCACCAGTACGGCCGGCAACACCGCAATGACGGAAAACAGGCTGACAATCTGGACGTGCAACCGCGCTGCCGCCCGGCCGCGGCGGCGGGCCTGGACCACCTGCCAGACTTCGCGGACGATGATGGCGACCAGCACCAGGATGGTCGCGCCGTTGATCAGCATGAAGGAAACGACAACTTCGCGGGTCGGTTCGATCGGTGTCAGGCCGGTGAGCACCACGAAGGTGACAAATGCGGATAGCAGGGCCAGGCCGACTGCAAACGGCGCCATCCACCTCCGCAGGGACCATCCCTTGGATTCGGCGAACGACGGATCGAACGATGGAGCCGAGGTGTCTGCGCTGGTCATTTAGGCAATGGTTGTGCTGAAAGCCCTAGGGTCCGCTGACGGCGGACTGATGCATTCATATCACAATGTTGCCAAATTGCGACGATTCCGCGGCGTGTCCTGCCGTCGGGCTGCATCGGCCTGCAGCTTTCCCCATCTCTATACCGCTAAGGCCACGGTTCGGGTCGCGAAACCCCCTAATTGCCGCTCCGGTAAACCTGAATGTCCAGGTCGCGAATCTTCTTCCGCAGCGTGTTGCGGTTGAGGCCCAAGAGGTCGGCGGCGCGGATCTGGTTGCCCCTCGTCGCCGCCAAGGCGGCGGTGAGCAGCGGTACCTCGATCTCCTTGAGGATCCGATGATACAGGCCCGGCGGCGGCACGCCGTTGGGAAAACCGGAAAAATGCGACGACAGATAGGCTTCGACAGCGCCGCCGAGATTGTCGACGCCGTGGTGGACGCTGCCGCCCGAGGTCACGGCGGGAGGCGCCATCGGCGCCGATGACCTCCTGGGCATAGAGCGCGGCCAGGCGGCGCACGAGATTTTCGAGCTCGCGCACATTGCCGGGCCAGCGATGCTGCTTCATGCGTTCCAGCGCCAGGGCATCGAGCTTCTTCGGCGGCAGTCCATCCTTCTCGGCCAGCGCGAAGAAATGCCGGATCAAATCGGGCAAATCCTCGATCCGCTCGCGCAGCGGCGGCAGGCGCAACGGCACGACATTGAGGCGGAAGAACAGATCCTCGCGGAACAGACCTTGCTGAATCAGGATACGCAGATCCTTGTTGCTCGCGGCAACGATGCGCACGTCGGTCTTGATCGGTGTGCGACCGCCAACGGTGGTGTATTCGCCCTGTTGAAGGACCCGTAACAGACGGGTCTGCGCTTCCATCGGCATGTCGCCGATTTCGTCAAGAAACAGCGTTCCCCCTTCGGCCTGCTCGAACCGGCCCGAGGCACGGGTGTTGGCGCCGGTGAAGGCGCCACGCTCATGGCCAAACAGTTCCGATTCAATGAGATCGCGCGGTATCGCCGCCATGTTGACGGCAACGAAGGGGCCGTTGCGCCGCTTGCCGTAGTCGTGCAGCGCACGTGCGACTAGCTCCTTGCCAGTGCCGGACTCGCCGGAGATCATCACGGTGAGATCGGTCTGCATCAGACGCGCCAGCACCCGGTAGATTTCCTGCATCGCGGGCGACCGGCCGACCAGCGGTATCGAGTCGAACTCAGATTCGTCGGCGTGATTGGCGACCCGTTCCTTCGGCTCCGCCAGCGCGCGGCCGACGATGGCGATCAGCTCCTTCAGGTCGAACGGCTTTGGCAGATACTCATAGGCGCCGCGTTCGGACGCGCGGATGGCCGTCATGAAGGTGTTCTGCGCGCTCATCACGATGACCGGGAGATTCGGCCGCATCTTCTTGATCCGCGGCAACAGATCGAATGCGTTCTCGTCGGGCATCACGACGTCGGTGATGACGAGATCGCCCTCGCCCTGGCTGACCCAGCGCCACAACGTCGCCGCGTTTCCCGTCAAGCGCACCTCGTATCCGGCGCGCGAGAGGGCCTGGTTCAGAACCGTACGGATGGCGGTATCATCGTCGGCGACAAGTATACTACCTGCGGGCATTGTTATTCCTCATCTTGTGTCCTGTGAGGCATGCAACGGCGTCCCCGAAACGTGTTCGCGATTGCTTTGGTCTAGATGCTTGGCGGCGTTGAACATGGGCAGCAGCACGCGGAAGGTGGTCTTGCGCGGCTGCGACTCGCATTCGATGATGCCGCCGTGATCGCCGACGATCTTGGCCACCAGCGCGAGGCCGAGGCCGCTGCCGGTCGGCTTGGTCGTGACGAACGGATCGAACAGATTTGGCAACAGGTCCTCGGGCACGCCGGGGCCATTGTCCTTGACGCAGAACTCGAGCGGCAACGACACCCGTGATTTCTTGCCCGGCACGGACAGCCGGACGCCCGGACGGAACGCGGTGGTGAGTTGAATTTCAGCGTCGGTGCCGAGATCGACCACGGCCTCGGCGGCGTTCTTCACCAGATTCAGAAACACCTGAATCAACTGATCCTGATTGGCAAGCACCGGCGGCAGCGACGGATCGTACTCTTCGACAAACCGGATGTTGCGGGCGAAGCCCGATTGCGCCAGCCGCTTGACGTGATCGAGCACCGAATGAATATTGACCGGACCGCGCGCCACCGGCCGGTCGTCCCCGAACACTTCCATGCGATCGACCAGCGTGACGATGCGGTCTGCCTCGTCGCAGATCAGCCGCGTCAGCATGCGGTCTTCCGACGACGCGGCCTGTTCGAGCAACTGTGCCGCGCCGCGAATGCCGGACAGCGGGTTCTTGATTTCATGCGCCAGCATTGCGGCCAGCGCGATTACCGAACGCGCGGCACTTCGATGCGTCAATTGCCGGTCCATCTTGTCGGCGATGGTGCGCTCCTGCAGCATCACGACGATATGACCGGGGCGCTCGGTGAGCGGCGCGACATGAAGGTCCACCTGGCGATCGCCGCCGATCCGCGGCGTGCCCAAATCGACCTTGTACTCATTGACCGGTGAGCCGCTCGAACGCACCTGATCGATCAGCGCCAGCAACGGACTGCCGAAAGGCACGAGTTCCTTCAGCGACTGACGTTGCAGAAATTGCGTCGAAATCTCGAAAAAGGATTCCGCGGCCATATTGGCATCGACGATCTTGCCGTCGGGCCCAATCAGCAGCACCGGATTGGGCAGCGCGTTGAGGATGGCCTCGCCATCTGATGGCACCAGCCGGCGATGTTCTGCGACGGAGGTCATGCAGCAGCACTCCATACAAAGTCGTCGAACGCATCTTGAAGAGATCGATGAACTCGGTGCGGATCGTCTGATGTCAGAATCTTCTCGCGCCAGATCTTGAGCGTGGCCGCCGGCGCGCGGCTGCATTGGGCGGCGATCTCCAGCGCCCAGCCGAGATGCTTGCGCGCATGGCGAAGGCCGATGCGCAACCCGTAGTGAGCACAAACGTCATCATAGAGCGCGCGGATATGTTTGAGCTGCTCCGCCAGCGATGGCGCGGATTCGACGATACCGGATTCGAGGCGGCGCCCGATCTGACCAGGCAACCACGGCTGGCCCTGCGCGCCACGGCCGACCATGACGGCGTCGGCCCCCGACATTGCCAGCGCGGTCACCGCCCTCTCGTAGGACGTGATATCGCCGTTGACGACGAGCGGGATTTTGATCGCATCCTTGACGGCGCGCACGGCGCTCCAGTCGGCATCGCCCTTGTAAAACTGACAACGGGTGCGGCCGTGCACCGAAATCAGCTGCACGCCCGCGGCCTCGGCCCGGCGAGCCAATTCCGGCGCATTGAGCGAGCGCTCGTCCCAGCCGAGCCGCATCTTTAGCGTCACTGGTATCTTCACAGCCGAAATCGTCGCGTCGATCAATTTCAAGGCATGATCGAGATCGCGCATCAGCGCGGAACCGGACTGGCCGCCCGTTACATGGCGGGCCGGACAGCCCATGTTGATGTCGATAATTTCGGCGCCCGCGGCTTCGGCGATCCGTGCGCCCTCCGCCATCCAGCGGACTTCACAGCCCGCGAGTTGAACGACATGCGGACCTATTCCGGTCGCCTCGCATCGCAACCGCGACATCGGACGGCCATTGACGAGATCGTTGCTGGCCGTCATTTCGGAAACGACCAGTCCTGCACCGAGGGTGGCGGTCAAACGCCGGAAGGGGGCATCCGTGACACCCGACATGGGCGCGAGAAATACCCGGTTAGCGATCTCAATATCGCCTATTTTCAACGGCTTAAGGCGTGAGCATTCCGAGCCGGTCACGGATTTCTCGTTTTTCTGGCAGGCGGCTCATCGCGGCCGCCGGGGCACATTTTGAGCACAAATCTTGTGCAGTCAAGCTCCATGCCTACACTTTAGACAGTTCTGTCAATCTTGCAAGTGCACTGCAGCAAAATATGCTTTTCCCACAGCCTTTGGGAATCATTCTGTTTTGCCGGCCGAGCCATGATAAGGGCTGTGCGCGAGCGAACCGATGCTCCGTCGTGAACCCCGAATCATCAGTAAATAAAGTGCCATGCCGAAACCAGAGCGGACTGCAGCCATCCTTGTCGCAGCCGGACGCGGGCTTCGTGCCGGCTCGGGAGGACCGAAGCAATATCGCTCGATCGGCGGGCAAACCGTGATTTTCCGCGCGATGGAACCGTTTTGCCGGCACCCGCAGGTCTTCGCCGTGCAGCCGGTTTTGAATCCCGACGACACCCTGATGTTCAATGATGCCGTGCGCGCGTTGCGGCACGAACCGCCCGCGAATGGCGGGGCCACGCGCCAGGCCTCGGTTCACGCCGGCCTTGAAGCGCTCGCGGCCCAAAAACCGGATATCGTTCTCATCCATGACGCAGCGCGGCCCTTCGTTTCGGCGTCGCTGATTTCCCGCGCGATCGACGCCGCTTCCCGCACCGGCGCGGCCGTTCCAGCAATTGCCGTCACCGATACCATCAAGCTTGTTGGCGAGACCGGACACGTCGAGGCAACGCCGGAGCGCGCACGGCTGCGAGTAGCGCAAACGCCGCAGGCGTTTCGGTTCGAGGTGATTCTCGACGCCCATCGCCGCGCGGCGCGCGAGGGCCGCAGCGATTTCACCGATGACGCGGCGCTCGCGGAATGGGCGGGATTGACGGTGGCGACCTTTGAAGGCGATCCTGCGAATATGAAACTCACGACCCCGGAAGATTTCGTCCGCGAAGAAGCCCGCCTTGGCGCCATGCTCGGCGATGTCAGAACCGGAAGCGGCTACGACGTTCACGCCTTCGGCGATGGCGATCACCTGATGATTTGCGGCGTTCGGGTGCCGCACACCAGAGGCTTTCTCGCCCATTCCGACGGCGACGTCGGGCTGCATGCGCTGGTCGACGCTATCCTCGGCGCGCTGGCGGACGGCGATATCGGTTCGCATTTTCCGCCCAGCGATATCAAATGGAAGGGCGCGGCGTCGGACCAGTTCCTGAAATACGCGATCGACCGCGTCACCGCGCGCGGCGGGCGCGTCGCGCATCTCGACGTGACCTTGATTTGCGAGCGCCCGAAAGTCGGCCCATACCGCGATGCCATGCGCGCCCGCATCGCCGAGATCACCGGCCTTCCGCTGTCGCGGGTCGCGGTGAAAGCGACCACCAGCGAACGGCTCGGATTCACCGGCCGCGAGGAAGGCATCGCCGCGATGGCGAGCGCTACCATTCGCCTGCCGTGGGACAGCACTTGGGACAGCACTTGGGACAGCAACGGACGGAGCGACTAAAATGAGCGGCAGCGACGCCCGCGCCCTCTCCCGCTCGCTGCTCGATCTTTGCCGGATGCGCAAGCTGACCATCGCGACCGCGGAATCCTGCACCGGCGGCCTGGTCGCCGGCGCGCTGACCGATATCCCCGGCTCGTCCGACGTGATCGACCGCGGCTTTGTCACCTATTCCAACGACGCCAAGCGGGCGATGCTCGGGGTCAAACCGACGACGCTTGCGACCTTCGGCGCGGTCAGCAACGAGACCGCGACCGCGATGGCGATCGGCGCGCTGGAGAAGGCCGGCGTCGATCTTGCGGTCGCCATTACCGGCATTGCCGGTCCCGGCGGGGCGACGCCGGGCAAGCCGGTAGGCCTCGTGCATTTCGCGGTCGCCGCCCGCGACGGCAGGATCCTGCATCGCGAGTGCCGCTTCGGCGCGATCGGACGCAGCGCGGTGCGCCAGCGCTCGGTCGTAGAGGCCTTGCGCATGCTGATGGAACTGGCGCGCGGCCCGCAGGCGCCGGCCAAGCCGCGCCGCGAAGCCGCCAGCCGAATCCATCCGCGCGTCGCGCGCTCGCCACGCCGCAGTGCCGTGAAGCGGAGACGACCGCCGCGGTCGTGATGCAGTCGTCATCCTGAGGTGCGCGCACTTGCGCGCCTCGAAGGATGAGAGGTCAGCGGATGCGGCCATCCTTCGAGGCGCGCAAGACAGCGCGCGCACCTCAGGATGACGAACCACTCGCCGCACTCTCTTTTCCGTAAATCACATCGGCGCGTTTTTCGAACGCGGACGCGAACCGCTGAAACGCGGTGTCGAACATCGTTCCCATCAGCATCGCCAGCATCCGGCTTTTGAATTCGTAAGACAGGAAAAACCCGACATCGCAGGCGTCATCCGACTTGGGCTCGAATGACCAGCGGTTTTCGAGGTTGCTGAACGGCCCCTGCAGATACTCCACGAGAATCTTCAAGTTGGGACGGTCCAGCGTCACCCGGCTGGTGAAGGCCTCACGCACCAGCTTGAACGATACCGTCATGTCCGCGATCACGATTTCGGTGCCGTCGGGCTTCGGCGTGCGTTGACGAATTTTGAGCGATTTGCACAGCGGCACGAATTCGGGATAACGCTCGACATCGGCCACCAGATCGAACATCTGCGGCGCGCTGTGGTGAATCTGGCGCTTGCTGGAAAATCTTGGCATTGTCTGGCGCTCAGCCGGATATCGCAGCGCGTGCCGCCCGCAGTCGGGCGAAATCATCGCCGGCATGATGCGACGAGCGCGTCAGCGGGCTCGCCGACACCATCAGGAAACCCTTGGTATAGGCAACTTTCTCATAGCCTGAGAATTCATCTGGAGTCACATAGCGCATCACGGCATGATGCTTGCGGGTCGGCTGCAGATACTGCCCGATGGTCAGAAAATCCACGTCGGCCGAGCGAAGGTCGTCCATCACCTGCAATACTTCGTGACGCTCCTCGCCGAGCCCGACCATGATGCCGGACTTGGTGAAGATGGCGGGATCGATTTCCTTGACCCGCTGCAACAGCCGGATCGAATGGAAATAGCGCGCGCCGGGGCGCACGCTCAGATATCGCGACGGCACCGTTTCCAGATTGTGATTGAATACATCAGGCCTCGCCGCCACCACGACTTCAAGCGCGCCTTGCTTGCGCAGGAAATCCGGCGTCAGGATCTCGATGGTGGTGGTCGGGCAGCGTGCGCGGATGGCGCGAATGGTTTGCGCAAAATGCTCAGCACCGCCGTCGGCCAGATCGTCGCGATCCACCGAGGTAATCACGATATGGGCGAGCCCGAGCTTGAAGGTGGCCTCCGCGACGTGTTCCGGCTCCAGCGCGTCGAGCGCGCCGGGCATGCCGGTCTTGACGTTGCAGAAGGCGCAGGCGCGGGTGCAGGTGTCGCCCATGATCATGAAGGTGGCGTGCTTCTTGTCCCAGTTCGCACACGGTGACGAGGCCGTTTTCCCTGACGATTTTCCTTGTGTCGGCATAGCCGCGGCTATTCGGCGCGCGCACGCGAATCCAGTCCGGCTTCGGCGGCGAGAACGAATCCGGCCGATTCACCTTTTCGGGGTGACGTGGCCGCAGGGGTGTGGCTGAAACGGTATCGACGACGACGACCATGGAGCGTCCGTTCTAAGAGATACCTTAGCTAATCCGTTGCACCGGGAACCGCAACCGCTCGCCTTGCCTAACTGGAAAGCCTAGCATACTGGGTAACGCGCCGCGTCCGCGGCGCATTTCCGTCCTGCCTGTTTGCGCCCTGCCTAATCGCCTGCCTATTTGAATGGCTCAAAGCCCCATCGCCGCGAATCAATCCGCACCACCCTTAGGCAAACCGCTCAAGCGTGCGTTCTTTGCCCGCAGCGTGCATGAGGTCGCACCTGACCTGATCGGCGCCACGCTGCTGGTGGACGGTGTCGGCGGCGTCATCGTCGAGGTCGAGGCCTATCACCACACCGATCCGGCCGCGCATTCGTTCCGCGGGCCGACGCCGCGCAATCGGGTGATGTTCGGGCCGCCCGGATATTCCTATGTCTATCGCTCCTATGGCATCCACTGGTGCATGAACTTCGTCTGCGAGAAGGAAGGTTCCGCCAGTGCTGTGCTGATTCGCGCGCTGCAGCCGACCCACGGCATTCCGACCATGCGGCGCCGGCGGGGATTGCACGACGAGCGATCGCTCTGCTCCGGGCCGGGCAAGCTGTGCGAAGCGCTTGCCGTTACGATCAAGCAGAGCGAACTGCCCCTCGACATGCCACCAATCGCACTGCATGCGCGCACGACCAAACCGGACATCGTCAGTGGCGTGCGGATCGGCCTTACCAAGGCTGTCGAACTGCCGTGGCGGTATGGATTGAAAGGCTCGAAATTTCTCAGCAAGCCGTTTTGACGACCAGAGCATGATGACCGTGGGCATGCTTGCACTTTGCCACCCTACGATCGTCATACTCCGCGCATGCGGGGTATCCAGTACGCCGCAGCCTCCCGATTCCATCATGGCGTCTCGGAATACTGGATCGCCCGCTGGAGCCTGTCATCGGGCGGCGCGATGCGCCGACCCGGTCGCGGGCGATGACGGCACACTCATATTGATCAAACGCGGCTCCGCGACCCCGCGGCGCGAAGCGCCCGAGTCGTGCATTTATCTCTCGCCCAAGAATCAGAGGGCGTGGGGAATGCCGGGTGCCCGCTGCACCCGCAGCCTCGTGTGCAAAGTGTTGGTGGCACACGAGTGTAGCCACCACAGGTCCACCGGGA
>WNFL01127155.1_pt5 | contig 13105 bp, 9 predicted proteins | sample 5400361 | NCBI WGS metagenome assembly WNFL01 (sample SAMN13153351, study PRJNA577476) | soil metagenome | isolation source: 40 cm soil on Douglas fir-dominated hillslope | place: USA:California | collected 2013-09-17
TGTTCGTGTTCGTGGCCTCGAGCCAGGTCATGCGCACCATCGACCGCCTCATCATCCTGCGCTTCCTCGGCACGCTGGCGCTCGGCTACTACAGCCTGTCGATCATGGCGCTGAGCTTCATGCTCTACCTGCCCGACTCGATCGCCTACGTGCTCTACCCGCGCCTGCTGCGCGATTTCCGCCACCACGAGCAGCGGCCCGAGGCGATCCGCGTCCCGGTCGAGCGCGCGCTGCGCACCCTGGCCGTGATCGTGCCCGGGCTGTGCGGGGCCGCCTACCTGCTGGCGCGCGAGGCGATCATGCTGGTGCTGCCCCACTTCATGCCCGGGCTCACCGCGGTGCGGGCGCTGTGCTTCGGCGCCGGCGGGCTCACGCTCGCGAACCTGTCCTCGATCGTGCTCATGACGCTGGGACGCCAGAACGTGCTGGTGCCGACCGCGCTCGGGATCACCGCGCTGGGCGCCGTGCTCGACGTCGTCGCGGTCAAGGCCGGGCTCGGCATCGACGGCGTGGCGCGCATGACGCTCGTGACCTACGTGCTCAACGGCGGCCTGCTGCTGTGGCTGGCCTGCGGCGGGATGCAGCTCCGGGCCGCGGAGCGGCTGCGCCTGATGGCGCGGGCGTTCGCGCCGCTCGCCGCCTCGTTCGGGCTCGCCTACGTGCTCGACCACGTGCTGCCGTGGCCGCCGGGCATGTCGCGCGCGTTCCTGTTCACGCGCCTGCTGGTGGCGCTGGGACTGTTCCTGCTGCTCTACGGCGCCGTGGTGTCGCCGCTGGTGCGCGGGCTGGGGCTGCGCCAGCTGGTGCGCGAGTTCCGCCTCATGATCCCGCGCTCCGGGCGCGACGCCGATCCGGAGGCCGAGCCGTGAGGCGCGATCGCGGCTTCCTGCTCGCCGGCTTCGGACTGGCGCTCCACGCGCTGCTCGCCTTCGGTCCCCACGAGCTCGTCCCCGGCCCGCTGCGGCTGCCGCTCGCCTTCGCGGTGCTGGTGCTGCTCCCGGGCTACGCCTTCGTCACCGTGACCGCCGCCCCGCCCGGCGGCTGGTGGCTGGCCCCGGGCTGGGCGCTGGGCTTCGGCGTGGCCTGGAACGCGGCGCTGGTGATGCTGACCCGCGCGGTCGGCCAGCCCTTCACCGTGCTCACCGCGGCCGCGGTTCCGATCAACGCCGGGCTGTGGATGCTGGCGCTCGCGCACCCGCGCCGCTTCGGGGCCGCGGGCGGGGCGCCCGCCCTGCCGGTGGCGGCGCCCGGCTCGCTCGCGGCCTCGCGCTGGGCCCTGGCGGCGGTGCTCGCCGCCGCGGCGGTGGCGGCCTGGAACGCCGCGGTCCTGGGCACGCCGGTGACCTACCTCACCGATTCGCCCGACCACATCGGCACCATCCGGCGCATGCTCGAGACCGGCGACGCGTTCCCGATCAACGCCTTCTTCAAGGACGCCGGCGCGGCCGGGGTGGACCCGCGCAAGGGGCTCTGGCATCCGCAGGTGGCGCTGATCGCCCGGCTCGCGGGCGCCGACCCGTTCGACGCCTGGCGCTCGCTCTCGACCTTCATCGCGCCGCTGTTCGCGCTCAACGTCGCCGCCCTCGGGTTCCTGATCGGCGGGCCGCCGGCCGCGGCACTGGCCGCCTGGGCGCTGGACGTGACCTACGGCGGCACGATGGTGCGCGGGTTCCTGCGCGAGGCGGTGCTGGCGACCAAGCTCGCCGACCAGCTGGCGCTCGCGACCACGGTCGCGGTCCTGAGCGCGCTGGGAGGGGGAGCGCCCGCGGCGCCCGGCGCCCCGGCCGAAGGCGGGGCGCGCGGCACGCGCCGCGCCGCGGTCGGGCTCGCGCTCGGGGCCACCGCGGCCCACCTGTTCGCCGCGATCCAGTTCGCGCTGGCGTTCGGAGCCCTGGGGCTCGGCCTCCTGATCCGCGACCGCGCCTGGTCGCGGCCGCTGCGGCGCCTCGCGACCACCGTGGTGCCGCTCGGGCTCGCGTGCCTGCCGTGGCTCCTGTGGCGTGGCCGCGCCAGCTACGGGCCGGTCAACGTCATCCACACCGAGCCGCAGGGCCTGCTCACGCTCTGGGACCACGCGCGGATCGTCAACTGGGGCGTGCTGTGGGACTGGATGGGCCTGCTGTGGGTGCTGTTCCCGCTCGCCTGGTGGCCGCTGTGGCGCCACGGCCGCTCCAACCCCGCGGTGCTCTACCTGCTCACCACCTCGGTGGCGGTGGCGCTGGTCATCTTCGACCCGCCGGTGGTGCGCGTTCTCGAGCCCCGGCTCGGCTACCTGCTCATGCGCATGATCTGGATGGTGCCGATCGCCGGGCTGCTGGCGTGGCTGATCCCCGGGCTCGCGCGGCGCACCGGCGGCGCGGAGCCCCGGACGCGGCGGCGGGCGTGGGCGGCCCTGGCGCTGGTCGGGCTGCTGCTGCTGCCGGTGCTCGGCGACGCGCTGATCGTGCTCGCGCGCCCGGAGCGCTTCGCCGCCGCCGAGGCCCGCTCGAGCCCGGCGCGCTGGCGCGGGTCGCTCGAGTGGCTGGACCAGGCCCTGCCGCCCGGGCAGGTCGTGCTCAGCGATCCCGGCACCTCCTACGCGGTGCCGGCCTTCACGCGCCACTACGTCGTGACCATGCTCGACCAGCACAGCTCGCCCAACGACGCGCAGGCCCTGACCCGGATCCTCGACGCGCGTGACGCGCTCGATCCCTGGGGCTCCTGGGCGCGCACCCGCGAGGTGGTGGGGCGCTACGGCGTCACGGTCGTGGTGCTCAACGGCCGCTACGCCGAGGTGCCGCCGTTCGACTACTGGGCGCCGACCTCGGACTGGTTCGCGGCCGCGCGCCGCCGGCTCGACGCTGAGCCCGGGGCGTTCGAGCGCCTCGCCGACGAGGGCGACTTCGTCGTGTACCTGGTCCATCGCGACTCGCTGGAGCGGCTCAGCGGCGTAGCACAGCGCCCCAACGTGACCACCTGGGATCCCGCCCACTCGCCGATCGCGCGGCGGCTCGGCCCCGGGCTCCCGGCGCTCCAGAACCTGCGGCTCTCGCCCGGGCTCGCGGCCCCGGGTGACACGCTGCGCGGTGTGGCAGAATGGAGGGCGCTCGAGGCCCTGCCGGCCGGCTCCTACCGGGTCGCGATCCGGTTCGATCGGGCGCTGCCGGGCGGCTTCCGGCCGCCGCGCGCGCTCGCCAAGCCGGCGCGCAAGCTGCTCGAACGGCTCGCCCGGACGCGCTACCGGTTCCGCGCCGACCACCTGCCGGCGGCCGGCGAGTACGGGGTCGACCTGTGGCGGCCCGACCAGGTGGTGCGCGACAGCTTCGAGCTCGTGGTGCCGCGCAACGCCGCCGAGGGGGTCTATGCGGTGAAGGTCCAGATGCTGCGCCAGCCCCACTACCCGAACCTGAGCCTGAGCGACTACTTCTCGGACGACGACTTCCTGTCGGGCGTCGAGGCCGCGCGGCTGATCGTGTCGCGCGACCCGCGCCGCCTGCCGCCCGGCGCCGACTTGGCACCCGGGGGGCACTGACCATGTGCGGCATCTGCGGGACCTACCACTATCGCGAGGGCAACGCCGACGCGGCGCTGGTCGATCGCCAGCAGCGCGTCCTCGCCCATCGCGGCCCCGACGACTGGGACGTGTGGAGCGAGGGCCCGGTGGCGCTCGGCCACCGCCGGCTCTCGATCGTCGATCTCTCGCCCGGCGGGCACCAGCCGATGCCCAACGAGGACGAGTCGCTGTGGGTGACCTACAACGGCGAGCTCTACGGCTGGCCCGAGCTCAAGGCGGTGCTGGCGGCGCGCGGCCACCGCTTCCGCGGCGCCAGCGACACCGAGGCGCTGCTTCACCTCTACGAGGAGCACGGTGACGGGCTGCTCGAGCACCTGCGCGGCATGTTCGCGTTCGCGCTCTGGGACCGTACGCGGCGCCGGCTGCTGATCGCGCGTGACCGGCTCGGCATCAAGCCGCTCTACTACCACGACGACGGGCGGCGCCTCGCCTTCGCCTCGGAGCTCAAGGCGCTGATGATCGACCCCGCGGTGCCGCGCGAGGTGGACCCGCGCGCGGTCGCGGACTACCTCACCTTCCAATACGTGCCCTCGCCCGGGGCGATCTGGAAGGGAGTGCGTAAGCTCCCGCCCGGCCACTTCCTGGTGTGCGACGCGAACGGAGTGCGGGTCGAGCGCTACTGGTCGCTGCCGGTCGAGCCCGATCGCGGGCACTCGGAGGACTACTACCGGGAGCGGCTGCGCGCGCTGCTCGCCGAGGCGGTGCGGCTGCGGCTGGTCGCCGACGTGCCGCTGGGCGCGTTCCTGTCGGGCGGGATCGACTCCAGCGTGGTCGTGGCGCTGATGGCCCAGGCGGTGGGCGAGCCGATCAAGACCTTCTCGATCGGCTTCGAGGAGCAGGACTTCAGCGAGCTGGCCGAGGCGCGCCGCGTCGCCGCCCACCTCAAGACCGATCACCACGAGCTGGTGGTGCGGCCGCGCGCCCTCGAGCTGCTGCCGCGGCTGGTGTGGCAGATGGACGAGCCGTTCGCCGACGCCTCGATGATCCCGATGCACTACCTGAGCGAGATGGCGCGCCGCGAGGTCACGGTGGCGCTCTCGGGCGACGGCGGCGACGAGGCGTTCGCGGGCTACGCGACCTACGCCTGGGCCGGCCGCTACGCGGCCTTCGACCGCATCCCACGCCCGCTGCGCCGGCTCGCCGGGCTGCCGGCGCGCTGGCTCGGCCCCGGGCACCCGGCGGGGCGCCGGCTCGGGCGTCTGGCGCTCGACGCCGCGGGGCGGCACCTCGAGCTCATGAGCGCGTTCAGCGGCGACGAGCTCGCCGGCATCGTCGCCCCCGGGCTGCGCGAGTCGCTGGCCGGCCACGCGCCGCTCGCGGCGTCGCGCCGCCACCACGCCGGCGCCGCCGCCTCGCTGGGCGAGGTCCCGGCGCTGCTGGTGCTCGATACCCTGACCTACATGACCGACGACGTGCTCGCCAAGGTGGACCGCACCTCGATGATGCACTCGCTCGAGGTGCGCGTGCCGTTGCTCGACCACAAGGTGATCGAGTTCGTGGCGCGCATCCCGTTCAAGTACAAGCTGCGCGGCGGCGTGGGCAAGTGGATCCTCAAGCAGAGCGTCGCCGACCTGCTGCCGCCCGAGACGCTCAAGCGCCGCAAGCAGGGCTTCGGGGTCCCGCTCGAGCGCTGGTTCGGCGGCTCTTTCGGGGGGCTGGCCCGCGAGCTGCTGCTCGACCCGCGCGCGCGCGGCCGCGGGTGGCTCGAGCCGCGCGCGGTCGAGCGCCTGCTCGCGGCCGCCCCCGCCGAGGCCGAGCGCCACGCCCGCCAGGTGTTCGCACTGGTGTGCCTCGAGCTGTGGGCCCAGACCTACGTCGATCGCCCGCGCGAGACGCTGGCGGCGCCGCTCGCGGCGTCCCGTCCGCGCGCGGCGCCCGTGAGCGGCCCGGTCGCGGCGCGCGCGTGATCCGCGTCGCGTTCCTCCAGGCCTCCATGCCGGTGGGCGGCGCGGAGCGCCTGGTCCAGCTGCTGGTGCAGGCACTCGATCCGGCGCGGTGCGCGACCCGGGCGATCAACCTGTACGCGCCCGGTCCGGTGGGCGAGCAGCTCGCGGCCGCGGGCCACGCGGTGACCAGCGGGCTCATCCGCCACCGCTTCGACCCGCGCGCCGGCGGCCGGCTCGCGGCGCTGCTCGAGCGCGAGCGGACCGACGTGGTGTACGTCGCCGACAGCGCGCTGCCGCTGTTCTGGGCCGGCTGGCTTCGCCGCCGCCGCCCGCGGCCGCGCCTGGTGGTGGGGTTCCACTCCACCGGCAAGCACGACGACTGGCTCCAGCACGCGCTCGCCGGCGCCGCCGCGTTCCCGGTCGCGGACCGCTTCGTGGCGCTGGCGCCCAGCCACGAGGCGTTCCTCACCCGCCGCCACCGGCTCGATCCGGGACGCTTCACGGTGATCGGGAACGGCGTGGACCTGGCGCGCTTCCATCCCGCCGCCGACCGCCGGGCGGCGAAGCGAGCACTCGGCTTCGACGGCGACGCCCCGCTCGCCGGCATCGTCGCGGCCTTGCGGCCCGAGAAGAATCACGTGCTGTTCCTGCGCATGGCGGCGCGCCTCGCCCACGAGATCCCCGCGGCGCGCTTCCTGGTGATCGGGGACGGGCCGCAGCGGCTGCGGCTCGAGGAGCTGGCCCGCGACCTGCGCCTCGGCGAGTCGCTGCGCTTCCTGGGGGCGCGGGACGACACGCCCGAGCTCACCCGCGCGCTCGACGTCGCGGTGCTGTGCTCGCTCCCGGTGGTCGAGACCTTCCCGGTCACCCTGCTCGAGGCGCTGGCGAGCGGGGTCCCGGTGGCGAGCACGCGCGTGGGCTCGATCGCCGACCTGGTGGACGAGGGGACGACCGGGTTGCTGGTGCCCCCGGGCGACGAGGCGGCGTTGAGCGACGCGGTGGGCGGGCTGCTGCGCGATCCCGCGCGGCGCGAGCGCATGGCGGGCGCGGCGCGCGCGCAGGCCGAGCGGCGCTTCGACGCGGCCGCCATGGTGGCCGCCTACGGCCGGCTGTTCGAGCAGGAGGCGCGCGGGTGAGCGGGCGCGGCCGGGTGTGCTTCCACGCGCCCTATCTCTACCCGCTCTTCAGCCGCGGCGCGATCGAGTTCACCGGCGGCGCCGAGGTCCAGCAGGCGCTGCTGGCGCGCGGGCTGGCCGCCCTGGGCTTCGAGGTGACCGCGGTGACCTGCGACTACGGCCAGCCCTCGCCGACCCGCGTGGACGGCGTGCGGCTGCTGCGCAGCCACCCGCCGCGCGGCGGCCTGCCGGTGCTGCGCTTCTTCCACCCGCGGCTCTCGCGCACCCTCGCCGCCCTGGCGGCGGCCGACGCCGAGGTCTACTACGCGCGCGGCGCCGGCGTGCCGGCCGGCGAGGCGTTCGAGGTGGCGCGCTGGAGACGCGCCACGTTCGTGCTCGGCACCGCCCACGACCTCGACGCACGCCGCGACCTGCCGCTCATGCGCTCGCCGCGCGACCGGGTGTGGACCCGTCGTGTGGTGCGTGGCGCCGACGCCATCGTCGCCCAGACCGAGCTCCAGCGCGGCCTGTACGCCGCCGAGTTCGGGCGCGAGAGCGAGGTCATCCGCAACCTGGTCGAGATCCCGGACCCCGCCGTGGATCCCGGCGCCCCGGGTGCGGTGACCTGGATCGGCACCTACAAGCGCTCGAAGCGCCCCGAGTGGTTCCTGGAGCTGGTGCGCCGCCTGCCAGAGCAGCGCTTCATCATGGCCGGGGTGCTGCCGGTGCCGCCCGACTCCGCGGCGTCCTGGGAGGCGGCGCAGGCGGCGGCGCGCGCCTGCCCGAACCTCGAGCTGCGCGGCTTCGTGGACCACGGCGGCCTCGGCGAGCTGTTCGCGCGCACCGCGCTGTTCGTCCACACCTCGCCCGCCGAAGGGTTCTCGAACACGCTGCTGGAGGCCTGGGCCCACGGCGTGCCGGCGATCGCGGCGGTCGATCCGGACGGCGTCATCGCCGGCGAGGGGCTGGGGGAGGTGGTGGGCGACCTCGCGGCGCTCGAGGTGGCGGTGCGCGCCTGGCTCGCCGATCCCGGGCGGCGGCGCGCGGCCGGGGCGCGGGCGCGTGGCGTGGTCGCGGCGCGCCATGCCCCGGCCGCGGTGCTGGCCCGGTTCGCGGCCCTGCTCGATCGCTGGGTCGCGCGCACCCGGGAGCGTCGCGCGCGCTGAGCGCGCGGCGTCAGCGCCCCCAGCGCGCCACGTACACCCGCGAGCCGCCGCGCCCGCGCGTGACGCCGCGGGCGAGGCGGCCTTCGAGCACGATGGCGCGCGGGTCCACCACGATCGAGTTGATGCGGCCGGCCAGCACCCCCTCGACGTCGAGCCGCACCGGTCCGGGCGGCAGGTCGCGGTCCGCGGTGGCCCACACCACGTGCGTGACCCCGCTGGCCTTTAGCCAGGCGGCGAGGCGGTCGCCCGCGAAGGCGCGCTGGTAGTCGTAGCTGTTCGCCACCCCGTCGCCGTTGATCCAGGCGCGGTCGGCGAAGAAGCCGGTGAGCCCGAAGGCGCCGCCGTAGAGCACGTCCTGGGGCCCGGTCGCGTCGTGGATCTCGCGCCCCAGCGTCCACTCGTCGTCGAGCCCGGGGCCGTGGAGCGCGCGCGCCATGCCCGCGGCCTTGCCGGCGAACAGCCCGAACGAGCCGGCGATGAGGAGCAGCGCCGCCGCGGCCGCGAGCCGCGGCGCCCGGGCCGGCGCGCGTCGCGCCACGAGTGCGATGGCCTCGAAGAACACCAGCAGGTTGAAGACGTGCGCGAGCATGACGTAGCCGCCCTGGACGTCCACGCGGCTGAAGCCCAGCATGTAGGTGAAGCGCATGACCAGCGTCAGCGCCAGCAGCGCGAGCAGGACGCTGCGCGGCTCGCGCAGCAGCGCGCCGAGGCGGGCGAGCGGGGCAGGGCCGGCGAGGCGGCGCAGGCCGATCCCGAGCACGATCCACGAGGCCGCGTAGGCGATGAGGAAGCTCGCGAGATCCACCGCGTTGACCGAGGTGTGGCGGATGGCCGCCAGGCTGGCCGCGGGATCGACGTGGGGGAAGCTCGACTTGATGCGCGCCGAGACCGGCATCCAGGTGCCGAACACGCGCGTGCTCCACAGCACGTAGGGCGCCACGACCAGCGCCACCCAGAAGAGGCGGAGCAGGAGCGCGCGCGCCGGCGCCGCCCGGGTCAGCACCATGAGCCCCATGAGCCCGAACGCCGCGACCAGCAGCGGCAGGTTGTCCACCCGCGCCAGCACCAGGAGCCCGAGCAGCAGCCCGTCGGCGAGCGCCGCGCGTCCGCCGGGGGCGAGCAGTCCGCCGCGCAGCACGCGGTCGAGGGTGAACGTGCCGAGGCCTAAGACCAGGGCCGCGTCCATGCCGACCTGCTTCTTGGGCACGATGAAGAAGACGTAGAAGGCGAGGACTCCGGCGAGCGCCAGGACCCGGCGGTCGCCGTCGAAGACCCGCGGGTCGAGGAAGCGCGCGACCAGCCGCTTAAGCCCGGCCAGGCCAGCGAGCAGCGCGATCAGGCTGGCGAGCAGCCCGGCCCGGTAGCAGTCGAGCAGCCCGGACCGGGGGGCCAGCGCGGCGTCGAAGCCGATGAGCAGCAGGGTGAAGAGCGGGTTGAACCCGTTCGTGGCGTGGACCCGGTCGAAGCTCGGGCCGTAGCCGAGGCAGGCGTTGCGCGCGATCGCGAAGTAGTAGCCGGCGTCGTCACCGACCAGCAGCAGCGCGGACCAGCGCGGCGGGGCCACCAGCAGCACCCACGCGACCGCCACCAGCAGCGCGAGCGCCAGCGCCTGGACCAGGGCCGCGATCCCGCGGGCGGGCGTCATCGCGCCGGGGCGGGGAGGGCGGCGCCGGGCGCGGCCGCGCGGCCGGCGCCGGCCGGGGCGAGGTGGCCCTCGCGCTCCAGGATCTCGCGCATGGTCACGAAGCGGTAGCGGGTGAACAGGCGCTCGAGCTTGGGGACCACGGTGTCGAGGTTCACGTAGGTCACGAACCCGTCCACCGGGTCGAGCGGCAGGCGGTGGCCCTCGGGCTGCGCCTCGCGCGGGTGGAGGTAGAGCGCGAACGGCCGGTGCGCGAGGATGCGATCGAGCGAGAGCCGGAACAGCCAATAGGGCAGGGCGCGCAGGTAGAACCCGCCGCCCACCGGGAGCCGGAACGGTCCCCACTCGCTCACCGCGACCGGGAACTCGACCAGCGTGCCGGCCGGATCGTGGCGCGCCAGGTCGTCGCGCGCCGGGCGGTAGATGCCGACCGGCGCGCGGCGCACGCCGTACATCCGCACCCGGGCGGGGAAGATGCTGGAGTCGTAGGCGTAGCCCTCCTCGCGCAGCACCTCGAGCGCCCACGCGGTCGAGTGGTCGAGGCTGAAGGTCGGGGCCCGGAATCCCGCCACCGGAAACCCGCCCAGCGCCTCCTCGACCGCGGCGCGGAAGTCGCGCAGCTCGCGGCGGAAGGCGGCGGGGTCCAGATTCCAGAGCGGCTCGTGCTCCATGCCGTGGCAGCCCAGCTCGTGGCCCTCCGCCACCATGCGCCGCACCAGGTCGGGGTGCTCGCGCACCACCTGGCCCAGCACGAAGAAGGTGGCGCGGCACTGGAAGCGGCGCAGCAGCTCGAGGATGAGCTCGGTGCCGCCGCGCACCACGCTGGCGCCGGCGCCGCGCTGCGCCCCGGGGATGAGCTGGGAGTGGTACCAGTCCTCGATGTCGAACGAGAACGAAGCGAGGTGGGACGCCATCGTCAGGAGACGTCCTTGACGACCCGCGCCGGCACCCCCACCACCAGGGTGCGGGCCGGCACGTCGCGGGTCACCACCGCGCCCGCGCCCACCACCGCGCCCGGGCCCACCGTCACCCCGGGCAGGATCAGGCAGCCGGCCCCGAGGTAGCAGCCGCGCGCGAGCGTGACCCCGGCCACGGTGCCGGCGCCCGCCCCGGCCTCGGTGCGGTCCATGCGCCGGGCGTCGTCGTGCACCACGACCGTGACCCGGAACGAGATCGTGACGTCATCCTCGATGGTGATGAGCTCGGGAAACTGGTCGTCGAGCCAGGTGTCGAGCCCGATGAAGACGTGGCGGCCGACCTCAACCCCCATCGCCCGGTAGAGGGCGTTGCGCACCCCGGGCGGGATGCACACCCGGGCCCACTGGTGGAGGAGCTTCTGGATCAGGGTGCGCAGCAGGCTGCGGGGCGCGATCGACTTCTCGTATTCCTGGCGCGGGGTGCGCGGTCGGGCGGTCATCCGCGCATGATTCTAGACCAGCGCCAGCACGCGGGGCCAATGGAGCGGGGCCGCGGCCGCGTGCTATCGTCGTCCGCTCATCGTTTCGCGCCCGTCCTCCCCGAGACCGGAGCCCGCATGGCCGCCGCCCCCACGCCGCTTCCGCCCGCCGCGCGCCCGGATCGGGCGCGGGCGGCGGCGGCGATCGTGGCGCTGGTCGCGGCGGCGCTCGCCGCCCTGCTCGCCTTCCGCCACCACGACGGCATCGCCGACCCCGACGCCATCAACATGGCCGCCGCGATGGCCCATGGGCTCCAGCCCGGCGTGCCGTTCCACGAGACCCTGCTCTACGGGCGGCTGGTGAGCCCCGGGGTCTACCACGCGTTCCACGCCCTCGGGCCCGCGCTGGTGCGCACGCCGGCCCGCACCGTGGGGGCGCTCAACGCCGTGGCGCTGATCGCGGCGGCGCTGCTGCCGTGGCCGCTGTTCGCGCTCTACCGGCGCCGCTTCGGCGTGGGGGTGGCGTTCGCCGCCACCCTGATCGTGCTGCTCACCCCGCTGGTGTGGGAGGTGGGCTGCTCGTTCCATCCCGCCGGCCCGGCGGCACTGCTGCTGGCGCTCGCGATCCTGGCGCACGGCCGCGCGGCGCGCTCGGCCGTGGGTGCGTCGTGGTGGGCGCTCGGCGCGCTGCTGGGCTTCGCGGCGCTGTGCACCCGCGCCGAGGTGGCGCTCGTGGCCCCGGCGCTGCTGCTCGCGGCCGCGTGGCGGACCGGGGGCGCCGGCGCCCGGCTCGACCGCGGCACCCTGGCCGCCGCCATGGCCTCGATCGCGCTCGCGGTCGGCGGCTTCCTGCTGGTCGCCCACGGGATCTCGCGCGCGGCCGGCGGCGGATCGGACGGGCTCGCGAGCTACGGCGCCGGCTACATCGCGACCTACTGGCGGGCGGCGGTGCTGCCCAGTGCGACGGTGTGGACCAGCCTGACGATGGGGCTCGCGACCGTGGCCGTGACCCTGGGCGGGCTCGCCGCGGCCTCGCGGCGCCGCCGCGGCGGCGCAGCGCTCGATCCCGCCGCGACGCGCGGCGTGATCGTGGCGCTGGTGTGGGCGCTGCCCATCATCCTGTTCTGGCTCCCCAATCAGGCCTACATGGTGCGCCACTTCCTGCTCGCGGTGCCGGCGCTGGTGTGGATCGCGGCCGAGACCGTGCTCCGGCACCTCGCCCGGCCGGCGCGGATCGCGCTCGCGGGCGCGATGGTGATCGCGAACCTGCTGGTGCCGGAGGCGCTCTACGCGGGCTGGAACCTCGCCCACCGCGATCATCCCAAGGCGCCCAACGGGACGTTCTTCTCGTGGCACCGCCGCGAGGCGGCGCTGATCGAGCGCTACCGGCGCATCGGCGACGTCGCGCTCGCGAACCGCGCCGGCGCGTTCGTGCAGGTGGACTGGGGCAGCAACGGCTACCTGCTGCTCGGCATGGCGAAGCGGCCCGAGCCCTACGCGCTGCTCTCGACCTCGGAGCCGTTCCCGGGGGCCACGCTGGTCCGCTACCGGCAGGGACCGGCCGAGCTGCGGCTGCTGATGTCGCAGCTCGCCTGGCCGCTCGAGCCCCCGGGCGCTGCTCGTCGGCGAGGCGCGCGCCGCGCGCCGCGACGGCCGCGCCGTGGTGCTGCCGCGCGAGCTGGTCGCGGCGCGCGTGGTGCCCGACGACGGCGGGCCGCCGCCGCTCGCCTACTGATCCGCGTCTAGACCACCTCGGGGAACAGGCGCTTGACCCGCTCGCCCAGCGGCCCCGCGGCCCACAGCGGCAGGCGCTGCCAGGCGCGCACCGCCAGGTCGTAGCCGCGTTTCTGGTCCTCGAGCGTGGGCGGCTCCGCGGCGCGGCCCATCAGGTACTGGTAGTAGAGCGGCCGCGGCGTGGCGCCCCACTGGACCTTGAACAGGAACGTGCCCGAGTTCCATTGGCTGCGCCCGAAGTCGAAATGGCGCCGGCCGTGCGCAATCGCGCGCCTGATCGCCTCCCAGTAAAGCACCTGGTTGGGGCACAGGCGGAGCAGCCGCCGCGGCGAGGAGGCCCACGGGTCCAGCGTCGTGTCGCCGTGCTCGACCACGAACATCGCCCCGGCGGGCGCACCACCGCGTGCCAGCACCAGCAGGTCGGCGTGCTCGAGCGCGCCGAGCGCGGCGGCGAAGTAGCCGGTCCCGCGCAGCGGCGTGCCCAGGTCGCGCATGGCCTCAAGCATGACGCGGTGGAAATCGGCGACCTGGTCGCGCCCCCAGCGCACCTCGAACCCCGAGCCCTGCCCCTTGCGGATCTGGTTCCGCAGCTTGGAGCCGAACGCCTTCCACT
>WNFL01407168.1_pt2 | contig 13103 bp, 10 predicted proteins | sample 5400361 | NCBI WGS metagenome assembly WNFL01 (sample SAMN13153351, study PRJNA577476) | soil metagenome | isolation source: 40 cm soil on Douglas fir-dominated hillslope | place: USA:California | collected 2013-09-17
CCGCCGTATTCCTGTCGCCGCGCCTGGACGCCGCGCCGAACCCCCTGCTCCACAGCCTCAAGCATTACAAGGTGCTGCATGAGCGGGTGGTGATCTGCGCCGTAACGGTGGCCGATACGCCTTATGTCTCCAAGGCCAAACGGGTCACGGTGGACAAGCTTGGCAAGGGCTTTTTCGCGGTGCGGATCTCATATGGCTTCTTCGAGTCTCCCGATATTCCTGAGGCCCTGGCGCTGGCGCGCAGCCAGGGGTTGGCGCTGGAGCCGGACGCCACAACTTATTTTCTGGGACGCGAGACCTTGGTGCCGGGTGAAAAGCCCAGCATGAAAAGCTGGCGGGTTAGCCTGTATATGTGGCTGGCGTCCAACGCGCTGAGCCCCGCGCGCTTTTATCATTTGCCGCCGGGGCGGGTGATAGAGTTGGGGACGCAGGTTTCGATTTAGCACCGAATGTCATTCCCGGCCGAGCTTTGCGATAGCAAAGCGAGGGGAAGGGAACCCAGGTGGAAAGACTGGGCCTGATCCATCGGCCTGGGTCCCCTTCCCTCGCGCAAAGCGATGCTTTGCGTTCGCCGGGGATGACAGATCGCGTCAGTCCAGCGCGTAAACCATGGCTTTGAGATACGCACTCTCCGGCAACAGCGGATGCACCGGATGATCCGGGCCTGCGCCCGCCTGACGGATCATCGCGGCGCGGCGGCCTGTCCGCAACAATCCCTGCGCGCATTCCTGCGCAAAGCGCTCGAGCGGAATATTGTGCGAGCAGGACGCCACCATCATCAAGCCGCCCGGCGCAGTCACCTCCGCCGCCAGCCGCGCCAGCTTGCGATAGGCCTTGGCGCCGGGCTCCAGATCCTTCTTCGACTTCACAAAAGGCGGCGGGTCGGCCACCACAATATCGAAGCTTTCGCCGGCCGTTTTCAGCCGCTCCAGTTCCTCGAACACATCGGCCTTGACCGCCTGGATCTTGACGCCGTTGGCGCGGGCGCTTTCCTCCGCGAGGGCCAGTGCCGCTGCACTGCTGTCCAGGCAGACAACTTCTTTAGCGCCAGCCTTCGCCGCCAGAATGCCGAAGCCGCCGGTGTAGGAATAGGCGTCGAGCACCGTCTTGCCCTTGGCAAACCCGGCGATGAAGGCACGGTTATCCCGCTGGTCATAGTACCAGCCGGTCTTCTGGCCTTCCGCCAGGTCGGCGATATAGCGCGCGCCGTTCTCCTCGACCGCGATGCGGTGACCTTCGCCCTTCACCATCTTTACATACAGGTCCAACCCCTCCAGCGCGCGTGAGGGCGCGTCGTTGCGCAGCACGATAGTCTTGGGCTTGAGCACGATATCCAGCGACTGGACCAGCGTATCGATCTGCCGTTCCATGCCCGCCGTGCCAACCTGCACCGTCAATGTGTCGTCGAAACGGTCGATCACCAGTCCGGGCGCGCCATCGCCTTCGGCGTGAAGCAGGCGGTAGAAAGGCTTGTCATAAATCGCGCTGCGCAGCGCCAGAGCCCGCTTCAGCCTTGCGGTAAAAAAGTCGCGATCGATCGCCACGTCGCAATCGTCCGACCACAGCCGCACCGCGATGAGGCTCTTGGGATTGAAATAGCCGGTGCCGAAGGCGCGTCCATCCTCGCCGCGCACATTGACCACCGCACCCGGCGCAATCGCCTTGGCCGCCTCGTCCATGCGAATTTCATTGGAAAAAATCCAGGGCGAGCCCGTGCGGGCGCGGCGCCCTTTAGGCAGAATGATGCTTTTTCTCGACATGGCGCAAACCTGTACAGCCCTCTTGCGCCGGGGTCTATGCCGTCCTTAGATGCGCGCCTTATTTCGCGAAAAGGAACGCCAGCATGGCCGTCGACGGCAAGTGGGAAATCACCATCAATTCGCCCCTGGGCGCGCAGAAAGCCCAATTGGACATCGCCACCAATGGCGCCGCGCTGACCGGCACCCAGACCGCACAACAGGGTTCCGGTCCGCTGGAGAATGGCAAGGTCGAGGGCAGCACTGTCAGCTGGTCGGCCAAGATCACCAGCCCCATGCCGCTGACCCTGGATTTCACCGGAACGGTCGAGGGCGACAAGCTGTCCGGCAGCGTCAAGGCCGGCTCCTTCGGCTCATTTCCCTTCACGGGCAACCGGTCCGCCTGATATAGATGCGTGGTATTTAAAGGGGCAGCCGCAAAACAAAGTCGCGGCTGCCCTTTTCCTTTGGAGCCGGATTTGAAAATTCACCGCGAAGGCTACCCCTTCATTGCGCTCTTCGCGGCAATCAACCTGCTCGCCTTTTTATTATCGGCATGGCTGGGCTGGCTGCTATCGCCTGTCACCCTCTGGTGTGTCGCCTTCTTCCGGGACCCCGATCGCAAAACCCCCCAGGAGCCCGGCCTGATCATCTCTCCCGCCGATGGCAAACTGCTGCCGGTGGTGGAGGCCGTACCGCCGGCCGAACTGGGAATGGGGAGTGCGCCCCGTCCGCGACTTTCCATCTTCATGAACGTGTTCAATGTGCATGTGAATCGCAATCCGGTGTCGGGCAATGTGGTTTCAATGTCTTATCGTCCCGGCAAATTCTTCAATGCCAGCTTCGACAAGGCCAGCCTGCACAATGAACGCATGTCCATCCGCCTGCGCCCGGAAGGCGAAAGCGGCCAGACCCGCGATCTGGCGATGGTGCAGATCGCGGGCCTGGTCGCGCGGCGGATTGTCTGCGATCTGGTACAGGGAGAGGGGGTGCGCCGGGGCGACAGATTTGGCATTATCCGCTTCGGCAGCCGGGTTGACATCTATCTGCCGCCGCGTACCGAGATTCTGGTCGCGCCCGGAATAACGACGCGGGCGGGTGAAACCATGCTGGCCCGCTTCTTATAGGTGGGAGAGGATCAATTGCAGCCGCCGGACCGTATTTCCCGCCGCAAGCGCGCCCGCCAGATCGTAGCGGCACGGCTGGAACGGCTCGAAGATCTCAGCATCGGCAAGCTGGTGCCTTCCAGCCTGACCTTGCTGGCGCTTGGCAGCGGCATCACCGCCATCCGCTTCGGGCTGGCCGATCAGTGGGCCACGGCCGTCACCTTCGTGATCTGCGCCATGATTCTGGACATGCTGGACGGCCGCGCTGCACGCTTGCTGGGCGCGGACAGCCGGTTCGGCGCACAGCTCGACAGCCTGGCCGACCTGGTCAGTTTCGGCGTGGCGCCCGGCATCATCATGTACATGTGGAGCCTGAAAGAGATGGGCAATGCCGGCTGGATAGCCGCCCTGATCTTCTGCGCCTGCGCCGCCATCCGCCTCGCCCGCTTCAATGTCGAAAGCGTGCGCGATGAAGGTGCTACCAAGGGCAATCCTTATTTCACCGGCCTGCCGACGCCGGCGGCGGCCTGCATGATGCTGCTGCCGCTTCTGGTCTCGTTCCAATGGAACGGTTCCTTGGTGCGCCAGCCCTGGATATCGACGGTCGTGATCGCCATCACCTCGATATTGATGGTGAGCCGCCTGCCCACGCCCTCGATCAAATATATGAAGTTGCAGCGCCAGCATCGTATCCTGGCCGGGGCCTGTTTCGCAGGCCTGACGGCGCTGTTGATTGCCTGGCCCTGGGCCACCATGACTGTGGGCCTGTTGATCTATATCGGGTCCATTCCGTTCGCGATCATGACCCACCATCCCCGCTATGCCGCAAAGCCGGTACCCTAGCGCGGGTCGCGAACGGTTACTTGCGAGGCGCGAACCCGCCGATTAATCGCTCATACCAATATGTCATGTTCCAATTTGGAACAGGTGCGTCAAACACCGGAGTGTATTTGCGCGGGATTGCAGCGAAAGCCCCTTTTAAGATTTTCCGGTCAAAGTCCGCCCGGACCGGGGCTTCATGACATCGGATAATTCCATCTGGGTAACAGACGCGGAGGCGGTGCGCGAGGGGCGCATCCAACTCGCCCTGCTGCGCACCGTGGTGGAAAATCTGAAAAGAAACCGCCTGGTTGTGCCGATTTTCGGCCTGGCGATCTGCGCCATGTTTCCGCAATGGGTAAGCCTGCAGCACCTGGCGGGCTGGTATATCCAGATCCTTCTGGGCCTGCTCCCTCAGCTCATCGTCCTTGCCAAATTCCCGCTGGGCCTATTGAGCGGCGAGGACATACGCAAGTGGACGCGGCGCGTCGCCGTGGCCAACCTGTTCTTTGTCGCCAACTGGGCATCTCTGGGCTTCTGGTTCTGGGCCGACGGCAACAAGAATTCCAACCACATCATGATCGAGTTTCTGTTGGCGGCGAGTCTGGCGGCGCATGCCGCCAACACCGGCGCCTGCCGTGCCATCTCACGCCCGGCATCGTGGCTCTATCTGGTGGTGTTGATGGGCATACCGCTGCAGGGGCTTTTCCTGCCGGCGACGTTTACCCGCTGTGTCGTGATGTCCTTGTCGGCGCCGCTCTATGTCGGGTTCATGATTCTGATCATCCGGCGCAACAGCAAACGCGCCCGCGCCGGCATTGCCCTGGCCCAGGAACGCGATTCCCTGATGGCCGAACTGGTGATCGCCAAGCTGAAATCCGACCAAGGCCGCGAACAGGCGGAGGCCGCCAGCCGGGCCAAATCGCAATTCCTGGCCAATATGAGCCATGAGTTGCGCACGCCCTTGAATGCGATTCTCGGATTCTCCGAAATCATCTCCAGCCGCCTGTTTGAAAAAGATGCGGCGCGCACGGTGGAGTATGCCGGCCTGATCCACTCTTCAGGCAGACATCTCCTTGCCCTTATCAATGATATTCTCGATCTGGCCAAGATCGAAGCAGGGCGATGGCAACTGGCGGAAACGGAGCTGGACCTGCGTCGCATCGCCGAGGACGCGCTGCAGCAGGTGATGTGGCGAGCCAAGAGCAACAACACCATTCTGGAAAACGCCATCGACCCCGGCCTTGCGACGGTTTATGCCGATGAGCGCGCCATCAAGCAGATCCTGCTCAATCTTCTGTCCAACGCCGCAAAGTTCACGCCCGAGAACGGCAAGATCACGGTTTTTGCCTCCCGCCATGCGGACGGCGGCATGCTGCTGGGGGTCAGCGATACCGGTGCGGGCATCGCGCCCGAGGATCAGGCCAAGGTGTTTGACAGTTTCGGACAGGGCAAGTACGACGTCGCCGTCGCCGAAAAGGGCACCGGCCTGGGCCTCGCCATCGTCAAGGGCCTGGCGGAAGCCCATCACGGCCATGTCCAACTGGAGAGCCAGGTTGGAAAGGGCACCTGCGTAACGCTGCATCTGCCTGCGGCGCGCGTGCGAGCCCGCGGCCAAAATGCCGGCAACAAAAATGCCGGTGACCAAAACGCCGGTGAATTGGCCCATTTCGTCGCCTAGGCCGTTCGCCGCTCAAAACGGTCCACTGGACCGTTTCGTCCGCCTTCGGCGGTCACGGCTCACTCATCCCACCTTGCGCAAGGCGCCTTCCTGGCGATGCGTTAAAGCGTGGATGAACCCCAACTTTTCGATCACCTTGGGCGACAGCAAAAAAGGATAAAGGTCGGTCAGTCCCATGCTGCGATTCAGACTGTTGGTGGCGAATTCGATCGGCAGCCAGGCATCGATCAATTGGTCCCAGCGCCGGGTGGCATAAGGATCGAAATCAATCGCCGCGGCTATATGCCCGCGCGCCGCGCGCGGCTTCACCTTCATCCCGAAGGCGCCTGCCGTTTCCAGCGTGTCCACGATGTGCAGATAATGCGCCCAGGTTTCGGCGAAGTCTTCCCAGGGATGGGTGGTCGCATACATGCTGATGAAGCTGTCCTGCCAGCCGGGCGGCGCGCCGCCGTCATAGTGCCGCTTCAGTGCCTCGCCATAGTCGAACTCATCGTCGCCGAACAAGGCACGGAATGAATTCAGGATGGCGGGATCGCTCGCCACCAGCCGGTCCCAGAAATAGTGTCCGATCTCATGGCGAAAATGCCCCAGCAAAGTGCGATAGGGCTCGCCCATCTCGCTGCGAACTTTTTCGCGCGTGGCGTCATCGGCTTCCTTCAACGCCAGGGTGATCAACCCCTTGTCATGACCCGTCATCACCTCCGAGGCATGGGTCTCCGGCGGGTCAGCAAGGAAATCGAACGCCAGGCCATGCTCCGGATCGTCCGTGCGATTTTCCAGCGGCAGTCCCAGCCGCAGCAGGGAATAGAACAGCCGGTGCTTGGCGGTTTCGATCTTGCGCCACAACGCATCGTTGCCCGGCACCGAAAGGTCGGGGACCACCCGATTGTGGCGGCAGGCGGCGCAGAAGCCGGTCTCGTCCTCCGCCGGCACCATCCAGTTGCACATGCCGGCGTCGTAATTCCGGCAGAATTTATAGGCTTTGCCGGGGGCCGCCAGCACGTGCCAGCCGCCGGCTGGAAGCGGCTCCAGGGCAGAAATCTCTGTTATATCAGTGAGATAGCCCAAGGCCCGGCCGCAATTTTCGCAGCGGACATTCTCAAAATACAAGAGCTCGCCACAGCCCTGGCAGCTGAACAGCTTCATGTGGGAGCTCCCCGCGCTGGCCTGTGGAAACGCCTGCTTTTTAACGACGTTCCGGTATTGCGGACCTGCGGCGTGGCGGCTTGTAGCCGCACCTTCGCAGTTGCGGCATAGTCATTTTTCCAAGGACTTCCGATGAGCATCCAGGCTGCCCTCCGTCACGTCACCCGCTACCGGTATGACCGGCAAATCACCTTGGGTGCGCAGACTATACGCCTGCGCCCGGCGCCGCACACCCGCGCCAAGGTGGTGGCCTATTCGCTGAAGATCGAACCGGAGGAACACTTCCTCAATTGGCAGCAGGACCCGCAGTCGAACTGGCTGGCCCGGGTGGTGTTTCCTGAAAAGACCGATCACTTCACCGTCAGCGTGGACCTGACGGTCGAAATGGATGTGATCAATCCCTTCGACTTCTTCCTGGAGCCGGAGGCGGACAATTTCCCCTTCCACTATTCCGCCGAACTGAAAGCCGAACTGGCGCCCTATCTCGCAACCCGCGATGGCGGCCAGGCGTTCGAGCGTTACCTTGCCGGCATCTCGCGCGACAAGAAGCACACCACCAACTTCATCTTCGACCTCAACGCCCAACTGTCACGCGACATCGGTTATCTGATCCGTATGGAACCCGGCATCCAGACGCCGGAAGAGACGCTATGCAAGGGTTCGGGGTCCTGCCGCGACAGCGCCTGGCTGCTGGTGCAGCTGCTGCGCCATCTGGGTTTGGCGGCGCGCTTCGCCAGCGGCTATCTCGTCCAGTTGAAGCCCGATGTGAAATCGCTGGATGGGCCTTCGGGACCGGAAGAGGATTTCACCGATCTGCATGCCTGGTGCGAAGTCTACCTGCCGGGCGCGGGCTGGGTGGGCCTCGATCCCACTTCCGGCCTGTTTGCGGGCGAGGGCCATATTCCGCTGGCCTGCGCCGCCACTCGGGTGCGGTCGAACCCGCCGAAGTGCTGTTCGATTTCGATATGTCGGTCACCCGCGTCAAGGAACCGCCGCGTGTCACCAAACCCTATAGCGACGAGCAATGGGCCGAGATCGAGAAGCTCGGCGATGCGGTGGAGCAGGTTCTCAGGAATCATGACGTGCGCCTGACCATGGGCGGCGAGCCGACCTTCGTTTCGATCGACGACCGGTCCGGGGCGGAATGGCATATCGCGGCGGTCGGTCCCACCAAGCGGGCGCTGGCCGACAAGCTGATCCGCCGGCTGCGCGAGCGCTTTGCGCCGGGTGGGATGCTGCATTATGGCCAGGGCAAATGGTATCCGGGCGAAAGCCTGCCGCGCTGGGCCTTCGGTCTTTATTGGCGCACCGACGGCCTGCCGATGTGGAAAAATGCCGAGCGCATCGCGCCGGAGCATGTGAACCACAAACCGACGCAGGACGATGCCAGGCTGCTGACGGAAGCGGTGGCGAAGCGTCTGGAGCTGGATACGTCCTACGCCATTCCTGCCTTCGAGGATTTCTGGCACCACCTGGCGCAGGAACGCGCCCTGGCGGTGAATGTCGACACGCGCGATTCCAAGCTGGAAGATCCCGAACTGCGCGCCCGCCTGGCGCGGGTGTTCGAGCGCGGCCTGACCCAGGCGGTCGGCTATGTCCTGCCGGTGGAAAAAAGCACCAAGCGCTGGATCAGCGAGCATTGGAAAACCCGCTCCGGTCATCTCTTCCTGCTGCCGGGCGATTCGGCGATCGGGTTCCGCCTGCCGCTGAACTCGCTGCCGTATGTGCCGCCGGAAGCGCGGACCTTCGTGCCGCCGCCAGATCCCTTTGCCCCGCTGCCGCCGCTGCAGCGGCCGGACGATGTCGGCCAGCGCTATCGCAACGGCAAGCTCGCCGATGAAGTCCGTCCGGAGAGTTTCAAGCCGGTCGGTACCGCCGTTGTTCCGCAGCCCGGTGAGCCCGCCGTGCGCACCGCCTTGACTGTTGAGCCGCGCGACGGCCGGCTGTGCGTGTTCATGCCGCCGGTGCCGTCGGCCAACGATTACTTCACGCTGCTCGCGGCGGTGGAAGAGTCCGCCGAGGAATTGGACGTGGCGCTGCATATCGAGGGCTATCCGCCACCCTTCGATCCGCGCATCAATGTCATCAAGGTGACGCCCGATCCCGGCGTGATCGAAGTCAACATTCATCCGGCAAAAAACTGGCGCGAGCAGGTGGACATCACCAAGGCGGTTTATGAAGAGGCGGCGGCCTGCCGCCTGTCCGCGGAGAAATTCCAGCTCGACGGCCGCCATACCGGCACCGGCGGCGGCAATCATATCGTGGTCGGGGCGCAGACGCCGCCGGACAGTCCCTTCCTGCGCCGCCCCGACATGCTGAAAAGCATTATCGCCTATTGGCAGAACCATCCTTCATTGTCCTACCTGTTCTCCGGCCTGTTCATCGGTCCTACCAGCCAGGCGCCGCGCCTGGACGAGGCCCGCCATGACTCGCTCTACGAACTGGAAATCGCCTTCGACGAGATTCCGTCGCGCGCCGCCGCCAACGTTCCGCCCTGGCTGGTGGACCGGGTGTTCCGCAATCTTCTGGCCGATTCCTCCGGCAATACCCACCGCACCGAAATCTGCATCGACAAGCTCTACTCGCCCGACGGTCCCACCGGCCGGCTGGGGCTGGTGGAATTCCGCGGCTTCGAGATGCCGCCGCATGCCGAGATGAGCCTGGCGCAATCGCTGTTGCTGCGCGCCCTGATCGCGCGCTTCTGGCGCGAGCCCTATCAGTCCAATCTGGTGCGCTGGGGCACCTCGCTGCACGATCGCTTCATGTTGCCGCATTTCGTCTGGACCGATCTGGTGGACGTGGTCGCGGACATGAACGATCACGGTTTCTCCTTTGATGCGGAATGGTTCCGGCCGCATTGGGAGTTTCGTTTCCCCCTGGCCGGCTCGGTCGCCTATGACGGCGTGGAATTGCAGCTGCGCACCGCGCTGGAGCCCTGGAACGTGATGGCCGAGGAAGGCACCCCCGGCGGCACCGTGCGCTTTGTCGATTCCTCGGTCGAGCGGCTAGAGGTAAAGACAACGGGTCTGACCCCAGGCCGCCATCGCGTGCTGGCCAATGGCCGCAGCCTTCCGCTGCGCACCACTGCGCAGGGCGCGGCTGTGGCGGGCGTGCGTTTCAAGGCCTGGCAACCGGCGCATGGCCTGCATCCCACCATCCCGGCGCAGGCGCCTCTGATCGTCGAAATCTGGGACGGCTGGCGCAAGCGCAGCCTGGGCGGCTGCACCTATCGCGTCGCCCATCCCGGCGGACGCAATTCCGAAATCTTCCCCGTCAATGCCAATGAAGCGGAAGGCCGCCGGTTGGCCCGCTTCGAGCCCTTTGGCTTTACCGGCGGGATGTTCGACGCCGGCAGGGAGGAATCCAATCCCGATTTCCCCTATACTTTAGACCTGCGCAGGGGAGCATGAGTCGCCAGTGTCGGACGTCGCAGAACCGGTAATTCCTGCATCGCGCTTTGACGAATTGCGCGATGGTGACGGAAAGATACGGCCGCATTGGCGAACTTTCGCCCGGACTCTCACCCAATTGTCGCCGGAAGAATTCGAGCGCCGCCAGGCTTCGGCCCGCGCTACGGTACAGGACAATGGCGTCACCTATAACGTCTATGACGATCGCAGCGGCCAGGCGCGGCCGTGGGAGCTGGACATTGTTCCTTTCATCCTGTCGGCGGCGGACTGGAAGGCGATCGAAACCGCAGTTATCCAGCGCGCCATGCTGGCCGACCTGCTGCTGCGCGATATCTACGGCCCGCAGCGCCTGATCCGTGATGGCGTGCTGCCCACCCATCTGGTCACCGGCCATCCCCAATTCCTGCGTCCCTTGTGCGGCACCGCCCCGGCGCGCGACGTGCATGTCCATCTCTATTCCGCCGATCTGGCGCGCGGCCCTGACGGCATCTGGAAGGTGATGGCCAGCCGCGCCGATGCGCCGGGTGGCCTGGGCTATGCGCTGGAAAACCGCCTGGTGGTCTCGCAGACTTTTCCCGAAAGCTTTGGCGACATGCGGGTGGCGCGGCTGGCCGCGTTTTTCAATGCTTATAAGGAAAGCATTCTCGGCATGGCCGCATCGCGGCGCGACCGCGCCGTGCTGCTGACGCCGGGGCCCTACAACGAAGCCTATTTCGAGCATGTCTATCTCGCTCATTATCTCGGCCTGACCCTGGTGCAGGGCGACGATCTGGCGGTACGCGATGGCGAAGTCTTCCTGAAAACCCTGACGGGTCTGGAGCGCGTCGCCGCCATCTTCCGCCGCGTGGACTCCGACTTCTGCGATCCGCTGGAGTTTCGCGGCGACAGCGCGCTGGGTGTGCCGGGCCTGGTGGAAGCGGTACGCGCCGGCGGCGTGGTGCTGGCCAATGCGCTGGGCGGCGGCGTCATCGAGTCTCCCGCCATGGACGCCTATCTGCCCGCCGTGTCACAGGCGTTGCTGGGCGAAGAGCTGAAAATTCCCGATATCGCCACCATCTGGTGCGGCACTGAATGGGGCCGCAAGGAAGCCCTGTCGCGGATGAATCATTCCATCCTGCGCGACGCCTTCGACGCCCGTCCGCTTTTTTCGCGCCGGTCCAGCGCGCGGCTGGGCGCCGACCTGAGCAAGGAAGAGCGTGAGCACGCCATCGCCCGCATGAGACAGCGCGGCGAAACCATGGTGCTGCAGGAGATTTCGCCCCTGGGCGTGGCGCCGGTATTCGAAAAGGGAAAATTCGCGGCCCGGCCGGTCTCCTTGCGGGTGTTCGCCGCCTGGACGCCCAACGGCTGGATGGTGATGCCGGGCGGACTGACCCGGGTCGCCGCCGACGACACGATGCGCGCCCTCTCCATGCAATCGGGAGCGTCCAGCAAGGATGCCTGGGTGATTTCCACCGCGCCGGTGGACAATTTCAGCCTGCTGGCCGGCGGCAGCCGCACCTTGGAGATCAAGCGCTACGGCGAATCCGCGCCCAGCCGCGCCATGGACAATCTGTACTGGCTTGGCCGCTATGCTGAACGCACCGAAAGTTTTGTGCGCATCCTGCGCGCGGTGACGGCGCGGGTGAGCGACGAACCGGCGAGCGCACTGGAAGTGGCGCGCAAGCTTTTGATCCCTTTCAGCCACGCCAGCGACTCCCCGATCGAGGAAATTGCCGACGAAGAGGCGCTCCTGCACGAGCTCCAGTTGCTGATCCACAGCCCGCGGCACAGCCGCGGCCTGCAGAGGCTGCTGTCACGGGTGGAGCAGACCGCCTGGTCGGTGCGGGACCGTCTGTCACTGGATACCTGGCGCACCATCCATGCCCTCACCGCCAATAGCGACCAGCCTGCCTTGGATACGCCTTTCGAAGCCGCCGGCGCGCGCTTTTATCTCGACTCGCTGGTGCGCCGCGCCGCGGCTTTGTCGGGCCTGTCGGCGGAGAACATGACCCGCGGCCCCAATTGGCTGTTCATGGACCTGGGCCGCCGCCTGGAACGGGGCCAGCACCTGGCCTGGCTGGTGCGCCAGACCGTGGCGTCCGCCGATGCGCGGGAGACCGAGCATATGCGCATCCTGCTGGAAATCGCCGACAGCGCCATGACTTATCGCTCGCGCTATCTCAATGTCTTCCAATTGGTGCCTTTCGTGGATCTGTTGCTACTGGACGAGAACAATCCCCGCTCCTGCGCCTTCCAGCTGGCCGCCATCGAGAACCATCTGCGCGAACTGCCGCGCATCACCCTGGCGCAGAGGAGCGATGTGCCCCGCACCATCGCCCATGAAATGCGCGGCGCCGCCGCCAACGCCCATCCCGCGCGGCTGGCCTTTTGTGAATCGGGCGCACGCCCCGGCCTGATCGAGCTGACCGATACGATCACCTCGAGCGCGGCGGAATTGTCCGATGCCATCGCCGATGCCTATTTCCAGCATGCCAGCCGCAGCCGCACCGGCAGCGGCTCTTTCCTGGAGGCGTGAGATGGAATACGTCGTAAGACATCGCACCACCTATCGCTATCTGCAGGATGTTTCTCATTCCTGGCACCTGGCGCATCTCCGGCCGCGGGCCACGCCGTTGCAGGCGGTGCATGACAGCAGCATCACGCTCAGCCTCGACACCGCCAGCCGTGTCGCGCGCGAGGATTATTTCCAAAATCCGTGCGAATGGTTTTCCATTGACCAGCCGCATACCCATCTGGACGTGCTGGCGGAGAGCCGCGTCACGGTGCAGCCCGCGCCGGAGCGCGTCTCGCGCGACAGTATTCCGTGGGAAGACGTGCGAACGCGGCTGGAAAATCCGCAGAGCGATGAAGAACGGGACGTGGTGCAATATCAGTTCGACTCTCCCATGACCAAATTCCGCAGCGATGTCGCGGCCTATGGCAGCATGAGCTTTCCGCCGCACCGGCCGGTACTGGCGGGCGCGATGGAATTGATGAACCGCATCCACCGGGATTTCCGCTACGACACCACCGTCACCGACGTCTCCACGCCGCTGGACCGGGTGTTCGAGATCCGCGCCGGCGTGTGCCAGGATCTGGCCCATGTTGGCATTGCCGCGATGCGCGCCATCGGCCTGCCGGCGCGCTATGTCTCCGGCTATCTGCTGACGGCGCCGCCGCCGGGAAAACCGCGGCTGTTTGGCGCCGATGCCAGCCATGCCTG
>WNFL01184778.1_pt1 | contig 13102 bp, 8 predicted proteins | sample 5400361 | NCBI WGS metagenome assembly WNFL01 (sample SAMN13153351, study PRJNA577476) | soil metagenome | isolation source: 40 cm soil on Douglas fir-dominated hillslope | place: USA:California | collected 2013-09-17
GTCATCGCATCGCGCGCGCCGAGGAGGAACAACGCGGGGCATCTCACTTGCGCGGCGCGCTCGAATCCCGTCTTGTATCCGTCGCAGGCGGCGAAGTCGGCGCGCAGCACCCCCGGCTTCTGCCGCTGCATCAGCCGCAGGTTCCCGCCGATCACCCAGAATCCCGGGCCCGGATTGCTCGGATAGTGCGCGTGGGCGGAGTGGGACCAGACGTTGATCATGTTGTGCGCGTCGGATTCCCTGCTTTCCGTCGCCTGGAGGAGATCGGGCGAGACGCGCATCGGAAAGGCCGTTCCCAGCAGGGCGATGCGGCCGACGCGCTGCGGATGCCGCGCCGCGCACTCGAGCGCGGCGAGCGATCCCATGCTGTGGCCGACCAGGGCCGCGGTGCTCACCTTGGCCGCATCGAGCAGCGCGACGATCCATCCGGCCATGTGCTCGATGCTTTCGAGCGGCGCGCCGCCGCTCTTGCCGTGCCCGGGCAGATCGACCGCGAGCACCGCGTAACCGTGGTGCGCGAGATAGCGCGACTGCAGCACCCAGACGCAATGGTCCTGTTCGCCGCCGTGGATGAGCACGACCGCAGGCAGCTTCGGGTCGAAGGCTTTCCCGCCGGTGTAGGCGTACGCCGTGTCGCCGGCGACCCGGAGGTCCATCTCAGGCCTTCGCGGCTCTCAAGGCCCGCGCGAGGTCCTCGATCAGGTCCTCCGGGTCCTCCAGTCCGATCGACAAGCGGATCGTGCCCGGGCCGATTCCCGCCTCGGCGAGGGCCGCGTCGCTCATGCGAAAGTGCGTGGTGCTCGCCGGGTGGATCACCAGAGACTTCGCATCGCCGACGTTGGCGAGGTGCGAAAAGATCCTCAACGCTTCGATGAAGCGCCGGCCGGCGGCCCGGTCGCCCTTCAGGACGAAGCTGAACACGGCGCCGCAGCCGCGCGGGAGAAGCCGCTTCGCGAGGGCGTGGTCCGGGTGCGAAGGCAGCTCCGGATAGGCGATGGATTCGACCGAGGCCTGCCCGCCGAGGAAAGCGATCAGCTTGCGCGTGTTCTCCACGTGCCGCTCCATCCTGAGCGGAAGAGTTTCGATGCCCTGAAGGATCTGAAAAGCGCTGGCCGGACTCATGCAGGCGCCGAAGTCCCGCAGGCCTTCGCGGCGCGCGCGCAGGAGGAACGCGGCGACGGTGGACTCCTCCTGGAAGTCCATGCCGTGGAAGCCCGCGTAGGGCTCGGTCAGCTCGGGAAATTTTCCCGAGGCTTCCCAGTCGAACGTGCCCCCGTCGACGAGCACTCCTCCGATCGCCACGCCGTGCCCGCCGAGAAACTTGGTGGCCGAGTGATACGTGGTGAAGGTGGCATCCACCAGGAGCGGCAGCTTCGCCGCGTGCGCGATCGCGGCGACCGAGGCGATGTCGAGCACGTCGAGGCCCGGATTGCCGAGCGTCTCGCCGAAAAGGAGCTTCGTGTGCGGCCGGATCGCCTTTTTCCAGGCGCCGAGATCGCGCGGGTCGACGAAGCTGGTCTCGATGCCGAAGCGCGGCAGCGTATAGGAAAGCAGATTGTGCGAGCCGCCGTAGAGCGCGCGCGATGCGACGATGTGCGAGCCCGCTGCCGCGATCGTGGCGATCGCCAGGTGCAGCGCTGCCTGGCCGCTCGCGGTCGCGATCGCCCCGACGCCGCCTTCCAGCGCCGCCACCCGCTCCTCGAGCACCGCGTTGGTCGGATTGGAGATGCGCGAGTAGACGTGCCCGCCGCGCTCCATGTTGAAGAGCGCCGCCGCGTGGTCCGCGTCGCGGAACACGAAGGACGTGGTGAAATAGATCGGGACCGCGCGCGCGCCGGTGACCGGATCGGGCCTCTGGCCCGCGTGCAGGCTGAGCGTGTCGAACTGGAAAGTGCGGGGTGCGGCCATGGCGTCCTCCTCGGTGTCCGGCCGATTTTAGCAAGCCGGGGCACTTTTCGAAGACGAAAAAAAACCGCGCCCCGGAGGGCGCGGTTTCGATTCGTTCCCTTCCGATCAGCCGAGCCGGATCGGCACGTAGATCTTGTTGCCTTCGCGTTGTATCAGGAGAGCGACGCTGCCGCGCGAACGGTCCACCAGTCGCCGCAGCTGATCGACGCTTTTCACGGGCTGATTGTTGAAAGCGAGGATGATGTCGCCCGCCTGAACGCCGGCCCGCGCAGCGGGACCTTCAGACCCCTCCACGAGCAGGCCGCCTTCGGCCTCGATCTGCTTGCGCTCTTCCTGGGTCAGCGGGCGCACCGCCAGACCGAGCTTGCCCGATTTTGCCTGGTCGCCGCTTTGCGCTTTTGCGACTTTCTCCGCCGGGGTCTCGCCGAGGGAAGCCTTCACCTCACGCGTTTCACCCTGGCGCCAGACCTTGAGGGTCACCGCGGTGCCCGGGCGGGACTCGCCGATGACGCGCGGCAGGTCGATCGAATTTTCGATCGCGCGCCCGTCGACCGAAAGGATGATGTCGCCGGTCTTGATCCCGGCCTTTTCCGCCGGGCTTTTCGGCTCGACCGCGGCGACCAGGGCGCCCTGCGCCTTCTTCAGCCCGAAGGAATCGGCCAGCTCCTGGGTCACGCCCTGGATGGTGACCCCCAGACGCCCGCGGCTGACCTTGCCGTACTTCTGAAGATCGGTCTTGACCTTCATCGCGACGTCGATGGGGACCGCGAACGACAATCCCATGTAGCCGCCGGTGCGGCTGTAGATTTGCGAGTTGATGCCGATCACCTCGCCCGCCATGTTGAAGAGCGGACCGCCGGAATTGCCCGGGTTGATGGCGACGTCGGTCTGGATGAAAGGCACGTAGTTCTCGTCGGGCAGCGAGCGCGATTTCGCGGAGATGATGCCCGCGGTCACGGTGTTCTCGAGGCCGAAAGGCGAGCCGATCGCGGCGACCCATTCGCCGACCCGGGCCCTCGAAGCATCCCCGATCCGGACCATCGGGAGATCCCTTGCGTCGATCTTGACCAGCGCGACGTCGGTGCGGCGGTCCACACCGATAACTTTCGCCTTGAATTCGCGCTTGTCGGTGAGCTTTACCGTGACCTCGTTCGCGTCATCGACGACGTGCGCGTTGGTCAGGATATAGCCGTCGGCGCTCACGATGAAACCCGAGCCGACCCCTTTGCGAATCGCGTCGCCCTGGGGCACGGGAATCTGGAAACGGCGGAAGAACTCCTGGACGGGATCGCCCGGCTCGCCGGGGATCTGGGGTAGTTGCATCTGGGTGCGCACGGGCGCGGTGGTGGTGCTGATGTTGACGACGGCGGGCCCGTTTTGCTCGACCAGCGCGCTGAAATCGGGGAGCGCGCCGGCGGCGGACCTCTGGATTTGCGGTGTCTGGGCCTGCGAGCTCGATATGGCGGTCAGCCTCCCGCCCTCGAAGCCCAGCATCGTTGCGGCCGCACATACGGCCAGCACCACGGCGAATTTCTTTTTGGACATAGGGGTCTCCTGCATGATCTCGGTAACGCGTCTTGGGCAGCGCATGCGGGTCGAAGTTCCCGCCGCGGCCCCGACACATTTTGTTACCGTGGGCCTCAGTCCTGCTTCGCCTGGGGGGGCCGCGCGGCCTGTTCGCGCACCAGCTGATCGGCACGCGCCTTCTTCAGGATGTCGGCGCACTCCTGCGAGCCGATCCGCAAGGCGAGCTCGATCGCCGTGTCGCCGTCCCTGCTGACCATGTTGACGTCCGCGCCGTTCCGGAGCAAGAGCTCCACCATCTTCGAGTCGCCGCGCGCCGCCGCGTACATGAGGGGCGTATAGCCGTTCTCGGCGACGAGGTTGGGGTCGAAGTTCTGGGAGAGGACCTTCTGCGCGTAAATGAGGTTTCCCTTGTCGATCGCGTAGAACAGCACCTTGATGCCTTCGGAGCTCTGTTTCTTCGGACTTTTCTCCAGGCCTGTCGGAAGCAGGTCCACCACGTAGTTGATGAGCGAAAAGCCCACCATGGTGGCCATGGCGATGACCAGCGGCAGGGTCGACATGCCCAGGCTCTCGGCCACCTCGCCGGGCATGTTCGCGGCGACCGCCAGCAGCACGACCAGGAAGAAGAACTGGAACTTGAGGTAAAGGAACAGCGCGATGAAAACCGTCAAGGCGAGCGAGCCGAGCAGGAAATCCCGGTTGATATCGAAACGCTCGAGCATTTCCTCGGGCAGGTTGGCGAGGGTCGCCGCGAGCGCGACCAGGACGACCAGTGCGATTTCCCGAACCCGCCTGCTGTTGAAATTCATGGCGCTCCCCCGACGCGAGCTCCAGCTTGTTTGACGCTATTATAGTGGAGCCGCACTGGCAGCTACGGCGGGGGCATAGGGCGATGAGCAAGGCATTCACGCGCGAAGGCGACGCGCCGGAAGAGGACATCGAAGTCGAGCCGCACGCGCTAGAGGGGCCGAAGAACTACATCACGCCCGCGGGTCATGCGCGCCTGAGATCGGAATTGAAGGCGCTGGTCGAGCTCGAGCGGCCGGAGCTGGTGAAGACCGTGGCCTGGGCCGCCTCCAACGGCGACCGCTCGGAAAATGCCGATTACCTCTACGGGAAAAAGCGCTTGCGCGAGATCGAGCGCCGCATCCGCTTCCTCATCAAGCGCCTGGAGATCGCCGAGGTGGTCGATCCCCGCGACCAGGACCAGGACCGCGCGTTCTTCGGCGCCACCGTCACCTACCGCGATGGGGGCGGCGGGGAGCACACCATCAGCATCGTCGGTACCGACGAAGTGGACCCCGCGCACGGCCGGGTGTCGTGGGTGTCGCCGATCGCCCGGGCGCTGCTCAAGACGCGCGAGGGCGACGCGGTGACGCTCAGCACGCCGGCGGGGGATGAGCCGCTCGAAGTCCTGGTGATTCGCTACGAGGAATTGAAGTAAGGGTCTCAGTTCGCGCGGTTCGGTCCCGGCGGGTTCGCCGCGACGCTCGCAAAATCCCCGGCCTTGACGACCGAGAGTTTTGCCGGATCGATATGCCGTCGCAGGGCCTCGACGATGTCCTTGGGCGTCATGGCGGCGATCCTCCGCTCGAGGTCCTCGTCCCACGCGAAGGTGCGGCCGAGCACGAGGTAGGAAACGAGGCGGCTCGCGACTGTCCCGTCGCTCGATCGCGCGAGTTGTCGCGCCTGCAGCAGGCCCTTCTTCCCGGCTTCGACTTCCTCCGCGCTGAAGCCCTCGGCGAGCGCTTTGCGGAGCTCCTCCGCCAACGCCGCCTCGACCCGCGCGCGGTTTTGCGGCGCGTAGATGGCAAAGACCCCGAAGCTGCCGCGCTCGAAGAAGCTGTCGGCCGACAGGAACGAGCCGACGCTGTAGGACAGCCCCTCCTTTTCGCGGATGCGCCGCATCAGGCGCGAATCGGATGAGCCGCCGAGAACGTAGTTGGCGAGGAGCAGCGCCGGATAATCGGGGTTGTCGTCGCGCAGCTTGAGCAGCACGCCGGCGCGCAGCACCGCGTTCGCCTTGTCCGGCGTGTTGATCACGTCGTCGGCCGGCGGAACGTCGGCGATGCGCAGCGGGATTCGCGCGTAAGGCCGCGGGCTTTTCCAGTCGCCGAAGAGCTCCTGTGCGAGGCGCGCGATCTCCTCCGGATCGAAATCGCCCACGACGGCGAGTTCGCTGTCGGAGGCGCCGTAGAAATCGGCATAGCAGCGCTTGACCTCGGCTAGCGAAAGCGCCTGGAGGCGCGCGCTGCGCTCGTCGAGCGTGGTCGTATACAGCCAATGCTCGGGCGGGTAGGGATTCAGGTGGCGGGAGAGCGCGAGGCCCGCGAGCGCGCCCGGATCGCTTCTTTGCGTGTCGATGCCGGTGAGCGAGGAGCGGCGCAGCTGCTCGAACTCTTCATTCGGAAAAGACGGCTGGCGCAACACCTCGGCCATCAGCTTGAGCGTTTCCGGAAGGTTCTCGCGGACGGTTTCGACCGAGCCCCCGTCGCCGCCGACGCCCACGTTCGCCTTGAGCCGGTCGAATTGATTGCGGAGCTGTTCGCGGGAATGCTTCCGCGTGCCGCGCACCAGCATTCCGCTCGCGACGCCGCAGGCTGCGGCCCGGTTCAGCTTGCTTTGCTCGTCGCCCCATTCCAGGGTGAGCTGCGCCACGACCGTGCCGCCGCGCGTCTTCTTGGGAAGCAGCGCGAGCTTCATGCCGCCGGGGAGGGTCCGGCGGATGACGCGCGCCTCGATGTTCGCTGGGGTCGGATTGAAATCCTCGCCCAGCGCCACCGTGGTCGAGCCGCGGAAGTCCTTGAGCGCGGCGGCCAGGTCCGGCACCGGCGGGATCTCCGCGCGGTCGGGCGAGGACGTCGGAATGAACATTCCCAGCGTGCGGTTGGCGGGTTTCAGATAGCGCGCGGCGGCGGCCTGGACGTCGGCGGCGGTGACCTTCTTCAGCCTGTCGCGGTGCAGGTACAGCACGCGCCAGTCGCCGATGCCCGCGCATTCGGAAAGCACGCTGGTGAGCCCGCGCGAATCGGCGAGCGTGAGCTCGATGTCGTTGACGAGGCGCCTTCTCGCGAGCTCGACCTCCTCCTCGGTGACGGGGTTCTTGGCGAAACCCTCCAGGACGCCGAGCAGCGCGTCGCGCGCCGCCTCGAGGGAAGCGTTCCGGCTCAGGCTCGCGCCGAAATAGGCGAAGCCGGCCTCGCGCTGCTGGCGCTCGGTGCCGAAAACGGAGCTCGCGAGGCCCGCTTCGACGAGCGCCTTGTGCAGCCGCCCCGAAGGCACGTGATTGAGCAGCCCGACCAGCACGTCCACGGCGGCGTATCCGGGATCGCTCCCCGGAGGGATGTGATAGAGCGCCGAAACGAGGTGCACGTCGCCCGATCGCCGCAGCGTGACCGTGCGCTCTCCGTCCTGGGTCGGCTCGACGGTATAGGTCTGGCGCAGCGTGCGCGAGGGTTTGGCGATCTTCCCGAAGTGCTTCTGCGCGAGCCTGAGCGCGGCCGACTCATCGAGCTTGCCCGATATCAGCAGCACCGCGTTGTCCGGCTGGTAGTAATGACTGTAGAAGGCCTTCAGGCGCTCGATCGGGACGTTCTCGATGTCCGAGCGCGCCCCGATGGTCGCGTTCCCGTAGTTGTGCCAGAGATAGGCGCTTGCCGCCACGCGCTCGCGCAGCACGCTGAAGGCGCTGTTTTCCCCCGACTCGAACTCGTTGCGCACCACGGTCATTTCCGCGTCGAGATCGCGCCGGGCGATGGAGGCGTTGACCATGCGGTCGGCTTCGACATCGAGCACGTGGTCCAGGGTTTTCTCGCTCGCCGGGAAGGTCTCGTAGTAATTGGTCCGGTCGAACGAGGTGCTGCCGTTGTAGCGCGCCCCGAGCCGCTGGAAATCGGCCTTGATGCTCGGGAAGCGCGGCGTGCCGCGGAACATCAGGTGTTCCAGAAGATGCGCCATTCCGGTCTCGCCGTAGCCTTCGTGCCGCGAGCCGACCAGGTAGGTGACGTTGACCGTGACGGTATCGATCGAGCGGTCGGGGATCAGCAGGATTTTCAGGCCGTTCGCCAGACGGTATTCGGTGACGCCTTCGACCGAGGTGACTCGCGCGACTCCGGCGGGCAGGCCTGCGCCGGCCGGTTGGGCCAAGGAGGGCAGGGCCGCGACAAGGAGCAGCGCGGACAGAAGAGCTTTTGTTCTGAGCATTGACGGGTCCCGCGGTTAGAGACAGGCTGCCTTGTTACAAGTTCCATTCTAGCGTCGGCACGTCCTCAGCGCGCGATCCGGGAACGCTCGGCCCGCTCGCGAGTCGCCGGGTGGGTCGAAAGGTAATCCGGAACGTCGGCCGCCGCGCCCCGGCGCCGCTCCATCCGCAGCAGGATCGCGCCGAAGGCTTCGGGCGAGATGTCGTGGCGTTTCATGTAGTCGAGCGCGAAGTCGTCGGCTTCGCGTTCGAAGTCGCGCGAGTACTTGGCCTGGAGGAGGATGGCGGGCAGCGCGGTGGCGAGCGAGGCGATCGAGCTGAGATCCCCGGTGACGGCCGCCACCAGCAGCACGGTCGCCGAATCCTGCAGCAGCCGCCGCAAGCCGTGGCGCTGGCGCAGGTGGCCGATCTCGTGGGCGAGGACCGCGACGATCTCGTCATCGTTCTTCGCGAGCTCGACCAGTTGATCGGTGACCACGACCTCGCCCGACGGAAGTGCGAGGGCATTGGCCCCGAGTCGCTTGCTCGATCGCAGCTCGAGCCGGTAGCCGCCCGCGCCCTCGATGCCGGAAATCATTTTCGAAAACAGCGCCCGCATGTGTTCCTGGCGCGCGGGCGGGAGCTTCGAGGGCGCGAGCAGGATCCGGTCGAGCCCGGCGAGCGCGTCTCGACCGATCGCCGTCTCGATCGAGGGAGGCAGGACGGCCGCGACCTCTTTCGCGAGCGCCGGAATGCCGTAGGCGATGCCCGCCCAGAGAGCCCCCGCGGTCAGCGCCAAGGCGAGCAGCGCGTAGCCGTACCTGCTCTCCAAGGCATGGATCAGCCGACCGGGCGCCTCCCGGGATTCGCGGGCGAAGACGCGGTCCACTGCGTCGTTGTCCCCGGTCTCGCACTGCGCGCCGTCCGCAAACTGCAGATGGCGCGTGGTGTTTCCCACGCGCGGCGAAGGCCGCACCTCCGCGATGGGGCAGCTGAAGTCGATTCCCTCGCCGATCACGCGCAGACGGCCGGAGGGCTCCGCCCATATTCGGACTTCCCGCTGCTGCGACGTCTTTCCGTCGTAGTAGCGCGCCCTGAAGGGCATCATAGACCGAAATCGAATCCCAGCAGGTCGCCCGCCTCGTCGCCGACCGCTCCGACCTGTTCCCGCGCGGCCGCGAGGAACGCGCCGATTTCTGCGCTGGGATACAGCGCGATTCGCTTGAGCTGGTAGCGCGCCGTGCGCACTGCGGCCCACGGCGCGAGCAGTCCGGCGGTGAAGATCACGCCGAGGCTGTTGAGGAAAAAGAGCTTGAACAACCCTCCGGTCGTCCAGCCGCAGAGGAAGCGCAGTCCGCCGAGGCGCGTGCTTCTCCAGGTGAGCCTGGCGACGGCGCCGTCGCGATACGCCGCGAACCAGATGTAAAACGGAAGCGCGCCGACGCCGAGCGTGACCACCGATCCGGCGAGGAACAGCAGGAACATCAGCCCCGCCTTGAAATAGACGAAGTAATAGGCTTTGGCCGAGGCCTCGAATGCAAACCGCGTCGTCCCGTAGGAGCTGTGCTCGACAAAGAAGCGTCGCTTGCGGTACGCGTAATAAGGATAGAGAAGACCGAGGGTGAGGGGAACGAGGAACGCCGGCAGGGCGAGCAGCCTGGCCATTTCCCAATAGCCCGCGCGAAAGTCGAAGCGCACGTTGCGGTGGGCGGAATTCACGGCGTTGAAGCGCGAGGCGCGCACGATCAGCCACGGCAGGACCCCCAGGACCACGAGCGCCATCGCGAGCCCTGCGAGCGCGTTGATCCTTCCGGCAAGGGAGTAGATCGCAAATCCGCCGACGACGACGATGCGGCCCTTGAGAATCGCCTTCGGGTCGGCGAGGTACTCGAAGGCCGAATCGTTGAGCAGGGTGTTGCCGTAGAAATAGCGCTTGCGCCTGACCTTCGCCCACGCCGAATAGATGCCCAGCGTGACGATGGACAGGCAGATATTGACGATCCAGATGCGGAAATACTCGCCGGACTGGCCGGTAAACCTGAGTGGAACGACCTTGCTTGCCGCAGACGGAGCCGCGTCCGATGGATGTGCCACGAGCCCTCCCTGATTTTTGTGGTCGACAGCCGCGTGGATGCAGCCGCCAGCATAGACGTTCGCGTCCGCCGGCTCAAGGAAATCCGGAAAGCGCGATATTCGAAAAAGATGACCCGGCCTGCGTCCCGGAGGGACTTGAACGGGTCGGAATCCAACCCCATACTCCTGCGCTCAGGACGAGTTGGAGGCAGGCGATGACGACGGCGACCAAGGAAACCCTGGGCTTCCAGGCGGAGGTCAAGCAGCTGCTCAACCTCATGGTCCACTCCTTGTACGGCAACAAGGAGATCTTCCTGAGGGAGCTCGTTTCGAACGCCTCCGACGCGGCCGACAAGCTGCGCTTCGAGGCGCTTTCCGACAACGCCCTGTACGGCCCGGACGCCGACCTCAAGATCCGCGTCACCTTCGACAAACAGGCGCGGACCCTCACGGTATCGGACAACGGCATCGGCATGTCGCGCGACGAGGTCGTGAACAACATCGGCACCATCGCCAAGTCCGGGACGCGCGAGTTCTTCCAGTCGCTCACCGGCGATCAGGCGAAGGACGCGCGGCTGATCGGACAGTTCGGGGTGGGCTTCTATTCGTCCTTCATCGTCGCCGACCGCGTGACGCTCGTGACGCGGCGGGCGGGACTTCCGGCGGAGCAAGCAGTGCGCTGGGAGTCGGACGGGGGCGGTGAATTCACCGTCGAAGCCGCAGAGAAGGAAGGCCGCGGCACCGACGTCGTCCTGCACCTGCGCGATGGCGAGGACGAGCTGCTCTCGGACTGGAAGCTGAAGGAGATCCTGCGCAAGTATTCCGATCACATCGCCATCCCGATCGTGATGAAGAAGCTGAAGTGGGACAAGGAAAAATCGGAGGAGAAGGCGACCGGCGAGGACGAGACGGTCAACCAGGCGAGCGCCTTGTGGGCGCGCGCGAAATCGGAGATCACCGAGGAGCAGTACCGCGAGTTCTACAGGCACGTCGCGCACGACCCTGAGGCCCCGCTCGCCTGGAGCCACAACCGCGTCGAGGGCCGGCAGGAGTACGTGCAGCTTCTCTACGTCCCGGCGCGCGCGCCGTTCGACCTGTGGGACCGGAACGAGCGCAAGGGCCTCAAGCTCTACGTGCGGCGCGTGTTCATCATGGACGACGCCGAGCAGCTGCTGCCCGCGTATCTGCGCTTCGTGCGCGGCGTGGTCGACTCGAACGACCTGCCGCTCAACATCTCGCGCGAGATCCTGCAGGAGAGCCGCGACATCGAGGCGATACGCGCCGGCTGCACCAAGCGCGTCCTCGGCCTGCTCGAAGACCTCGCCGAGAGCGAGAAGGACAAATACGCGGGCTTCTGGAAGGAATTCGGGCGCGTCCTGAAGGAAGGCGTGGGCGAGGATCCCGCCAACCGCGAGCGGATCGCGAAGCTCCTGCGTTTCTCCTCCACCCACGCCGACTCCGAGGAGCAGGGCGTCTCGCTCGCCGATTACATCGCGCGCATGAAAGCGGGGCAGGACAAGATCTACTATGTCACCGCGGAGACCTTTCTCGCCGCGAAGAACAGCCCGCACCTGGAAATCTTCAGGAAGCGCGGGATCGAGGTGCTGCTCCTCTCGGAGCGCGTCGACGAATGGCTGGTCGCGAATCTCGCCGAGCACGAGGGCAAGGCGCTCGCCTCGGTCGCGAAGGGCGAGCTCGATCTCTCCAGGCTCCAGTCGGACGACGAGAACAAAGAGGAGGCGAAGCAGGCGGGCGGGCACCGGGCGCTCGTCGCGAAACTGAAGGACGCGCTCGGCGACCGGGTGAAGGACGTGCGCGTCTCCTCGCGCCTCACCGCTTCGCCCTCGTGCCTGGTCGCCGACGAGCACGACATGGGGGGCAATCTCTCGCGGATTCTCAAGGCGGTCGGGCAGAAAGGACCGCAGGCGAAGCCGATCCTCGAGATCAATCCGGCGCATCCGATGGTGCAGCGCCTGAACGAGGAGAAGACGCGCTTCGCCGACTGGGGAAACCTGCTCTTCGACCAGGCGCTCCTCGCCGAGGGCGGGCAGCTCGAGGATCCGGCCGGGTTCGTGCGCCGCATGAACGAGCTGATGCTCGAGATGGCGGGCGAGGGCGGCCGCATCATCGTTCCCGGGCGTTGAACACCGGTCCCTTCAAGATCTCCATCGCCTCCGCGACCGCGGCGGCGCTCCTTCTCGCATGCGCTTCGACCCGGCTGCACGCGCAGCCCGCTCCCGGGCCCGCGACACCCATCGCGCGCAAGCAGCTCGTCACCGCGCGGCAATTCATGGTGGTCGCGGCGCACCCGCTCGCCGCGCGCGCCGGGGTCGACGCGATCCGCCGCGGCGGGAGCGCGGTCGACGCCGCGATCGCCGCTGAGCTCGTTCTCAATCTGGTGGAGCCGCAATCCTCCGGAATCGGCGGCGGCGGGTTCCTGCTTCACTACGCGGCGCGCGACGCGAAGCTCGAAGCCTACGACGGCAGGGAGACCGCGCCCGCTCTCGCCAAGCCCGGGCGTTTTCTCGGGGCCGATGGGAAGCCGCTCGATTGGCCCGACGCAGTCATCAGCGGAAAATCGGTGGGCGTGCCGGGGTTGCTCCGGCTCCTCGAGCTCGCGCACCGCAGGCACGGCAGGCTTCCTTGGGCGGCGCTGTTCGCGCCGGCGATCAAGCTGGCGCAGGAAGGATTCACGATTTCGCCGCGCTTGAACGCGCTCGTCGCCGCCGACCGGTTTCTCCCGCTCGACGCCAACGCGCGCCGCTATTTCTATCTGCCCGACGGCAAGGCCAAGCCCGCAGGTACCCTGCTCGCGAACCCGGAATTCGCCGCGGTGCTGAAACGCGTCGCGGCGGGCGGCGCGGACGCCTTCTACCGCGGCGGGATCGCGCGCGGCCTCGCCGCGGCGGTGCGAAAGCACAAACGTGCTCCGGGCGATCTCGCCGAGGCGGATCTCGCCGCCTACTCCGCGATCGAGCGCGAGCCGCTGTGCGGCGCGTACCGGGGCTTCAGGGTGTGCGGCATGCCTCCTCCCAGCTCGGGCGGCTTCGCGGTGCTGCAGATCCTCGAGATCCTCAAGCGCTTCGATCTGCGCGCGCTGAAAGCCGACTCGGTCGAGGCGGTGCACCTCTTCGCCGAAGCCGGGCGGCTCGCCTACGCCGACCGCAATCTGTACATCGCCGACCCGGATTTCGTCGCCGCGCCGCTCGCCGCGCTGCTCGAGCCGCGCTACCTCGCTGCGCGCGCGAAGCTCATCGACCCGATGCGTTCCATGGGACGGGCGCGCGCGGGCAGTCCCGCCGGGGTCGCGGCGAACCATGGACTCGCCGAGCCGCTCGAGCTTCCCGCGACCACGCACCTCTCCATCGTCGATGCCGAGGGCAACGCGGTGGCGCTGACCGCGAGCATCGAGGC
>WNFL01185222.1_pt3 | contig 13102 bp, 11 predicted proteins | sample 5400361 | NCBI WGS metagenome assembly WNFL01 (sample SAMN13153351, study PRJNA577476) | soil metagenome | isolation source: 40 cm soil on Douglas fir-dominated hillslope | place: USA:California | collected 2013-09-17
CCCCGCGGCGTAATGTGACGCGGTCGGCCAGATCGTTGCGTTCGAGGTTGCGCCCGGCCGCGGCCAGCGCCGGCGCCGACGAGTCCACCGCCAGCACCTCGGCGGCCCCGCCGCGAGCCGCGTGGAGCGACCATTCCCCCTGGTAGCAGAACAGGTCCAGCACCCGGCGGCCCGATGCGCGGGCTTCGGCGGCACGTCGATTCATCCGCTGGTCGAGGAACAGTCCGGTCTTCTGTCCGCGGAGCGGATCCGCCTCGACTAGGAACCCCTCGACCACCACCTCGATGCGCTCCGGCACCTCACCCCACCACGCGACCCGCTCCAGCTCCAGCCCCTCCAGGACGCGCAGCGGCGAGTCCGCGACCCGGACCGCGCCCAGCGGCGCGAATACCCGCTCGAGGGCGCCGCGCACCTCGTCGAGGCGCCGCTCGAGGCCGAGGGTGAGCACCTGGACGCCGAGCCAGTCTCCGTACCGGTCGACGATCAGCCCCGGGACCTGGTCGGCCTCGCCGTACACCAGCCGCACGGTACGCTCGCCCGGGAGGACCCGCTCCCGGAAGCGCGCCGCGCGCTCGAAGCGGCGCACGAAGAATCCGAGATCGATCTCGTCGCGTCCGCGTGTGAGCAGCCGGGCGCAGATCAGGCTGTGGTGGTTGTAGTACCCGCGGCCCAGGAATGCCCCACGGATGTCGAACACGTCCACGATGTCGCCGTCGGCGGGCGAACCCTCGACCGCCTCGACCTCGTTGCTGAACACCCACGGATGTCCGCCCCGCAGGCGGCGGTCCTGGTTCTTGCGCAGGACGAGCCGCGCCGGAGGCGACATGGCGGCGCCTAGGGTCGGGGGGAGGGGCCGCGCGGCGCGGGGCCGAGGGCCAGACCGAGCAGACGGTAGACCAGCCGGGCGGCGAGGAAGTCCGACGCCGGCTGTCCAGGGATCGGCGCCAGCTCAACCACGTCGAATCCCACGATCGTCGTCTTCGCGGCCACCTCGCGCAGGAGGTCCACGGCTTCGTACCAATCGAGGCCGCCGGGCTCGGGCGTCCCGGTGCCCGGCAGCAGCGAGGGATCGAGGGCGTCGAGGTCGAAGGTGACGAACACCTGGTCGGTGAGCGCGCCGAGGATCGGGGACCAGTCTCCGCGCAGGGCCCGGAATTGACGCGGACTCCACATCGGCACCGGGCGCTCGCGAAATCCCTCGGCCTCCTCCTCGCTGAAGGATCGGATCCCGACCGAGGCGGCGGGCACCTGGTCGCGGATGCGCCGCATCACGCAGGCGTGGCTGAACGGCGAGTCGAGGTAGCGGTCACGCATGTCGGCGTGGGCGTCCAGCTGGAGCACCGAGAGCCGGGGATACCGGCGGGCGGCGGCGCGCACGGCTCCCGCGGTGATGCTGTGCTCGCCGCCGAGGATGGCGGGCAGCCTGCCCTGCTCGAGGATCCAGCGGGTCGCCTGCTCGACGCGGGAGCACTGGGCCTCGGGTCCGAGGGCGGTGGGCTCCACCTCGGGCAGCGTATGGATGCCGTGCCGGTAGGTCGCGCCGAGCTCGTCGTCCCACAGCTCCATGTTCTGGGACGCGGAGAGGATGGCGCGCGGGCCCCAGCGCGTGCCGCCCTGGTAGGTGGTGCTGAAGTCGTACGGAACCGGGAGCACCACGGCGCGCGCGGTCTCGAGCCGAGAGAACTCCTCGTCGAGCCCGCCGAAGTTGAGCGGCAGTCCGGTCGGCCAGTCCGGTGCGGTCATCGCGTTGGGGACGGAAGAGGCCCCGCGCCGCCGGCGCGGGGCCCTCGGGTCACGGCCCGGCTAAGCCGGGCGCGCCGCGGGCCGCGCGGCCCTCCGGCGCTCGGCACGGGCCAGGCGGGCCGCGCCGTTGAGGTCCTTGGGGAACTCGGTGCCGCGGTCGAGCACGTTGCACTCCACCTTCTCCATCCCGAAGGATTCCTTGAAGGTGTTCGCCGCGAACTCGAGGTCGAACTCCTTGCAGGAGAAGATGTCCACGCTCACGAAGTTCTTCTCGGGAAAGGTGTGGATGCTGATGTGGCTCTCGGCGATCAGGACGAAGCCCGAGAGTCCCCAGTCCTCGGGTCTCAGCCCGCTGTACTTGAACACGTAGGGCGGCATGATCTTCGTCATGCCGATCCGGGAGGGCAACTCGTCCAGGATCCGGTAGATCAGGTTCAGATCCTGGAGCTTCTTCTTGTCGCACCCGTATCCATCCAGCATCAGGTGAGGCCCGAAACCGATCATCTCGTCAGCCACCTCCGCGCAGCCAGCGCGACGCACGTCGATTGCCAAATCCGATTCTCATCGGCGCGATTACCTCTCCTCGTCCCCTTCTTCGAGCTCCTCGACGTCCTCGTCGTCGCCCTCGTAGCCTTCCTCGTCGAAGTCCTCGTCGAAGTCGGAGTCCTCGTCTTCGAACTCGTCCTCGTCGTCGTCCTCGAGGTCCTCGTCGTCGAAGAGATCCTCCTCGTCTTCTTCCTCGTCGTCTCCGTAGTCCTCGAACTCGTCGTCCGCCGACTCGAGATCGTTCTCGCCGCTGGAGCCCTTCTTCTTCCTCAGCATGACCGCCTCAACGTGGCCCCCGGCGCGCGTGCGCCGGTTGGTTGAAGTTGCCGAACTTCGTTTCCCAACGCGCATTGGATGCGATCCGGTTCTCCAAGATGCGCGTGCCGTCCCAAAAAGCATCGGCAGTATACGGACCACTTCCCGGCGGTCAACTGGAAATCACCACGGGGTTTCGGCGCGGGGCAGCCCTTCCATGAGGCGATTCTCGGAGGCGGCGGAAACGCGGCCCGGCCGGGCCGGGCAACGCCGGCGGTGGATGGTCGCGGCGTTGAAATGGCGGGGTTGACGGGACTCGAACCCGCGACCTCCTGCGTGACAGGCAGGCGTTCTAACCAACTGAACTACAACCCCGCGGGCGACGGCGCATGCACGGAGAGGCCGCGAGCGCCGAAAGCCGGGGCAGAATAGGGGCCTCCCGATGGGGTGTCAATCGCCGGGCAGGCGCGCCGGCGCCGCGCATCACGCACGAGCGGAGCGTCGCCCGGCGCGGCGGCACGGGACGTCGCTCGCCCGCTCAGTAGAGGCGCTCGATCCGGGTCTCGGGATAGTAGTGGCCGAGGATCTCGGCGGCCTTGCGGCCTCCGCGCGCCATGCCGAGCGCCCCGGTCTGGCAGAGCCCGACGCCGTGGCCGGAGCCGGCGCCGCTCGCCACGATCGCGAGCGCACGACCGGTCCGCCGATCGCGTCGCACGTCGATCTTGAACAGAGTCGAGCGCAGGATCGAGTTGGGATGGCCGGCGCGCCGGAGCACGAAGCGCACGGCGTAGGCCGGAATCACCAGGGTGCCGGTGGTGGTGCTCACGCTCAGGGTCCACACCCGGCCCGAGCGCGACCGGGCGGTGACGGCCACGTCCAGGATCTCCCCGACGCCGCCCCGCGGGATCGCGATCTGCTGGACCGGACCGTAGCGCTCGAGGTTGGACGCCAGCTCGGCCGGCGTCCACTCCTCCTGCCAGCGGTAGAGCGGCGAGCCCGAGCACCAGAACCCGCCGTCGCGATCGAGGTGACTGACCAGGTACGGCTGGGGCGCGGTCGGCCACGCCTCCCAGGCCTCGGCGGTGATCCCGCCGCAGTTGGCGCAGTAGTTCGCGCGGATCGGACGCCCCTGCGACAGGGCCACGCGGCCCCGGGTGTCGTCTACGCAGCGGCTCGCCAGCGGCCGCTCGCTCTCGACCGGGCCGTAGACCTGGTCCTCGACCGTGCCGAAGAGATCGAACCCCTCCGGCGCCCGTCGCCCCAGGTAGTAGAGCGTATAGCTGCGCGCCGCGATCGCCTGCGCCCGGCCGGCCTCGACCAGCGACTCGGCGAGCCCGCCGATCTCTCCAGGGACCACGCCCAGCAGGTAGCTCTCGAGCGGCAGACGGACGGCGAGCGTCAACTGGTGGCGCGGGTTCAGGAAGATCCGGAACGTGCCCCGCCACGTCGACCCGTTCCAGGTCAGCCCCAGCCCCGGATGGCTCGAGCCCACCCACAGCGTGTCGTCCGCCCCCAGCTCGACGGCATCGCGCTCCGACCCGCCGGCGATGCGCATGCCGTGCGGCGCGACCCGCACCGCGAGCGTCAGCTCGGAGCGCTCAGCGAGGGCGTAGCTACGCACGCGCAGGTCGCCGGAGACGCGCAGGGTGTCCTGATCCCAGGTCAGGCCGATGTCCACCATCGGCTCGTGGTCCAGCCCCCGGCTGGTCCCCTCGCGGGCGGAGGCGCCGGCGAGCGCGGCGGGGGCAGCGGCGCGCACGAGGCGAGCAGCGCTGCGGCCAGCAGCGCGGCCCGCAGCGCCCGGCGCCTCACGCCAGCACTCCGGGCGTGAGCTGCCCGAGCACCACCGGGTGGCGGGCGCCGGTCGCACCGGGCACGTTCCCCGCCCGGCCCGAGAGCGTCAGGTGCGCGAGCAGCGCGAAGGCGAGCGCCTCCTTGGATTCGGGGGTGACGCCGAGGGCGTCGAGCGGACGCAGCGGGCAGTCGCCGAGCCGGCGGGTCAGCGCCTTCATCAGCGCGGCGTTCTTCACCCCTCCGCCGCTGGCGTAGACCGCGTCGACGCCGAGCGGCATCAGGAACCGGTCCACGGCGCCCGCCACCGACTCCGCCGTGAGATGGACCGCGGTCGCGAGCAGGTCCTCCTCGGCGATCCTGAGCACCCGGGCGCGGGCCCGCATCTCCAGGGCGAAGGTGGCGCCGAACCGCTCGCGGCCGGTGGAGCGGGGCGGCGGCTGGTGGAAGAACGGGTCCCCGAGCAGCTCGAGCAGCAGCTCGCGATGCACCTGGCCGCGCGCCGCCGCGGCCCCACCCACGTCCATCTCCGTCCCGAGGGCTCCGGTGCGGGCCAGCTCGTCGAGGATCGCGTTCCCGGGCCCGGTGTCGAACGCGAGCACCGACTCGATCCCCCGGCCGCGGGGCAGGTAGGTGACGTTCGCCATCCCGCCGAGGTTGAGCAGAACGCGCGACTCGGAGGCCGAGCGGAACAGCCACCAGTCGGCGATCGGCACCAGCGGTGCCCCCTCCCCGCCCGCGGCAGTGTCGCGTGCGCGGAAGTTGGAGACCACCGCGATCCCGGTGCGCTCGGCCAGCACCGCGGCCGATCCGAGCTGGAGCGTCAGGGCCTGGCCGCCTCCCTGGGCCCGCGGCACGTGACGGACGGTCTGGCCGTGGCAGCCGATCGCGTCCACGTCCCGCGCGTCGAGGCCGGCCCCGGCGATCAGCTCGAAGGTCGCGGCCGCGTAGCACTCGCCCAGCGCCGCGTCGAGCCGGAGCAGGCGCTCGGGTGCCACCGCGGTCGCTCCCGCCAGGTCCAGCACCTCGCGCCGCAACGCGGGGTCGAGCGCGCTTTCGCGGTAGCGGATCACCTCGTGCCGACTCTCGAGACCGGTGCCGGTGAAGCGCACCAGCACCGCATCCACTGCGTCGGCGGAGGTCCCGGTCATGAGCCCGACCACGCGATGCTCCGCGCGCGCGGGCCATTCCCGGATCGCGCGCAGGCCGTCGGTCACGTAGTCTCCTCCAGCGCCCGCCGGACGAACCCCTGGGCGCGGGCGAGAAGGCGCTCCGCCTCCGGCCGGTCGCAACCGGCCTTCAACATCACGATCGCGATCTTGACGCTCCGGCCGGCCACCTCGATCGCGCGCGCCGCGGTCTCGTAGTCCACGCCGGTCACGGTCATCACGGTGCGGCGGCTGCGCTCGCGCAGCTTCTCGCTGGTGGCCATCAGGTCCACCATCATGTTCTCGTAGGCCTTCCCCATGCGAAGGAAGGCCGCCGTGGTGATCATGTTGAGCACCATCTTCTGCGCCGTGCCGGCCTTCATGCGGGTCGAGCCCATCAGCACCTCGGGCCCCACCACCGGGCAGATCGCCACGTCCACCTCGAGCCGGAACTCGGAGCGCGGCGTGCAGGTGACGTAGCCGGTGCGCGCGCCGCGCATCCGGGCCCGGGCCAGCGCGGCGACCACGAACGGAGTGCGCCGGCTGGCGGCGATCCCGATCACGGTGTCGGGCGGACCGACCGCGTGCTCCTCCATGGCCTGCTCGCCCTCGTCGGTGCGGTCCTCGGCGCCCTCGACTGCACGCACCAGAGCCGTGGGTCCTCCGGCGATCACGCCCTGCACGCTGCGGGGATCGGAGCCGAACGTCGGAGGACACTCCGAGGCGTCCAGCACGCCGAGGCGCCCGCTGGTCCCGGCGCCGACGTAGATCAGCCGGCCTCCCTCCCGGAACGACGCGACCACCAGGTCCACCGCCTTCGCGATCCACGGCAGCTCGCCCGCGACCGCGTCGGCCACGGTTCGGTCCTCCGCCGAGATCCGGGCCAGGATCGCGGGCACATCGAGGGTGTCGAGGTCGAGCGTGCGGGGATTCCGCTGCTCGGTGGCGAGGCGGGCGAATTCGTCGAAGCGGGCGCGTTCGTCCATGGGTCGCAGGTCTCGAACCGCGGGGAGGGTGTCGTCCGTGAAGCGCGCAGGATGACACGGTGCGAAAAGGCGGCGCAACCGGCGGAGCCGGCACGCGCGGCGGATCCACGCGGGTCCGGGGCTCGGGCGCGGCTCGCGGCGACGGGCGGGCAGAGGCTTGACCGGGCCGCGCGGAGCCTTCTAGCGTACGGTTTCATGCCCGAGCTCCCCGAGGTCGAGACCGTGCGTCGCGCGCTCGCGCAGCACGTGCTCGGACGCACCATCGCCTCGGTGCAGCTCTCCGGGCTCAAGCTGCGCGCGGCGGTCGCACGGGATCTGCCACGGCGGCTGGCAGGAAGGACGTTCCGCGCCGCCCGACGCCACGGGAAGTACCTCCTGCTCGACCTCGACGCCGGCCAGACCCTGATCTCCCACCTGGGGATGAGCGGCCGCTGGCTCTACTGGCCGGAGCTCCCGGCTGAGACCGTCCCCCATCTCCACGTGCGCGTCCGGTTCCGGGGAGGCGGCGAGCTGTGGTTCCAGGACCCGCGCCGCTTCGGGCTGCTGCGCCTGGTCCCGACCGCTGCGCTCGCGCGCGATCCCGCGTTGCGAATCCTGGGGCCGGATCCGCTGGCCCAGCCTCCGGAAGGGGATCGCCTCCACGCCCTCGCCCATGGGGTGAAGGTCGAGGTGAAGACCTTCCTGATGGATCAGCGGCGGATCGCGGGGATCGGAAACATCTACGCGAGCGAGATCCTGTTCCGGGCCGGCGTCGGACCGCGGCGGCGCGCAGGCCGGGTCTCGCGCGCCCAATGGGACGCGATCGCCCGCGAGATCCCCGCGGTGCTCGGCGCCGCGGCCGAACGCATGGGCACGACCTTCAGCATGTACCGGACGCTCTGGAACGAGCCCGGCACCTACGGGGACCAGCTCATGGTCTACGACCGCGCCGGCCAGCCCTGTCGGCGCTGCGGGACCCCGATCCGGCGCGTGGTCCAGGGCCAGCGCTCGACCTACTTCTGCCCCTCCTGCCAGGGAGCAGGACGGGCCGGAACCCCCACCCGGCACCGCGTCCCCCCTCCGGAGAAGCCCCGGAAGGGGCATCGGGGCCGCGAATTCCCGCGTCCGGATCGTCCGAGGGCCTCCTGCCGCACGCGCTGAGACGTTCCTGCATTTTTCTTCCGTTATTCATTGCCCCGCAGGTTTTTGGACCGTACTCTGTGAGCGGGTGTGAGGTGCGTGGTTCGGACCGGACCGTGCCCTCGCGACCCTCATGTCGAGAATGGACCGAAGACCGGAGGATTTGTGACCTTTGCATCCCTCGGGCTCCCCGTCGCCGTCCTGAAGGGCGTGCGGGCAGCCGGACTGACCGAACCTACTGCCATCCAGAGCAAGGCCATCCCGATCATCCTGCAGGGCAACGACCTGATCGGCGCCGCCCAGAGTGGTTCAGGGAAGACCGGGGCCTATTGCCTTCCTCTTCTCGCCCGGCTGCTGGACAGCGCGGGCCGCCTGCGGGCCGTGATCCTGGTGCCGACCCGCGAGCTGGCGCAGTACGTCGAGACCCGCGCGCGCGACTACGCGCGGTATACCGATGTCCGGATCGGCGTCGTGTTCACGGGAGCTCCGCTCCAGCAGCAGGAGAAGACGCTGCGGGAGCAGGAGGTGGATCTGCTGGTCGCGACCCCCGGCCGTCTGCTCGAGCTGCACGCGCGCGGCTGCCTCAACTTCGAGAACGTCGAGCTGCTGGTGCTGGACGAGGCCGACCGCATGGTCGCGCTCGGCCTCGCTCCCGACGTGCGCAAGCTGCTCAAGCTGTTCCCCGAGACCCGTCAGACCATGATGTTCTCGATGACCATGCCGCCCGAGCTGAACCGGCTCGCCAAGGAGGCTCTCATCGAGCCGGTGCGCGTGGACCTGGCGCCCGCGTCGCGGCCGGTGGCGGGCATCACCCAGGCGATCTACCCGGTCCCCAAGGAACTCAAGGCCGATCTGCTCGACGAGATGTTCTCGCGCATCGAGGTACGCAGCACCGTCATCTGCACGCGGGCGCGCTACGGCGCCGAGCGCCTGGTCAAGCACCTGACCAAGCACGGTTACGCGGTTCGCGTGCTAGACGACCACCTGAGCCACACCGAGCGTGAGCAGGCGATCGAGGACCTGCGCCGCGGGCGCATCCAGATCCTGCTCGCCAGCGACGCGGCCGCGCGCAGCATCGACGTCACCGGCGTGTCCCACGTCGTGAACTACGACGTGCCGCAGACCCCGGAGGACTATGTCCACCGCCTCGGACGCTCGGGGCGCCCGGAGTCGGTCGGAGACGTGTTCACGCTGATGGCTCCGGAGGAGCAGCGGGATGTCGCGGCGATCGAGCGCTTCCTGGGCCGCGCGATCCCGCGCGTGATCCTGCCGGACTTCGACTACGGCAAGCCGGCGATGCGCCAGGTAATGGGCTTCGAGGAGGACGGTGCACGCCTGCCGGAGCGGGCGCGACGTGCGCCCGCGGGTCTGACCGCGGTGGCGAACCGCATCGCCGGGGGGGCGCGTCCCGTGGCTGCGGTCTCGACGCGCCCGTCCGCGGGAACCCACTCGACCCCGGCGTCGGCGGCGCCCTCGCGATCCGGCGTCGCGGTCGCGCGTCCGGCGGCCAAGCCGGGCGCTCTGCGGCGCGCAGGAACGGCGCTGTCCGCGGCAAGCCGGTCAAGGCGGTGCGCGCACGCAAGAAGTAGCGCGCCGGTGGGACGGTGGCGCGCTCAGCGCGCGGGAATCTCCTCCCACCCCGTGATGCCCGGGTTCGCGGTCTCGATCCAGCGGCGCGACGCGATCTCATAGACCTGGATCCGGCCCGGCGCGTTGCGCCCGGGCTCGAAGAGCACCAGGTGGGTCCCTGACGGAGTGGCGGCCCATCGCCCCTTCTTGACCGGCGGCGTGACGACCACCTCCAGCGCGCCGCCCGTCGACTCCATCCGCGCCAGGGTGGCCGGATGCCCTCCGTCGCCGTCCACCGCGAGCAGGATGCCTCCGCCCGGCATCGGGAACGCGCGATCGGGCTCGAGGCCCGCGAGCCCCGAGGACCGGGCGTCGCCGGTGCGCGCGTCCACCAGGTGGACGCTGTCCCGCGTGCACAGCGCGTAGCGCCCCGGCTCGACCGGCAGAACGCGCGCGATCGTGCCAGCGGTGCGGAACACCGGGGTCGCGGCACCCCCGCCTTCGGACTTCCGCTGGAGCGACCCGCCCGAGGCCCAGAGCAGCGAGTGCGAGGCCGGGTCGAATCCGAGCCACACCACCGGATCCTTCCCCTGCACCTCGACCACCGGGGTGGGGTCGTGCGCGCGCACGGTACGGATGGCTCCCGCGCTGGGATGCGGAACGCGGCCCGCGACCCACCACACTTCGTTCTCGCTCGCGGTCCACTTGTGATCGGCATCGAGCCCCGAGGAGGGAAACGCGCGCCAGGATCCGGCGGTCGGATAGAGCAGGTACCAGGACTCACCCTGCAGGGTCGGGTTGAGCATCGACTCGTTCATGGAGCGCATGCCCTGGATGGTCTTGTCCTCGGGGGTCGAGAGCAGGGATCCCTCGCGCAGCCCTTCGCGCAACACGATCGCGTCGAGGAGCACCATCGGCGCCGGATCGAGCACCAGCAGGTCCATCGGGAGCGCCCGGCTCACCTGGACCGCCCGCGCGCTGTCCGCGTCCGCGAAGGCGACGCCATCGTTGTAGCCGAACACGACACCCCGCGCGTCCGCGGTCCACCCCAGGGTGTTGCTGCTGCGCACCCAGCGGCGCGAGCCGACCTGGAGGAAGCGCGCCCCGTGGTAGCCGCGATCCGACTGGGTCGGCTCGAACGGCTCGAAGTGGAGGTGGTTCCAGCGGTAGGGCAGCACGCTGGCGAACGTCCCGCGGATCGTCGGCGGATCGGGCCCGCCGATCCAGATCCAGGAGGTGTCCTCCTCCGCGATGCGCGTGATGAACGCCAGATGACGACCGTCCGGGCTCATGCTCAGCCGCACCAGGTGCTCGCCCGGACGCGGTGACCACAGCACCTCGCGCGAGCCGAGGTGGAACGGCGCCCGCCACAGTCCGCCGTTCTGGCCCAGGAACACGACGGTGTCGGCCACGCCCGACAGCGCATCGTTCCAGGCGCGCGGGTCGGCGGCGGCCGGGCGGAGCGGGATCAGCGCCACCGCCAGCAGTCCGAGGACGATTCGTCTCATCGTGTTCCTCCGTGGCCGGCCGAGAGCTCCGCGCGGGCCCAGACCCACGCCGCCTCGGCGCCGGCACCGTCGGCGGCCGCGATCTGGAGCAGCTCGGGGGAACCTCCGCCCTTTCCGCGCGCGCGCGCGAGCAGCTCCGGTAGCAGCTCGCGGAGATCACGCCCGGGTCCCTTGGCGCGCCCGGCGATCACGATCGGCTCGGGTCCGGCCGCCGCGAACGCCACCCAGGGAGCGCCGCGCTCGAGACAGGTGATCGCGAGCGGCCGGACCTCGTCGCGCGCCCGCGACGGAAACAGCTCGGCCACGGCGCGCGGCGGATCGCCGACCCGCTCGGCCGCCTCGGCCGCCACCAGCGTCGCGGTCATCTCCCGCACCCGTTTGGCCAGGACGTCGCGCTCCTCCGCCGCCTTCTCGAGGTGCGCGATCAGCTCGCGGTCCTTGAGCGTGCGGCGGTTCGCGGCGTCGAGCAGGGCCTCGAGGCGCCAGGCATGATCGCTCAACGCGCGCCCTCCGCACAGGAACTCGAAGCGCAGGTTCCCACGCACCCGCTCCCAGCGCACCACCTTGATGATCCCGACTTCGCCGGTGCGCCGGGTATGGGTGCCACCGCACGCGGAGACGTCCCACTCCGGGATCTCCACGATCCGGATCGAGTCGGTGACGGCGGGAGGCTTGCGCAGTGCGAAGCGCTTCACGCCCTCGGCGTCCGCCCAGTGGCGCTCCACCGGGCGGTCCTCCCACACGATCCGGTTCGCCTCGCGCTCCAGCCGTCCGAGCGCGCGCCAATCGGTGTCCGCGAGCCCGACCTCGATCGTGCTGCGCTCCTCGCCGAGGTGGGAGGACAGCGTTGGGGCATCGAGGACGCGCTCGAACGCCGCGGACAGGATGTGCTGCCCGGTGTGCTGCTGCATGTGATCGAAGCGTCGCGCCCAGTCGATCTCGGCCGGCGCGCCGGCGGGCAGCGAGGCCGGCGCCTCGAGCAGGTGCCAGATCCGCCCCTGGTCGTCGGCCTGGACGTCGGTGACGGCCTGTCCGCCGAGGGTTCCGCGATCCGCCCCCTGACCGCCGCCCTCGGGATAGAAATAGGTGGACTCGAGCTCGACTGCGGGGCGTCCCGCGTGCTCCCCCACCGCGGCGACGCGCGCGTCGAAACGCGTGGTGTAGGCGTCGTCGTAGTCCAGACGCCGCGACGTCGAACGCGCGGGAGCGCTCACGTCGCGTTCCTGCGCAGCCCGTACTCGCGCAGCTTCCGCCACAGCGTGGTGCGGGAGATGCCGAGCTGCCGGGCGGCGGCGGTCGCGTTCCCGCGGTGCCGGCCCAGCACGCGCTGGATGTGCTCGCGCTCCACGTCGGCGAGGGACCAGGTGTCGTAGGGATGGCCGTCCTCGTTCGCGAGGTCGGCCGCGAACGCTTCGCTCCGGCGCAGCGGCAGCAGGCGGGGCGCGCGCAGCACGGCCGGCAGATCGGCCGGCAGCAACGTCTCGCCTTCCGATACCGCCGCGGCGTGCTCGATCGCGTTCTCGAGCTCGCGCACGTTGCCCGGGTAGTCGTAGCGCTCGAGCAGCGCGCGGGCCTCGGGCGCGAAGCGCCAGCTCCGTCCCTCGCGGGCACCGATCCGCTCGAGGAAGTAGGAGGCGAGCAGCCCGATGTCGCCGCGGCGCTCGCGCAGCGGCGGCAGCTCGATCAGGATCACGTTCAGGCGGTAATAGAGGTCCTCGCGGAACCGTCCCTGAGCGACCCTCCGCTGCAGGTCGCGGTTCGTCGCGGCGATCACGCGGATGTCCACCACGCGCGAGCTGGTGTCCCCGAGCCGGCGCACCTCGCTGCTCTCGAGCATGCGCAGCAGCTTCACCTGGGTGGCGAGAGGCATGTCCCCGATCTCGTCGAGGAACAGCGTGCCCCGGTCGGCCGATTCGATCAGTCCGCGACGGTCGGTCGCGGCGCCGGTGAACGCGCCGCGCGCCGAGCCGAACAGCTCGCTCTCCATCAAGGTCTCGGGGATCGCACCGAGGTTCACCGGCACGAACGGACCCTGCGCCCGACGAGACTGGAGATGGATGGACCTCGCGACCAGCTCCTTGCCGGTGCCGCTCTCCCCCTGCAGGAGCACGGTGCTGTCGGTGGGAGCGATCTTCGCGATCAGCCGGAAGATCCTCTGCATGCGCGGGCTGGCGCCCACGATGTCGCGGATCGCTTCGGCCGGCGAGGTGCGGACGCCGGCCGGTCCGACCGAGGCGGGACCGGAACTGAAAGGCATGGGAACTCCTGCGGGGAACGACAGGTGTTTCAAAATGCCACGCCCCCGCGGGCCGGTCAAGAGACCGGCCGCGAAGCCTCGATCCGACGTCTCAGTGGGTCGTGGCTTCGTGCGGGACGGGAGGGTGCGCCGCGCCGTTTCCGGCCGGGGTGAGGGCCTCGGCGTAAGTCGGTCCGACCT
>WNFL01373791.1_pt1 | contig 13101 bp, 11 predicted proteins | sample 5400361 | NCBI WGS metagenome assembly WNFL01 (sample SAMN13153351, study PRJNA577476) | soil metagenome | isolation source: 40 cm soil on Douglas fir-dominated hillslope | place: USA:California | collected 2013-09-17
CATAAAACCTTGGGTATGAGATTGGTAAAAGCTGGAGACGTAAGAGCAGGGCGCGAGTTCAGTACAGTCTTCTCGCCATCTGTTGCAGTCAGTGTCATCGCGAGTAATGGTCTCTTGGCCCATGAAAACTGCACCACTGTTTGAGGAATGCAAAGCCACATGACCCACATCATGATCGCTTCGCGGGCCAAAGTAAGGCTCGATCACACTTCAATTTTCCCATACTGTTTGATCATAGTCCTCCACCAAGTCTTTGTCGTCCTAAGGAGTCATCATTGGTGAGTGCAAACCAAATATTCGCCAACAAAGGCGATCAAGCAAGAATTGAGGTGATCAACTTACCTTATACAACGCCTGGAACTCGGTAAATCCGCCTCGAAGAACAAGGACCTCTTGGTCAACTGGCGCATCACCCCCGTTCCCCCTTAATTGGGCGGTGGAAGTGGCGTAGAGCTAGAAAAAAAAAGGACGTTAACATGAAAGAACGCGAGACGGATTCGCAGAAACATACCCTGGCGGACTCTGGACCCCTGATTCCCGACCCCGAGCATCAGAGTGAGACCCATCAAAGTAAGACAGGCAAGCAAGAGAGACGAACCGAACTTGCGACAACAGGCAATGGAAGATCACCGTAGGTACATTCTTGGTCTTCTCGCGGATCTCTTCCACCCCGCCGTGGGGGAGAGTCTGGGAGGACTGGTGGATGGCGCCTTTGATATGCCCGCCTGCGTAGTCTTCGCCTCTCACATCAATAACAGCAAAGTCCTTTCCTGGTACTTTGCCCTCGGTCTTCACCATAGCGGCGAGTTGCTGTTCGTTTAATTTAATTTATCGGATCAGCCCGATCGTTCTAGAGGGGCCAGAACTGGGATGCCGATGGCGACGTACTCGTGCGGATATGAATGTGTAAGGGGCCTTGAACGACATGAATGCAGGCGGAGGTGCAGGCGGAGGTGCAGGCTGAGGCGGCCGGGTCTAAGGCGACGAGACGATAAGCAGCGTCATGTGGTGTCCGCAGTCGGTTGCAAAAGGCTGAAGTTGGGAAGGTAATCCGACCTTGACCGTCAATGCAAATACACTAAACCGGCGTCCTTGAACCAACGGCTGGAGACGTTGTTGAATTTGACGTGGCAGTGATACGGCACTTGGCACGAGAAGGCGTGCTAGTCCAGAGACATGGTGACAAGTACTAAGGACACGCAAAAGATTAGGCCTATGAGCTAGCATCTGATCGCCTTGGACGTCGCGAAAAGTCTGTTGTAGAGAGCACGTTTGGTCGACTGTTTGTTCGTGGACGGCCATTCGCTTGTTGGACCCGCCCTCCTCCATTCTTTCCCTCTTATGTCTACTACCGAATTCGGGGACATTTTCCACACTGGCGAGCAAGGCAGTGCGTGTTCGCCGCGCATTTTACCATGATGGACGCCCTTTTTTCTGACTCTTCATTGGGCGATGTGCAGAGCTCCGCATAGGTGCCAGTGGTATCTCGTGGCGTAGCAGTGAAGATGGACGCATCGTTAACGTTCCAGTCCACGAGTTGAAGTGGGTCGAGTGGCTCAGAGTGGCAAAGAACTTTCAGCTCCGAGTCGGCCTCAAGGGAGATCGTAGGCGAGAAGCCTTTGATGGCTTTTTGCGCCAGGTGTGTAGCGGGTTTCTGTGCTCTTTTACTGAAAACGATGTACTTACAGCATAAATAAATAGGACCAGGAAACGCTCGCTGGCCTATGCAAGACCCTCTTCTCCCTCACTTTGGAGACTAAAGAAATCAGCTTCAAAGGCTGGAACTGGGGATCTATTGATTTCAGAGGTACGTCGCCTTTTCATGCGACTCGTGAAGCTCATCAGAGGGGTCGAAGGATCGACCCTCTTTCCTCTCGTCCCACAACAACTAGTTTCATTTGGCTCTCTTGTCTCCTCTTCCCGCAACGGCTTATTCGCGCCGGCCTACCTCGCCGAAGGCAAAATAACCATGAGATATCGTGCTTGATTTACTCTTGAAAATAATGGTGCACCCATACCTGACATTAGGTATACTGACGTCACTTATAACAGGTCAAGATCTCGCCATGGAGGTTTCGAATCGAACTGCGTTCGAGATTCCGCTTGCCACTGTTGCAAACTCGAACATTGCGGGCAAGACCGAGGTTTCCCTTGAGTTCTTCCTTCCAGACTCAGAAAAGAAGGATAAGAGACGAGCACCGGACGAGCTCGTCGAAATGCGCTTCTATATCCCCGGAACGCATGTCAAGGGTGACGAGGAAGGAGCAAACGAGGATTCCACTATAATCAATGCAGACGAGGACCAGAGTGCTGCACAGGTCTTCCATGATATGATCAAAGAGAAGGCAGATATTGGGCAAGTCACTGGCGAGGGTATCATCGTGTTCAACGAGGTGTTGGTTACGACTCCCAGAGGACGTTACGATATCGACATGTTCCCCACCTTCCTGCGTCTGCACGGCAAGACGTACGACTACAAAGTCCCATATAACACTATTTCACGACTATTCCTCTTGCCCAAGCCCGACGACCAGTATGTTTCGTTCGTGGTGAGTATCATATTTGAAGCGGGTGGTGGAGCTATTTCTCACTACACTATAATCAGGTCCAACTCGATCCGCCCATTCGACAGGGCCAGACGAGGTACCCGTTCTTAGTCATGCTCTTTGGTAGAGATGAGGAGATGCAGGCTGCGCTTGCTATGGACGAGTAGGACCACCTCTCTACCGCTAGACGAAATTCTAACGGCACTTTCAGGGCCACGATACAAGAGAAATACGCAGGCAAACTAGAAAAAACCTACACCGCGCCCACCTTCCAAGTCGTCTCGTCGGTTTTCCGCGGTCTCAGCGGAAAGAAGATTCTCACCGCTTCTCAAAGCTTTGCGCCCGGAGGGGAGCCTGGACATGCTGTAAAGAGCAATCTTAAGGCCGTCCAAGGAGAGCTCTACTTCCTGGAAAAGTCGATGCTATTCCTTTCAAAGCAACCAGTCCTCATCCAGCTGAGCGATGTGCATACTGCAGTTTTCTCTCGGTGCGTGTATTGCAACCCCGCTCATGGCCAGTGGCTGACACACCATCGTCATAGCCTCGGAGGTGGTATAGCTTCAGTAAAGACCTTCGACCTGCGTATTACACAAAAGATTGGGCCAGAGATCACGTTTTCATCCATCGCAAAAGAGGAGAATAATCACATTGAAACGTTCCTCTCGTCTAAAAAGGTCCGCGTCAAGAATGAAGTCGCAGACGACGCGATTATGGCCGTCGACCTGGGCTCCGACGATGACGAGGAAATGCACACGATCGCTTCCTCGGAGTCGGAGAAACCCAAGCGGAGTGGTGGTGGAGGCGGCGGTGGCGGCGGCGGGGGCGACGATGAGAGCAGCTCAGAGGACGAAGATTTCCGGTCGGTCACGTCTGACGAAGGCAGCCCGACGGAGAGCAGCAGCGGTGGTAGCGACGAAGACGGGAGTGACGGAGAGGACTCGCCGAAAAGGAAGGCTCCCGCGAAGAAGACGAAGGGTAGCGTTAGTCCTCCGCCCAAGAAGAGGAAAGCCGCCAAGGGCGTCGCTGATGGGGCTGAGAAGACGAAGGCGAAGTCTAAGCCCAAACCAAAGCCCGCGCCAAAGGGTGATGATGATGACGATGACGAGCCAGGACCTGCCAAGAAGAAGAAGAGAGTTGAGTAGTACTGTGTCGTGTCGTCTGTATCATATCTGGTGTCCCGCTTGTATTTCATTCGGTTCATGGTATCTAAAATCATTATATTCATCTCAAAAAGGATAGATCGACATTACACTTTGAGTAGCTCTTGTACATCCTTCAGTATCTGTGCCTCTGAGGGGCTCAAGAAGAGCGTTAGCGTGTCAAATCTTGGGACTCGTTGCAATGCTTTGAAATATTGTCCTAATACATGCTTGAGTCTTTGATCCTTTACCAAAAGGGCTTTAAATGTCTCGAGCATAGATGTCAAGAAAGGTGGATCCAGCGAGTTTTTGAAGATGCCGACGAATTCTGCAGCAGGGATTGTCTGTAGGGCGGCATTGAGATGAATATGGGAAAGGACCGACTGATAGAGGACAGGACAGGACATACCTTAAGGAGTTGCCATCGATCATCTACGTCTTCACATGCCTTCCATTCCCTTTCGAGTTCAAAGAGCGTTGCTGGTCTTGATGACCGAGGTGGCTTGGCCGACTTGACTATGGCGCTTAATGCGTTGGACACATTCGCAGAGCTCTGTACCTCATCACCCCCTCGAACCCCGGGTGCTACCTGCTTAGGTGGCGCCCGTTCCAAAACTCGCTCGGCAAGGACAGCACGATTATCGTCATCCTTCTTCCAAATCCCTCCCCCAACTCGGACGACTTGACTTCTCCTTTGATCACTCGTGTTATTTGCAGCCTTGGATGAAGAGGAGCCTGCTTTGGCCTTCATTTTAGACTCAGACACCGGCTGACTGGAGATTTCTTTAAGGAAAGCGGACAGGTCCTCTGGAGGACCCTGAGTGGAAACTGGAGAAGGTTTGGCAATGCCCTTTGGAGCGGCTTTCGCCGGATCCGCCGGAGCCGCCTCCGAATGTAGTTCTTCGATCCTTCGTGAACCCTTAATACTACTACTACTCGTAGCAATACCACTTGGAGCGCTCTTGTCGCCTTCAGGCGCTTCATCGTCGATTATATTGATAGGTATCCTCTTTCGCACTGGTGCACCACGGGCCTGGCCGTCAGACGATGAACGAATTGGTGTGGTAGTCTTGACTGCTGGTGAAGAGCCATCTTCAGTCGGTTTAGGGATCGGCGTCGTAGTTGCCGAAACCTTTACAGGTGGAGAGGTCACCGTCCCGGATTTGGTCGGAGATGGTTTGACCATGGGGTCGGAGGGGGGCTTCCACATAGGGCCTCTAGGTGGGACAGCCTATCGAATGCATGAGCCCCAGGGTATTTGACTATTATCACAAGCACGTACCTTTTTCTTTCCTTCAACCTTTGCGATCCGGGCCTTGATGCTCTCCAATTCCTGCCTCGCAAGCGCGTTATTGGGCTCAATTCTGATTACCTTCAGGAGGTCTGCGTACCCGATAGAAATCAATAACCAATAGTCCTGTCCGCAGCGAACGAAATATGTACCTCCTTGTGCCTCTGGTAGCTTGCCTACTCCAGCTCTCGCCTGGGCGCGTCGAAAGAGTCCCTTTATATTCTCAGAATCCAGTTGAAGGACCTTTTCGCAGTCCCGCTCAGCGTCTTGGTACCTAGGGAAGGAAGCCCGTTCGTGTCAAGCTCTCTCAAAAAGTTCTCTCAAAAATACAGATGCAGGAAAGCGTGAGGGAAAAAGGTGCAAATGAGAAGATATCATACTTGTCTAGTTTCAAGTACGCAGCGGCCCGATTCAGGGGATATGTCGCGTTGTTCGGTTCAGCGAACATCGCGCTTGTGTAGTGGCCAACCGCAGTGGCGTAATCTCCTGCCTTGAAAGCATCATTGCCCTGTTTCCGACGATGAATTAGTGTCTTACGCGCAGCACTTGGATATCCTGACCTTTTCCTTGTGGTTGGTCATCGTGGAGGAAATCAAGTCCTGAAGTCAGGTGGGAGCATAACAGAAATGATACCATGCAAGGCGTGCTGAGGTAGAGCTGAAAACAAGAGGCATGGTGGATATATCGAAGACATTGTGTTCCCGATCTCACGAAAGCCAAAGAAGCAAAACTATCATGTCGGCACTCGGGAGCTCATTCTACCTCCTTTCGAACGCCAAGGTGTCTTGCATGGAATTAATGTGAGTATTACGTGGGGGACATCCATTCCTCTCGCTTATCGTTCATTTACAGTCCTGAATTCGTACTTTGGGTCTTCCCTGACCTCGACACGATACTTTTCAACCACATTACAACCCACATCCCGACTTCCATAAACCTGGTCATGCCGTCAGTACTGCAAAAAGTGAATCAGAAAGAGCCTTACCATCGTCCGATGCACACGTGTGGGAACGAAGCAAAGTACTATTGCCATAGTCTCGTACAAGTTGCTGGGGGCTGAACTCGTACGGTTGGTCCCAATAACCCGCCGCCGCAAATGTGCTTGTTGTGTGAGTTTGGCGATCGATACAAGTTAACTCACAATCATAGTGCATTCCAACGATGAGAAAGGACATGGGAGAATGATGGGTATTATAGTTTGATACCGTCGAACCACCTCATCTCCAGCGGTGTATGACAATCAGCAATACGGTGGGTGGCCACGGCCTGCGAGGATGTAATAGAACAAGTTAGGTGTGTTAATGTAGTTTCAAAAAAAGAGTAAAACTCACGATTTGGAACACGTGAAGCGTCTCATAAATCACCGTCAAGGCATAAATCAAATTGGATATATCGACATAAGTCTATCGACCAGTCAATACGACAAAGCGAGGAAGTGGTAGCACTCACCAGCGGTGTTTCGTCAAATACTGGCTCTATTGTGTTGCGAGGATGTGCTTGTTGCTAGAACTATAATGAACCTTGCCGTGCTTGGAGTACTGATACAGTAGAAGTCTGGGCTGTTCTGGTACAATAGATGTGTACCATTTACTGTCGGAACTTGGGATGCAATGTGCGAGACTCATGCTCAGCGCGCTCCGATTGATACAGGATCACAGGCCCGAGATATAGCATAGCCACTTCTCGGTTATACAAGACCTTGATCCCTATTATTTTGTATCCTCACGTGTTTGTGGCGAGCCCAAACGACCACGATTCGTTTCGTCGTAATACCCGCCTTCGCGGTAATTCCAACATTTACTTGATCGCTTGTTTTCTAGCGCTTCCAAGGGCGGTTTAGAGAACGTACACACCTGTCCTCGATGTTCCCTAGGGTGTACGGTTATCCTACTATTTGTTTGATGGAGCCACTGATCCCGGCCACACACTGGCCACAGCTCTTGAAAGTACGTCGACCACAATCATTCTCATTATAACTACCATACCTTCAAGGACATGTTGCTTGCCACTCCCAGTTCAAGCTCGCGACAATTTACTTTCAACCTGAGAAACGCGAACGGGAAGTTTGCTCTAATCCATATTTAGGGTTATTGTGATATGTACCTAGAATATCATCGCTTACCTTCTCATCGTAATCGACCCAGTCACCCTCGTCGAGCGATACGTCCGTGAAGGGGGTTCCAGACTCGACGCCAACGCATTTCCATGTGCCCTGTGTAAGTAAAATTGTTAGAGGAGGGCCTTCTGTAATGTCCTTAGGACTGGGAGGTCTAACCTTGGGATCAAAGTCGGTGAACTCCAAGCCTCGGCATTCGATCATAACGAGAGGTGCAAAATTACCATTGCTATCTGCGGAATATGGCGTAGGGACTGCTTTGTCGAAAGTAGCCGAGTGTTCCCGTTTGCAGTTCGAACACTTCCAGACGAAGTTGGCAGTTGCATTCTTCCCAGACATGAGAGAACGCACATCCTACGCAGAGTATATTGGTGGTCATTACAGTAAAAAATTTAAATTGTTTATGCAGATAATCGTCCCAAACGCACCGTGCGATTCACCGAAACAAAATTTGGATGCGTTTCCCGACAGTTACTACATTGGACCTAATACAACGACTTTATAAGGGCACCCGACAATTATTTACATATCAGAAGCAACGCCCCCACACACCTTAAAGAACCACTCAAAGTCATCGCTCGCTGGAACTAGATCCGTGACATTTTCAAGCTCAGCCTTGATAGTAAGGAGAAGTTTCTACACTTGATGTCATTGGTGCCTTCGATTGGTCAAGTTTGGCCACAATCACATACCACCATGGACGTAGCTGGCGACAAGGATGAAGTAGGTTGCGGATGCGACAATCTCAAATATCTCGAAAGTACCGTGAATCACGTCATTATCTAGCAAATGAACAAATCCAATCCAATGTCCATCCACATTCTAATTAGCAAAATTAAAAGTCCCTTGTAAAATGTCCACGAGCCCTAATGGGCTGGCATGCAGAGGTATGAAAACAAATTCATGGTAACGATCTAATCCTAGTGTGCATACTCCACCGTCTCAGTGACTTGAAGATCCTTGACGGCACCGGTATCGACGTCTATGATAATGTCGGTCACTTAAACTCCATTAGGTGAAAGAGGCTCCTCACCATAAACAAATCCGTAAACATCGAGCGGGGTTTTACGTTCAGAAGGGGTATTCCTCTGAAAGCGATCAATAAGAGACAGATCGTCAAAGCACATGGTTTGACATACGAGATCGGCTGCAAGTTTAGCAACGTTCCCCTTGACATTCTCCTCCACGAGTGCGCGGAAACCTAATTATCGAAACTCAATCCTGACAATGCAAGGGGCACCAGGCGAACATACCGGGGTCGTCATTCGCAAGAGTAGCATTTGGGTTATTTGCATTCGCAATGCGAAGCGCTACGATCTCAGGTCGCTCTGATGTAAGGAAGAGGTCGCGAATGGGTTGGATCCATTCTGTGATGGATTCCTCGATGGCTGGGTTTGCAATAGCTGTGGCCACGCCGCCGCACCCATAGTGTCCCGTGACGATGACCTGACGAGGGTGGAACAGTCAATCGGCACAAGGCTTCCCCAAAACGGGGGGGGCACGATGGAGTGAAACATAAACTCACATGCGACACGTCAAGATGATTGACACCATAAGCTACAGCGGACACCCCAGCGTTGTCATTGGTCTGATATTGGTTCGCTATATTCCGAAGGGTAAACAGGGTCCCTGGAGGAGCGTCGAAGATCGTTCCTTCGCTGACGCTACAGGGAACGTGACGTCAGTCTCAGGAAGTTGACAAGTCATGGGCTTGACGGCCAGCGCTAAATATTGTTCCCGCTTGATCTGGGATTATGGGACTGGAGAGAAACCTACCGGCTGTCTACGCATCCAACGAACATGAATGGAGGTTGCTGTTTCTTACCGGTTTGTTCCAACAAGCCGGGGTACTCGGCATTTACTTGTTTAATAAAACGCTCGTTTCCGTTGAACAGATCCTTGATCTGCCAGTTCTGGGGGTATGGGGCTTTGTCATCGGTATGGGACTGTCCATTGGGGAGGGCAGCAGCCACTGTAAACAGTGAAAGACTGTGGAAAGTGAGAGCCAGGGATGAAAAAATGAAGTGCATTTGAAGGAGGTAGCCGTACCAGTAAGCAGAACCGAATGGTCAAGCTCCTTATAACCCCAACAAGTTCGGAGCATGCCCTACCTCCATCACTCAAACTCTTGGCAAATTCAAATTCTTGACTTGGCGCGTTGCAAGAATACTGAGTTGTGATTCAAATTGGTTCCAAGAGTGAGACGACTCTGTAATAGCAAAGTGGAGTGTGTTCGCTAGCGCTTCTGGTGCACTGCACGTGTAAACCGCGTTCCCATCGGCTACGAACACTGATGTTACAAGTACTTTCACAAACCCGTGTGTGGATAACTCGACCTTGGGTTGAATTGCAAGTTGGTCTGCAGGACTAGAGAATCTCTGGCACGTATGGGGTCACCAGCATTTCTTTCGAAAAGTGCTTGGTAAGAGCGCTGTGATAATTTTTTTGCCCATTTGCAAAATTGAGTTTTTTTTTTTAGATCGACCCTCGTCACACCCCGATCAAGAAATATTGGATATTGTAGGGCGACCCTGTGCCGCACATGATGATATCCTTTTGAACTGCCTGCAGAGAAACACGATGAGCAGGCAGAGACGAAAGTCCATTGTCCTGGAGCTGGATTTGTTTCTCCAGGGATGTGGAATAACGAGAGCTGACAGCTGCACAGAAACACATCCAGTAGCATATGCAACATGGATGTAGGCAGGAGGGATCACCACGAACTGATTGTGAGACAGTGGGAGGGGATCGTCCAATCCATGCCCTTGACTTTGGCGAGGGGCAATGCAATGTAACCCAGGCAAACTCATAGTAAGAGTGTTCCGATCTTTCAAACAACATTCACGGGAAACATTCATCTGAGTCCTATTCTAATCTATTCTGAAATTCGAAGCGATTCAAATGGTTTGCGAGTGCCAACCTGCAGTCGAGCCGTCCAACCGACCACGGGCCACTCTTGCTTGTCGTGCATGGAAATGGCCCTGGTCGCCTTAATGCTTGCTACAACTGTCATGCAGAGATTCTCCCCTGGAAGCGAAGATTATTTGAAATAAGGAACTAGAAAGCTAGTCAGTCCCTCCACCATCACATATCATTGAAAGGAAGATAAAATACCATCCTCGTCATCTACCAGCGAGACACCTCTAAGTTTTAATACCCGCGACCAATCCTTGAGGGACTGTACCCTCCGCAAAGGAACAGAGAATATCTTATCCACCCCAGGGGAATGTAACCTAATTTTCTGTAGTGATGGGAACAACTCTGGGTCGGCAGTGCCGTCCTCGAATGTCTGGTCAAAGTCGCAGTCCACCCAAAAAGGTTTGAAGATCCATTCTTGGAGGCGGTGTTCTTCCATAATCGGATGGTATGAAAGGGTTACCGGTACTGGCTGCCGTACGTCATCTTCCTCCTCCCACCGCGCGCCAAGAACTTCCAGTTTCTCCAGGGCACCGCATGCCTGGAACAAGTCGTCGTGGATTGAGGGCAAGGAAGGCCAGTATGGAAGTGATAGGCTTGTAATGTTTGAGCCGTGCAGGTGCATGAATGGCGCGAAGGCATCCGGGAAGGAATACGTCGCGGAGATCGCCAGTGTCCGCAACGACGGGAAGCTCCAGTCTAGAAGAGCAAGATATTCGTTTTGTTTAGGCTTTCTCAAGTGCAGGTCATGAACACTTGGGAGCGCTAGGGGGCTACATTTATTGTGGGCTGGTGCGGACTCATGGCTATACCATGAAAACTCAAGCGCCAGCTTTTGTAGTTGGGATAACGCACCAGCTACATGAGAGATCATATCACTGAATGAGTTCTTTGAGCCGCTGAGCGCGAGGGAGGTGAGATGCTTGGCGTAGACATCCAAGATCTGCCTGCCATTCTCTTCATCCCCATATCTTCCACAGTTGAAGATGAACAGGCGGTCAACGTTAGGAAAAGGGTTTCTAATTTGCAGGTGGTCGATAAGCGCCTTGCGTTCGGGGGGCTCCAGAAAGTGGATGTCAAGATAAAGTTGTCGCGTCCACCACCCAGGGGAATTTCTTGAGAATCTGGACATGATTTCGGTGTCGAATATCTGACGAAACGCGAGGATATTGGGCTCTAGTGGGGGTGCAATCCACACATACTCGAATAGAAATTCGAGACAAATGGACCGCCAGCGGTGACATACGGATCCTAGTTTCCGTATCAACGCCTGCTGCTCTCGGTATTTACTAAGAGAAGCATGTTCCAATCGCGGCTTTGCACTCGTCGTCCTTCCCTCATCAATAAACACGTCCAGAACCTTCCGTGTGATTTCAATTGGCAGGACATCCATTATGGTTATATGGGATGTCTAGAGCTGTTTGGAGTGTGTTACACTTCCGGCAGTGTCCAACAAACGAGTTCCACTCACCGCTCGGCGCTCGGGTAAGACGCCGCAAGTTCAGGCTTCTTCTTGGAACGCGCCCGAAGGTTTCCAACGAAATGTCGATACGACTGTCTGAGCTTATCGGTTGCTTGGGTCGTACTCTTGAGGCGAAGAGCGTCAAACGCATGTACCAGCTGCCTCTAACCTGAAAAGGGCATTTCTTCGAACCCCTCTCCACAACGAAGGGGGATAATCAAAGAGAAACGCAGCAATAGAGCAACAGGTCTACATCTTAAATATGAACATAATGCGTATTTTAAGAGCCTGTTTCTCAAATGTGCTTGAGAGGCGCTTTACGTTCAAAAACTCGATTAACTAACCGGCCGCGGCGGGTATTCCTCCATTATCCATCTGTTCAAGTTATTTAGCAAACGCGAGTATATTGGTTCTTTTTCCATTTACCAAGAGAGACACTGATCGATAGGCAGTCTCAATGACGTAATTTTACCGGGTGAGGAAGAGCGTCGAGTCATCTAATATAATAGCCAGTATCTAGCCGTGAACGATCTATTATCCTCAGAAGACCAGCTCACAATTTGTCCCACTCACATGTTACCTGCTTTCGTTCTTGGGGCGCTTGCTGATACACCAACGAAAGTCGGCTAAAGTATTACCAAAACATTATTAATAATCGTTTTGCCTTTCTCTCAAACGGGGGGGACTGTTATGTTGACGCCCGTGCTATGCGGCCATTCTCACCTGCCCTAGGAGAACGACAAAATTTTTTGCGAAGACACATCCACGTCTGGAATCACCTCCGGATACAGCTATAAGGAGAGCTAGCACACATTGACTGCTATCGCAGGACTGGTGATGAAACGTTCACAGCTTTCCCATTCTCCTCCAGCCGAGCTCGACACCCCAGCTCTCCCACATCCGTCTCACAACCATACGCTTCTCTTCCCTCGCAAGCCTCGTATCTTCCAAATCCTCGATATCTTCCAGGAACCCCTCTCGGAACCTTGTACTCTCCTTCAAATACTTCACTGCAAATTCCCTCAGATGAGTCAAGTAGAGCAGTAAGAGCCCCTGTGTAGTCGGTGAAAGTGCGCCTTTCGGTCCATCCGGGCTTCCACTGCCGTTTGCTTTGGGACGATCTCGCCCGCCCTCAGATATACTGTCGACCACGAGGAGCCGTTCGACGCGGCGCATCGCGAGCCAGACTTTCTCCCTCCCCTTCTGCCCGCCATACGAGCCTCTGCCCCGCCCTCCGGACCAGAAGCCGCGTATCCAACCGAAGAAGACGTACGTGATCGCGAGAGCGGGTGCCACACCAACGAATCCGAATGTCAGCTCTTGTGAGCGAAGCAGCTTGTCGATGCCAGACAGAGCAAAGTCGACATCTACCTACGGAACCCAATGAGAACCATGCCTAGTCTCAGGCTACATTCGACACATACCTTCACCTTCTGCACCTGGATTAGCAGCGAACGAATCAATGTCCCCGTGATGGCGGACCGGATTGGCTGTTTGATGTCCTCCTCGTATACCCGCAGTACAGCCGTAAGGTCACCCTCCCGTATTTTCTGCGTCAACTCAGCAACCTGTACGTCATTATAATTGAACTTTTCCAGGCTGAGCGCTGTCGCCATCCGCTCCAATGACTG
>WNFL01219523.1_pt1 | contig 13099 bp, 13 predicted proteins | sample 5400361 | NCBI WGS metagenome assembly WNFL01 (sample SAMN13153351, study PRJNA577476) | soil metagenome | isolation source: 40 cm soil on Douglas fir-dominated hillslope | place: USA:California | collected 2013-09-17
CCCTTTCCAACAGGGACATATCCACAGGACCGGAAGTCTCTTCCTCGTCGAAATATCCACGCTCGCGCCAACAATTCTGAGTCTCCCCGTTTGCACCCTTTTCTCGCACACACCACTTCCACTCTAGCTTGCTAGTCAATTCCTTTTGTGCATTGAACGTACGGAGAGCGCCACATTGGAAGTCTACCTTTCGAAGCTGTGGACAGCTGGACTGGAGAACGAGGATGGTCTCGAGGACATCGTTTCCTTGAACAAACGCACCATTGGCAATTAGATAAACGTGAATCAGGTTAGGGAGTTGAGCGAACGAGGCGAATCCGAAAGGGACGTCCTGTATGGAATGGCTCATTCAGTTGGGAAGTGAGTAGCGGGGATTGTTGGCACGTACCATGGGGTCGAGTTGAATAGTCAAATACTCCGTACTTGGAAGGGCCTCGACAAATGCTGCAAGTGCCTGCTTCGCCAGCTTCGTATGCCAATTTGATGGGCGAACAAGAGGCAAGATGAGACGGCGGACTGGGCCCGTAGAAAGGGAAAGTGCACGTGCACAACGGAAAACACCGGCTTGCTCTGCATTAGCCAATCCTTCAAGCTGGCTTCGATCCTGCCAGGCAATAGCAGCTCTGTCATCTTCATCGAGTTGGGCGAGTTGTTCGCTGGCTCTCGTCATCGGCCATGGTGATATTAGTACCACGTTGGTTACCGGCCTTCCTGGGACGAGTAGGGCAAGGGTGCTGGTGTCGCTTGTAACCTTGCGCAGGTTGGGGAGTACAGTGGATGGGAGGCAGCGAGGAACAAAGGAAGGGGATGCGAGATAAATCTCTTCGATGGAAGAGTATTGGCTCAATATGGTATCGATGAATGAGTCAGGTTCTGCCCGTAGTGCTTTGAGCTGCTCAAGCCCGGCGTGCAAGGCAAACCGGCCTTCGAGTTCGGCATAGGTCGGGAGGACGACTAGGTTGTGAAGATGAGGAAGTTTAAGGGCTTGGTTGGCTAACAACTTCAAGCAGTCGACGTGGCTGTCATCAACCCTGAGGGAAGCCAATGTGTTCGCCGAGCGAGTGATGAGGTTTTTGACTACATGAGCATCGGTATTGCCGCTACTGAAAGCCTTGAAATTCTTCATAAAGGATATTCCACTGAATTTCAGAGTGTTGGTACGCATCGGTGGCTGGGTGGAAGTGGCCCCACCGAGAAGTGTGAAATCTATTGGGCGTCTACTGGCAAGTTGAGAGACAGCCTCGAGCATCGGTGATATTATATGCCTGCATTCGAGGGAGAATACAGAGAGAAGAGAGAAGTAGTGCAGACAGGAAGCGATCCTCGATTGCATCATTTGTTCAATGTTTTCTGGCTCTCCTGGGGACAACGTATTGAGGTGAAGAGTATGGATGTATGTCAGAACTGGGACCGGTATCTCACGAACAAGGCTCTCGGCGTCGGTGAGTGCGACAAGGAACGAACTCGAGGGCCCGACAATCAATGATCGGAACATGATTGCACGCGCCACTCCAGCAATGGACGAACAAGTGACTGATAGGGTGTGAAGGTCGGCAGGTTGACGGTACCGAAGATAATAGCAGATGATGGTCCACACATCATTGCGCTTTCCCAGGCCTGGTCCATCTGCAGGAGACATAGTAGCAACGACCCTTGTATGAGACTCTAGAGACTTTATCTCAGATCTCAGAACCGCTGACCAGCCGCTAGCAAGAGGCGCCGTGGGTGTCTAGGTCCTTCTCAAAATGGCTATATGGTTCCAACGCAATATCCGGATCAGTGAAGTATTGTCTGAATAAGGGAAACTGAGCACAGTGAGGAATGCCAACTTCGCACTGCTCCTCGAATGGGGGGGCCGTTCTTCCAAGAATGCCAGCTCAGAAGCGCCTCATGACCCCAGAGGGGCTAAATTCATGGGGCAATCAAAGAAAGCGATCCAGCGTCCTTCGGAAAGTCAAAAGCGGTCGATTGAATGGACAATGGATTTTGGCTTCTTAGCGTCCGCGGAAATCCGGTGGAACGGCCCCAGATAATGAATAGAATGGTGACGAGGCACCGGTGAAGCAGCAAGGATCGTACAAAGAACCTCATATCTATTCATGGTGCACCTTTGAAGAGTACTCCAAGGTTCTCCTATCGCTTTTTGCCATTCCTACGACCGATGTCGGTGGTCACTGGCACAGTACGTGCTCTTAAAGACAGAAACCGGTCTCGCCGCAATTAATAATATAATACGCACATTTAAAGGACTGCGGGACTCGTTCTACGGCTATGCTCAACCCACCATTCACTTGTCAACCGCCGCAGCAATGATGAATACAGTTATTACTCATGTCAACACGGCTTTTCAGTTAATCTGCAAAAGATGTATGAGAAGTCGTGCAGGAGCTTAGCTTCTGTTCGATCGACACCCTCGATTCAATAATATACGCCTCGCACTCTGTCTGAAGCTTCAACCGGCATATTAGCGGTAAGCACCCCAAAAGTTGTTTAATAAGAAGGGCCAAAGTAGCAGGATAAGAGCCTCCTTTGCCGGCCGTGTCAAATATCTTGAGTTACGAACTCAAGATGGCGTCGTTTGCAGGTGCATGCGCAATTCGACCACCATCTCAGAGCACTGGATGCGTCTTTATGCTCGCTTTTGCGTTGCGTTGAACCAGGATGAATATAAGACGTTGTAAATATAAGAGTTAAAAATACCCGTACCCAAAGCTATGTGACCTGACCGTATACAGAAGCTCCCGGGACAAGAGCGTCCGTGTCATCTCCGCAGGTCATTATACAATGGAGGCAATTCGACAACCCTGACCACACCAGCATCTGTATGTCTGACATACTCCGTCCCGATTTCATTCTCCCGGCTTCGATTCCCTCTGGAACCATATACGTTCCCCGCTCCATCCATCCTCGCTCTCATACTGAGCCCACGACGAGACTCAAACGCATACTCCTCGTTGACCGCCTGGTCTCCGTTTCCGTGTCCATTTCCATTTCCATCATCCTCGTCGTCCCCCCACACACTAATGCTGGGTACCGGCGCCGGCGAGGATGGACTCCGTGCGTTGCTCCGTTGGACCGGTGAAGGCGTGGTGTTGGCAGCCGCGAGCGGGTTGGCATACGGGTGTGAGCTCCACGCGTGCCGCTCGGGCTCTCGCCCGGGATTTCGATCGTTCACGCCACGGGACGAGCCCGAGCGAGACAGGGTGAGGACGTCGCCGAGTTCTGTCCGTTTCTCGTTGACCATCGGCACACCATACACAATACTTGTGTCCTCCCATCGGTCCGACAATGCATCGTCTGTCACTGATACGATTGGTGAAGGTGAGTGTGGTGATATGGCACCTCTGGATGTCTGTTGTGGCTGCGGGGGGTACGCTGTTCGACCTTGCATATTCAAGGATGGCTTGCGTATCGGAGTGGCAGAAATGGTGTTAGAAGGTACCATGAGTGTGCTCGAGTTCTCCCTAGTCCCATTGCCATCGCCTAGTGGCGTCCCAAACTCATTCACCGCGTTGGTGTGATGTCCTGTACCACCGGAGACCTGTGTGCTAGCGATAGTGACACCAGCCCAACTTCTTTCTCCAGTTGTTGACAAAACGCCATTTCTACTTGAATTGAACGTTCTCGATCGCGGTTTATTACTGCCATCATAGGAAGCACCACCGAGACCGTGAGGGTGGTCCTTTTTTTTGCGTGTGAGTGACCTGTAGAGGACGATCGAAGCGCAGATGATTGCTATAAAACCGAGTCCACCGACAATCCCCCCAGCAATCGCAGCGACCCTGTAGGGAAAAGGTGGTTAGTCCAAAGGTCCTCATTCTTCCCAGTTCATGAGGGCATGGTATGACCGCGTCTTTGTAGGGGGAGTAGTGATGAGGCCCAGCCAGCGGTCGACTCACTTTACATTTCCAGATGGATCAGTGGTTCCAGGATTGGCGGTTCCAGGATCAGTGGAGATAGTGCCAATGGGGGCCGATTCGACCGTTGAACTGGGTGAGTTTGTGCCCAAGCATGTATCACCTTGACTACTTTTTCCGGTGACTGTGATCAGCGGACTCGTTCTTGCATCGCTATTTCCCGTCATATTCTGGTTCGAGGCTGCTGGTTGGACGAGAAAAACTATTTGTGTCCCTTCTCGAATATGGACGTCCCAGTCCTGTTGTGTCGTACTGTTCGACGTTGGTCGATCGAGTGTAAAGGCCCGGCCACCAGGGATAAACCCGCGAATATCGGGTGGTTGCCGGTATCGGGTAGAATTCCATGTTACTGTCTGGGTGGAGCATTGAGACGGGATGGGTGGGTTGAGCGAGAAAAAGGAGCTCATCGACGAAACAGGAGCTGCAAGGCAGCCTGCATCAGACGAGGCGCCAACCGTTTGGAGCAAGGATACACCCCCAGTACTCCGACCTGTTAGGAGAAGTGGACGAGAAGGTCGTGTGAGCGGTCTAAAAGGTATCGGGTCGAGGGACGAAAACGAACACACCATAACCATCGTCCATAGTCACAACAAATTGGGCACCACTCTTCAGTTGGAGCTTATCCAGGGTGAATTTTCCACTCTTGGCCGTCGCGTCGAAAGAAGAGTCTGGCAGCTTTAAAATTGTGGGGGAACCATCGAGAGGTAGGATGAGCAGTACAAAAGGAGGGCCTGTAGTTCCATTTGAGGCTGCCCAGTTGACGGTAAATGATCCGCATTGTGTAGGTTGTGAGTACGACGGCGTGAAAGCCACGGTCGCGACGAGAGATGAGAAGAGAGCGAGGCAGTGGAAAAATATGCGGTTGCAGCTGGGAACGGGAAAGGCAAGCATGTCCCACGGCGGCACAGGGGACCAGGGGACACCAGAGAGCCAGCTGTGGGCCGTAGTTGAAAAGGCGCAGCGTGGCGCGGTATGGAGGCCAGAGAGGTCGGCACCAGGGCGGCAAGGCGGTGTCAACGTGAGTCGGTAAACTCCAACTTCCAACTTGAGCGAGGGCTAAGTACTAAGTACTAAGTACTACCAATCAATCCTAGTCGTAATCGTAATGCACAAGACGAAATGGCCATATGTCCATCGCCTCCCCATATGTCTCCATATGTCTTGTCCGCAAGTAATCGGGCGGGATGGCTGGAACCCTCTCGGCGTCGTTGTCGTTTCGTTGTCGCCGTCGTCGTGCGGCTGCGTGGGAACAAGGTTGGAGTCGTAAATGGATCTCAATTTCCAGCGTCGCCCTTATTAGTATATATTTGAACGATCGACCTGATTGAGGGAGCGCGCCCCGTGCTCGTCGTTATTCGTTATTCGTTATTCGTTATTCGCATTATGTTATATCCTAGTACTTTCTACTTCTATTCTCACCACGAAGTAAAACCTTTTCCCTTGGGCCTGCTTCATGCATTCAGACAGAAACGGAACAAGGCACAGCGTCCAAACCCGGCGACGGACAGTTGGCAGTTGGCATGACTTTACTCCAGGCACCACGCAAAGTTGGTCACATTGATTCATTTAGGAGTAAGAAACTTCTCCCAGGACCTCCAACCCGGTTTCGTCACCTGAAAGAACCATTGCTAGAGACGGATCGCTAAAGCACATCGTCTGAAATACGTAATATTGCTCAACCTGATACTCTTCTCGTCGACTGTGCCATCCAACTTTCCATCCGTGCGGTACTACATGCGCTCAATACTTTTCCTCGTTTCTCCCGATTTCGAAGCTGCGACGACCGCGCCCAAGGAGGCACTCCGATGTGATTGTACCCATCCTCGAGTCTCATAATGTTGGAGGAGATCGCGGGCCCACAGTACGACCAGAGGTGACAAAGGTATTACATACACTCGAAGGGAAGGAGGACAGCTGCACGGGGCAGAGTTTATACTCTATCCATACATTATGTCAACTTGACCTACTAATGGAAGGATTGACTGAAGTGTTACCAATCAGAAACTGGCCGAAGCGTGCTTATATTATGGTATGGCTCTCTGCAATGGAATGAGAAATTCTTGCACTGGTGAGTATCTACATGCATACCACGATATCACCTTCCCACTCGTGTTGACACTTATGCCATCAGAATGTTATTCCCTCGAGCGATTCGAGCACACCGCCAAGGAGTTGAATCAACGTCTACGTAATGCAACCAGTCAGGGATTAGAACCACTTCTCAGTATCGAGGTTGATGTTTACGTTGTTTTGATCTTCCTTGACTTACTATGAACGAGGAAGTACGGGCTGCGGACCCGAAACACAAGGAAGCGAGGGTTTTGCCATACTTTTTGCTTTTCAGCCTCCTCGGTGTATGTCTCTGTTGGCATTGATGATTCCTCCAACCACGCGAGGAAGTCACGAAGACTGGTTACGTGATGTACTACCCACCAAGGTTCACCAGACATTGAACTTTGCTGGCTGCATACCCCTTGAGGTTAATACCCCATATTCTGGTTGTGACCACGTGCCGCTGAGGCTGAAATACACAGTGGATTGTTTGAACTTAAGTAAAATATGTTCAAATTTTCGAAAACAAATCAAGAAACACGGTTCTCCCTACCCACAAACACCTATACAATTTCATTTCCTGCTAACGGTTGCCATTTGGCCGGTCCATGCTGTTCGCAGGACAAGCACGGCACTTAAATCCTGAGAGGGAGCCTTGAACCAACGGGTACTCAATTATTGGAAAATGGAGCGCACGAGAGTGTCTATTATTGACCCTTACTATCACATGGCACAGCCCCTGGCACGGATCTCACCAAGAACATGAGTCATTTAAGTGATTGCCTACATGGTAATCATGGTGACCCCGGAAGCTGGCGTGAAGGATCGCTGAAACAGCAGAGGCGGTGGCTGGAGTTGAGTCCCTCAAAAGGGAGGAGATAAGAGCACGGCGCTCCTCAAGTTGTGCTCGTAGCCTGAACCCTAGACAGAGAGAAATGCAACCACAATCAAATAGCGAGGTAATTGATGAGGATGTATGGCTACTACATCGGAGGGCGCAGGCGCAGACGTGGACAGAACCATTGGAGCCGATAGAGGAGCTGATGGAGGCGGCGGAGACGACGCGGTCGCGGTCGCAGGCGTGTGCAGAGGCGCTGGCGCTGGTCAAAGCGCTGGCCGAGGCAAAGGCACTGGTAAAGGCAGAGGCGCTGGCGAGGGAGGGCGCGGCGCTGGAGATGGCGCGGGCGTTGGCACTGAAGCAGGCGCTTTCACTAGCGCGGAGGCTGGCACGGGCGCTCACGCTCACGCTGGCACGGAAGCCGCCACTGGCACGGAAGCCGGTGGTGTATAAGTTTACATATCGCGAGGTATTGGCGGATTCGAAACTCGAAGAGATCATTTATTCCATCAAACCCGACCATCGACATAGCCTCGCACGTCATCTATGCCGCCTCTCACACACTAAACATGAATATTGGTGGTTAATCCAAATCATTGCACCAATCACCCGCCTACCACGAGAGGTGCTCCAACAAATTTTACACATGATCATCGACAATGCCAGCCTTTCACCCTTGGTGTTAATGCGAGTATGCAAAGATTGGTATACGGAGGTCAATGATATTTGGGCATCACTCAAGATTGGGACGAGAACCTCGAAGGATACAGTCCAAAGGAAACTGAGAAGGAATCAACGGCTTTTGGATGTATTGGTTGATACGGAGATCCCATCAGATGGCACTTACGAAGCTATTTTCGCTGCCATAGAAGCGACCTCACGATGGCGAAGCTTCGTTGTTGAGATGTTCCCAACACGGGCGCGGGCCGACTTGCCTGAGAAACATCTGGTGAAGATTGGTCGACAACGATCCTCCGGTGCTGTCATGAGCTGCCTTAGGACATTCAAGTTCAAGTCCGCTTGTGAGATGTCCCCCCTCCTTGACCATCTTTTGCGCATTCTCGGCGAATCAGCCAGTGGAGAGCTCACGACAGTGGAAATCAATTCACCGAGTGTGATATCATTCCTTGCTCCTACTTATCCCTCCATCTTCAATTCCATCAAAGTGCTTTCTCTCGATACTCCGGGATTGCGCAATCCAGTTGACTTTCTGCCTCCCCTACATCAACTGGAGTCACTTACCGCCTCTCATCTCTTCCTTCCCACTTACCACAATCATGTCGACTTGCCATTTGTTCACACACTCCGTCACCTTAGCCTCAGAGCCGTCTCCATTCAGTGGATGAGCGGCAGGACCTTTCACGCTCTTGAGAGTTGCACCCTTCTCTTGCCACTTCATCGCCACGTTCTGCGCACATTCGGTACCAACCTCCCAAACTGCAAACACCTGACCTTTGAGGGCTATCCTCTCAATATCCTTGATGGCGTCTCGACCCACCGACTTACCCACCTCTCTGTGACATGCTCCTCTTCATATAAACCGCGGGGAAATACACAATTAGTTCGGTTTTCTAGTCAAGCTCTACGAGAGAGCCGACTTGCACCACGAATCCTCCATATCAGTATCGAGGCCGCGAACGAGGCTTGGATAACAGCATTGGCTTTCATGTCAAATTTGGAGGAATTGGTGATTGACAACGCACAACCTTCTTCACTTGGAGCGACGGTCTTGCAGTCACTTGTCGTACATCCAGTCCATACAAACAATCGGGGTACCACTGCTATTCCTGGGGGACGGAACACACCAGTATGTCCATCGCTTAAGCGATTTGGGCTCCAATATCGTCGCTGGTTGCGACCAAGCGAGCATTTTGATTTAATCCCAGAATTCATATCTATCATCTGGTCAAGGCAACGGTCAAAGTACTCTCTGCAAAGCTTCCAAATATGGATACCGAGTGATCAACCGGACCCAGTGGAACTGATTACTGGACGATGGATTAACCTCGAGGGATTTGAGCGCCTGGCCAATGACGGTGCAATCAAAAGAGAGAACTTGTTACAATTGATGGCTGGTAGACTAGTGGAGAATATGTTTAGGACTTCTGGGAAGTCCTCTACTGCGTGCTCTAAAGGGGAAATATGCAATTCGCATTGAAATCGCTCCCGCCATGGAAGCTGGAGTTGCCCAGAGGGGAGGAAATGAGAAATACAGTCTCATGAGGCAAAGAGTTTAGGGGCATCGTTGCACAGGCGAGAAGGGGGAATGTTTCTGAGAGTGTCTGACCCCAGGGTGCTTTGGTTGCGACTTTGATTGAAGGCATGGGGCTATTTGTAATGAAATGGACCATTACAGCAGCTGTGTAAAGTATTTGCGAAGGAGGTAAAGTGGGCATTGAGGGAAGTCCAGTGAGCAGTTACGTAAATATGTTAATAGGCTTCGTCATTATTTTATATTGTATTGTCCTTGAAAAGCTGGAAAGTAAGCTGCCTGCCTTATAACTTAGTTTCCCCTCCACCACATGGCCTAACTGGACGCTCGCAGCCAAGGTTGGGCTGCCGGCTGATTGCATCCAATGGAGAAGGAAGAAATGGACCCGCTCATACATATACAGACTCGTCAACTTGTTGGACGAGCACGACCTCCGGCAGGGCTTCCTTGGGAGGTCGAGGCGCACATATTATTTGGGCCATGAAAGAAGGCGGAGCGAAGAACCATTGCACTAATGGCCGCCAGCAGTTCGGAGATATCGGACAGAGACGGCATAAAGACCAGTTGCGTGTTACTTTCAACCAATCCTAAGCCCACGCTCAACATTTCCACTCTCGTATCGGTCGTTAATTCTGGTTTGCGCGTTGTTGGACGGTTAAATATCGACCGGAGAGAGGGGATGTAATAGGTCGGGATACATTGTACCTGACAATAAAGGGTGTGTAACTGGCAAGGCGATACCTCTTGAAGGCCCCGTTCCGTTGCCTTCACCAAGCCGCTCAAAACTTGATCTCCCACCATGTCCTACAAGCGAGGTAGGCATTTCGTGATCTTACTCAACCGGCTATTTAAGGCACCCTCCGTGGTTTCAAGGTATCATCTATCCAGCAAATCCCCAAACAGCGCGGGGCACCGGCACCAAACTCGGGACATCTGGGGAGAGGCTCATATACACCAACTCCAAGACAGTTATCGTACGTCACATCATGGAGTGCCTTTGTGACTGAACTTATTACGAATCTGATGTCCTAGATCCGTGATTTATCGGTTAGTGTCGAGCCATCGGGTGTGGACCTCAACTTGCCCATGTATCTCAACGAGCACCATCGCTCGCTCCATAGGACCCATCGAAGGTTATTGTATACACGGGTCATATCCAGCCTACCATAGTCGCAAGGATCTCCCCCACCGGCTACTACTGCGCATCCGCCGATACTATGGGCAACGGTACGTCGACCTTGGGCCACGTACAACGCCCTACATTTCCCCTCATTACTCAATAATGTTGAATGTTGCCCGATTAGTCCGCGTCTGGGACCTCGTTGGTGACGAGAACATCCTCAAGCACGAGACGAAGGCGTTCGCGGGACGAATGTACGTTTGAACCATCCATACAAGGAGCTGGCGAGACCTTTTCATTTGAATCTGATGCTCTGAACGTACCTAGAAATGATCTAGTATGGGACGGAGACAGCAAAAGGATAATCGCAGTGGGCGATGGAAGAGAAAAGTAGGTCAATTTGACCAATATATAGTATTAGGCAGTTCTAATGTCGTTCAAAGGTTTGGGGCGGCTTTCATGTTCGACACTGGGACATCTACAGGCGAAATCGCCGGGCATTCAAAGGCAGGCAATTTGATTGATACAAGTGCATCACTTACGTCTCCTATTGTAGCCTATTAACTCGGTCTCGATTCGTCACCAGCGCCCATTCCGTGCAGTTACAGCAGCGGACGATTCACAAATTATCTTTCACTCAGGTATCTCTCATCCATGGTTCGATCCGATTCATTACGTGGGCTTCTCTGAGCTGGCGGTGGATTCCAGGTGTCCCTTTCCAGTACGAGCGTACGATAAAGAACCATACCCGATTTGTTCAAGACGTCCGATATGCGCCGAGCGGTGACGTTTTTGTCAGCGTCGGGTCCGATTCGAAGATATTCCTCTATGACGGAAAGACGGGCGATACTCAGGCTCAAGTCACAGAAGCACCTCATAAAGGCAGCATTGTGCGTCCCAAGTCAAGCACTGCCACCACATCCTGACCATAGCTGGTACAAATAGTTCGCTGCGGCGTGGAGCCCAGATAGTGGATCGTTTATTACTTCTAGCGCTGACGGGACAGTCAAGTTGTGTGAGTGTTATGTATTCGGTCACGACTTCGGCTCTCCATTTAGAATCATGCCATAAAGGCGAGTAGTACGACTGATATCGCATGCCCAGGGGATGTGGCCACACAGAAGCAAGTATTTTCCTGGATTGTCGGCGCTGGGATCGGCGATCAGCAAGTAGGAAACGCGTGGACTGCAGCCGACAAGCTCGTATCTCTATCCATGAATGGCGACCTAAACATTTTCGACAAACGAGGGAGCACAGATGGACCCGTGCAAATCATTCGCGTATGTCTTCATCCGCAAACGACTCATTCACATTCCTCGCATCTGCGCCCATTCAACTACACAACAGTGGACCAGATATTAATCTTTCTCTGACAGGGTCCGACGAAAGCGCTCACTGCATCTACTCTCATCCCCTCTGCGAGCACTTTCTACGTCGGTTCATATGACGGAAGGATCATTTCCGGCTCAGTAGATGCTGGAATGGAGAATGTGAATGGCGAAGGCCATACAAACCTCATTTCCGGTCTCACGGGCGCAGAGGGCGAACGCGCTTGGAGTGTGGGTTATGATGACAAGATCAGAGAAATCACGGCGAACGGATTTTCGTGGGTTCACCGCCTTTATGTGGATATACGGTCCATATTCGGTTCTAATATGACCATCGAACAGGCTGACCTCCCGGTCAACCGACAGCCAACCCAAAGGGGTAGCATCAACTGACGACGGAACAGTATTCGTGGTGACTGCAAACGGTGTTGAGGTCTATTATGGTGGAAATATTGGGAAGAAGGTCGCAGATTTGCAACTCAAGGCAAACCTCAACTGCATTGCGGTTCATGAGAAGCTGGTAGCTGTTGGGGGGGAAGTAAGTATATCATCCCGATTAGAAATCCCATCATCGTGTCTATCCCTTTTGCGTATTACTGAACACTGACCCAGGACAAGAAGCTCTATTTGTATTCTTGGGACGGCACATCATTGAAGGAGGTGGCTATCTTTGACAAGAACAGGAGTGCAATCACTGCAGTTGCATTTAGTCCTGATGGCAAGTGGTTAGCAGTGGGCGAATCGAGTGGAAAAATCTTCATCTTTTCGGATGAAGGGAGTGGCTTCCAGGTAGGCAGATGGTCAACGTTAGACCCAGTTTTTCCTTAACCCATTTCTCAGCCCAAACCTGCTCTGTACCAATCTCGCTTCCAATCCCACAGTGCACGTATCAATGCGCTACGATTCCACCCCTCAAATGAGTGGCTCGTTTCTGGGTCATTAGATACCCACGTCTACGTCTGGAATGTCGCCAATCCTGGACAAAAGAAAGCCATCCAAATTCCCAATGCGGGTGTAGGTGGCGTGAATGTAGTCGAGTGGGTTGGAGGGACCACCGTAATGAGCGCAGGAGCAGACGCAAGCCTGAGGACCTGGGAACTCTCTCTTTAGAGTATCGTCGCGGTGGGCTGTGTCAGTGATATCGAAGGCGTTAACGGCAGTTTCGACATTATGTACAAATCGTGGCAGCGATCCTGACTGACCACTACATGATGAATACACAAATAGGCGCTTGTATTGAGTAGCAGGGGGGGGGTTTCTTCATGGTAACCGGGCGAAGGTAGGGACGGACAGAATATTACGCGTATGTCTCCACTTTGGTGGGACATCTTTCTCTGGTAGAGGGGAAGGAGGCTAGAGCAAACTTCAGTACAACCGAAGGTAGGCCAGATGATGGATAAATTAAACGGCCGGGCGCTGGGCATAAAGGAAAGGACGTCGCCATCGCCGGAAATACGAATCAGTTGAAAATATTTCGTATATTCGTTTTGTGCAAACACCGTCACTTTGTGCACTAGATGGTGGGGTTTTAGTTTGTCACTGAGCGAAAGGTATGTGGTGAATTTCGCCAAGGTGAGAACACCACAAAAAACACCACAGGCTGTGGTGTTTTGATGTGTGGTGAAATTCACG
>WNFL01009859.1_pt1 | contig 13098 bp, 11 predicted proteins | sample 5400361 | NCBI WGS metagenome assembly WNFL01 (sample SAMN13153351, study PRJNA577476) | soil metagenome | isolation source: 40 cm soil on Douglas fir-dominated hillslope | place: USA:California | collected 2013-09-17
AAGCAACTAGAAAGAACAACGGAGGGCCCAGGATCAATATTTTGGATTCAGCTCTCGATCCTTTAAGTACCAGCAGATGAAGGTGACAAGTAATGTCATCTACAGGACAAGAACGAAACAAATACAAACTAGGATCAATGACACAATAATTGGTTCATGAGCGCAGCTGCGTCGGACTGAGCCTGAGGAATGGCACACGATCGAGTTGTTGCGTACTTGTACTTCTCCATGGACTTGTGATTTGTAGTGCTGAAGACTTACTATTTTATAGTGACACAATCTTTCCGACAGTCTAATATCTTCAAAGATTCGTCAATTAATGTGGGAGTGAGTGCGCATGCACGTGCTTCATAGTGGCAGAGGCTTGGCAAACTTACCACCCAATCTGCTTGTATATATATGATACATGACCACAGTTTTCCCCAAGGGCAGAAGCAACTAGAAATGGGGTGGTAAACAAAAAATCGAAGCTCCATTTCAGGCTCCATTCCAGCTGGAGACAGAGCACAAAACAGGTGTGGAAACAGCAATCCGAGGAGCATTGATTAATTTTGCTTGTTCCAATGGAAATACCTTATTAAATGTATCAGTGAAGAACTTACTCCCCGCCTCCCCCTTGCGGCCTCTGGCCATGATTTGGGCTACCATCAGCTATGAATCAACTACTCAATCCACAATACACTGAGCCCACTTGGTAAACTGCATCTACATGAACCAGTACTGTATATTGCTTGTAAAGTACTCAGGTGCAAACATTAAATTAGTGATGTGCCAAAGGGAACCACGTGGTGTATTAAAAATAGTACAAGGGACACGTTCCCTCTATGTATACAAGAACTCAGGCACACTAAAACTGCATCTGTAATAGGGCTCAGAGTATTGCTGGACATGAACCAAATGTGTTTGGGTCCGAATTGTTTGTTAAGATAGTGTTCAGTGTTGCCCTCGATATGACAACAAGAGAGGGGTTGACAGGAGCTACAAAATAAAGGAGAAATAACCAGGAACCAAAGACCGCAGACCATGCACTACTGGAATCATTGTGAATGAGGACAGAGAGCAAGGGTTCAGAGATGGTTTAGGTCCTACCTTGTGAGAAAGAAAGCACCACATCAATTGGCTCCATGATATGCCTGTCCAACGGCACGTGTGGAAATGGGCTCGAGCCGTTTGGAATGATCTGCCAGAACAAGGCATGGCACCCGCGATCCAGTAAGTTGGAATTCTTTCTCACGTATGTACTTCTGTCACAGGGACCATTTCCTGACGGGCGGTCAAATTCTGCCAGCTTTCCCACACAAGCAAAGCATCTAATGACAGTGTGACACCAAAGCTTGTTTATGTGATGATGTAGCTTCGTGCCCTTTCAGGCAGCACTCCAGGCTGTGGGCGCTCCAATCATAATCCTGACACAGGCCACAGGGGCTCTTGGATATTAGACTACCTATAGAGAACCTCTATATCCATTTCCCCCATGCTTCTGAGGTTGCGTGAATTTTTGTGCAGATTNNNNACCCACGTACGTCACCCAACCTACCTTGGATTCCGTTCCTCAACGATCCGAAAATGAGAAATGTATCCTGGTCTTTGAACAACACACCTGACTGTTAATGGACATCCTAGGGAGCCAAGGGGAGTCAGTGAGAGCTGGAAGAGGGCGGATGAGGAGGAGAGGAAAGGTCAGTGTAACTATGACTGTATTTATTGGAAATCCTCAACGACAAGCGCCTAGGAACCAAGTGTCTCGTCCTTCCAAGCGATCGAAGAGATCTGCCTACCTCAATGGAGTTCACGGTCGTCGGCTGAGGAGTGAGGACGTACCAGCGCAGCGACATGGAACGACCGCTAACCACTGTCAACCACGGCACTCGTTCCAAAGGCAACAGCGAGACCAGAGCATTTTGGACGGTCATAGCAACAAATTTCGCACATAGCCACGATGCGGGGGAGGACAACTCTAACAGAGTTCGCGAAAGGGGACGATCGCGGACGGATTGAATGGAATCTGATCGGGCTCCCACGTCATACATTTGAACCTATCTTGACGTCCTCAATGTGTGATCGGTCACGACGAGAGCGTGGCCTATGATAAGAGGAGGAAGGCAAACGCACCGCTCATAGGCACGGAAAGAGTTAAACGCTCAACTCAAACTGACCGTTCCAGTCGAAATCGGCACAATGCTCGCCGAGGTTGCCGCAGTGATTATCGTCGTCCCATCGGAGCCAATACTCCGTCCACACAATGGGTCTTGCGTTCACACAATGGGCCATGCGCAACCCTCCCTCTCTCCTCTTCGATGTTCCCCTTGAAAGTCCTCTCCGCGCTGGTCGCCCTGCTCCTGATTGCCTCTGTGCGGGCGGAGACAAATGTCACGATAGACGATACGGATCCTCGGATTTACTATAGACCCAGCTGGTCCTTTCAAGGCGATGTACGCTCTTCGCCGCTCTCTGGAACTCGCGGATACTCAACTTGTGCGGCAGACGGACAACACGCAAGATCGGTTTAATAAGACGACGCATTTTACAAGCAAGCAGGGGGCAACAGCGTCCCTCACCTTTTCCGTTGAGTGCCGCTTTCTACCTAAAGCCTCGGCTGGGCCTTAGCAGCTGGGCCTTTGCTGATTGTCCAGGTTGCAGGGCGCACTTTATGTGTTCTACGTTGGATATGGCATCAGGGATTTGCCTTCGCCTGCCTTCATTCCTATCACTCTCCAACCCCAGCGCGGCAGCCTGATAACAGTGCAATCTGATGCGTATCGGCCTTCAGAGACCCGGGCGCAAGCCGTCCTTTTTAGCAGTGATAGGCTTGATATAACGGAGACGTATACTATTACCGTCACTAAGACCAATGATACATCGAGTAATTCAATCAATGTCGATGCGTTTATCCTCACCCAGCCGGACGACACGACTGTAAAGATTGCTACTCTTGGTACTGGTGTTTCTGCACTTGTACCTGCCTCAGCCTCTGACCCACTTTCATCTTCCTTCGTAGCCGGTGGCGTTACTCTCACTAGTATCGCCCCACCTGTCTCTATCGGAGCAACCAACACCGCCACCGGTACCTCCATACCGACAAGCCCAATCGCAAATGACGACAGCCGTAACACCTCCCCAAACGCAGCCGCCATCGCCGGAGGAATATTAGGAGGAATAGCGTTTGGGATCATCGTCGCGTTCTTCGCCATCCGCTGGTGGTCAAACCGGGATCGACAAAAACGAGGGCTGGTCGGGCCAGACGGGCTGCCCATCGCACAATACGCTGACGACCACTCGAGCGCAGCGCCGCGGTACCCAGCTAAACATTTCGGTGGCCAACCACAATCCAGAATACCAGCAGTAATCGACCGTCATCGCCACCGCCACCGCCACCGTCACCGCCGTTCGGATCCATCGACGTTTTATCGCGCACCAGCACCCCAAACGCTGCTCAGCTCAACTCCGGGACATAGCTCAGTAAGTGGAGGCACGGATATGGCGCAGGCACGACGCTTTCCATACATTCCTCCGATGCGGGGAAAAGCACAGTACATGGGCAGCGTGGTCTCTACGTCCACCCCTCCTTCCCACCTTTGGTCTCCTTCACCAGACGATACCGAGTATGAAGGGACTATGCTACCTGCGTATTCCAATTGAAGCATGGCGACCACGACCATTTTCTGCAGTTTAAGTATACCATGTTGGACTCTTCTCGATTGAGTATGGACCCTGACTGTGTTCGTGGAGGGGATGTCGATGCATCGCGTTTCACCGATGATTTTTCAACTACTTGGAACACACTATGTTGTACCTCGGCTTATAAACCAGTGATGCTCAGTTGGCTAAAGGAAACTAATATGCCATGCAACGAATAGGAAATCCCTCCATATTCAACACCACAACTCAAGGCTCTGCATGGTGCGGTGCGTGGTGACTTGACACCTGCTCCAAAAAGGTTGCAGGGACGTCTTATGACGTTGACAAACGCGGAGCCACTGCATGACTGCTTCCTGGCTTCTCGATTATTTTGGCAGGTGTTCTTCTCTATGTACTGCTTCCGGGTAAGGACGGAGCAAAGATGGACATAGAACAGAAGCTAAAATATAAAATATAAAGATGATATAAGATCGAGGCGAGGAGCACGAGTACGAGTGCGAATGCAGCATAGCTAGGACCTAGCGGGTTGGACTGATGATAGATAGGAGGAGCACATGAACAGGACCTCAATTGTCTGTGGTCTAAATAACATTCACCTCGCTCGTTTCTGGTTTGCCCACGCCCACGCCCACGCCCGTCGGATACCGAAGCCGCGCGCTAGCACGAAGGGAGTGAACAGCGCATGTCCGACAATGCACAGTCCCAGAAGAACAGATCCAGTGACTATGCCTCGCGGTCTCTCGTTGGCGCTCTGGGTACCTTCTTCGGGCTACTCGCCATCTGCATCGTCGCCCTCACGATACCTTGCTTCGTCCGGGCAATGGCTCGATTAGAGACTGCTCGCCAGCAGCGTGTCGCCGTTGACCGCACTATCGAGAAACGCATGCTTCCTCGAAGGCCAAAGCTACGGGAATGCTGGATCGATTGCGAAGCGCTTAAAGGAATTGGACTTCACGATAACCACGGTACTACTTGGGCAGATTTACAGGTTTGTCTCCATACCAGCCATCGAATTGTCTTTCGTTGACATCGGATACAGCCTCTCAGTGGAGACCTAAAATATACGCCTCCTCCGGAATATACAACTGTTGCACCAGTCGTAGCAGTGCCGTTTGCAAGATCACCGATATGCTCGCCCACGATCCAGCCCACCAGTCACTCTCCCGTTCAGCGAGTACAGCGCCCCCATCAACCATATCAGAGACCATGGACACCAAAACCAGACAGCCTCGTGCAGCTGACATTTTTCGTTGCAATGCCTACGCCCTCGCGTCCGCTCTACTCACCACGTGCTCATCCATATTCTCGGCATCTTGCGTCCACTTCGACCTCCCCATCCCCACCATGCACGTACCATGATCTCACCTTCCCTGATATCCTTACATCTCCCTATACCCAGCAAGAGCTTACTTTGGGCTTAACAATGACGCCTTTCATTCCCGACCTCCGACCTTCTCTGCCTTCTTCCACCGCGGAGGAACAGAAGCAACCCGGCCCTTCGTAGTTTATCCACTCCCCCTTCGCGCATTGCCTCCACCCCATTCATTACGACCAGCACTAATGCGAACTCGTCAACAGCATCGCCCGACGCATCGAAGACTGTATTGTAACATTCTCTATCTCTGTTTATATGCATACCCCAACGGTCAAGTCACTCGATATCGCCTTCTTGCTTCTTGCTTCTCGCAATCGGCGAATGTCTGCTTAGGTTCGACACGGGCCCATCTCTCTTATCTTGGGTTTGGGGAACATACAGATCCTCATGCAAATGACCTCCCGAATGGCAATAACTGAGATAGGACAACGGTGAGATACAGAAGGGACAACGGCCCTAGAATACTGGCGCCTCCTTGAGGAAGAGTTTTGGTTCCTCCTTCTTGACCCAGCGAACGACGGAATTCGCAGCTGTGACAACTGCACTCTTGGGTAGGCGGGGCGATACCGCAATGTACATCTCAAAGAGCTGCGTGATCTATAAATGCCAAGTCACACCCGACCACATATAAGCCTTTGCCCTTTTTTTCGATTTGACGATCAAGAATCACGTACCCAGGCCAGTCGCAGTGTACATTCCTGCCCCCCCTTTGCGTGTATCGCATCAAAGGCCGTTCGATACAACGAGAAAATGCGCTGAAACTCGCTCTCCGACCCGCCGTTTTCAAAGTCGTAGTGCGGCATCGTAACCTGGACGTTGGCCCGGCTCTTATAGATAAAGTGTCGCAGACCAGGTACCTGGAGGTCGTCCAAGGTGTATTCTGCCGTCTGTGCAGCCTCCAAGAGCGCGTCAATGGTTGAGGAGGATTCGAGTTGGTCGATCGTGTGACCGGACCAGGCGCGGACACTGTCAAAGTCCCCTGACGCGGATATCAGGACGAGTGCGATACTCGGTTTTCGTTGTGTCTCTGCGTGTTCCCCAGGGGTGTCCCCGTCGGAACGAATAAAGGAGACGTAGGCATGCAGGAACCCCGACGCGTTGAACTTTGGTAGGCAGATTGGGAGCCAGCTCGCTGTTGTCCCTTTGATGGACGGTGCGGCGATTGTCGCGAGCAGTATGTGCAAGTCTGTTGGGTGGATAGAGTGTTTTCGTGGGCGAGTGATGGTCACGACTTTGTCATCGACTACGAGCAATGCATAGAGTGCATCCTTCGTCTTAAGCTTGGATGGAGGTACAAGAGCCTCGGCTACTCGTGTGCGTAGTGCTGGATCGAGACGCATTGTTTGTAATGAGGACGTAAGAATGCCAGGAGACGTTGGTAGGCGTGCCAAGTGACCATGCAATAGTGTAGTCGTTCCTGTCAGAAGACGGCGGAGGTCAAAGTTTGTGTGCTTCGTAAGGATCCTTTCAAGTTGTGTCGAAGTTAGCACCGAGAGGAGTAGCAAATGAAGGTGGTCTAAGTATATTCGAACCTGAGAAGCGAGTGAGAGACTGCATAGAGCACCTCAGTGGTGTCCATACCACTGATTCAGGTTCCAATATCGACGAGACGCAGACGTAATAAAGCGGGGAACGCAGTACAAACGTAATGCGTCGCGGGGGCGCGTTGATGCAGCTGTATATGCATTAGATGTAGAACAGCACCACAGGAAGGGTTACTTCGCACCGTAGCTTATCCTGCTCATCCGCAAAGACAGATATGAGGGCATGCATGACACCGACCATATTGGACACTTCGTCTGACTCGTTGTCTTCATTCATGCTCGTGAAGACAGGTTTACCAGCATGCGTGAGCACGAAGAATTGTCGCTCAGGTTCGACAAATTGGTCGTCGAATTTTAGCTCGCGTACATCGATTGGTTCCAGTTGCTTTTTAGAATGTGTGCTACCTAATCAGATAGGATTCAATTTGTGGATAATATATACATGTACCAGAACACTTACAAACTCACCCTGTCCTTGGCTCAGCGACTTTCTCAGCTGATCTCTCAAACGCAGTGAGTCGGCTTGAATCTCCTCTTGGGCCCGGGGAATTCTCTGGATGACAGGAGAAGAGATGGTATCTTCCTCTCCTCCAGATATAACGACCGTATCGGCGTCCCCCATATCATCACCCTTAACTAGCATGGACCCATTTGGATTCTCAATGTCTCCTGCGACGGACGCGGCCGAGCTGGAGAGCTCAGACTCACTAAATGAGTTGAGATCTGCAGAGGTGACTATTGCGCCTGACGTCGATGCTACCGGGATTGGCATGGAGAGCTGGGGGGGCAAAGGCAAAGGGGGAGCGTTGCCGTTGTGGAGGGCAAGCGAGGGGATTGATCTGCGCGACCGTAGTGAGGGAGTACCTGGGCGTGTCGCTGTTGGAGTCACATGCCCATGCCGAGAGTAAGAACGACGCCGCGGCCGCGGAGTTGTGGGAGTTGTGGATGTGGACATTTCCAAGCTGGCTTCCAAGCTCCATTTTGGCCCCGGCGCTTCTGGTACGTGGTCCGATGTTGGGAAGAATAATCCCTCAAATTAATTAATTAGTTAATTAGTTAATTGGAGGTCGCAGCGACCAGCAGGGATGCAATCAAATATCACGGCTTGAATAATCTCCACAATCCTATCCTGCTCTACGGAACAGCGCTTTGCAATATATCAGCATATGTATCAACAATCTCATAGTCTTCAGCAACCCATCACAAACATGCTTCGGCGACGTCGACCACGCGATTCAGCCCTAAAGCGGCTCTCGCTCCGACTCCAGACGATGTCCCTATACAACACCATAGTATCTATTGCTTGGCTTGTCGCCTTCATTGTTCTCATCCGAGCTCTAGCAGGAGTGGGATACGCTGGTAATTGAGGAAATGAAGCGCAATTGCCTAAGCCTATTCTGGTTTCCCCGTAGCCTTCAGAAGCTTTGACTTTTTATTAATACCGGATCAACGTGCTGTGATTCTCCCAGGATGGTTTGTACAATGTATGTAGATTGCTAAAGTCCAGCTATCACTTAACTGAAGCATCGCCAATTACGAGAGTGGGCGAAGCCCCAATATTACTACGTTCGCAACTCTGGAAGTACGTCTGCCACCGATGAGGTTCGTCTCAGATATGCTGTTGCACACAGGACCGAGGGCAGCGTTGCTTCAGGGCAAATCCCCCAGGGTGATTCCGCAAATGTGGTGGTTCAAGTCCACAGTGTCGAGGACTGCGGCTGATTGTTGGAAGGGGCCGTGATAGATCGCCTAGATCGCCGCAACGTTTTGACGTATTCAATTAGGGCCGAAGACAGCCCAAGTTGGCTAATGGGTGACTGGATATTCCGTAAAGTGATTGACACAAGCGGTGCATATCCGAAATATCACTCGGCGATCGTCGGCTCTCCAGAGTCACGAGCTTGGTACTCCTGTGAGAACCGAGTAAGCCCGACCAGACCAACTTGGATCGCCGAACAGAGAAAGATGCAGTATGACTCACATCTTGCTTGGCTCCCCGGCCCTCAGCCTCCATATCCAGAACCTGATAGAAATTGCATGACTGTCCTTCATTCTGGGCACCAGCGTAACAACTCCAATGGTAATTTATAGTCTCAGAATCGCTTTTGCCAGATCTTTGCACGTGCTTTTCGACAAAACTGGGGGGACCACGCTTCTTCATCGCAGGCCGGAGGATGGTCGGCACGCCGCAGTGACATCTTGGGATACTATCGGGACGAAAGTCAGGTCTGTAAAATCGGAAGGTGATGTTGATCCTGGATGTATAAGGCGAAGGTTCCTCTTCCTCGAAGTCGTCAGGCGGTGGAAAAGGGGGCTTGAAAGCATCGATGGCCGACTGAGGGGGGATAGTATGCTTGAAACTATGAACGAGGTGGCTCTCGTCAGCAGCGCGCTTCGCCGGAACATCTGCAATGACGTACCGTTCTTGACAACCGGCATGCATAATCACCAATGAATTATGGGGCAGATGCATATTAAATGTCTGAGCTTTTCTTTCATCCTTTTCCACGTCGGGTACTACCTCCCTCAGTCGGAATGTCCGTGTAGTCCCTGCCAATCCACTGTCAATCGAGCGCTCCGCGGCTGATGGAAATTAACGACCCACCCAATGAAAGCGATGCAATAGTAGGGTAGGGGCCCAGGTATGTCAACTGATCCGAATGGAACCCTACGCCCTCCTTCGATCCGGTGTAGCAATTTGATGCGGCGACGTTCGCTTGCCAAGGATTCATCTCATCCGCGGGCCATTCGAGCGAGAACCGAGTACGCTTGGATATTTCCCCGTTGACGATCTTTTCAACAATACGACATGCATCTTCCATTTCAGGGAGGAACTTCTTGGGTGGTGCTGTGGGTTTGCCATTGTACCTGATCACATAATAATTGAATACATGAAGTGAGAGAAGCGAAGCCACCATATAAGCGTACCAATATTGAGCGGCCTCCTGCCAGTTTCTGTCATCTCCGTAGCCGTCTGTTTCTCGTGCGTAGAATGAAGTCTTATGTGGGCTCTCAACCACGCGGTCGAATAGCCACCTATTGTGAGTTGTCGGCTTGATGCTTATCGACTCGGTGCATAAACCGAACGATACATACCATCGGTTTCGATCCCATCCAGCCGCCTCTTTCAACATCACGTAGAAGAGTCTGCAGGCGAGCTCCGGTGGTAATATCGAATAATGCAGCGTGCAATGCGTGTGCTCTGCAACCAAAGCAGGGGTGCCCAAAGTAAGTGGGGCGAGTTGGATAGGCCTTTTTTTCTCCTCAATTGGGGCCCGCTTGAGTACTGACATGAGAGAGACAGGTGGCCTTGAGGATTGCAAGGTAGGTTTGGGTTTTGAGGACGAAGCGAGGTTGCCTCCACCTGGTAGATTGTCACCGTCGTCATCTGGTACTTCTATTACATTCTCTATGAATGGTCTGCTGGTCGATGGATCGCTCCTCTCCGTCTGATCTCGGGATTTGCCACCCACGCCTGGTGCCTTCTTGTTCACGATCCAACGATCCAATCCAGGGCGTTTCCTCTTCTTCCCACTTAACCTTTCACTTGAGGTTTTCGAAGTCATATTTGACGCGTGCAATCGTGCGGCCGCCAATTGTACATCCCCTTCTGCGTCCACCAGGACACTCAGCAGCGCGTCTTGCGTCGTATTAACGGCAACACTCTCGTCTAAGAGTGATGCAAGTAGGGCCAAGAGCGTCTCCGTATCGTGCTCTCTTTGCATTTGTTTCCGGGGATGATTCAGATCGATATGGTCAATGCCAAGTCGGCTGACACCATTTCGCACGTTTTGGGTAATGGGGACAGGAGGGGACAGGGGTATAAAACAACAACAACAACGTAGGGTGAACGCGTAAAATTACAATCAACCGACTAGATGAGCAGGTAAAAATGCGTGATCTGCTGGACCTGCCCAACGCAAACATAAGATCGTAAAGAGTCCCCTTATAAGGTATAACAAGCTTGTTGGGAATATAACGCCTGCTGTGGGCGCGTTGAAGCACCAGGCCTGGAATGGGACCGCTACTGCAGTGAGAGCTTTGTGAGGAATGCTTGCAAGTCCTCGCGATTAACCTCCACGATGCTCGTATCGAAGGATGCATGCCGTGTTCTTGCCTTGGACGCTTCTTGCGCCCGGAGAAAGGCAAGACCGAATTGACTTCAACGACGTTAGTCACTGACGGTGCCCAGGAAGTACGTTAGGACGCACTTTTTCCGAATATCTCCAAACTCAGGCGCGGCAGTAACTCCCACTACCAAGTAACTCCCTTTCTTCTCATCAAGGCAAGCAATAACAAGAGGCAGACTCTTCTTTTTGCTGCGCCCCACTGCCAGTGGATCAAACTTATCTCTCAGTGCCTCGACGAGCCATAGAGCGAGCCGCGCAAGATTACCGGGGTGTACGAATATCGGCAAATCCGGCCCTTCTTTTAGCATAGCGAGACGGAATGTACGCATTGTTTTGATTTCCTGTTTATCGATCAATGACGAGCCTTGTCGGATAACGGCACGCTGAAGGGTCATAGAGAGCTTCAGAGATTGATTGAGTAGTTCCACACTGGTGCCGCGAGTCATCAGTATTAGCGTAAGAGTGGAGATAGATGAATAGAGAACGCACTCATTTCCCAACGCATCCCAGGCAACCCAGAAGTTGTTCTTCCACCACTCTTCCTTCACTTCCCTACCGTCTTTCCCATCCGCATCCCCCTGCCCTCCGCGCGAAACAGCGACCCCATCCTTTCGTACAGGGATATTCTCCTTATTATCGTCCCTCTTCATAGCCCACTGTCGTCCACTACCAAACCACTCGCCACCATTCCGGCCGCCCTCCACCTCGACATTGAGTGCAATCCCGCCGGCAGCCTCGAGCAGGGCAGAGACACCGTCGACCACATCCGAGGCGCAGAGGGGCTGCGAGCGGAAGCCAAATGAGCGCGCAAAGGATGGATAGGTGAGCTCGACGAGGCCATATTCGGGTGCTATAGACTCCATCTTGTCGCGTAGTTCGTGTTTCAGGTCCATGTCCATGTGCGAGTAAGATTGTTGACACTGGGCTAGGGGAAATCTGTACAAAGAGTTAGGAATCAGCATTCGCAGTTCGGGAAGGGATAGGACGCACCCCATCTTCGCTAACAGCCCACCCAGCTTTTTTCGCCCGCGTTCTTTCCATATACCCAGCTTACTCGCGACATAAGGTGAATGGTACATCGCGTCGTACAGATTCCAATGACGGAAGAGGGCAAACCGCAGCTCGTCCGATGGACGGATAGAGGTATCATCTGGATGGATGGCCTTATTTGAGAGGAGAGGAGGGTTAAGCCGCACCACTTCGTCGAGGTAGAGCGAGTGCGAAAAATCGTATGAGTCGCGAGAGATTTTACTTGTAAGGTATTGATAAGTCAACCCAAGGATCGTTAGCCTGTATCCTGGAGGTGAGTGGAAAGTACGGAAGGTGTGAAGGAGGGGAGAGGCACCAAAGAAGATCGTTGTCCGCCCGTTCCAGAGCAATCGCAAGAATATATATTATTCCACATGTTGATTGCCCGTACCAGGTTCCATTAAAGTAGTATTTTTCCATTCGGGCTTCGTATTCGTCGCGTTGGTCTGGTGACAGTCGTTTTGGACGTTCTTGCTCGGCCTTCAAGGACAATGTGCCAAAGGGGAGATATACAAATGATTGTAAGCATACCTCTCCATTATTGAGTCGCCGTCGTTTTCGGGGTCTATCACCGTCTTCGTCTTCCTCCTCCGTGACGCCTTCGTCGTCGTCTAAAGGGTCATCATCCGAGTTATCCGAGTCTGAATCAGGGTCGTACTATAGAATACGATGAGATTGACGCGTCGAGATGTGGCGACCTACTTACTTCCAGTGCAAGCCACGCTTCACGCTCTTGCTTGAGCTTCTCGATACCGCCGTCGTCCCAGACTATTATTCTCTCAGCAGGACCGCCTCCAAAGAGTGAAGAGAGGTTGAGGGGGCGTTGAGAGTCGATTACATGGATTTTGAGGTGTTCTGGGAAAGTGCCAAACCACTCATCTGATGGTAATTCGAGGAACGCCCCAATATTGATGAGTATTAGGGTATGTAGCTGTAGATATAAGATGGTGAGCACACTACAACCGAATGAATGCAATGACTTGCTCACGTCGTGGTAGTTGAGCAGCTCGTTCTTGACGTCGACAAGGGCGGTTAGACCAGCAACGGGGCGTATACGGTGTGTGATATTGTCCTGCCTGAGAAGCGTCTCGAGCATTCGAGCTGCACAAAGGGCGTCAACGTCGGGGGCGACGATGATCATGATCGAGGAAGCCGACGTCTGAGGTGCTCGTCTATGGTGCTGCAGAATATCGTTGTATGCATCCCGATATGAAACTGGGTTTGTCGCGCTCTTAAAATGTGGCGGCAGAATGTACATCACAATGACCGGAGTTCAAGACAAGCCTGGCGGAGTTTCATTTGTCCCTTAACCGCGTCCAATGCCCCCGAATTCTTCAAACACTCTACAAAACCAAGTAAACCAGCTCATACAATCCTTTGT